>Ga0115845_100051_pt1 | contig 19524 bp, 17 predicted proteins | sample InSIn1SAF170_2_FD_83859 | JGI IMG/M metagenome (GOLD analysis project Ga0115845, IMG submission 83859) | reverse complement strand
AGTTGTAAGGCGATTTCAGTCAAACTCAAACCTTGTTGTAATAAATATTCACAGCGCTTCATGCGCTCTGACTCAAGTACTCGCTTAAATGAACTATCCCAATCTTGCAACTGACGCTGTAAGGTTCGCGTTGACAGGTGTAATTCATTGGCAATCTGTTCGATTTTAGGGGCTTCTGCATGCGCTTTAAGATAATCAGCCACGGCGCTATGAATCTGTTGCAATACGCTTTCATAACGAAGCTTGAGTGCAATTGCAACCTCTGCTTGTTTCAGTAAAAGCTGCGTTAAGGAAGGATCAGCAAAACCCGATTTTAAAGTCAAACTGTCCACACTCATCACATAGGCATAGCAGGCTTGATTAAAGCTCACTTCACAGCCATAAAATTTTTGATAATGATACTGTGTCATCTGGGCTGGATGCGCCATTTGGATTTTTAAGAATTGTAATTGATCGGGGAAAATTTTCTTGGCCAAATGCACAATGGATGCCATGGTCATTTCATTCAGTGAAGCATATTTATCATTAAGAAAAGGCCAAGTCAGCCAAATCTCATTGTCCCTTTGCTGCATCTGCATGGGACTAACTTCTGCCCCATCAATCACCAAACGACTAAAACGCATTACATAACTCAGTGCTTCAGCTACGCTATTACTGCGTGTGGCCATATAGCCCAAAACACCAAAATGCTCAGGTTGAATAAATTTTGCCATCTCCATAATCAACTGAGGACAATCCAATTGTTCTCGCGTCAGTTGTAAAATCGTTTGAAAGAACGAAAATGGCGATTGGGTATCGATTGGCAGTTGTAATACATGCTCCAGTTCATACTGATATTGCGCTAAAAAACCGAGTTGATGAAAATCAATTCCTTGCTCTATAAGATACATATTCCAGAGCTGAAAATAACCATTGGGGATTTGTAATTCTTGCATGACGGCCCACCCGCTATTTGACATGCGATATTTTCACATTGGCGTAAAATGTATAAAAAATGGCAATATCTGTCAAAACAAACTGCATTTTCTCCGACATACTGCAATCATCCAAGGCAAATGAAGTAAAACAAAATGAATGCCATTGTTACAGCCCCTATTGAACCGATTGTGCGAACCCAACTTAATTTTAAGCTCGATGAAGTGCCCCGTTTTTGGTTTGGCGGTGACCCATTTCGGACGCGCATGTTCGATGCACTCAGCCTCACTTTCCCCGATGGAGAACGCTATTTTATTCAAAGCGTGCGTTTGTTTAGGGACCAAATTACAGACCCAAGCTTAGCTGCACGTGTCACCGATTTTATTAAGCAGGAAGCACAGCATGGCATTGCCCATGACAAAATGAATCAGGTCATGCGAGAACAAGGCATGCCAGTCGATCAGTTTATTCAGCGTTTAAATAAAATCTTTAAGTTCGAATTAAGCAAACGTTCGCCGCAATACAACATTGCCATGACGGCTGCGGCAGAACATTTAACCGCACTGATGGCCGAGACTTTTTATAGCCATAAAGCCACGTTGGCTGAGGCCCACCCCTATGTTCGTGCTTTATTTGCATGGCATGCCATTGAAGAAATGGAACACCGTGATGTCGCGTTTGATGTGATGAAACAAGTCGGACATGTGCCTGAAGCGACGCGTCTATTTGCATTGGCCTTTACCACGGTGATGATGTTTGGTTTCACCACTTATCGTGCAGATGTCATGCTCAAGCATGATGGCTTTAGCCGTATTCAGCGCTTGCAAATGATGCGTAAAGGGCTGCCTTGGTTCTTTGGTAAAAAAGGGATACTGTCCCGCATGCGTGGTCAATATCTCGATTGGTTTAAGAAAGACTTTCATCCCAATCAACATCCTGTGATTGCACAGTACGATGTTTGGATCGATACCCTTGCAGAAAGTCATGATCCGATTTTAGCGGGTGAAGCTTTTTGGCAAGCAGGGAAATAAATTCATAAACATAACAAAAGAAAAAACCAGCATGATGCTGGTTTTTTTGTTATAGGTCTTTTACCACTTTGCATAGTGCTGTTCGAGCAGTCCATATTCATTTAGCAATACAATTTCTTGATCATCCTGCTGAATCGTACCGCTAATTTTGGCTTGCCACTGACTAAACTGACTGCCCACAAGACGCAAATTTAGGTTTTCAAAACGGCGCCAGCCCGTAGTCACAGTTAAATTTAAGCGCTCATCTAGCGAATGAATGCTCCAACGTCCTTCTTCTTCCATCTGGAACAGCACATCACTCACGGTATAGAGCTTTCCATTTACCCACAGACAGTTTTCATTGCCAAAACTTTCATTCACACCAGAGGCTAAGTTCAGACCAATACGCTTACCCTGTGCATCCCAAAAACTACAAGAGAGCCAAAACCAAGCTGTTTCCGGTCGGAGGAAACCACAGGTATCATCTAGCGCAGCTAAGGTCCGCTCATTAAACTGAATGATCTGCCCCGCTTTATTGGTAAAAAAACCCTCACAAGCTAAGGTGGTCAATTTCTGAGTATAAGTCCAGCCATTAATGCCTGTTGGACTACACATACTCAATGGATCAGTACCTGCGCAGAAAATACGGGCGCTCAGCTTAATTTCACCATACTTGGTGACTTGAACATAGCGCACACCACTGGCATGCTGAATTTCAATTTGAAACGGTGAATTTGCAAACACACTCTGGTTATACAAAGGCTGTTCATCTAAAACGGTTTTACGCGCCAGAAAATTCACGGCGTTCCATTCAAGCACTTCATTTTTGAGATGATCGTAAATATAAACGAAACCATGGCCAGCCCAAGCAATATCAGCAATCGCTAAGCCAATGGTGTAATGCTCATGTTGAATGCTACAAAACTTAAATTTCTTATATTTCAGCTTTTTCCGCCAACCGGTGAGTACTTCACCATATGGGGTTTTATACTGATACTTATTTAAATCAATGGTTTTTGGAAGTTCGCTAAACCGACCATAATGTGGTTGTCCGTTGGACTGAATCAAATCCATTGATGCTTTATCCTTAAGCAAAAGTTAATTAATATCCATAAGCCTATTATGCCTATAATTTTAAAGGTGAAAAGTATTTAGTTTGTTTTTCCATCAAATTATTCGCTAAACCTACTTTTTGTTTGAATACATCACTTAAAAGAATTAGGAATAGTTCAAACTTAATTTAACATGAGATATGTATTTTCCCATGTGTTTGCATCAAACTCAGCTTCAACCAAAGCCACATAACGTCCATGTATGCAATCAATCGCAATACAGTCATCGACGTCTAAAACACGATCTGTATGTTGCTTTTTCCACTTTTGATCAAAATGTTGTTTGCCAAGTTGTTTGGCTTCCGCTGCATGTGGAGCAACAACGAGTACATAACGATGCAACTCCCCAAATTCACGTGTGTCATAGCCACCTAAATTTATGAGCCACAATTTTTCATCTGTGACTTGAGGCTGAGCATCACTAAACTGTATTTGGTATTTTTTCCCTCGACTTTCAACACCATTTAGCCGTGCCCAAGCATCTATATGTAAGCCTTTTTGTTCACCAAACCATGCATGTTTAAGTTGCGGGTAACTGTCTTCTAAACTGTCAGCGACAGCAAACACAACATCATGGACTTCGGTATTGGCACGTGCATGACGACCACCTAGCATAACCATAAATAGGTTGGGCATTCTATTTCCTTTAAATTGATGAAGTTACTTTTCTTCTAAATGCTTCAATATCAAAGCTTTCTTTAGCATAAATTGCCGCCCCCTCAATTCCTCTAAAAATAGTAGCGGCATTGATTGAATAAGCTGAACAATATTGTAAAAGTTCAGCAGCATATTTTTGGGGTAAAGAAATTTTTAATAATGCTTGTATCTTTTTATCAGCAACCAGCTCATTTAATAATTTAAGCTGTTTAATTCTTTTAGGTTTCTGTTCAAAAGTTAATGCTGTTCCTCTAACCAAGTTTTGACGAACTAAAGTAAAACAACCCAGTTGAGAAGATATATTTTGATTAGCACTTTTAGGAACTTCAATAATTTCAAAGTTTTTTTCAGTGCCATTGCTCAGTAAATTTTCCTTTTCGGTATCAAATATCCAAACCGACAATAGATCATCAAATGATGGTTGTTTGATAGCTTGAGAAGCAGCGAAGTAACATGCAACCAACGGACTTTTTGTCCAATCTAAAAACTCTGTCCATACACCATAATGCTGGGCAAAAGCGATTAACTCATACAATTCAGCATGCGGCCATGCCTTAGTTTTAAAGACAACTGCACTATCGAACTCGTTAAAATGATTATCTCTTAAAGCTTTGAATCGAAAGGAATTTTTGATGAATTTAAATCACAGCCGTTTATAAATTCCTTTAAACGTACCCAATACATAAAACAAAGTCCATCAAATGTGTTTGATAAAATTTGGTCTGCAGGTGAATGTCGGAATAAACTAGGCTCTAATTCCCAATTTGAATCTGCTTGACCGCGATAAATAAATTTACCATTCACACTTTCTAAGTATTGATTGATATTTTTTTTGTCTGGTCTAATGAGTTCAATAAATTCATCCACATTTTCTAAAATGATTTCTTTAAAACCAAATCCCTCCTTAATTTCCATATCCTCTCCATCAATTAATCAACAAAAATAAAGCCCCAAAAGGAGCTTTATTCAATATTCATTGTGAATTACATCTCAACCATTTCCACGCCATCAATACGTGCCACAGTCATCAAATCTTTATCCCCACGACCAGAAACCGTCGCAATGATAATTTGATCCTTAGACATGGTTGGCGCAAGTTTAGTGACATAAGCCATCGCATGAGAACTTTCCAGTGCAGGAATAATCCCTTCAATATGGGTTAAATCACGGAAACCTTGTAAAGCTTCGTTGTCATTGATCGGCACATATTCAACACGATGCATATCTTTTAAGAAACTATGCTCAGGGCCTACACCAGGATAATCCAAGCCTGCTGAAATCGAATGCGTTTCAATGATTTGACCTTGTTCATCCGACATCAAATAAGTACGGTTACCGTGTAAAACTCCGACATGACCAGCATTCAATGGTGCAGAGTGTTTACCTGTTTCAATGCCATATCCCGCCGCTTCAACACCATACATTTTGACATCTGGGTCATTTAAGAATGGATAGAACAAGCCCATTGCATTGGAACCACCACCCACACATGCCACTAAAGCATCAGGTAAACGTCCTGCTTGCTCTTGAATCTGCTTGCGTGCTTCACGACCAATAATTGACTGGAAGTCACGAACCAATTGCGGATATGGGTGCGGGCCTGCCACTGTACCAATCACATAGTAAGTTGAATCAACATTGGTCACCCAATCACGCATGGCTTCGTTCATGGCATCTTTCAATGTTTTAGAGCCACTTTCCACAGGAACAACGGTCGCACCCAATAAACGCATACGATAGACATTCATAGCTTGACGTTTTACATCTTCCGCACCCATGAAAACGACACATTCAAGACCTAAACGTGCTGCGATGGTCGCTGTTGCCACGCCATGCTGACCTGCGCCAGTTTCAGCAATAATGCGTTTTTTACCCGACAGTTTTGCCAGTAAAGCCTGACCAATCGTATTATTCACTTTATGCGAGCCTGTATGGTTCAGGTCTTCACGTTTTAAGTAAATTTGCGCACCACCCAACTCTTTCGACCATCGCTCAGCATAATATAAAGGACTAGGACGACCTACATAGTAGGCGAGGTCACGGTCGAATTCTGCCAGAAACTGCTCATCATCCTTCATACGGAAATAGAGCTTTTCTAAGTCTTCTAATGCTGCCATTAGAGTTTCTGACACAAAACGTCCGCCATGGATACCGAAATGCCCACGTTCATCTGGGTATTGGGTATAGTCAATCACATTACTTTGCTGATCCACGATGGACTCCTTGCATGAAGTTTTCTATAAGTTGTTGGTCTTTTATACCTTTAGCGGATTCGACGCCTCCGCTGACATCTACAGCATAAGCCCCAGTCGTCTTTATAGCGTCTTCAACATTAGTTGGAGTTAAACCACCAGCTAAAATTAAAGGAATATCGAGCTTGGGGAATTGTGACCAGTCAAAACTGTGTCCTGTTCCCCCTTTCAATTCAGGATGCCATGCATCTAAGAGTACTGCACTTGCCCCTGCTTGTTGGAAGCGTTGAACTTCTGCCACTACATCCAGTTCAGGTTTCACTTGAATGGCTTTATACCAACGACGTCCCACTTGTGTAGCAATCATCTGACAGTCCGCTGGTGTTTCATCACCATGAAACTGAATGATATCCAGTGCAACTTGTTTTAGCACATCCGCAATCTCATCCGCAGTCGCATTTACAAACAATCCCACCGTTTGAACATAAGCAGGAACATGTTGAATGAGTTCTTTGGCTTGATCCACACTAACATAACGTAGACTAGGTGGGAAAAATACAAAACCAATTGCATCTGCCCCTGCTTTGACCACAGCATCAATATCTTGGCTACGGGTAATTCCACAAATTTTGGCACGGGTTCGCATATTTATGACTCTGGCTCAGCCCTATTTATAGCTGATCTATAAATATCTGGGCGAATCATTGTAATGCAATTTTTTCACCTTGCGTAAAGTTCATCCTGAAAAATCTTTACATCGATTGTTTAATTCGCATACAAACCGTATACTGCGCCCAAATGCAATAAGTCTGAGCATTTATGCTTTAGGGAAGTTGGTGCAAATCCAACACTGCCCCCGCAACGGTAAAACGAAACGTATATCTTTATAAGTGCTTGCACTTACATCACTGCACTCGTGTGGGAAGATGGGTATACCAATATTGTTCGCAATATTTATATTTAAGTCCGGAGACCTGCTTATTGCGCCGTTTAACTCAATCATTCACGGGGGGTGAATGTATGGAGCCAGCATGCCAAATTTATTTCAGCCTACAGCTTTAGTGGGCGCAATCGCTATTGCGATGGGTTTCTCCGCAACAGCATCTGCACAAGACAGCGTTAATGCGTCTTTAGATACACTCGTTGTGACTGCAACACGTTCTGAAGAAAAGGTTAAAGACGTACCAGCACGTATTACTGTGATTTCAAAAAGTGAAATCGAAAAAAATCCAGCTCTTAACTTATCAGATTTAATTCAACGTGATCCTTCTGTTTTTGTCAAACAAAGTGGTGGAATAGGTCAGATCACGGAAATTTCAATTCGTGGAACTAGACCAAATCACACTCTCATATTAAAAGATGGCGCTCGTCTAAATAGCCAAAACCACCTTGCTGCAATTTATCCATCATTTCTTGATTCATCCGATCTTGAACAGATAGAAATTCTTAAAGGTCCAGCCTCTGTACAATATGGAACAGATGCAATTGGCGGAGTGGTTCAAATGATAACCTCAACTCCAACAAAAAATAGCGGTTTTATTACAGGTATCTATGGGGAAAACAATACCTATAAAGCTATTGCAGGAGCTGACCTGACTCAAGATAGTTTTTATGCACAAATTAGAGGACAGCGCTTAGAAAGTGATGGAACACGAGTTCTAGATAATCAAAGCAAAGATCAAAAAGCTGCTTATGATCAGAAAGGTTATAGTGCGAAAGTAGGTTACGACAATAAAAAGAATATTAAAACTGACCTATCAATCAGTCAAAATGAAGGGCTAAGTCAATTCTACAATTACATGACTAGCAAAAATAATGCAGAGCGTATATTTGAGAACCGCCTGATTAATTCAAGCATTCAATATGGTTTTGCTGAAAATCTTACATTATCTGCACGTTATTCAAACTTCATTGATAGTCAACAAGTGAAAGATAATGATCCAGACCACTTTGATACGGAAAACAATGAAGGCGATCTGAACTTAAACTGGAATGTAAACTCTAAGAATAATTTACTTGCAGGTGTAACTTATCTAAAATCAGACTTTAAAAGTAATGATGTAAAAGATAAAAAGCAAAGTATCGATTCTACAGGTTATTATGTTCAGCATCAGTATCAGACAGATAAGCTAAATACTCAGCTTGGTATTCGTACTGAAGATAATGAACAATTTGGTACACATACCGTTGGTCAGGGCGCTGTTCGTTATCAAATATTATCTGAAACAAGTGTTTATGCCAATATTGGATCAGCATTTAAAGCACCATCCCTAACAGAACTCTACTACTTCTCCGAAGGTCCATACGGAAATACCTATGGTAATCCTGATCTAAAACCAGAAGAAAGTATTTCCTATGAAATAGGTGTAGATCAAAGAATTGGGCAAAACCTAAATGCCTTTTTATCTGCTTACCATACTGAAGTAAAAAATTTAATCAGCTATAAATACTCAAGCCCTAACTCAACGTATATCAACATCGATAAAGCTGAAATTAATGGCGGTGAGCTTGGTCTTAAATGGGAAAAAGATGACTTATTTCTGACCACAGAATATGCCTATGCTGATTCAAAAGATAAAAAGACTGATCTGAGAATTGCATATAAGCCTAAACAAACTCTCACTTTAACGACTGGACTTGAGAATTCGATTTACGGAATCAGTGCTTCACTTATTGCACGATCAGATATTTATGCAGATACTGCCAATAAAGTTAAAGCTCCTGGTTATGCAACCGTTGATTTAAACATGTACTGGAATATCAATCCTAATATTAAAGTGTTTAGCAACATTGAAAATATGGGCGATGTAGAATATAGAACAGCTGATAACTTTGGCGATGGTTGGTATGTTAACGGGGGACGTCAAGCCTCTGTAGGAGTCACTTTCCGTTATTAATTTAATTTAAAGACTCAAAAAACAATTTAAAACAGCGCAGTTTATGGATAATGTTTTGACCGGCATTATCCTTTTTTTCATTCTTTAGGCAGGACAAATTATGGGCCACCGTTTAAGTAAAATTTATACCCGTACTGGCGACTCAGGCACCACAGGTCTGGGTGATGGATCACGTGTCACTAAAGATGATCTAAGAATTACCGCACTTGGTGATGTGGATGAACTTAATTCAACCATTGGTGTGCTCCGTGCTCAAATTACTGCAAGTCAAATCACAGACAAAGTCACATGGGACAAAAGCTTAAGCCTCATTCAACATTGGCTGTTCGATTTAGGCGGTGAAGTCTGTATTCCAAACTATCATTTGCTGCAACCGGTTTGTATTGAGTTTCTTGAACAAGAAATTGACCGCATGAATGAAGACTTACCCATGCTGAAAGAATTTATCTTACCTTCGGGTTCTTTAGCATGTAGCTATGCACATCAAGCACGCGCGGTATGTCGCCGAGCTGAACGTAGCTTAATGTCAGTGAACACGCGTGATCAAAATATTCAAAGCACCGCACTACAGTTACTCAACCGCTTATCGGATTGGCTTTTTGTCGCATCACGTGCTTTACAGCGTGCTGAAGGTGGCTCGGAAGTACTTTGGCAAAAAAATATCAATGAAACTATTTAAACGTTTCTAAGTTTTAGAACGAAATAGATCTTTTCGGAGTCTTGCAGTGATCAATTCACTGCAAGACTTTTTGATGTTACTTTTCTTTTGGGCAAAGCAATCAAAACCATTTTTCCAATCGTAAAACTCGTCAAATACCATCACTTATCGTGAATATAAACATTTTATTCAAATTCAGTCCTACCTCAAACCATTACGAATCTCATTTACGCATATCTGATATCTCCACCTTAGAATCTATCCCCAATCCGATGTTTTTAGCGCTACAATCACGCAAAAGACGTATAGATTAGGTTCAATATGAGAATCATCGGACATCGTGGTGCACGTGGTGAAGCCCCAGAAAATACACTCGGCGGTTTTCAATATATTCATGATCTGGGCATCCGTGCGGTCGAATTTGATGTTCGTCAGCTCAACGACCATGAGCTGATCATTATGCATGATGACAACATGCTCCGAACCACCGGTATCGACCAAGCACTCTACCCATTAAACAGCACACAACTCGATACCTATAACCAAGCACATATTTGGCTAGACTGGGAAAAGCAAAGTACGCCAACATTGCGACAAGCCCTTCAGATTATGCAGGACTTCGAACATCTTGAAGTTGAAGTCAAAGCTGTAGAAACACAAGCTGAAGCTGAGCGACTGACGCAACATTTAACACAGCAACTTAGAGGCTTTGAGCATAGTGCGGTCATAACTAGTTTTGATCTTAAAATCCTACAAGCACTCCAAAATCAAAACTCAACATTTAAACGTGGCTTATTGATTGAAGACGATATTCAACATCTTGCGATTAAACAAGCGCTCAAATACGACTGTTGCCAAATCGGCTGGATGAACCAACTGGCAACCGATGACTTGTTAAAAGCCACACAACAAGCGAATTTAGCCATTAGTGTTTGGACAGTTAATGACATCGAGCGCGCCAAACATTTACGTGACTGTGGCATTGATGGATTAATTACCGATTTTCCTAAAATGATGCTACAACATTTGACCGATGTGCATTGAACAGGCCACAGATTGACTTGAGTTTTACATGAGTAGTAGCACTGAAAATGTTTATTTTTCATATTGATCGCTCTGCTACTATAAAGCCTAGAAAAGCTTCGGTAATTTCGATATCTAAACATTCGTATTCTGTTACTGTTTAGTACAATACATCTGTACAATAATGCTAGTGAAGCATGGTTCGCTCATGCTAATATGCTGTGGCTTAATCCATGCAAAAAGTAATGGATTGACCTTCCATTTATACCTCCCAAGGTTTCAGGAGTGCTGTTGGAGATGAATGCTCCCCTACCCAAAGCCCCATTTAACTGGGTTGCAATTTTTGCATTGGTTTTTCTTCCGATTGTGGCTGTGATTGCAATTCCCTTATATGCCTTTCAGCATGATTTCAGCTTAGCCGCTTGGATCAGTGTGTTTGTATTACTGGGTGTTAGTAGCTTAGGTATTACCGCTGGCTATCACCGTCTATGGGCACACCGTGCTTATGAAGCAAGCTTACCTTTAAAAATCATTTTGATGATTATGGGTACCTTTGCCGTGCAAAACAGTATTTTATTTTGGAGTTCAGGTCACCGTACTCACCACCGCCATGTCGATGATATCGAGAAAGACCCGTACTCGATTAACAATGGCTTTTGGTATGCGCACATGGGTTGGATGCTTCGTGACTATCCATCAGCAGAACCGGACTTTAAAAATGCACCCGATTTACTGAATGATAAATTGGTGATGTTCCAACACAAATACTATGTTCCTTTAGTGATCAGCGTCCACATGGGTATTTTATTACCAATTGGTTGGGCTGTAGGCGACTTATGGGGGGTGTTATTGTTGGGCGGATTAATGCGTTTAATCCTCAGTCACCATGTTACATTCTTCATTAACTCTTTATGCCACATGTGGGGCAAACGTCCATATACAGACGAAAATACCGCACGTGACAACTTCTGGTTAGCCATTGCTACTTGGGGTGAGGGTTATCATAACTACCACCACATTTTCCAATACGACTATCGTAACGGCGTGAAATGGTGGCAATATGACCCAACCAAATGGTTGATTTGGTCATGCTCAAAACTCGGTTTAGCTAAAAACTTACGTCGTATTCCGAGCTTTAATATTAAAAAAGCTGAACTTGCGATGAAGTTTAAATACGCTGAACAAGACTTAGAAGTTCATGGTCTGAATGTCAGTGATGACATTAGTTCCGCGAAAGCTCGTATTGCACAAGAGTATGATGCATTCACCCAAACCTTGAATGACTGGGCAAAATTGAAAGAACAAGAAATTCAAGCCAAGAAAACGGCTGTGGCTGAAAAAATCCACCAAATGGATGAAAAGCTTAAAATTGAATTTCAATTGGTTGAACAGCGCCTAGGTCATCACCGTCAAACCTTAACCACGTTGATGCGTAGCATTAAAAAAGCGCCTGTTTCACAATAATTGATATCTGATTCAGCATTTTAAAAGAAAGCTCCGCAAGGGGCTTTTTTTAGCAGTTCATAAGGGATAACAACATGGATATTAACAACATTCCTTTCGGTATCACCAACTGGGCCGAGATACCAACCACCCGCCATACAGGTGATCAAGGTTATGCCCTATGGCATACTCAGCAATTTGACGCGATTCGCGTGCGTATGGTCGAGTATTCTGAGAACTATTTGGCCGACCACTGGTGTTCTAAAGGGCATATTCTGTTGTGCTTAGAAGGCGAACTACACACCGAACTAGATGATGGTCGAACTTTTACCCTCACAGCTGGCATGAGTTACCAAGTTGCAGATCAAGCTGAAGCCCATCGCTCGTCCACCTCAAAGGGTGCCAAGCTGTTTATAGTTGACTAAAACAGTTGGATATATGTCTTAACACTAAAACTTTGCTATATTGATGGGGTCATGGCTTATCCCTTGTGATCCTTCACTATGCAGTTCAATTCACGCTATTCCCTTCTTCCATCAAAGCTTTATCACCATCAACAGCCCTTGCCACTAAAAGGCGCAAAAGCAGGTCATTTCAATACCGCTTTAGCAGAACAGTTGCAATGGTCTAAAGCCGACAAACAGTCTTGGGTAGAGATTTGTAGCGGACAAAAAACCTTTAGTGAGTTTGAACCATTGGCAATGGTCTATGCTGGGCATCAATTTGGTCAGTGGGCAGGACAGCTCGGTGATGGGCGAGGTTTATTGATTGCGCAAATTCTCGATCAACATGGGCAAACCATTGACCTACATTTAAAGGGTGCAGGCTCTACTCCTTACTCGCGTATGGGAGATGGTCGTGCGGTACTTCGTTCCGTCATTCGAGAGTACTTGGCTGGACATGCGCTGAATAGTTTAGGCGTGGCTTCAAGCAATGCTGTAGGCTTTACCTCATCAGTTCAAGGCGTGCAGCGGGAAAAATTGGAACTCGGTGCCATGATGTTACGTACATCAGACTGTCATATTCGCTTGGGACATTTTGAGTGGATCAATCAGTATCAACCTGATTTACTCGGCGAATTTACCCAAAGATGTATCGCATGGCATTACCCCGATTGTTTAGATGCAGAGCAACCTGTTTTGGCATTTGCAACCCAAGTGATTCAACGGACTGCGGTAATGATTGCCAAATGGCAACTGGTCGGCTTCGCACATGGAGTGATGAATACTGATAATTTAAACATTACAGGTTCAACCCTCGATTTTGGCCCTTATGGTTTTATGGAGCGCTTCCGTCCGAATTGGATTAACAATCACTCCGACTACCAAGGCCGCTATACCTATCAGCAGCAGCCAAGCATTGGACACTGGAACTTATGGACATGGTTGAATAACTTCATTCCGCTTTGTCCGCAAGACTATGACAAAGAACAATGGAAGCAAGACCTTGCCGATTGCCTAGAGCACTATGAACCCACGTTCTTGGAGCACTATAAACAAGGTTTAAGTCAGAAAATGGGCTTACCTCATTTCCACACTGACAGTTTTGACTGTGCTATGACTTTCTTACGGATTCTACAAACCGAACAGCTCGACTACACACAAAGCTTTACGCGTTTACAAAATCAACAATATGAAATGATTAAAGATGACTGCCTTGACCGTCGTCAGTTTGAAAGTTTCCTCGCGCAATATGAACAGATCCGTGCGAATCAAGACACGGCAGAACTCAATGCAGCCATGCAACAAGCCAATCCCGTTTATATCCTACGCAATCATATGGCGCAAAAAGCGATTGAGCTGGCTGAGCGCAATGATTTCTCAGAAGTCGAACGCTTATTTGACCTGCTTAGCCAACCGTTTGAGCGGAATGTAACACTAGAGAAAGCGGAAGATTTAGCACCTTTACCAACCGATGTTCCTGAAGTAATGGTGAGTTGTTCATCTTAAGCATTTGGCTTAAACTGTGGATAAATTAAACAATATTCACAGGGCTTCGCCCACTGAGTGATGATCACCATGTCCTTACACCTTATTGCTGCAAAAGCTGCACTTGCCCTGCCAGAAGTGACGTGTAGTCAGCCCTTTGGTGAAGGCTGTGATGTCTATAAAGTCATGGATAAAATGTTTTTGCTCAATTCATCTTTAAGTGGGGCAGCTTTAAGTAACTTAAAAGTTACGCCTGACCACGTCGCGATGTTACGAGATATTTATCCGTATATTCATGCAGGTTGGCATATGAATAAAAAGCATTGGATTTCAATTTATGAGCATGAAAACTTAGATTCGGATTTAGTCATTGATCTAGTACATAGCTCTTATGAACTCGTGGTATCCAAGCTGAATAAACTACAAAGACAGCGAATCGCTGCGCTTAAAGCCATCACCTAAATATGTATTGAATGAAAAAGATTGTTAATTACGCCTATTACATGTTCTAAAGCGCAACCCTATCACTGCATCAAACAGGTCATGGATTTGAAGGTATATTGTCTCGGCTAAACAGTTTTTCAACGTTTTCTACGTATTGCCCACTTTGGAACCCAAAATTCGAAACGAAAAGTGAAATGAGACATTTATAGATGATAAAAAAAACCCGACATCCTGTCGGGCTCTTTCGTATTGGTTAGCTAGGTATAACTCCTGTCGTACCTCACATCCTAGTGTTGAACTTATCATTTTTGTTTTATGTTTTGGAACTTCCTGTTCTCTATGTCTGCATCATATAAAAAACCTTGGGACTGACCTAGACGCAATCCGCTTGAATTGGTGTAAGCCAAAACGTACATAGAAAAATAAGCTTAATTAGACTTACCCCCAAAATTATCCGCAGAAATTGTGGATAGTTTTCAGGATGATTAAAGCTGAGTCTTACTCCTAAAAATTACTTTTTGAGTACTTTAAAATCAAATTAATACCTTTCCATATTAATCTGTCCAAAATACCGCCTATCTTTTCTAAGTGTCACCGACTTAAGGGTGTATAAACAGCAATACGATAAAAGGAAGTATAAAGTAGATCATTCCCCACACAACCTAACTAAAAAATGATGATGAACGTCATACTAAGACGTTCTCAGATTGAATAAATACTTCATAACAGATGTAATTCTTTCAGATTATATTTTGAGATACCCCCATGACGAATAAGCAGATCATTCAGTTTGATGAATTTACACGTGAACAATTGATTTATGCATTAAAGAAATACGCGATGAAAGAGCTTGAGTTAGATCTTGGAAATTTCCCCGCTCAATTTTTATTTGACTTTATTGTCGAGAAATTTGGGCCTCACTTTTACAATCAAGCCCTAACTGACACCCATGAATGGTTAGCAGAGCGCTTCGCTTATTTGAATGATGACTTATTTATTTTGACCAAAGAAAAAGTTAAAAAACAAACTAAAAGCTGATTGGAAATATTTATCATTTATATATCAAGCTAAATCCTAAAATATCAAAAACCCAATAAAAAAAGGACTCAATATGAGTCCTTTTCAACATCATCACTTGCGCTTCAGCTCTTCTTCGGCTTCAATGTTTTAAATAACACAAATAACACGAGGATCCACACAGGAAGCATCAACACGGAAAGCATAAAACCTTGATTCCACATGATATATAAAATCATCAGCATAAATACTAAAACAAAATAATTGCTAAACGGTGCAAATAACGCTGGAAACTTGGTTTGAATGCCCTGTTTTTTCATAGTCTGTCTAAATTTAAGATGGATCAAACTGATCATCATCCAATTCAACACCGCCGCACTGACCACAATATAAATCAGATAACTGAGCGCTTTTTCAGGCAAAAAGTAATTCAACAGCACGCAACCAAAAATCAGTAATGCTGAAAATAAAACAGCCGCAATCGGTGTCCCTTGTCGATTCACCTGCTTAAAAAACTTGTGGGGCATTGCCTTGTTCTGCCAGACCTAATAGCATGCGACTATTGGCATACATCCCACTATTACAAACAGAAACCGATGCAGTCAGAATAATAAAATTCAGTAAATGCGCTGCCCAATCAATGCCCATTTGCTTAAAAATAAGCACGAATGGACTTTTATCTAAACCACCCAAATCCAATTGATTCCAAGGCACCAAAGACAAAAGGATCGCCAACGAGCAAATATAGAACAGGAAAACCCGAATCACCGTTTGATTGACGGCTTTTGGAATATTCTTTTCAGGATCTTCGGTTTCCGCAGCCGCCATACTGATCAGCTCAATGCCGCCAAAGGCAAACATCATAAAGGCCAGCATATAAAACAAGCCTTCAAAACCGTGTGGGAAAAACCCGCCATGTGCCCACAAGTTCGTGACGGATGCAGTTGAACCGACATCTGCCGTCAACAACAGGTAAACCCCGAAGATGATCATGGCGATAATCGCCACAACTTTAATCATCGACAGCCAAAACTCAGACTCCGCATACAGTTTGACATTGGCAAGATTGGCCAGTGTGATCACCACAAAAAACACCAGCACCGAGACCCAAGCAGAAATATGTGGCCACCAGTAATTGACGTATTTACCAATCGCGGTCAGCTCAGTCATCACCACCAAGATGTACAATACCCAGTAGTTCCAGCCCGTTAAAAAGCCTGAAAACCGCCCCCAATATTTAAAGGCAAAGTAGCTGAATGAACCCGTCACTGGCTCATGCACAATCATTTCACCGAGCTGACGCATAATTAAAAATGCAATCAAACCGCCAATCATATAACCCAAAATAATAGATGGGCCAGCAGACTCAATTATATGTGCTGAACCTAAGAACAACCCTGTGCCAATTGCACCGCCCATGGCAATCAATTGAATATGGCGGTTCTTTAAACGGCGCTGAAGTTTAGGCGTCTCGCTGCTCAAAACACATGCTCATCTGATAAAAAAATGAATTGTACCGCTTGCACAGACGATCAACCAGTCTTGCCCTTTAAAATTGCCGATTGCTCAGTTTCATTTCACCAGTTGAAGGTTTAAACGGACTGTAGATTTTGATTACTGCCTTGAGTCCATCCAATAAAAAAGCGGATAACCCAAGGCTTATCCGCTTCTACTTTTATTCAAAAAATGAATTAATCTTCAGGATATTCAAAACGGTAGCCTACTCCATATACCGCCTGAACCCATTCATGACGGTTGCCTGTTTCAGCCGCATCCGAAATCTTACGACGTAAGTTCTTAATATGACTATCAATCACACGGTCAGCCACTTCAAAGCTGTCTGGGTTGATATGATCCAGTAACTGCGCACGTGAATAGACTTGCCCCACATGCTCTAAAAACAACTCCAGTAAACGAAACTCGGTCGGCGTTAGGTTTAAAGGCTTTTGTTGATACCAAATGCGTTGCTGCGCTTTATCCATACGGAACAAAGACTGATCTTCAGGCTCAGCCTTACGCTCTAAACGGCGTAACACGGCTTGCACACGCGCCACCAATTCTTTCGGACTAAAGGGTTTACACACGTAGTCGTCTGCCCCCATGTTCAAGCCAAGCACGCGGTCGATTTCTTCCGTACGTGCAGTGACCATAATAATCGGCAAATCCGACTGTTCACGGACTTTACGGCAAATGGTCAAGCCATCCATACGAGGCACCATTAAGTCTAAAATCATCAGACTCGGTTTACGCTGCGTAAAGCTATCGTAAGCTTCCTGACCATCATGAAACATACTGACTTCAAAGCCCGCTGCTTCAAGATAATCGCGGACCAATTGTGCAAGTTCTACTTCATCTTCAACCAGCATAATATGTTTCATACATACTTCCTTTTGTGTTTCATTTTTTTGGGAACGTTAACTTGCAACGTAAACCACCCAAAGGCGAATGATCAAAATTCAATTCGCCGCCTAAAGCCTGAGCCAGTTTAGCCGATAAAGCCAAACCTAAACCTGTACCACCTGTGCTACGCGTACGCGAGTCATCGACTCGGTAGAAACGCTCACCGAGTCTTGCTAGTTGCTCATCAGTTAAACCATATGGACTGTCATCGACATAGACCGTCCAATCTGTTGCAGACTGTTCCGTATGAACCCGTACCTGCCCACCCGCTTCGGTATAACGAATGCTATTGCCCAACAAATTGACCATGATTTGCTTAAAACGGTCAATATCAAGTTGTAACTCAGCGCCCTCACCTTCGACACTAATGCTTAAATGGGCCTGTTCAAATTTAGGCTTAAAGTTTTCCACTTCTTGCTCAATCACCGCCCACGGGTTTACGGTTGCAATGTAACAGTTTAATTGCTGTGCTTCCGCTTGTGCCAAATCAGCCAAGTCATGCGTGAGTTTTTTCAAGCTGGTGACTTGGCGTAACATTGATTCAAAATGCTCAGGCGTTGGTTTTCGAATACCGTCTTGCATTGCTTCGATCTGTGCTTGTAACACTGCTAGCGGTGTTTTCAACTCATGTGAAGTATCTGACACCCATTGACGACGTGAAATTTCATGCTGATCTAAAATCACCGCCAGTTGGTTCAGTTCATTGGACAAATCACCCAGCTCATCATTTCGATTCACTTTAACTTGATGCTGAAAATTACCCTTGGTTAATTCACGCGTACCATTCAACAAGCGTTGAATCGGTGTCTTAAAATAAGTCGCAAGTAACAACGCAGCAATTAAACTGGCAAAAACGGTTAAACCATAGACCAGTAATAAATAACGCTTTTGATTACTAAAGAAATTGATACTTAACGCATCATCTTGATCGAGAACTGGTTTCAGCCCCAAGTACCCCACCACTTGATTATTCACTACAATAGGACGGAAAGAAACCTGATCATCCGAGGGTTCACCGACCACAAACTGACGCTGCGTATCGTATAAAGACAAACGCGAGCTAAGACCCAAACGGTCAGGCGTGGAAATAAACTGTTTTTTGCCTGTGTTTTGTTTGCTCTCTTGTTCAATCTCTTCTTTTTTACGATCTGGACGGAACACATTTTGATTGGCGCTGAGCGGAAACTTTAAACCTTCAAAGGGTTGAAACTCCGAAGGTAAGTTTTCCTCCAAAGCTTGCAGTTCTTGTTCGGTTAAAATCTGTTTTTCATGTTTGACTTCAGTGGTAGAGACATCACTGAGTAAGGTTTTGGTATTTTCTTTAAAATAACGCTGTTGCAAAGCAATGTCGTACTGGCGACGTAACCACCAACGAGAGAGACGGTCATAATCATCTGGCGCAGCATGTCCTTCAATCTGCAAAATTTGCGCTTGAATGGCATTGCCCCAGTCATGATAAGTACTATAAACGCCTGCTAAGTTATCAATCAGATGATCGAGCTTTTGCATTTCCACGTCCGCCACATATTTGGCAAAATTCTTTTGCATCGTCCAATGCAGCACACCTAAACTCACCGTGGTAATCACCAAAGTGGTCAGCAATACAGTGAGGAATAAGCGTAAAGCAATCGGTACGCGGCGAATCTTCAAAAGCAATCTCTCGGTCGTTTTTTTGCCTTGTTATTGTATAGAACACTGCATCAAAAAACTCTCCATTGTTTCTAATGCCAGTCAGTTAAGAAATTGACTGGCATTTTCTTGGATATTTTTGTGCTTTAATTTTCACTACTCGCGGACATTGCCTTTGCCTTTTTTCAGGTAATACAAA
>Ga0115845_100050_pt1 | contig 19661 bp, 18 predicted proteins | sample InSIn1SAF170_2_FD_83859 | JGI IMG/M metagenome (GOLD analysis project Ga0115845, IMG submission 83859) | reverse complement strand
TTGGCGCTATTTATGGCTTTCTATCAAAGGGTGGAGGGGCAAATTTCAGCCTATGCTTTTTGGGCATTAATCACGTTTATCAGAAATTTTGGAGTCGGAAGTACATCATTGCCACTCGGTGAATTATCAAAAGTGATCGGCATACAGATTAAAAAATTACGGGGTGTATTGAATGAGTTGGAACAACAGGGAATATTAAAAATAGATTTTCCTGAAACTGGAAAAAGGTCTAGAGTTCGTCATTTACAACTTAATCTTACTTATATAAGGCTTGATTCAGCCACGTCTATTGAATGGTTAGAAAATAGTAATAAGCGTGTGGTTAGGCAGATCCCTTTATTAAAATTAATTCAGACTTTATTTATAAAGAGTGATGGCATAAGTATTAGCAATTCACCTAAAAAAATAGAGATCGACTGCTATCTTGATTATCGAAGTTATCTTGTTTTATTACGGTTGCTTTACGGTGCAGACTCGTTTGGGATTGTTATAGGGTGTGGAATTGGTGAAATTGAGCGAGCCACGGGTTTAAGCAAACAATCTATTTATCGCGCTATACAGCAGCTTAAAAAAAACGGATTTATCCGCTGCCAAGCGGATGGCGCAATTCGAAATAGTTTTATTCAAACAGAGTCTCCAATATACGCTTTAAACCTTTCGCATAGGTTTTGGGGGGGATGCTGCGATCTACGGCAAATTTTATATTTTGAAGTACCCCCAGCCGCATGTTTTTGAAGTTCAGAAAGTGGCCTCTATTTTTACTATGCTGAATCCAAAGAGCGACTTGTTGTCAAACACTAAAAGTGAAGATTCAGATGTTGGCTTGAAGGTGTTGAATTGCAAAAACTATTATTTGTTACATGATCCTTTGTGCTGGATGAAACCGTTTATTCTTCGGTCTCGTGATGCTGTAGGTTATGCAAATTATGTTGTGTTACAACAGCAGGAAATAATGAAGTTGTATGATCATTATGTCGAGCTAAAGCGGTTACATCCAGAGAACCCATTATCAGCGACGTTTTATTTAAAGCCGCATGAAAATATTTTGAAGGATGAGGCGGTTTTGGATCATTTAGCATCTATCCAGCATACTAAACTCAGCGGGATGAACAACCGCTTAGGTCTTTTTCAAAGCTTGCTTGAGCAGTGGTGCTGCCAAATATACTGTCAGAATAAATCGCTTTTTAAAATGCTGAAAGCGCAGCATCCCCCCCAAAACCGATGCGAAAGCTTTGAGCGTTTAGGGTGCACAGACTTTCTCTATCCGTATTCATTGCAAGCGACTCAAATCAAAACAATCAAAGAGGATATGACGCTAAAAAATGAGTCTGATAAAATTGAATCAATGATCACCTTCAAGTTAAATGCTGAGCAGTCCAGAATTCATCAGTTTTTAATGGCTCTTATGGATCTGATTGCATATAACCAAATTTATTTTTTTCAGCAATGTATGCGGAAACATTCTGATATTGACCAAAAGCTCAGTGCAACTAAAAGTAGTTTGGGAAGGGCATTGGTAAATGCAACTGAAATAGTGACGCCTTTTAGGATTTTACCTCGGTCATTTATACAGAATACATACAGCTGTTGCTTTGTCCCTGATCAGCATGCGGAAACTAACAGGTATTTCTTAAGTGAATTGGCGTTTCAAGAACCCTTTCAGGATGGAACTCGCTTTGATTTTCCTACACAGCAAATAACAGAAATTTCACCAACACTGGCAGAACTTAAAGATTACGGACTGCTGCATCATCACTGTTTGTCATTATTCGAATAGTTTTTTTGCGCTAAGTTTTTTTTGAAAAAACCATTTTTCTGACCTAACTATCGTAACGCTAAAATATATAAAAAGCCTAGCTTAGCCGAAGGTCTGGAAATTCTGCTGATTGGCTAGGCTATGGTTATTGCTTTTACGCTAAGACGGTTTTATATATTATTAATATATAGATTAATACTAATAATAGATTAATGACTGTAGCGTATAGAACTATAAATACTAGATATATCAATACAATCACTGTTACTCATACAGATAACAAGAACAGTTAGACATGTCATGCAGATATGAATATATACCCAATATGCATGATGATAGGGACCAATAGTCCATGTAGAATGAGAGCACTATTCGATAAATGCGGATAGTGGATGACTTGTTCTTACTCTAGATAAAAACACTATTTAAAAAAATAAGTCGGTTGCTTAACTATGACGTGAATCATAGTTAAGGAAGTTCAACGTGTTGCAATCCGATTTAGATCATCAGGCAGGGGTGATGTATGCCATTCATACCTTTGTGGATGTATGTCTTAATTTTGATATGCCGAATGAAGCGTTCATTTTCAATCTCGAACGCTTATGGTGTGCATTTGAAGCGTTTAAACAAGAAGGGCTTGAGTATGCAGCATCGATTCGGGCATTTATTGCAGTCACTGAATACGTCAATAGCCAACGTGGCATGCTTAGCTTTGCTGAATATCTGACAGGGCTTTCAATAGGGGAAATTAAGGCATTAAGACGGATATTACATGCGCATCGAGGGCTGATACGTGATGAGATCAAAAGCTTTGCGAGGCGGAAAGAATTGAATCGAGTGGCATTACTTGAGGAGTTCGAAGGTGCAATTAAGGGGTATTATTCGGTTCTAGTGATCAGAGTGGATTTGAGCTATAGCAAGGACAGCATGAGTGAAATTACTGTAAATGACTTCTATCAGCATATCGGAAAACTACGTGATTTGATCACTGATAAGAATGGATATTTTGATGCACTTTTGACCTATGCGATCGCACTGGAGCAGGGTATAACCAAAGGCTTTCATGCTCATTTAACATTGGTGATTAATAGATCGAAGCATAAGAGTGATTATAAAATTGCTGAGGGAGTGATCGATAAGTGGAAGGAAATCACATTCGATAAGGGTTTTGGGCGGAACATCAACACGACAGCGAATAAAGAGAACTACGAGAAGCAAGGTCGTTTAGGTATTGGAGATATTCGTCGAACGACACCCGAACAAGGCAACAATGCTTTGGGTGCAGTTGCTTATCTCAGTGACCCTGATAAATACGAGCAGTCGTTATTGGTTAAACCACGAGGGCGTAAAACGTTTTATAAGGGGGATTATCAGCATCATGGTCGCCCAATACCTGATACAGAAGAAAATAGAAGAATCAAAGAATGGGATGCGCAGACCGCTTTAGCAAAGCTGGAAGAGGAGATTTGGTTTAAAAAATTATGAACATGCCAGTTCTATGAAATCAATTGATTCATAGGACAATACATGAGCCATTCAGAGTTAGAGTTTGTTACAGCACCCCGATTAGAACAAGACGTTTTAGAGCATTACCAAACGATTCGCTTTGCTCCAATTCCAGAAGGTACTGATTACGATGCTCATCAAAAAAATATAGATCAGGAGTTCAAGCGGAAACTGTCTGGTTATTTTTCAGCATGGCGCAGGATGATGGCTGTTGGCATTCATGAGCATTTGTCTTTTTCCTTTTGGGCAGACAAGTTCTTTCAGGCTTACTGCAGTGTATTACAGGAAGAGCAGATTCGGTTCTTTGAGGTCACGGCGCAAAGAAGCGCTGGTTTTTATATCGATAAGATCGTAAAGCGGCTGAGAGTGCTGTTTGAAAGCACCAGCTTAACTGAAGAAATGCATAAGCTGAATGAGTGCTACGAAAAGCGGACTGAAAAGTTGAGAGAATCCTACCGTAATACAAGCCAGATCTATCCTGATGCAGCGGATTTAAAACTGGAACTAAGTCTAAATGAGGATGGAAATGAAATTATCGATTTGCGACAGTTAGAGCGATTTTTATCAAATTTCCAAAAAAGTCTAGCAGCTGAGTATTGGTATAGAACACAAGCCATTTACCGCTTTTATCAAATTGCACGGGATGATGTTCAGCAGCGGTATGTGATCCACTTTTATCTGAGCTTTAACCGATCACTCTATGCTGATCCATTATTTTATTGCAGTGTCATAGAGCGTTGCTGGGCCCAGGTCACGAATTATATGGGTACCTGCAGTTGCCTTAGTCTGACAGATCAAAATAGTGTGGTTGATGCTGAACAGATGTTTCGGATTGATCGAATTATTCAAGAAGACGTCCAATGTCCGCTGAGTGCATTAAATAGCATGCCAGAGAATCAAACGGGTCAGTTTGGGCTTCCGAATAGAATTTGCATTTACCCTAAAGGATTTAAATGGTTTGATGGAGCACCTGTACGGCGCTGAAAATTTATATGAGTGTCCTGCACTTGCTTGACGCTCTAGATTGCGCAGATTATCCTTCTCATCAATTCTGTTTGCAAACGTCCAGCACCCAGATTTCTAGCCGAGCGCATTTCCAATATTAAGGCCTCTAGCTCAGTATTGATTTTAGTATTTGGAGATTTTAATGGGCGTTTACTCTGACTACTTAATCCATCAATACCTTGATCAGAATATCGTTTCCACCACTTGCGTAATGTTGGTCTAGAAATGCCACATCTCCGACAGACTAGGCCAGCATCATTGGTCTCTTCAAATAATTTAACCCATACGAGTCTTTGTTGAATTTCTCTGTTCATAGACACCAATTATATTGAAATGATGTCTATGAATCACACATTTAATGACTAGATTTCATTGGAGATTTTGGATGAGTTCAATTGCCACCACCTCTAAGATAAGTAAGCTTACTTTGTACTAACTCAAACTAGGTACAGCTTAAATCCTTTTAATACAGTTCCAGAAAATAACTAAATAAAGCTTCATTACCCATAAGCTATCCATTGATAAAGAGATAGCTTGTAAATTTGAGATATATTTTCATATAGGATTTACTTTCTAGAAGCTATTCAGTATTCTTTTCACGTTTCATTTTGATCTGACTTGCTATGTTGGCTAATAAGTTTTTTAAGCTTATTCTCGTATCAGTCCTGTTTTTGTTTGCTATAACAACGACGGGGATTTATACGTGGGCGCCTGTAATAGCAAAAAATCTAGGTCATCATCATGAACTGAGTATTTCTGTAGAAACAGAAGATTCTAGCCAATGGTCATTAGTTCATCATGATGAAGTTCTGAATACAGCAGATCAAGATAAAAAAAATCATAACTGGACAAGTTATGATGAACCCGCATTTCATCATTCAGTAAAACCAATTCAAGCTGATGATCATTTCTCAATTGATCCAGTCTTTTTCCTTAGTTTTGCTTTACCTTTAATCCTCTTATTTTTAGGTTTATTTGAACGCCCAATTCGTTCTTTTAAGCTTAGGAAAAGGATTCCCTTTCTTTGTAATACCTACGCATTTACCAAAACTCTCATTGTTCTAAGGAATTGATTTAACTATACAAAAATATTTTTCATTTTTTGTATAGGTATAGTCATGTCTAAAAAAAGTCAGGTAATTTTCGCCTGTGGCTTAGTCATCATTGCTCCTCAGTTATTAGCAGGAACAAATTATGCAAAGTTACAGCAGCAAGCTATTGCAAATGATTCAGTTCTAAAAAGTTTGCAGCAATCTCAGCAAGCTTATGATGTAAATCAAAAATATGCTGGTCGGATGAACAATCCAACTTTCAATGTCGAATTGGATAATTTGGGTAATTCTAAGCTGAAAGATTTGGATGGCCCAACTGCATTCATGGGTTTGTCCCAAGAAATTCCGTTGAATAATAAACTCGCTTTGCGTAAGCAATTGGCAGGTTTGCAAGGAAATAATAACCAATTTGAGATTACTCAACGACAAGCAGAGTTAAAAGCTGATTTTCGAATCTGTATGTCTAATTGGTATGCAGCTTCTCAGCGAGCAGAAATTTATGCTGCAGATAGCAAGCTGAGTGCAAGACAAGCAACAGTTCTAAATGAAAAGCTAAAGTATGGACGTGTGATTCCATCTGATGTTCAGCTTAATTCAGCTTTATCTGCTGAGTCCAAGTTACGTTATCAAAATGAGCTGAAAAAGGTTCAGTTTCAGAAAAATCTCTGTTCAAAATTTGCTTTTGATTTGCCAGCCAATGCTATAGATGTTCCTTTAACGATTAACTTCACTGACAAGGTTAGCTTATCTGAAAAGCAGGCTTTACTAAAAAAGCAGCAGGCAAAAACTCAATTTGAATTAGCAAGAAAAGAAGCGGTTCCTGATATCACGCTTGGCGTTGGTGTACGTAATTATCAAGAAACAGATGACAAAGTTTTTTTGGTTTCCACTTCTATTCCGCTTTCGATATTCAATCGCAACAGTGGAAATATTGCACTCGCTCAAGCACAGCAAACCAATGCTGAAACTCGTTCAGAATTAATCAATCGAAATTCAAAGATTGAATTGGATAACAAATCTATTGAGGTATCCAGTTTGATTGATGCAATCAAGCAATATGACCAATCTGTTTTACCTGCAACAAAAGAAAGTTTACGCATTGCAGAAATGGGTTATCAGGCAGGAAAAATTTCATTATTGGAATTTAATAGCATTAAACAAGTTTGGTTAGACAAACATCTCGCTCGATTTGATCTGTGGTTGGCTTTGCAAAATCAGATTGCAGAAGTTGAACGAAATTATGTAACGAATTTAGATCAAGAATAAGGGCAGAGAATATGAATAAACCAAAGAATACAGTAATTGCTACAGGCGTTATAGCTTTACTTGTCATGTTGTGTGCTCTGGCTTGGTATAAAACAGGAAACAAATCACAGACGTCTTCAGCACATGGTGAAGCTATCGAAGAAAAAGCTGCTGTCGCAGGTGATGAAAAAGGTCCACATGGTGGTCGCTTATATCGTGATGGAGACTTTTCGGCAGAGGTAAAAATTTTTGAAGAAGGTGTAGAGCCGCATTTACGTGTCTATGGCTACTACAAAGATCAGCCTTTAAAGCCGAGTGAGATTAACGCGAATATTTTTATTAAGCGTTTAGATGCTGAGCAAACCATTCGCTTCAAACCTGAAAGTGATTACTTGATTGGCGATGAAATTGTTTATGAACCGCATTCGTTCTTGATGGTGATAAATGTTGATTATCAAGGCAAGAAACACAGCTGGAAATGGGATACCAAAGAAGGCCGTGTAACGATGCTGGATAGCAGTATCAAAAGCAGCGGTTTAGAACTTCTTAAAGTTGAACCTATGACTTTTGAGAATGCGCTTGAGCTCAAAGGCGAGCTTAAATTTCCCGATAATTTTGAAAGTTTTATTACACCTAAAGCAAGCGGAACACTAATCAAAACTTATCGAACGATTGGTGATAAAGTCAGCCAAGGTGATCTGTTAGCGACTGTTCAAAGCCAAGATCTGATCCGTTTAAATGCTGAGCGATCTATTGCTTTGGATAATTTGCAGTTTTCTCGCAAAAAAATGGAACAGGAACGCGCATTATTTCAAAAACGTGTATCGCCTGAAATTGACTATATCAATGCAAAACGTGAATTTGAAAATGCTCAGACTAGGGCCAATGAGCTGAATAGCTTAATCAGCTCTTACGGTGGTTCAGGTAATGGAACGATTGAGGTAAGAGCAGCAATGTCGGGCACAGTTTTACAAGTGCTTGCTGCGGTTGGTTCAAATGTAACACCAGCTTCACCACTCTTTAAAATTGCCAATACCTCACAGTTGCTTGCAGTGGTCAATGTGCCGGCTGATAAGCTGAATGCAATTAATCCAAATGCAAAAGTAACCGTTAAACCTCAAGTACAGGAAAGTACGGAGGAAGCACTGGGTAAGATTAAATACATTAGTGATGTGATTGATCCGAAAACACGTACTGCGCAAGTTTTTATTGAAATTCCCAACCAGTTCAGATGGCGTTCAGGACAGTTAATCACTGCACAAATCTTTGAAAACCAGAGCATGAAACCGATGGTTGTCCGTGAAGATGCTTTGCAAAACTTCCGTGATTGGGATGTGGTGTTTATTCGTGTCGGGAATGACTTTGAAGCACGTCCTCTAGAGTTAGGCGATAAATTTAATGGTTTTGTTGAAGTTAAATCTGGTCTAAAAGCAGGGCAGATTTATGCAGCAGGTAATTCTTATTTATTAAAAGCAGAGCTGGGTAAATCTGGCGCTACTCATGATCACTAAGGGGTAGCGACTATGTTTGATCAAATTGTTAAGCTCTCGATCAAGAATCGATGGCTTGTACTGATTGTCTTTCTGTTTATCGGTGCATTTGGCGTTTATAACTATTTTAAACTGCCGATTGATGCTGTACCTGACATTACCAATGTACAAGTCCAAATCAATAGTGAAGCGCAAGGCTTATCTCCAATGGAGATGGAGTCACAAGTGACCTATCCAATTGAAACGGCTTTGGCTGGTATTCCTAATCTGGAATACACACGTTCTGTATCGAGATATGGTTTATCTCAGGTTACGGCGATTTTCAAGGAAGGCACGGATATCTATTTTGCTCGACAACTTGTGAATGAAAAGTTGCAAGGAGTCACATCAACACTTCCGGGTGGCATATCGACTTCAATGGGACCTGTTTCAACAGGGCTTGGCGAAATCTTTATGTACACCGTTGAGAACGCAAAAGATAATCCAAACCCATTATCACCGACTGAATTAAGAACCTTGCAAGATTGGGTGATTAAACCACAGCTTCGAAATGTTGAAGGTGTGAATGAAATCAATACCATTGGCGGTTATTTAAAACAATTCGTGGTACAGCCGGATTATGCATATTTACGCAGCATTGGCTTAGATCAGCAGGATATCTTGGATGCTATTTCTAAAAATAGCATGAACAAAGGGTCTGGTTATATTGAGAAGAATGGTGAGCAGTATTTGATTCGCTCGGATTCTCAAATTAACTCAATTGAGCAAATTCAAAATATCCCGATTACGGCAAGTAGCGGTTACATTCTTCGATTGAAGGATGTGGCAAAAATATCAATTGGTCACGAGCTACGTACAGGTGCAGCAACTAAAGATGGGCAAGAAATTGTCCTAGGTACTGCATTTATGCTGATTGGTGAAAACTCGCGAAATGTTGCTCACGCAGTAGATCAAAAGTTACAAAAAGTCCAAGAGTCATTGCCAGACGGTGTTGAGGCGAAAGCCGTTTATAACCGTACAACTTTGGTTGATGCAACGATAGACACAGTAAAGAAAAACCTTCTTGAAGGTGCAATCCTCGTTATTGTTGTTCTCTTCTTATTCCTTGGACATTTCCGTGCAGCGCTCATCACTGCGATGGTGATTCCTTTATCTATGCTCATGACCATTACTGGCATGGTGAATCAACGAATAAGTGCAAACTTAATGAGTTTAGGGGCGCTAGATTTCGGGATCATTGTCGATGGTGCTGTCGTTATTGTTGAAGCTTCACTTGCAAAATTAGCGATGAAGCAAAAAGAGTTGGGTCGGATTCTGACGCGTAAAGAACGTTTTATTACCGTATTTGAAGCAACTAGAGAATCTCGAAAAGCGATTCTTTATGGTCAATTGATCATTATCTTAGTGTATCTGCCTGTCATGACGCTTACTGGTGTTGAAGGCAAGATGTTTACACCGATGGCAGCTACAGTTGTTATGGCTCTCGTGGCTGCAATGGTTCTTTCGATTACTTTTGTTCCTGCAATGGTGGCTTTGGTCACGACAGGCGAAATTAAGGAAGAGGAATCGAAGATTGTTCATTTCATTAAGAAAGTTTATAGCCCAATTTTAGATTGGTCTTTGAGTCATCGTTATAAGCTGATCGCGTTCGTAGCAATTTTCTTTGTATTCAGTGCGAGTCTTTCAACTCGTTTAGGTTCCGAATTTATTCCCTCATTAGATGAAGGTGATGTGGCATTACATGCACTTCGAATTCCTGGAACTTCTTTAACTCAAGCTGTTGAAATGCAGTATGCGCTTGAAAAAGAAATCGTCAAAATTCCTGAAGTGAAAACCATGTTTGCCAAAGTGGGGACAGCTGAAATTGCGACTGACCCAGTTCCACCAAACGTCGCTGATAATTTTGTGATATTGAAACCACGTAGCGAATGGCCGAATCCTGACAAGGAAAAATCAGCTATCGTTGCCGATATTGAACGTGTGGCAAAAGGCGTTTATGGCAACAACTATGAGTTCACTCAGCCGATTCAAATGCGTTTTAACGAACTGATTTCAGGTGTCCGTACAGATGTTGCAGTGAAGATTTATGGTGATGATTTAGATCAGTTGCTTGAATCTGCAAATGCTGCAGCGAAAATTTTAGAAGGTGTGAATGGAACAGCCGACTTAAAAGTTGAACAGATGAGTGGGCTTCCAATGGTCTCTGTTGAACTTAAAAAAGACATGATCGCCAACTACGGTCTTGATGCTGAAGATGTACAAAAGCAAGTATCCAGTCTGATTACGGGGCAAACAGCAGGTAAGGTTTTTGAGGGAGATCGTAAGTTCGATATTGTGGTTCGAATGGACCAAAACTCTGTTACGGATTTAGAAAAGCTTTATCAAGTTCCAGTGAATTTGCCTGATGGTTCAAGCGTACTTTTATCTGAACTGATCGAATTGAAAAATGTTCAGGGTCCAAACCAAATTTCACGTGAAAACGGTAAACGCCGAATTGTGATTACAGCGAACGTCCGTGGTACAGATATTGGTAGCTATATCGAAGAAGCACAGACTAAGTTGAATGCTGACTTTAAATTACCTGAAGGCTATTGGCTGACATGGGGCGGTACATTTGAACAAATGGAATCAGCTTCAAATCGTCTAATGATTGTTGTACCTCTCGCTTTGATCTTAATTTTTGCCATGATCTATATGGCATTAGGAAATGTCAGAAATAGCGTGCTGGTCTTTACGGGTGTGCCATTTGCCTTAACGGGCGGTGTGATTGCCTTAGCCTTACGTGATATCCCATTCTCTATCTCTGCAGCCGTTGGTTTTATTGCACTGTCGGGTGTAGCTGTACTGAATGGCTTAGTTCTAGTGTCTGCAATCCAGAGATTGAGAGATCAAGGTGAAGGACTACTCGAAGCTGTTAGACACGGTGCATTGGAACGACTTCGCCCAGTATTAATTACGGCTTTAGTGGCATCTTTAGGTTTCATCCCTATGGCATTGAATGTTGGGATTGGCTCTGAAGTGCAACGACCAATTGCGACTGTTGTGATTGGCGGAATCTTATCTTCGACCTTATTGACGTTGATTATTTTGCCTACGCTATACGTTTGGTTTAACCAAGGACGTAAAAAGCAATCAGATGATTTTTCTGAGCAGCAAGAAGCCTAGGTGAAACAATGATAGGCATAGTGAGAGATAAAAAGTTTAGAAATTTGATGATGTGGTTCGTCTGCATCATCAGTCTTGCACTATGCCTGCATTTTAATACGCACAATGCAGAGACTGCATACCAAGAACATGCGGTTTATGAGTTTGAAAGTGTACATTTTCATGATGTGCATCAAAAGCAAAACCATATTCATCATGATAATTTTCATGAGCATTTTGGTGAATATCAGTCTGGTCAATCGATGACTTTGTTATTTACTTTAGCCTTTATTTTGATCCTAGATAGAGTGAAAAATTATCTCTATCTCATGATCAGTCGTATTTTCAAACCTCCCAAAACATCGCTAGAAACTTTTCTTTTTAGTTAACTTTGGAGTTTGATTTACATGCAATTTATTTTTTCACAATGGGTGAGACTCAAGGCATTTTTAAAGTTATTGATTACTTTAAGTGCTGTTTTGATGAGTCCTGCACTTTTTGCCCATGGCGTGGCAGAAGGTGACAAAGGCTATATTCAAGAAATTTATGGGGTACACATCATTCCCTTTATTTACCTTGGTGCAAAGCACATGGTTACAGGTTATGACCATTTGCTGTTCCTCGTCGGGATTATCTTTTTCTTATATCGCATGAAAGATATTGGCTTATATGTCAGCCTTTTTGCGATTGGTCACTCTGTGACAATGCTGATTGGGGTGTATTACAACATTTCCATGAATGCATACATTATTGATGCAATTATTGGTTTTTCTATTGTTTATAAAGCTTTGGATAATTTAGGTGCATATCAGCGTTGGTTTGGTTTCCAGCCCAACACTAAAGCAGCGACGTTAATTTTTGGTCTGATTCATGGCTTCGGTTTAGCGGTAAAAATTCAAGAGTATGAAGTTTCGGCAGATGGTCTATTGGCAAACCTCATTGCATTTAATGTCGGGGTAGAGCTTGGTCAATTTATGGCTTTAGCGATGATTTTGCTGTTGATGACAATGTGGCGAAAAACGCCGTATTTCTTCAAAACAGCTTATCAAAGCAACGTTTTTTTAATGTTCCTTGGCTTTTTACTTGTGGGCTTTCAGCTTACTGGCTTCGTTACTCAATAAGGATTTTCAAATATGTACAACGCTCAAATTCCACAAGATGTTGAATTACCTTCTGCAAAGAAACTTGTTAAATCAACCATTATCGCTGCAGTGAGTGCTGCAGTTGTCTTAGTTACAGTTGTTATGCCAGCTGAATACAATATTGATCCTACTGGGGTTGGTAAAGTTCTAGGCTTAACAACGATGGGTGAAATTAAGCAATCTTTGGCTCAAGAGTCTGAAAATGGTATGGGAGAGGCAGTTTCAAACACGATATCGAGTGAAGCTGCAAGTGACCCTAATATTCAATCATCTATGCCAATTGGTGAAGCAGAAAAAATGCTAATGCCTGCAATTCAAAAGCAACAGATGACAGTTGAGTTGAAGCCCGGACAAGCCACTGAAATTAAGTTGGCGATGCCGGAAAGTGCTAGCGTGAATTTTAAATGGACAACATCAGGCGGTGGTCTAAATTATGACACGCATGGTGATCCAGTGAGCGCTCCTAAGGGCTTTTACCATGGTTATGGCAAAGGACGTAATGAAACTCAGCAAACAGGTACATTAACAGCAGCTTTTGATGGTAAACACGGCTGGTTCTGGCGTAATAGAACTGAAAGTCCTGTTTCAGTGACATTGGAAGTTGAAGGCCAATTCAGTGATATGAAGAAAGTCTTTTAAGCTTTAAAAAAATCTCCTTGGAATAAAATCCAAGGAGATTTTAATTGGCATTGATTTTAGAAATAAAAAATAGGTTCTAAAAGGGGTCCCAAAAATGCTAGAAGTTTTAAAAAATACAACGTATAGGCATTTGTTCTTAGCTCAAGTCATTGCGCTTATTGGAACTGGGCTGATTACGATTGCTTTGGCTTTACAGGCGTATGATATTGCTAAAGGGGAGGCTGCTCAGGTCTTAGGCATAGCATTGGCGATAAAGATGATTGCTTATATTGGGGTAGCACCTATTGCTTCAGCATTTGCAGAAAGGCTGCCACGTAAAAAAGTTTTAGTGGGGTTGGATATCATCCGTGCTTTAACTGCTTTATGCCTGCCTTTTGTGACCCAAATTTGGCAAATCTATATTCTAATTTTTATTCTGCAATCTGCATCAGCTGCATTCACACCTACTTTTCAGGCCATGATTCCTGATGTATTGCCTGAAGAAAAAGATTATACCAATGCCTTGTCTCTTTCTCGTTTGGCTTATGATTTAGAGAATATTATTAGCCCAATGTTGGCAGGATTTTTACTTGGATTTATAAGCTATCACAATCTATTTTTAGGCACAGTCATTGGCTTTATTGGTTCAGCACTTTTTGTTGTCAGTGCAAAATTGCCTGCTGCTAAAGTACCTGTATTTAAAGGGGTGTATTACAGAATAAAGCAGGGGACAAAAATTTATTTTAATACTCCGCGTTTAAAGGCACTCCTAGCGTTAAACCTTGCGATTGCGTCAGCCAGTGCTGTAGTGATTGTAAATACGGTTGTACTCGTTCAATCAACCTTTAAGCTAAATGAACATGCCACCACTTGGGCCTTTGGCTTGTTTGGCTTAGGGTCTATGCTCTCGGCATTTATATTGCCTAATGTTCTGGATAAATTTAACGATCGAGCTGTGATGCTGAGCGGCACAGCTGTACTAGTCGTTGGCTTATTCTGTGGGTTTTTTATTAACTCATACAACGGACTATTAGTTTTATGGTTTGTCTTGGGAATAGGTTACTCAGTATCTCAAACACCTACAGGCCGGTTAATTCGTAAATCTGGATCTATTGAAAATAGAACTTCATTATTTGCCGCGCAGTTCGCTTTTTCACACGCATGCTGGTTGATAGCTTACCCTTTAGTGGGTTGGCTGAGTACCAATTTTGGAACACTCTTTACATTTGTGCCTATGGCGGTCATTGCTCTAGTAGCAATGAGTATTGCCTTTATGATTTGGCCAAAACAAGATGAATCCGTAATCGTACATTCACATGATGATTTACCTGTGGATCATGAACATCTACTCAGTCACAACCATGATGGAAAGCATTCACATGACTATGTGATAGATGAAAACCATCAAAGATGGCCGAAATAAATGATGGCCTATGTTTTATTATTTTTAAGTGCCTTTGGTGCAGCAACACTATTGCCCCTGCAATCTGAGACAGTGTTAGCAGGCTTTTTTCTGTTAGGTCGGCATTCTGAGCTGTTGCTCATACTTGTAGCAACAGTTGGGAATGTACTTGGTTCTTGTGTGAACTGGTGGTTGGGTATCAAGCTAGAAGTCTATAAAGACAAGCGTTGGTTTCCAGTATCAGAGAAGCATTTATTAAAGGCTCAAATCTTATATGCAAAGTATGGTTCACCCATGTTATTACTCAGTTGGGTGCCTGTGATTGGTGATCCAATTACGTTAGTCAGTGGAGTTTTAAAGGAAAAATTTACTATATTTATAATTTTGGTTTTCACGGCTAAATTTTTAAGATATATCGTTGTTTACATGATCTATTTAGAGGTTGCTTGAAATATATTCTAATAAAAAAAGGAACTTGGTTATTCTATAATCTAAAAGTTTTATTCAACTCGGGGAAGATACAAAAATGAAAAAAATAGTTTTAGTTTGTGTGCTGGGAATGTTTGTAACTTATACAAATGCGCATTCGGGTGGTACAAATAAACAAGGTTGCCATACTAACAGCAAAACAGGTGATTACCACTGTCATTAAAGTCTACAAGAGGTCAAAAGACCTCTTTTTTATGAGTTGAAATAAAATAGTAATGTAATCATTAATGCAAAAGCCCCATACAAAGTATGAGGCTAACTTTAAAAATTAGTTTGTTAATACGGAGATTTCGGCAGTTGTATAGCCTCGCTCATAAAGGATACTGTGAATCGCATTTTTTATGCTTTGGCAGTTGGTTTTTTTAAACCTTTTAAAAAGTTCAAAGTCACAGTGATGACTTAAATTGAACTTTATTTCGAGCGCTTTTGAATCTGGAGTTGAATAAAGAGAAGTTAAAAACTTACGTATTCGGGGTCGCATATAAACTATTAAGCAATAAAGATGTACTCATCATATCAAGTCTATAAAAATTGAAAAGAGATTTTTTATCATGTCATTTTATTGATAGCGGCTGAGTAATGCTAAAAACTCTTTTAACTCTTCTTTATTAATCGCATCTTTATCTTTGATTACATGCTCTTTTAGATGTGCTTCAATCAATTGATTCATTAATCCATTCACAGCACCACGGACTGCAGCGACCTGTTGCAGTACTTCTATGCATGATTTGTTAGGGTCGGCCAAACTCTGCTCAACGGCGTTGATTTGTCCTTGAATACGCTTAACCCGATTTAAAATTTTTTTTGTCTTGATGCAAATGAGACATAGCATTTCTGTCCAAACTAAATATACTGTAGGGGAGTATTATTGATGGCATAAAAAAATGCAATATCTAAGTAATGTTAAAAGCAACCATACGCATCAATTCGATGAAGGAAATCCGCTAGCGCAGAAGAAAATTTTAATTGCGACAATCCTGACGGGCGTCATGATGGTCTTTGAAATTTTTGGATGTTGGTTCTTTAATTCGATGGCTTTACTTGCAGATGGCTGGCACATGAGTTCACATATGCTGGCATTGGGCTTAGCATATTTCGCATACCGAATGGCACGTAAATATTCACAAGATCAGCGATTCTGTTTTGGTACATGGAAGATAGAAATTTTAGCTGGATACTCTAGTGCGATCTTACTCATGGTTGTGGCATTGTTTATGGGAATACAATCGGTGGAGCGCCTATTTAATCCCGTCAATATTCACTATAACGAAGCAATATCAATTGCAGTGATTGGTCTTGCTGTGAACTTTATTTGTGCTTGGTTACTACACGATAGTGGGCATCATCACCATCATCACCATCATCACCACGAACATGATCACCATCATGATCATGGACACCATCACCATGATGAAGATGGGCATCATGAACATGATTTAAACCAGAAAGCGGCTTTCTTACATGTCGTTGCAGATGCTGTGACTTCTGTATTAGCGATCATTGCATTATTTGCAGGTAAATTTTTTGGCTGGGATTTCTTAGATGCAGTTTTGGGTATTGTAGGTGCATTTCTAGTCGCACATTGGTCTTGGGGGCTTATTCGCGAGACAGGCAAAACTTTACTGGATGCTGAAATGGAACATCCAGTTGTTCAAGAAATTCAGGAAGTCATTGATGACTTAGATAGCCGAATCGTAATTACTGATATTCATGTATGGAAGGTAGGTAAAGGTAAGTTTTCTTGTATCTTGTCACTAGATGTAAGCAGTTTAAATATCACGGCAGATGAAGTCAGAAAAGCCTTATCTATTCATGAGGAAATTGTGCACGTTTCAGTAGAAATTAATACAAGTTCTAGACTCCAAGCTGCAGTATAAAAATAGATAAAAAGGAGCAGCTCATTTGAGCTGCTCTTTTTTTATATGCTTAGTTTAATGATAAGCCCTAAAATTGCAGCAGCACCGATGACTCTTAATACACTTTGATTGAATTTAAAGAGAGCAATACAAGCGAGTATGGTTATTACTGCAGCTATGTAGTCAAATTGCCCCTCAAACCCTTTTGGCCATAGTACATGGTAAGCAAAGAAGAGGGCCAAATTAAGAATTACGCCGACAACGGCTGCGGTAATTGCTGTCAGTGGTGCAGTAAATTTGATTTGATTGTGAGTGGATTCGATTACGGGTGCTCCACCGAGAATAAACACAAACGAAAATAGGAAGGTGAACCAAGTAACAATTGTTGCTCCAAAAGCACCAGCTAAAAACTTATGTTCAGGCCCTAATAGGTCAAGGTTGTACCCGCCCATAAACCCAACGAAAGCAACGACCATAATGAGTGGGCCGGGTGTGCTTTCACCCAACGCTAAACCATCGATCATTTGGGTTGGTTTAAGCCACTCATAGAAGTTAACAGCACCTTGATATACATAAGGTAAAACCGCATAAGCTCCACCAAATGTCATTAAGGCTGCTTTAGTGAAAAACCAAGCCATTTGTGTATAAGCGTGAGACCAGCCATAAGCTACTGTCAGTAATGCTATAGGGAGACACCACAAAATAATTGCAACAACCAGCAATTTAATCAAGCGAGACCATTTGAAAATGGCATGTTCAGGTGTGGGAGTATCATCATCAATAATTGCTTTCCCGTAGTCTTTGAGACTTGATGCGTGAACATTGCTAGTGAATAATTTTGGGTCAAATTTACTTAAGAGATAACCACTTAAAGCAGCCAGCAGCACAATAAGGGGGAACGGAACATTAAAGGCAAAAATGAGAATAAATGCGGCACATGCAATAGCATACATATATTTATTCTTCAGTGACTTACTGCCAATACGATAGGTTGCATGAAAGACGATAGCGGTGACAGCAGGTTTAATGCCATAAAAAAGCCCTGCAATGACAGGTACATTTCCAAATTTTGCATAGACCCATGAAAGACCGATGAGAATAAAAAGGGAAGGTAAAATGAAAAATAGTCCGGCTATGATACCGCCTTTTGTTTTGTGCATTAGCCAGCCAATATAGGTTGCTAATTGTTGTGCTTCAGGCCCCGGAAGCAACATGCAGTAATTGAGCGCATGCATAAATCGCTTTTCAGAGATCCATTTTTTTTGTTCTACCAATTCTTGGTGCATGACAGAGATTTGGCCTGCAGGCCCGCCAAAGCTGATAAATCCGAGTTTTAACCAAAACAGTATGGCCTCTTTAAAGCTAACCTCTGGATTGGGCTCGAAATCGTTTTCTTGCAATTGATTCATGAATTCTCGCCTTTAAAATTGGTATATAGACCATCAAAAATGTGATTGGATAATTCCACCAACTGTTGATCAGCATGAATACTGCTTTTTAGTCCTTGTAATATTTTTTCTAGCCCAAGTGCTTCTGGTGGCTCATTTCCGCCAATATCTAGGTAATGGACAATTTCAGCGATTTTCAGAAGTGATTTATCGGCTAAATTAAAGCTGTGTAAAAGTACTTCGAATGACACAAGCTCACCAACATGGGTAAACGTTGCACCGTCAAAATCAAAACCATAAGCATCTGCTGGACAATCTTTAATATCTTGTAGCCAAATAAAAGTAGGGTCTTTATCAATAAATTTTTGAATGAGCCACGTACAAGCTAAACGATCCACCCAAGGTCGTTTTCGCGTAGCCCAAGTTTTAGATTGGAAGTCATGAAGATTAAGAGAAGGTAGATCACTATTTATAGAAGAGGGCTCATTTGATTCCCCTAGGTGATGAATTTTAAGTTCGAGTTTTGATATCGCGTTTAAGGCTGTGTTTTGTAATTCATTAGGAAAGAAATCAATATCGATGAGAGATGAAAGTTGCTTTCTTAATTTTCTAATGCTTTTTAAATGTTCATTTTTTTGCTCAACATTCAGTGAACTCTCTATTTCATTCAGTTGTAGCAAAAATTCAGAGTATTCACTTTTTCTATTAAATAGTTGAATTAAGTCTAAATTATTGTTGCTAACGGAATCGAATAGATAGGCAATGCCATCGGCACTTTGATGTTCGTCAATAATGGGGTCAAAGCGCTGCTTTTGTTCATTAGGTAGAACATATACACCATCACGCAGAGTTGCTGCACCACAGCTTTTGATGGAACGCCAAATTCTCATTCGAGCAGAAGAGTTTTGTGTGGAAAGGCTAGAAATGAGGATGCTTATATTCATGTTATAAACTTTACAAGTTTTGTATAGGTTATAACAATTTATTTAATTGTGGTAATTTTTATACTGAATTTGTTATTCAGGAAATCTGATATATTGTTTGCTGATATACGTATGGATCATCACTATATCTAAGAAATTTTCGGGTAGTGTACAGATCTTTTTTGCGGTAGTTTTTACGGTAAATGTAGAACAAGAATTAATGAAATTTATTAAAAATCAGTGTCTTGGATTGTGTTTATTGTGCGCGCTGAGCGCTACGAGAAGCGGATTGAAAAGCTGAGAGAATCCTACCGTAATACAAGCCAGATCTATCCTGATGCAGCGGATTTAAAACTGGAACCAAGTCTAAATGAGGGTGGAAATGAAATTATCGATTTGCGACAGTTAGAGCGATTTTTATCAAATTTCCAAAATAGTTTAGCCACAGTATTTTGGTATCGAACGCAGGTGGTCTATCGTTTTTATCGGATTGTGCGTGATGATGTTCAGCAGCGGTATGTGATCCACTTTTATCTGAGCTTTAACCGATCACTCTATGCTGATCCTTTGGGATATTGCAATGATAGCAGAGAGCACTGGATATCTGGACACATGCGTTTATCCAGAAATGCATCATGAGCTTTC
>Ga0115845_100049_pt1 | contig 19698 bp, 26 predicted proteins | sample InSIn1SAF170_2_FD_83859 | JGI IMG/M metagenome (GOLD analysis project Ga0115845, IMG submission 83859) | reverse complement strand
TGGGAGACCTACCAGCAGTGCTGAGAGCGACCATACCACCTTGTCCAAAACCGAAAAGCATGAGCTCACGAGGTTGGTAGCCACACTTGTTGATCAAGGTGTCTTCGATGATCTCCTTGACAAGTCTAGGAACTACTTTTTTGAAACCACCGTCGGGGTCGATGGTGCCAACAGTGTTATCAAAGATGAGATCGTCACCCCAATGGAAGGAAGAAGCCTCAAACGGAAGGGGCTCCGGAGCTTTGATAGAGATGCATGCTGTCTCTGGCAAGTTCATCTGTGTGCCCAGCTGAGCAAATGGAAGATGGGCATCACCCAAGCCATGGAGAAGAATGAGGACATTTGTCGGTCGTTGCGAGCTCGGAGCTGATAGAGAGTCAGTGTCGGGTGAGAAGGATCCCGTGTGATGTAGACATGGTCCGTGGCGCCGCTACAAGATGAAGCGGTGAATGGACGGTTCGAAGATGTGGACATCATCATCACGCCAGGAGGGCAAAGTACGAAACTTACGAGGAGACACGGTCAATGTCCAGCTGGATGGAAAGTCGGATGTTGTTGGTAGTCTTTTGCTGGTCGACATACTGAGCCGAGAGGTTGACGTGTTTACACCAAGTGTTTGTTGATATGAATTGTTGTATCGTGGCGTTCTTCTCTCCTTCAGCTCGCTTGCGTTGATCTCAAATCTTGATGCCCTGTGGCGCAGTTCCGTCTCTTCCGTGTGGCTCGGAAGCTGAGAGCCACAGAAGCGCCGATCTCTGAAGTCATCTTTGGCTCGAGGGACAGGCTTGGCCCGATGCTTGGTCCGGCTTGTTTACGCCAATCCTCCTTGGCCCTGGGGATTTGACCCTGATGGACCTCCGTTGAGTCCGTTCCCTTGGACGAACGCGGTATAATCAGATCGGAAACGGGTCAGGTATATGAAACTACGTATGATCATGACGTTCTCTGACGCTGCTCCACCGCAATGTCCTTGTTCACCCTTGAGCAACAACACAGGGTCTGTCTCGAGATTGGCTGGGAGTATTCTTAGTAGCATGAACAGCCCCGCTTCGACATTGGCTTTGGTTACGACAGTCTAGACTACTCGTTTCACCTTACAAGCTCCAGGAGAATCCGCGTCATCAAGTAGCTCGGAAATAGAAGCCACATCATGGAAGCTCGTAGAGCTGTGAGCGATAAGGTGGGGCAAGTGTGTACGAGGCTTCCTTCCAAGTGACAGCTCCTGTGTATAAAGTTGGACAACAAACCCTCTTCCTTTCTTTCTTCTTCTCATCAACTCAAGCTTCATTGCAACACTTACACCTTTTCAAAACCAAACCTTTCACATCACATCAATCAAAATGTTCGGCTGGGGTGAGCACTATCTGAAGCCTCCTCTTCATCGTTCATCAGTACTGACAGCTACCAGGTGAATCTTCCGACGCCTACGACCAGGCTTACAACGACAACCACGAGGGCAAGCTCTCCCACGAGGTCCTCGCTGGTGGTGCCTCTTTCGCTGCCATGCATGCTTTCGAGGAGAGACAGCGCAAGGAGGGCAAGCCCGTCAACCACGAGTTCGCCAAGGAGCTTATTGCTTCGTTTGCCGGTGCTGAGGTCGACAAGCTCGTCGAGACCAAGGGCCTTGACTACGTCGACAAAGAGAAGGCCAAGCACCAGGCCAAGCAGAACGCTGAGCGTCTCTACGACCAGCAAGTATGCATTATCAGTTATCCACCTCATTCCAGCCCAGACTAACACCATGTCTAGTACGGCCAGTACGACCAGTACGATCCCCAGCAGCAGGGCCCTCCTGAGCACCTGCAGCGCCAGTTCGGTGGTTACGACAACTACTAAACAACTCAACCTGCGGTCTTGAAGAGCTCAGGAACGAATGATGAACAAAGATCCATGAGACAGATGATGAGAAACAAAGATTGCATATAGACAATCCGAATGAAAACATCATCACCACCACCACTTGCATCTCCCCGTGTTGTGCATCTGAACGTGACATGTGAAAGTGTACAAGATATGAAAGATGAGAGCGATTGGCCAATGACACGCCGAATTCTCGTCACGATGCCGTCAGCGGGGAAATTGCATGTGGCTGTTGCTGCGGCCAAAAGCCCAGCGCCAAGAGGTTGAATGCTCAATCGAATCAAGGAAAAAACACAAAGAGCGGAAGATAAGTGTCTTCACACGCGACCCTGTGCGACTCGGAGATGACATTGCTACGAAGTTGAGGTGAAGCACACGAGCAATCATGAAGTTTGCCAAGTACGATCCTTTGAAGAGCGTGTAGGATTAATAACACAAACTAACGAATCGGCAGAGAATTGGAGGCCGACTTGGTACCCGAATGGCGCGCCAAATATCTGGATTACAAGGTTTGCGCTTCCACAACCACCGCGGAGAATGACACGAGGATTGAATTGACACATCGCACAGCAAGGAAAGAAGAAGCTCAAGGCAGTTGCGCGCGCTCTGCAAAAGGTTGAGCGTACAACACAAGGCGATGGCCGACGCGACTCTTCACCGCTAGCGACATTCGGGCGAGCACCCTTCTACGCCTTCCTCAACAGGACTTCGACCAGAGTGAATGAAAGAAGAGCAAGCAGTGGAGACTTGGGCGCCGTACCCCCTACACCAAATCGCACCGCAGAGGACGAACGTCATGGATCAACGAGCTCGGCAGTGCCCATCCCAGGCGCAGCAGAGGCAGCGGAAAGAACACCTCTTCAGGTCCACGGAGATGGAAGACACATGACACGCTATGGTAGTATCCTCGGCACTCCTCCAGACCTTGCAAGTCCTCCCAAAGCTACGCGCCAGAGCGAGGACTCGAGCAGATCCTTGAGACTGCCTGGTCCTGCTATGGGCACTCCAGCTCGTCGTGGTCCTAGACGTCAAGAATCCTCTGGTAGCGCATACCAAGTAGGTGAGAATACGCCCAAACACGCCAGCTTCGCCCTTCCTTCTAGGTACAGGAGTGTCTTTCAACCGAAACGAGTCAATTCCATGCCCGGCGTTCAAGATGCACAACCCACCAGACCACCCACAAGGAGAATGTTCAGCGGCTTCCGCAGTAGCAGTCCATCCCAAGACGACATCGCTCTCGACGCCTATCGAGAGATTGACGTTCGCCAAACACAATTCTTCCTGTTCCTAGACAAAGAGATGGTAAAGATTGAGGACTTTTACAAGGCGAAAGAGGATGAGGCCACCGAACGACTCAAAGTGCTGCGAGAACAACTCCATGTCATGCGCGACCAGCGTATGGAGGAGATTCTGTACGCCACTACCAAGACTAAGCGTCCATCGCAAAGTACCGAGCTTCTTTCCAGCGGCCTGGTATCCAGGAATAGCACTCTTGGTGGTGAAGAATCACAACTCATCAAGAAGAAGGGGAACAAGAAGAATGGTTGGACCAAGGCTGTCAACGGTATTCCTGGTAGAAAGAGAGGTCCACAAGCAGGCAAGACCTCTGAGGCCATGCAACAGTTGAGTACACCCAGCGGCCCTCGTCCAATGGAAGATAGCAGAGACTACACTCGCAGAGGTGGTCATCCAGATGTGCCTTATCGGACTGCTAAGCGCAAGCTGAAGATTGCTCTGGCCGAGTACTACAGAGGCTTGGAACTATTAAAGTCATACGCTCTCCTAAACCGAACCGCCTATCGCAAGATCAACAAGAAATTCGACAAGACCGTCAATGCTCGACCATCAGGCAGATATATGAGCGAGAAAGTCAACGATGCATACTTTGTCAACAGCACCGTCATTGATGGTCATATTCAGGCTGTCGAGGACATGTATGCTCGCTACTTTGAACGTGGTAATCACAAGATTGCAGTCGGTAAACTGCGTGCCAAAGTTGCAAGAGCGGGAGACTATACTGGAAGTGTGTTCCGCAATGGCATTCTTCTGGCTACTGGTACCGTATTTGGTATCGAAGGTCTGGTGTACGGTACTGAGCTCTTGTGGAGTTCGGATCCGGACATTGCCTCCCATACTGCTTTCCTACTTCAGGTATATGGTGGCTATTTCTTGATGTGGTTCCTTGCACTACTCTTCTGCGGTGCATGCCGTGTCTGGTCCCGAGCCAAAGTCAATTACTCTTTCATCTTCGAATTTGATTCTAGGCATCATGTTGACTGGCGACAGCTTTCTGAGGTCAGTTTTGCACATTCTCCACATCAGTCATTTCTAACCTCTTCTAGATTCCTTCTCTTTTAGGTTTCTGCCTCGGTCTTACCATGTGGCTAAACTTCAAGCGCTTCGCCGATGATTCGTTTTACATTTGGTGGCCTGTTGTCCTGGTTGCCGTCTCTGGTATTATATTGTTCAACCCTTTCCCCATATTCTACCACCGCAGTCGCTGGTGGTTTGCTTATTCGAATGTGAGTTTCTTGCGTCCTCGTCTTGCAGGCAATATCTAACATGAGCAGTGGCGTCTACTTCTTGCTGGCCTGTTCCCGGTCGAGTTCAGGGACTTTTTCTTGGGCGATATGTTCTGTTCGCAGACGTATGCTCTTGGTGTAGGTTTTGGTATACCATGACTGAATAATGACCCTCTAACTCATAACAGAACATCGAGCTATTCTTCTGCCTCTACGCCAATGATTGGAAAAACCCTACCCAATGCAACTCATCGCATTCTAGACTTCTCGGTTTCTTGACCACATTGCCTGGAATCTGGCGTGCGGCTCAATGTCTTCGCAGATATGCCGATACAAGAAGTCTCTTCCCTCACATGGCCAATTTTGGAAAATACCTATGCACTATTCTCTATTATATGAGTTTGAGTTTGTGGCGTCATAACAAGAGTCAGAAACTGCGGATCCTGTTTATCTTTTGGGCAACCATCAACGCTGTGTACGTCAGCGTCTGGGATATTGTCATGGACTGGAGTTTGATGGATCCATACGCAAAGCATCCCTTTTTACGAAACACCTTGGGCTTCAAATATGCTTGGTGGTACTATGCCGCTATAGTGATTGATCCTATTATTCGTTTCAATTGGATCCTCTATGCAATTTATGGGCACGACGTGCAGCATTCGACAATCATAGCCTTTATGGTTGCATTCACCGAAGTGCTTCGACGTGGCATGTGGCAATTGTTCAGAGTTGAAAACGAACATTGCACAAAGTATGTTGCACAACCTTTTGAATTTTCCAAATCGGTTACTAACAAATTCACAGCGTCAGCCGATACCGTGCTTCGCGAGATGTTCCACTCCCCTACGAACTCGGCAAGACCGAGACAGAAGCAGAGGCTACCGAGGAAGTCGAGGATAGACACTCTTCATCAGATTTGGAAGCACAACATCCACCTCAACTTCCTCCTGGCGTGGCACCATTGACGGCGACTGGAGCCGATCCTAACCGCAGGCTTTCCAATGCCGATCCGCCATCAGGATCAATTCGCCAACGCAGAAAAGCTGGATCTCATGAACCATCGCCTATGGTCAGAGCAATCACCAGAGTCGGTACATTGTTGCGCGCATCGCATGCTCAAGATTTCGAACGTCGCAGAAAGTCAGAAGTGCCCAACACGCTCGAGAACGATGAAGACGATGACGATGATACTGATGAGGATAATGGTGCTACGATTGGTGACGATGAAATGGATGGAAGCGTCCATCGAGCACAGAACAAGAAAGACAGCAATGGTAACGGTAAAGCTCCTGAACAAACAGGAGATGAGGATGATGACGACGACGACGACGACGAGGTTGATGGTGATGAGGAAGTTGTTGGGTCAGGATCAGGATCAGGGTCAGGCGGGGAAGGCGGAGCAAGCAGCGCATCCGACGACCAGGAGATTGCCAGAGCAAGAGTGTTGCGCCAGGGAAGCAAGTAGCAACAAACAGCACGGTAAAGTGCCGTGGGACAGAGGATCATCCATAACATTACCTATAACAATTCCTGTTCCTGTTTCAAGCGTGTCGGAGAATTGTCTTGTCAAGGTTTGAGGGACGGATGGGCGGGCTCGGCAGGGACCCTGCACATTGTCTCAGGCTGACACTTGCGGGGAGGTTTCACGAGGAATGAAAAGCAGACGGATTCAGGGGCGCGTATCGGCATTTCCAAGGTGGTCGCACCTTCTTGTGGCCCGTGACTGCCCTCTTTGTATCCGAGAGAGATGTGTTTCCGTGGACGCGCTCCTTCCTAAACCTTTCAATCACCTCCAGGCGTAATCATGGGCTTCTTCAAGCATCTTCGCGCAAAATCACACAACAAGAGCAATGAAAGCAGCAGCAACAGTCCTCGACGATCTCCAATCCCCATCAGACCTGGACGTGACTTTGCTGCCAAACTTCCCAATGACATTCTCACAAAGATCATGGTGCAAGTCGCGCCGCACACACAGGATGAAACATTCGAGCCTAGCGAGAGATCAACCATCGGCGAGGGATGTATGCTATGCGACCTGAGAGATCTAGCCAAGGCAGGTCAAGTATGTCGTCGCTGGTACAATGCTGCTGCTACTGTCTTGTGAGTTTGAATAGCTTTAGATGTGCTGGAAGTATACGACTAACACATGCCACAGGTACAGCAGCGTCCGTATCGATGCCGTCCACTATTGCGAACTGGAAGAAATCTTGGCCGAAAGAAGACAGAAAAAGACATTCCTCAAAGCACCAATCGAGTCTGGCGATGTCCCTACAATCAGACTGGCTCTGTTCAGCCGCACCGTACGAGAAAACCCGAATCTGGCACACGGCGTGACAATGCTCAAGCTACCATACATGACGCGAGAAACCGCAAAGGCCGACCTTGCCCGTACCGTGTCCGTCCTGCCGAACCTGAAATATGTCGATCTGCCGGACGGTGCTTTTACTGGCGATCCGAACTGCATGCCTCTGATACATGAGCTACAAGCGCGCTGCCCAGACATTCGCAAGATGAGCTACCGCCAAGGCTCCGAGGGGTCGTTTGAACAACTCGCTCGTCGAAACTGGCAGTCACTAGAGATTATCGAAATCTCAGGCATCAATGTTGAGCCCAGCACATTGCGCATCGTCCTTGGTTCATTGCCAGCTCTGCGTGAGCTCACACTAATCGATCTGCCGTGGCTTGACGACACCATCTTTTACCAATCGCCCATGCTTCCCGACTTCCCTGCTCTGCATACTTTCGCATTGGAAGACACGCCGAGAATCACCGCCGAGGGTATGGTTGTTTACTTTGACAAACCCTTGAACCGTAACACCTTGAAGGATCTCTCGCTGAGTGGTACCGGTATTGATCCCATCGAACTCTACAAGTTCTTGTTTGACGCCTCCGCCTTGCACTCCCTCTCAATCGTCGAGACTGTCTCCAAGTCACTCGCTCTCTCGCTAAACGACCTGCCACCACTTGAATCCATCTCGCTCAAGATTCTCCATTTCGAACTCACAGACTCGGAAGATGCCCATGGCCTACAAAAGCCCGCTGCTTCATACTATGCCTACCTCGCACAATCACTGCACGCCAATGGTCTGCCTGCTCTATCACAGCTCTACGTACGCGATCCCGAGTTTGCCGAGATCATGCTACTACCCGCACCTCCAACACCATTCATGGATGGCGGCGGTAACCAGAGACAGAGTGTAGTGGGAGCCATGAATCCTCCTCGTGGACTGCATCAACCTCTGGAAGTCTTCTCCAAGGGTCTGGATGAGCTGGAATGGGCATTTACAGCCTACCAACCACCCGCCGCATCACAAAGTCGCCACGGCTCTGGTGGCAGTGGACGTCCCATGAGCGCATACGGTGCCGCTCGTGGTCTTGGTCCTCAATGGGCACAGGGTGGCTTCGGCGGCGATGCTCGAAAGAGTGTCATTGTCGGAAATGGCTACGGAGGTTTCCTTGCCGTACCACAAGAAGAAGCAGCAAGACCACGATCAGCAGCTGGCCACGAATCTCGCAGCTGGGGTAGTAATAGTAGCCCCGGAAACGGAGGTGGCGCTCTTGCCGCTCTTGCTTCTATGGGTACCAGCGTTGGCAGCAGTGCTAGCGGTATTGGTAGTCGTGGAAGCTGGCTCAAGCCGCCACCAAAGATTCCTGGTTCCGAAGGCCATGGCCATAAACGTGCTGGCAGTCGACAGGACTTGTGGCGATAATTTACAACGTTCTCGCTCCTGTCCTGATCACCACATTTCTTTCTCCGCTTGGATACATCTTGGAGAGCTTTTACTTCGATCTCTGAGCGTGCAAGGTCTTTTCATACCTGTTTCACGCTTTATCGACATTGTTACCCATGATTATGTCTTTGGTCTAGGCGTTTCCCTTTTTGAGATGGGGTGTTTTGATCTTTTTTTTTCCCACACCACTTTTCATTGAGAAAAAATTGAATATACCCGAAAGAGCTAGCAAATATCATAATTCTCCAACCATCTAATCAATTCTGGATTTGAGTGTTGCAATGTATCTCTGGTCTCGCTCGTATCCGTTCGGCGGGTGACGGGAAGGTGCATTGAATTCAGATCTGGGTCCTAAAATCTGCATGCTTTTTGATGGCTGTATTCCACTTGCACCTCCATTCTGAAGACACGATACATTATAACCCTTCAATCCGGCCGTCATTAGGGACAATCGTATACTACAAAGTCTCGCCCACTACAACATCAGCTTAAACTCCGGCTCCCGATCATCTCCGCAGCCAATGTACTTGTCGTATTTACCGGCGGCCTTGTCTTTGTTGACCTTGTGACACCACAAGATGTTGGCGAGTACCCTATGACGGTCAGTAAAAGTCTCCTATCGACGGTCAAGAGCATATACTTGCATGAACCAAGCAAAGACAAGCAGGCCAAGCACAATAGTGTGGGATTTGTGGTATTGCGGTTTTTCCACCTTGCTATATGTGAACGCTGATGGAAACGCCGATCAGTATTACTTTCTGGAGATATAACAGGCGAAGGTGTGACTTACCTGAGACAAAACCGCCACAATTGGCGATTGCGAGTTGAAGACCAGTAGCCGTAGCTCTCTTGTAATGACCTGCAGAGTTGTTGGAAATCCAGACCAGGACAGGAGGCACACTGGCGTACAATCCCGTCGCCATCATAAAGGTCATGCCAAACTTGACCTGAGGATTGGTGACATTTGCAATGACGGCGTATCCGACAATGGCCAGCGGAAGCGTGCACAGCATGATAGGCCCACGGAGACGAAGACGGTCGGACAAGAACGCCGCGACAATGGTCAGGCACGAGGCAACGGCGTAGGGAATGACCGACCACAGCTGTGCCTCGTTGGCAGTGTATCCAAGACCAGTAATAATGGTGGGAAGGAACAACCCGAAAGAATAAAGACCGCAGAGGATTGCAAAATAAGCGGATGCCGAAAACCAGAGCGATGGATCCAGCACTCCACGGCGGACTTCGGACCAGGAAAAGCGTTCTGGCTCGGCTGTCCTCTGCGAAGGAAGACCGTGTGAGTAATCCAGACGCAAGCGATACAGAGCAAATTCGCGCTCTTCTTGTGTGAGGAAACTCGCAGTGGAGACGTCATTAGGGAGGAGAAAGTACGCCGAAGCGCCCACTACAGCTGTCAATAGTCCCTCGACGATCATGATCCACCGCCAGCCTGCGTCAATGCCAGCAGTAGCGCCGATGGACGAAAGACCTCGAGCGAGCAAACCGCCAAAAGCGCCGGACAAAGAAGCCGTAGTGTAGAAAAGACCAATCCTGAGCGCCAGTTCTCCACGGGTGTACATGCTAGAAAGATACAGCACCATACCGGGAAGCAAACCACCTTCAGTGACTCCGAGAAAGGCACGTACGACGAGGAATCCAGCATAATTCCGCACAAAGCCTAGACACATGCCAACCACACCCCACGCGAACGTCAGACAAGGCAACCATATACGCGGCGAGACCTTCTTCAGCACCAGATTGCTAGGCAGCTCACTGGCAATGTAAAAGGCAAAGAAGATTGCCAAGCCGCTGGCATACTGATGATCGTTGACGCCGATGCTCTTTTCCAAACCCAGGATCTTTGCATTGCCGACGTTGGTGCGGTCGAGAAAGGAACACAGGAAAAGCAGAGCGAGCACGGGTAAGATTCTGAGGTGGAGAGAGAATTAGCCATTGGAAAATCGCATGCTTTGAATTAAAGGATCAGTCAAACCTTGTGTCTAGTTTCCACAACACCTTTTTTGCCATGGCCTTCTGGGCGTCGTCGTCTAGGAGCATCGGACCTCTTTCTGCTTTGATCTGATCAATATCCTCGACTTGATCTGCGTCGACCGTCTTCTCCATCTTCTCGGTCGCCATGGTGCTGAGCTGAGCTGAGATAACCACTCGATTCTCAAAGATGCTAGATCGTTCAAAGTCTGGAGTATCGTGGAGAGAGTTGCGGACGAAGATCTGGGGAACGATGCGAGGAGAAGCGTGGGGTAAACAAGCCTCTTAAAGAACCCAAACCCGCTTGGCGACCAGGCTTAGCAGGCGAGGTTTGGATATGTCGGCTCTCAAGAGTTTTCTAGGAAACGTCGAATTCCGCACTTTCCGACCCGTCATGCTACTTGCTTCTCGGATCCTGGTGCGTCGTTCGGCCAATCAGGACGTAGTCGGTCAGAGAAGAGAGACCGGCAAATGGTAGATCTTACCAAATGTGGGACTGCGATCGCAGACGGGACAGCCTACTCCACACGAGGCGAGATGTCCGCGGTTCCTTCGAAATGATGCTTCAATTCACACCATCGGTGTGAACTGCGGTCCCGACGACTGCAACATCTTTCGACGGCTCCGCATACTAGATTACTTCTACCATTGCGATAGTGTTGATGGTCAATTGTCCGGCTCGGGGTGAAAGATACTGTGTGAAAGCAAAGACAACTCGAACCATCTGACCATGGTCGAGACGGATGCCAAACGGGAAGAGAAAGGCAGATGAAGCATCTGACAAAGTCTGTAACTCAAGATTCCAGTGCCGTCCAGACGAGTCAATCATGACCGGTATCAAAGCACATTTTAGATGCCGTGCTCCTTCAGCACACGCTCCGTCCAGTCCCAAAGCTTTGCAGCCAATTCTTCATCCCTTGACCATCGACTGTGTTTTCCGACCTCACCGACAGGCTCATAAAACCCTCCACTGACCAAATGACTCGTATCCACCGTAGCAGCCCAGATGCCATTCTTTACTCCCTCCTCTTCATTCACCATCTTACCCACATTCGTCGCATAAACAATCATCCTGTCCATCCACCCCAAACTTGCCACCAAATCTGTAGCAATGACACCAGGATGCACAACCACCGTCGACAGGTCCGAGTACTTTTTCGCTAGCGTACGAGTGTAAACCAACAATGCCAGTTTGCTCTGCCCATATCTAGTCCAATTGCTTCCGAATCCATAATCCTGCGTCGTCTTCAGGTCGTCAAAGATGATTCCCTCATCTTTCGGAGCAACGTGAAAGCCAGTTGATGTCAAAACAGACTATCCTCGCATCACCATATCCGGAAGCCGTGGATCGAAGAACAGGCACGAGTTTTTCCATCAAGCACGCATGACCGAGGAAATTAGTCGCAAACTGAATCTCATAGTCATCGACACTGAGAGCAGGACGAGTAGCCATGACCCCAGCATTACACAGCAAGATATCCAGACGCGTATTACTTGCCACAAACTCCTTTGCCGCCGAAGCGACTGAATCCAAAGAAGCCAGATCCATCTGCAGAAAAGTGACTTTTACAGAAGGAGCGAGGAGTTGTAGTTCTCAGATCACGAGATGAGCCTTTTGGGTCGAGCGGCCGCTGATGTAAATGTGAGAGGGGGTTTTTGGTTGCGAGGATTGTTGCTGCTCGACGGCCTAGACCGGAGGTGCCTTGTACCAAGATATAGTCAGTTGCACTTGAACGGCGAGAGTCTGCAACTTACCGCCAGTGATGAGGATGACTTTGCCGCCAAGGTCTGGCATGTCTGTAAAGTTGAATTCGGAGTGTTTCATCTTTATGTTGTGATTTTCCTGGTCGAAAATGTTTACAATGGTGTATGGACTATTAGACTTCTTTGTTCAAGTCAAAGGTGGGAGGAGTAGAGGGCAAATGGCATGCGCACATCTATGTATTCGAGGGATGATCTTCAAAATGCATGTGTTGTTTATCGATCGTTTCTCCCCAATCGAACATGTTATCCTGCTGCCTGTTGAGAAGGATCGAACCTGCTCGTAACGCCACATGTGATGTTATCTCCGGCGTTTATACTGGCATGAGATAAGAAGTCCGTGAGTAAAAGCGCTGTTTCTGTCCTTGCATAGCCGCTTGCATCGAAGTGTGATTGCGGTAGCTGGGCGTTTGTACCTATCGCTCTTGCACCAAAAGCAGGGCATGTTGTTATCATTCACATTGATCATCTCCTTCCCTGCTCAACTCTTCGCAAACCTATACCTAAACTTCTGACTCCTGTCTCCTTCTTTGCCATTCCCCCTTGCATCCTCCCCCTTTCCAGCATCATCCACAAAATCAAACCCGTCATCGCCACCAAATTCCTCTCGTCCCCAAAATCCCATCAAAGCCTTGACCATCCCCTTTCTCTCCTCTTCCATCTTTGCAATCACTTGTTTCTGCTCGGCAATCTCAGATTTCAGGAGCTTCAATTTGGCACGCCATGAATCTTCTCTCTTCTTAAGTGTAGAAGATAGTTTGGTGTCGAAATCGAGGTTTAGCGAATGGAGATCAGTGAGTTCTTGGTTTGTCTTGTCAAGAGCTTGGGTCGTTTCTTGCAGGTTGCTGTCGAGGGTGGTTTTGATGGAGGTCAAGTCTTCCAGCTCGGTGGTTTTGGCAGCGAGATCGGCTTCGCAGAGCGTGAGTGAATTTTGTGTTGTTTGGAGGTCAGAGGTTGTGGTTGTGAGCTGCTGTTCTAGCTCGTTGACGCGGAGGGAGAGGGTATCGCGAGAGGTGCGAAGAGAGGCCATCCCTTCTTCGATGAGATCAATAGTGCGGCGGTGTTCTGCTCGTACTGCTTGCAAAGACGAAGAATCTGACGGCAAAGATGGTGAGATCCAAGATTCGCGAAGTCGTTCTATTTCGTCGTGGTGTTGAGTTTGCTGGGATTCAAGTTGTGCTCGCAATGCTTGGAGATCTTCGCGGAGGGAGTCTGCTAGGGTTTGGACTTTTTGGTTGTTGGGCGGAGGTGGTTGCTTGTCTTCCATGCGGTCAAATTGTTGAAGCATGGTCAGCTCTTCGCGTAGTGAACGAGCTTCTTCAATGGCAGTTCGGCGGGCTTCTTGCTCTTTCTTCAGTTGATCGTAGACGCTGGCTTGAGATTGTTGAGCTTCGCTGTCTGCCTTTGCCCAAGCCTCTTTGTCGGACGTGTGTCGCTGGAGGACCGAATTGAGTTCATCTCTTGCTTTTTGTAACTGTGCCTCAAGTTGGGTCAAGGTAGAATCCGCTTTGGAGTCGTCCTTTTCAGTCTCATAAGCTGTAAGTCGTTGTTGTGCTTGTTGCAGTTGCTGTGCGAGTCCTCGTGTCATGTCTGCCGCTTTGGTATCGGCATCTTCATGAGCAGCCTGGACAGCCTTTTCCTTTGCTGCAAGCGCATCTTGAGCTTGTTGCAGTTGAGTCTTCAGATTCTCACTCGACAAATCGTCCTTGATCTGTATCTTGAGGTCTGAAATGAGTTTGTCCTTGATATCGATTGCCTTGCGCATGTTGTCGAGTTGTGTTTGGAGGCTCGCAATTTGGCTCTCCAGTTCTTCCACCTTCTGAGATGCAGCAGGTTCAGCGTCCACGTCGACCTTGGAGCGGTTGACAGCGATATCCTCATCTTGATCCTCCTGTGCTTGTTGGACCTCTTTCCTGGCGTCGTGCAACTCCTGCTGCACGCGTTGCAGTTCATCACTTATGGCTTTGCGCTGGTCATCGTTCCAAGTCTTCAGATCTTGCATGTCATTTTCAGTCTCGCGGAGATTGTCCTGCGATTGCTTCAACTGACCGCGGAGTTCCGCAAGAAGACCATCCTTTGTCTTTAATTCATCCTTGACCTTATCGAGCGCGTTGTGTGTTTGACGTTCGGCATCGCGAGCTTGGCCAAGCTGAACGTGCAGATTGTGTATCTCGGCATCCTCACTATCATGCATTTGGTCCAACTCTTTTGCGCGATCGTCTGCGAGTTTCAATGCATCCTTCTCGGCATCTTTCGATTGGTCCAAGTCGGATTGGAGTTCTTGCAGACGTTGTTGGTAGTCTTGAGCTTCCTCGCGCATATGGTCCAGCTCATTTCTCAGAGACTCCAGCTCATTCCCATCCTCAGAACGACCTCTGCTGTATGACCGATCTGAGTGCTGATATTGACGAGCTGCGCGCTCATTGTCGAGTTGTGTTTGTAGTTGTTCGTTGACCTCGCGCAACTTTTGTAACTCTTGATACAGACTATGTGGCTTCTGATTCGGAGTGCTGTCGAAATTCTGCATAGGCGATCGCATGGACGAGATTGTAGGAGGACTTGACGGTCTTTGGGTTTGGGATTGGCGCAATCGCGATGTCGAGTATGATCGTCTTTGAGCGGGTTCAGGAGCGATACGAACAGAAGCAGGACGGCCGGGAGTAAGCTCTGAATAATAATCTTCGACGGTCGGTTGTAGCATGTTTTTCCTGGGCTGCCCAAAGTCGCCTTGATCAGGACGAGGCGTTGTATCGTCAGCGCCAGGCTCACTCTGAGTAGTGCGATCATGTCTGGGGGAAGCATTGGGCGACGAGTTGGTCATCAAATCAGAAGCCTCGTTGAAGTCCTGCTGCTCTTCCCATAGTGGTAGTGGTTGCTTCCTCGGCGTTCCCTTGAAGTACTTGGCCAGGTTGAGGGTAAAGTCGGTGGGTCCATCAATGTCATCACTGTGAATCTTATCAACAACACGATGCACACTGGGTGAGTCGAGTCCACTAGGTTCATCGTCGAGGTTCAAAGCATCCAGATCCAGAGAATATTGTGTTTGATCGTGTTCATCGTCTCGAGGAGTGCGATGCGGTGGCGGCGCTGGGGGAGGTGGTGAAGACAGCATTGTCAGCTACTGTCTGATGTTCTAGCAATTCAATCGCCGTCTAGGAATATCTTGTCGACTTGTGTTTGTAGAAAAACACTGACAGCATGCGTAGAACTTGTCGCGACTGTTTGTTGTTGTCTGTGCGCCACATGTCGCACATTGCGGGGTCGGCCATTGCAGAGCTAAACTCCGTGGAATGCATGTGATTGTACAAACCATCATCCATCGATACATCCATCTTTGACGAGATTGGAGAGAGATGGACATGCTTTGAGAACAAATACAAGATACTGCTCAATAGCACAAGCAACAGGCGGGAATGGGGTAGACTATCACAGCACTTGACCGCCTCAATGACCATGACAAGAGGACGCCTTGTTCGTGAAACCGGGTACCATTGTTGTATTTATGTGTCTAGTCACCATGCTATCGTCATACAAGCGAACGAGTCAATTCTATCAACCCTCTATCGTTGTGGAAGCTGATGGTAAACACGACTACCTAGGTAGGTAGCTCAATCGAAGTTCTTCATGAGATCATCAACAGCTCGAGCAGCATACTTTTTACGCTCACTCTCTGGTAATCCGGCAGTTGTTTCTGTAATGTAGTCAGCAGTGTTTATACCAAACAGATCTTCCAATTATACCTTTGATGGCCATCAGTTGACTCATCATCTGCTCCATACCCTCAATCTCAAGAGCACTTCCATCATCTTCATCACCTTTGTTGTCTGGATCAAGCAAAGAAGCCTTCATACCCCAAAGCTCAGCATTCATCTGCGCCTGTTCATCGTCCATACCTCCCACATTATCCTCATCATCTTCAGCAGCAACAGTAGCAGACCACTCATTCGCTTCCAATGCCTCTTTCGCCCTCTCCAGTCCTAGCTTTTCTCCATACTCATTCTTTCCCGTCGCACCGATATGGATATACTCGAATTCAAGCTCCAGACACAGTTCTTCTGCGTTGACGGCAAGTTTGTCCTTGTTTGCAGGCGTCAGGTCGACAGCCAGTCTTGTCCCATCCCACATGATACCACAAGCTGCTTCCACAACCTCGCTCACAGCCTTCATGGTCGCTTCCACATGCTCAGATATCGTGACTTCTGTATCGTCATCTCCTGACGCATTCTTGCTACTGCTGTTGAAACAGTATATCCATGCGCCCACGGCTTCTACGACTTCTCTGGCTTCGGGTTTCTGGAAGTCGTCTTTCCAGGCTGCAATGTCGGTGATTTCGTCGATCCAGATGGGGATGGCGGCTGTGTAGTATGCAGTCTTGATGTTCCACTCGTGCGTTGTACCTGCCAAAGAGCCAGTGGAGGCATCGGGTGTGGGTGCTGAGCCGGTGATTTCTGTTGCGCTGATGAGTCCATGCTAGTGATGATGCGGCATGCGCGGAGAAGCAGGTCCCACCTTTGACGACGCGAGAAATGTCGCAGTCTGGTTTGCCTATTACAAGAATTCGGCGTGGGTGTTTGATTTCCATGATTGTTTCTGGGAGGTGCATGATCTTGTCACTGGATTGATAGATGGAGAGGAGGTCAAGATGGAAGATGGAGGAGCTTGGAATTGTCTGTTCATTCGCCAACCACATGACTAATACTTGATGTACAGTCGCCGTCCCTCCTGCTTTTGCGTCTGTCGCAGGGTGACTATAACGTCATGTATGAGGCTTTTTCTGCTCTCAAGTCCTTTGCGCCGCGTCTTGTGGGCCTTCTGCCACGCGACTCCTAGCCGATCTCAATGGCCACAACCATGTGTGTTGAGCGCGAATGTTTTGCTGACGTCTGACTTTTGCCCTGTCCCTTTTCCCGACTTCGTAATCAAGACATGATGCTTGTCTTCTCCATTTAACCACGGGGTCCACCTCTTTGGCCTCTGGCTCTGCTGACAGTAGCACGACCTCTGGCCAAACCGACACCTCTTCCACGGGCGTTTCTTGCTCTGAACATGGGCGCGTTTCTGTTTCCCTGTCGTCAGCTTTCCTCTGGTTGTCTTCAGTCAATCACGCTCACCTCAACATGTCCGGAACGATAAAGTATCGGACGTGCGATCCTCTGATGTAGACCTGATCCAAATGTGATACGCGACCATCTCTTGCCGTGACAGTAATGTCTCGGAGTTGGCAGTTCATGTTGTCCTCGGCTGTGAATGATCTGTCAGCGCCTTGCCCTTCTTCTTCATTGCTCTTTCAAGACTCAAGGCTGATGCGACACACCTTCCAGGAGCTTTCCACGGTAGACATTGCCAGATGTGATTTCAACAGTGACGATATGACCCTGTGGTATTGCGCATCAGCACACGCTCTTTCCAATGCGACAGAAGATGGATATGCGCGTACGGTTGCCTCGTTGAGTAGTTTGATCGGGATTCCAATTGTCGAAGTCATGATGGAGGTGTGTGGTTGTAGACGTGTGATGCGAATGTCGATACGGAGAGCGAGACGGTTACGAGATGGATGCGCTGGAAAAGATTGTCAAAGCAGGAATAGATCAAGACCAAGTCGTCACCTGCGAAAGACTGGCCTTGGGTGATGCGCGCGAATCTCCAGAGCTTCTGGCGGACAGCCTTGGCGTTGTTCTTTTCTTGGCGGGAAACTTGAGACGATCTTGACCTTTGATCAACATACCTACCTTTATATACATTCACCATCGTCAAAATGAATGTATCAGGCACGTTGAGTTTCTTCAGGCTCTTTGGAAATCCATCGTTATGCTTGCCGCACCATACTGTCCCAACTTTCAACCATCTTCCAATCCCTCTTTCTCGGGCCTTCAACAAGGTCGATGATGAGAAGAAGGTAGATATCAGAGCTGTTGTGCTGGACAAGGACAATTGTTTTGCTGTTCCCAAGGAAAACGAGGTCTATAAGCCGTACACTGTGAGTTGGGTATTCAAGTTCTTGATGACAAATATCTAACAATCTTCAAGGAACGATTCGAAGAACTTCGTAAAGCATACCCTGGATCGCGTCTCTTGATTGTGTCAAATTCTGCCGGTACTCTTTCGGACCCAACTGGTGCAGAAGCAGATCTTTTGGAAAAGAACACTGGTGTCAAGGTTCTGAGACATAACACAAAGGTAGGCAGGCTAATTACTCACCAAACATGTCTTTTCTAACAGGTTGTAGAAACCTGGATGTCATCCGGATGTGCTATCGTATCTTCGTAATGCCCCGGATACTGGAGTCACACATCCCTCTCAAGTCGCAATCGTAGGAGACCGCCTGTTCACTGATGTCATGATGGCAAACATGATGGGTTCATACGGTTTCTGGATCAAAGACGGCGTTGTAGAAGAAAAAGGACTCGTGAGTTGATTTCATGACGTTTCGTGATCACTCTGCTAATATCGTACAGTTCGTCAAGTTGGAGAGAAGTCTTGCAGGCTTCCTCACTCGTAGGGGTCACTCTCCGCCATTTCCTCAAAGCCACTTCGAATAGAGTGCTCAATGCCACAATCGATCTTCGAGCGATCTTCCTCCGATGCTGCTGAAGTGGCAAGCTCCTGATGATACCTTTTCATGAGCAGGAATCAGTCCATCAGGGAATGGAACGGTCACCACAGATGTGTACTGTTCGGATGGGTATTCGGTGATATGACCACCTCCAGTCATGTCAGTCGCAATCAAGATTCCCTGGTTTCCACCAATGAACCACGCCTCATCGGTCGAGTTTGGGAGCGAGATGTGCGCCAGGCCAGACGTGTACACGACGAGCTGTTGACAAGTCAGTACGGTATGCACTCAGTGTGTCCAAGCCACGAACCTGAGGAGCTGGATCGTTATGTCTGCCACCGTTGAACTTGGGAGGGATGATGGTGTATGAAGCGCTACTGGCATTGAAGTTGAATCTCAAGCTGCCAGCGATACCAGGCTCGGATGAATCGACCAGCGGTGTTGAAAGTCGCCAACATTCCAGTGCTGACTGATTTGCAGCATTGGTGACGAGAGCGGTAGCTGTAAGATAGTCGTATGCATGAGCGCCGGCGCACAGCAGTGAGAGGACGGTAGTTGTTAGATAGAAATGCATTGTGATAGTTCAATATGAGAAGAATAGGTATAGAAGTGTAGGTAGCGGCGGAGCAGCGAGAGATGTTTATAAGAAGCGGTGGAGCTCTTGAGAAGTGAAGTCATACCGCATGACCTGCTTTTGCACGTCTCTCGTCTTACCACACACGCGTTGGAGCTTGCAGTGAATACTGCCGCAGCCTTGCCGTTGTCTAGCGGATCTTCTATGACCATCGCCTTCTATTCCTGATTCTGCTTGTGGAGTCTATAACACAAAACTGATGTCATCGTTTGAATACCGCGGCCCCTTTTGACTCTCAACGTGATTGCACACGCAACGCGACAGACTCGTGAACATCGAGGGGAACGGTGATTGTTGAAGCTATTGCTGAGACGTTGAGTGCCGATGCTGATGAGTGTCTTGATGATGGTGGTGTCAAGGCTTCTCGCAAGTACTCATTGCTTGTTGGACAGATCAAGGATGCTGCTGCTGGTGTTGAGCAATTGAGAGATCTCAATGTAAGTCACAAATTACATTTCACTCTGTGTTGCCTCCTTCTGTCTTCTGCCTGTTCCCTTCCTTGTCACTCTCGCCTCTCAAGTACACTTCGGAGCCTTTTACACACCTTAACATCCTTCATCTTCCAATCACAGCTAACATCTGGCAAAGATCAAGAAAGAAAAGTCGCCTACACCGCCCAATGAAAGTGACTTTGACTCGGCACCAGAAGTA
>Ga0115845_100048_pt1 | contig 19707 bp, 12 predicted proteins | sample InSIn1SAF170_2_FD_83859 | JGI IMG/M metagenome (GOLD analysis project Ga0115845, IMG submission 83859) | reverse complement strand
AGAGGGAAGCGAAGCTGCGAGGTGGAGCGAATCTCATAAAGTACGTCTAAGTCCGGATTGGAGTCTGCAACTCGACTCCATGAAGTCGGAATCGCTAGTAATCGCGAATCAGAATGTCGCGGTGAATACGTTCCCGGGCCTTGTACACACCGCCCGTCACACCATGGGAGTGGGTTGTACCAGAAGTAGATAGCTTAACCTTTTGGAGGGCGTTTACCACGGTATGATTCATGACTGGGGTGAAGTCGTAACAAGGTAACCGTAGGGGAACCTGCGGTTGGATCACCTCCTTACCAAAGACGAGAGACAGCGAGTGCTCACACAGATTGGCTGATAGTTGTAGACAAATGAGCAGAAGAAAACATTACCCTTGGGTCTGTAGCTCAGGTGGTTAGAGCGCACCCCTGATAAGGGTGAGGTCGGTGGTTCAAGTCCACTCAGACCCACCACTCTGAGAGTGAGTGAAACGAAAGGTGTAGTGTAAATAACTAATAACTAAGACATAAATGATTAGTTATTAAATTATGATGAAATGGGGATATAGCTCAGCTGGGAGAGCGCCTGCCTTGCACGCAGGAGGTCAGCGGTTCGATCCCGCTTATCTCCACCACTTATCATCGTTAAGTAAATTAGAAAAAGACAAATTAATAAAGTATTAAGGTAGTGATTAAGCTATTTTAAATATTAGGTTATTTTATTATTAGTTTTAAGTTTAAATTTAAATTTAATTTTGTTTTAGTTTATTTAACGATGATAACTGAAAAGTTTTATCAACTGTTCTTTAAAAAATTGGAAACAAGCTGAAAACAAGAGATTTTCGAGAGAAAGTCTGAGTAGGCAAGACGGGAAAGTGAAAATAGGGAACGGAAAAGGAAACTCTAAAAACAAAACCTGTTTTGCATAAAATCTTGATTGAACAAAAGCAATCAAGTGTTTAGTTGAATAAAAATACGCATCAAATTGACCGCACTTTGAAGTGAAAACGTAAAGTGATTGAAAACATTTGAGGTTGTATAGTTAAGTAACTAAGCGTACAAGGTGGATGCCTTGGCAATCAGAGGCGAAGAAGGACGTGCTAATCTGCGAAAAGCTTGGATGAGTCGATAAGAGGCGTTTAATCCAAGATATCCGAATGGGGAAACCCAGTAGATGAAGAATCTACTATCAACAAGTGAATTCATAGCTTGTTGAGGCAAACCGGGAGAACTGAAACATCTAAGTACCCCGAGGAAAAGAAATCAACCGAGATTTCGTCAGTAGCGGCGAGCGAAAGCGAAAGAGCCAGTAAGTGATAGCAGTATAGTGAGGAGAATGTGTTGGGAAGCACAATCAAAGAGGGTGATAATCCCGTATCTAAAAACCATATTGTGGTACTAAGCTAACGAGAAGTAGGGCGGGACACGTGATATCCTGTTTGAAGAAGGGGGGACCATCCTCCAAGGCTAAATACTCCTGATTGACCGATAGTGAACCAGTACTGTGAAGGAAAGGCGAAAAGAACCCCGGTGAGGGGAGTGAAATAGAACCTGAAACCTTGTACGTACAAGCAGTGGGAGCCCCATCACTTAATCCGATTGGAAGGTGATGAAAAGCAACCGCACTTAAACAATGGTAAGAGGAGCGAAGCGAGTCAAACCACCCAAAAGAAGCAGTGGGATTAAGTGATGGGGTGACTGCGTACCTTTTGTATAATGGGTCAGCGACTTATATTTTGTAGCGAGGTTAACTGAATAGGGGAGCCGAAGGGAAACCGAGTCTTAACTGGGCGAGTAGTTGCAAGGTATAGACCCGAAACCCGGTGATCTAGCCATGGGCAGGTTGAAGGTTGGGTAACACTAACTGGAGGACCGAACCGACTAATGTTGAAAAATTAGCGGATGACTTGTGGCTGGGGGTGAAAGGCCAATCAAACCGGGAGATAGCTGGTTCTCCCCGAAATCTATTTAGGTAGAGCCTTGAGGTGACACCTTTGGGGGTAGAGCACTGTTTCGGCTAGGGGGCCATCCCGGCTTACCAACCCGATGCAAACTACGAATACCAAAGAGTGATACTCAGGAGACACACGGCGGGTGCTAACGTCCGTCGTGGAGAGGGAAACAACCCAGACCGCCAGCTAAGGTCCCCAAGTCTATATTAAGTGGGAAACGAAGTGGGAAGGCTTAGACAGCTAGGATGTTGGCTTAGAAGCAGCCATCATTTAAAGAAAGCGTAATAGCTCACTAGTCGAGTCGGCCTGCGCGGAAGATGTAACGGGGCTGAAATATAGCACCGAAGCTGCGGCATCAGGCGTATCACTAATACGCCTTACGATTAACAACATGGAATGGTGCGAAGCGACATGAAAGGTTGTTCAAGCAACCCGAACGTTGAGTCGGGCATCTTTGAGTAAGGATGATTAGTGATACGCCTGTTGGGTAGGGGAGCGTTCTGTAAGCGGATGAAGGTGGCTCGAGAGGGCTGCTGGACGTATCAGAAGTGCGAATGCTGACATAAGTAACGATAAAACGGGTGAAAAACCCGTTCGCCGGAAGACCAAGGGTTCCTGTCCAACGTTAATCGGGGCAGGGTGAGTCGGCTCCTAAGGCGAGGCTGAAAAGCGTAGTCGATGGGAAACAGGTTAATATTCCTGTACTTGGTAAAGCTGCGATGTGGGGACGGAGTAGGTTAGGTTATCGCACTGTTGGATATGTGCGTTTAAGTTGGTAGGTGGGAAGTTTAGGCAAATCCGGGCTTCCTTAACACAGAGAGATGATGACGAGGCTCTACGGAGCTGAAGTAACTGATACCACACTTCCAGGAAAAGCCACTAAGCGAAAGGCTTTACTAAACCGTACTGAAAACCGACACAGGTGGTCAGGTAGAGAATACTCAGGCGCTTGAGAGAACTCGGGTGAAGGAACTAGGCAAAATAGCACCGTAACTTCGGGAGAAGGTGCGCCGGCGTAGATTGTAAGGGCTAGCCCCTGAAGGTTGAACCGGTCGAAGATACCAGCTGGCTGCAACTGTTTATTAAAAACACAGCACTCTGCAAACACGAAAGTGGACGTATAGGGTGTGATGCCTGCCCGGTGCTGGAAGGTTAATTGATGGTGTAATCGCAAGAGAAGCACCTGATCGAAGCCCCAGTAAACGGCGGCCGTAACTATAACGGTCCTAAGGTAGCGAAATTCCTTGTCGGGTAAGTTCCGACCTGCACGAATGGCATAATGATGGCCAGGCTGTCTCCACCCGAGACTCAGTGAAATTGAAATCGCCGTGAAGATGCGGTGTACCCGCGGCTAGACGGAAAGACCCCGTGAACCTTTACTATAGCTTGACACTGAACATTGAATTTTGATGTGTAGGATAGGTGGGAGCCTTTGAAGCAGTGACGCCAGTCATTGTGGAGGCGACCTTGAAATACCACCCTTTAACGTTTGATGTTCTAACGAAGATGACGAAACGTGGTCTCGGACAGTGTCTGGTGGGTAGTTTGACTGGGGCGGTCTCCTCCCAAAGCGTAACGGAGGAGCACGAAGGTTTGCTAATCACGGTCGGACATCGTGAGGTTAGTGCAATGGTATAAGCAAGCTTAACTGCGAGACAGACAAGTCGAGCAGGTACGAAAGTAGGTCATAGTGATCCGGTGGTTCTGAATGGAAGGGCCATCGCTCAACGGATAAAAGGTACTCCGGGGATAACAGGCTGATACCGCCCAAGAGTTCATATCGACGGCGGTGTTTGGCACCTCGATGTCGGCTCATCACATCCTGGGGCTGAAGTAGGTCCCAAGGGTATGGCTGTTCGCCATTTAAAGTGGTACGCGAGCTGGGTTTAGAACGTCGTGAGACAGTTCGGTCCCTATCTGCCGTGGGCGTAGGAGAATTGGTTGGGGCTGCTCCTAGTACGAGAGGACCGGAGTGGACGCACCACTGGTGTTCCGGTTGTGTCGCCAGACGCATTGCCGGGTAGCTAAGTGCGGAAGAGATAAGTGCTGAAAGCATCTAAGCACGAAACTTGCCAAGAGATGAGTTCTCCCAATCAAAGAGATTGTAAGGGTTGTTGTAGACTACGACGTAGATAGGTCTGGTGTGTAAGTGTAGTGATGCATTGAGCTAACAGATACTAATTGCCCGAGAGGCTTAACTATACAACGCTCAAGTGTTTTTGTGAAAGAGCGAAAGAGAAGGCTAGACAAACAAATCAAATAAGAAGACTTAATAGAAAGAAAATCGGATTCAGCTTGTGACCAATAAGAACGAGTGAAAGGTAGAGGAAAGACTGAGTAACGAGCGATAAAAGAGACGAGAGATAAAAGAAAAGACGAGTTATCAAAGAATTATCCTGGCGGCGATAGTGCGGTGGACCCACCTAAGACCATACCGAACTCAGAAGTGAAACGCTGTAATGCCGATGGTAGTGTGGGGTTTCCCCATGTGAGAGTAGGGCACCGCCAGGTTATCAGATACAAATCTAAATCACATAAAAACAGAACCCTAGTTGAAGAGCTGGGGTTTTTGTTTTTGTCTAAAAATTAGAAATATTTGAATTCCTTGTAAACTTGTTGTATTGCTGTAAAAAATTTCTCTAGATTAACCATCTTTTAAAGGATAAATGTAATTGTCCATAAATCTACAAATATATTTTAATTTTTTTAAAGTAATTAATAGCCTATATGTACTTTATTCGTACTCTTTACTATTTAGGTAATTGCTATAAATTTAAAACAGAATACATTGCAATTATGTTATAAAGATGCGTTGTTGTTATATGGAAAGTTATGTTAAATTATATAAATAACTTATATTACATAATGCCTCTGTTTTAACTTTCTTCTTCATAGCTTATTCTAATGATATTCCTATAGTAGGAAAGTTAGTGAGAACAACAGGCTATATAGTTTGGGGTATATTAATCGGAAAGAAAGGAAAACTAGAAGAAATGTGTATTGACTTTGTTGTTAAGCTAGATGCTAGATTTTAAATTATATTTAAATTTTTAGGTAAGTTTAGTTTCTATTATGGAAAGTAATAGGGTAAAGATAAAACATAATTTTGATATTTATCTATAATTTAAGATGTCGTACTTATTTGGATTTATTATTTAAATTTGCTCTTTAAAGAATACTAAAATTAGTATAGGAAATTATAGTTATGATAAAGCCCGATTAGATTCAATCGGGCTATTTATTCTAAAATTTCTGAGATAGGCTAAATTTGATATTCCTACCTGTTCCAGAAGCTAATTCGCCTAGATAAGGGTTATATGCTCGGTTAAATAAATTATCCACCGTAATCTTAATATTCATACCTTTAATTTTTTCAGGAGTCCAAGAAAGAAATAAGCTATGTAGGCTATATCCTTTTGAAGCTGGCAATGACCAATATGATGCTTTAGGATCACCAGATAATGGCGATCGATCTTGTCTTCTTACAAACTCAGCACGCCAGCCAGCTGTAAAATTATATTTGGGAATATTAAAACCTAAAGCAGTAGTTGCTTTTCTAGGGGGAATTTCAGCAATCCATGTTGAGGTTTTACCCCATGGGTTTCTTGGTGAGGTGTCACGTTTTCCTTTTACATAAGAATATGTTAGCTCACCAAATAAATAAGTGGATTGATAATAAGCTTCTAACTCTGCACCTTGAATAACATAACCTGGAAAATTACGATAATTTCCAATGGGTTTAGGACAAACATGATTGGTATCTGCAGCATTGCCTACACAATTAACTCCTCTGGTTTTAAATATTTCATTCTTGCCGCGATTGTAAAAATAAGTAGTTCTAAATTGAAAAGCATCATTTTCCTGAAATAGATGATTGAGAGTAATAATTCCACCCACTCTCGTTTGATTAATCATTTCTTTTTCTAAATTTAAAGAGGTTGCTGTTACAGGCCCAAAAGATTGCTTATATTGCGTCTCATATTGTTCATCAATAACAGGTGCACGCCAAGTTCTACTAAAATTTGTAAATAAACTTAAATAATGGTTTACATCATACTTAAGACCTAAATAATAAGACCAGCCATTATAATTTTTCTGAGAATAATTATGCCCTGCAGATATATCATTATATTGTGGTGCTAAATTTTTCTGCCCTATATTATTGATATGGTCATAACGCACTCCTGTGCTAAAAATTATATTTTTCCATTTTATTTGATCTTGTAAATAAAACGCCTGTGTATATTGACGTCCAGATGGCATATAATAGGGTTGGAAATAGCCATAATTATAATCCGCTTTTCTCACTTTACTTTTATCATACATTAAAGTATGTCTTGTATTTTTTAACCATTGCAAACCAAATAATAGTTCATGCCGAGTACTTTTAATATTAAAAGTACTTGTGTTATTTATATCAAAAGTAAGATCTGAATAAGTTATCCAGCTTTGATTACCGAGTGTATCCAGAAATACAGAAGAGGCTTTTTCGGGGCGAGTATCATTTTGTGTGGTTTTACTGTAGCTGAACTGAGTAGATAAGTTAATCCATGGGTTATTTTCAGGTAGATAGTTGTATTTTAATGTGTAATTTTCATCTTTTTGATCTCGATAAACCAGTTTACGTTTCCAAGCAATATCAGCACCATAACTCATTATATCCTTCAAACTTGGTTTAGGTAGGATATCTCTTTTTGCTGCGAAAGGCTCCCAGCCTTTATGAATACCATAAACACTCGATAATGTGAGTAAATGCTCGGGTGAAATTTGCCAATTTAATTTTATTAATCCGGTTTTTTGATTATTTTTTGAAAAAAGAATTTTGCTATTATCGGGTCTTTTATAATCGCCAGCATTTCTTACAGAACCAAATAATAATAAATCAATATTTTTTTGTTCATTTTGTAAAACTAGTGCAGTACTATAAGTTTTTTGGTTATTATTGCTATTATTTCCATACTTTAAAAAACCACCTATTTTCTGGTTTTCTTGCAAGAAATCCCTAGCATCCTTGGTTTCAAATTTTACTGTTCCAGCAAAACCACCATTACCATATTGAGGAGAATAATTTCCTTTGTCTACTGTTACTCTTCTTAATAATTCAGGCTCAATAAAAATAGAACCCTGTTGGTATTTTTCAAAACTTTTTGTAGCCCCATCTAACTGCACTCTAACATCTTCAGCATCACCCATTCCATTAATATTTAATGTTTGACCACCAGGGCGAAACCCGCCAGCCATATTCACACCTGGCAAGATATTAATTAAATTTGCTGCATTATCAGCTTGTTGTTGTTCGATATTTTTCTGTTTTAATGCTGAACGACCAGGTAGTTTATTACTATCATCATTAGTGTTCACAATAATAGGTAATAACTCCTCTCTATTAGAATTAGAAGAATTTTGTTTTGCGGTTACATTTAGTTGAATACCTACAAGGGTAACTAATAAAAAGATACGTTTATTAATTAAAATATTCATATATACCCTTAAATCTTAATGATAATTATTTACATTTATTCTAAGTTTAACGATGATAAAAGCAAGATATTTTTACTTATATAAATTAATTGTAAGATGCAGATTTTTTATAGCCAAATACAACACTCTTTTCAAACAACAAGTCATCGAATTTTATATTCAAAATGGTAAAAATTATTCACTCATCCGTAAACATTTTCAACTTGACAGTAGAACATTGCGACATTAGATTAACCAGTTTAATCATAGTAGAATCAATGGGTTAGCTGTGTTGGGTAAGAAGCGAAATTACTCACTTAAATTTAAACTTAACGTGATACAAACGGTTAAAAATGGGCAATTTTTGTAGAAACTTCCTATTTATACTTTGGTATTGCTGATTCAGCTGCTATTATCCGATGGTTACAAGTCTTTGAAAAAAAAGTATAAATGGCTTGATACCCAAACATGGAGGTTTCCTAAGCATGGAACCGAAATATTTTAAAATTGCCATCTAAACCGAACCACTGAAGATGAACGTTTGAAATATTGGATTTTGGAGCTGGAAGCAAAGAATGTCATTCTAAAAAAGATGAAAGGCATCTTTGGATGATTAAAAACGAAATGTATTACGGTGAACGATTTGAGACGTTTGAAGAACTGGAAAAACGCTCTAGGGGTATATTCATTATTACCCATGAGCGCATTCAGGATATACTAAAAGGACTAAGTTATGTGAATGATAGAACTCAGTCCTTGAACTAAATAAGTCTAACTTTTCGTAGAAGATCAAAGATATAGAACATTATTTTTTATACTTTTAGTTCTTCAATTTTTCTCACATTTTCGACAGCTTGATCAGTCTCAACACGTTGTATAAAAGCCGAAAGTTGTGTTAAGTGGCTGAAATTTATACCCACTGCTCGACACCAATTGAGCATAATGTAAAGATAGGTATCTGCAACGGAAATATCTTCTCCAAAATAAATGTGACTTTCTAAATGCTCATTTGCGACTGCAAGTTGATCTAAAATTTGCTCTACTGCTTGTTGGCGAATAGTGTGTGCAAGTGTTTCGTTATCTTTTGCATAGTTTGGCAAACGGAACAGAGGCACAAATGATTTATGCACATCGGAATTAAAAAATGCTAACCAGCGAGCTACTTTGGCTTTATCACGTACGGTTTTGCTACCAAATAATTTTGAATTAGGATAAAGTTCATCTAAATAGTGCAAAATCGCTTGGTTTTGCGAAAGAACTAAATCGCCATCAACTAATACAGGTACTGTCCTGCGTGGATTCAATGATAAAAATTCAGGTGATTTAATTAACTCACGAGTGACAGGTTCAAATTCATAATCAGCATTTTCACGTATTTTTACCCACTCTAATGCCACATGTGGAACAAATGAACACGCACCAATTAAACCATATAATTTCATAAAATACTCCTGTTGGTTTATGATCTATTGATGGAATTATACTGTTTTATACGTGGAATATCTAACTTATTAAAATTGCTTCTTACTATTGTTTAATCGTAAAGTGAACTAATATTATAACAATTTAGATACTTTGATATGTTTTTTAGAGTAATGCTCTGGATATTGATGTCAATTGAAAGATAAATTTTCTATGTTATAGATATAATTTTATAATAGGATAAAGTTCCTAATTGGCTTGAATACCAAAAAATTTAAAACAGTTATTGTAAGGCTTTGATAATAAAAAAGCGTGGAAATTTTAAAATCCACGCTTTTTTATCTTCTAGAAGGATTATTTGCCGATAACGTCTAATCCGCCCATATATGGACGTAGCACTTCTGGTACGGTGATTGAACCATCGGCATTTTGATAGTTTTCAAGCACAGCTACTAAAGTACGACCAACCGCTAAGCCTGAACCATTTAATGTGTGCACTAAGCGAGTTTTCTTATCGCCTTTTGCTTTACAGCGAGCTTGCATACGGCGAGCTTGGAAATCCCACATATTTGAGCAAGAAGAAATTTCTCGATAAGTATTTTGTGCAGGCACCCAAACTTCTAAATCGTAAGTTTTGCAAGAACCAAAGCCCATATCGCCTGTGCAAAGTAAAACTTTACGGTATGGTAAATTTAATAATTGCAATACTTTTTCCGCATGACCTGTTAATTCTTCAAGTGCTTCCATTGATTTATCTGGATCAACGATTTGTACCATTTCTACTTTATCAAATTGGTGCATACGAATTAAACCACGAGTATCACGACCGTAAGAGCCTGCTTCAGAACGGAAACATGGCGTATGTGCGGTCATTTTTATTGGTAATTTTGCTTCATCAATAATCACGTCACGCACTAAATTAGTGACGGGCACTTCTGCGGTTGGAATTAATGCGTAAGGTTGTTCGCCTTGTAAGGCTAAAGTATGGAATAAATCTTCCCCGAATTTTGGTAATTGCCCTGTTCCATAAAGTGTGGCGTGATTTACTAAATAAGGCACATAGGTTTCTAAATAGCCGTGTTGTTCCGTATGAAGATCTAACATGAATTGTGCCAATGCACGGTGCATTTTAGCGATTTGACCTTTCATTACGGCGAAACGCGCACCAGCTAATTTAGCCCCAGCAGCAAAATCTAAGCCATTTGCTTCTTCACCCAAAGTGATATGATCTTTGACTTCAAAATCAAATGTACGCGGTGTACCCCAACGTAAGATTTCTTTATTTTCTGTGTCATCTTTGCCTAATGGCACTTCGTCTGCGGGTAGATTTGGAATACTTAATGCAATTTGATTGATTTCTGCAAGTACCGCATCTAATTGTGCTTTTGCTTCAGTCAATTGATTGCCCATATCATCCATTTCTGCCAATAATGGTGCGATATCTTCACCACGTGCTTTAGCAGCACCAATGGCTTTGGAACGAGCATTACGTTCCGCTTGTAAGTTTTCGGTAGTGACTTGTAAGTTTTTGCGCTGATCTTCTAACGCGGTGAGTTTTTCCGTATCAAGCATAAAGTTGCGTTTTACTTTTAATTTTTCTGCGACTTCTGCTAAATTATTACGGAGTAAATTTGGATCGATCATAGAATTTCCTTACTTTTTTCGTTGAAATGAAAACAACCTTATTCTAGCGTGCTTTCTTCAAATAAACCAGTTTAAAAGCCAACGTATAAAAATAAAGAAAAATTGACCGCACTTTGTATTAGAATCCACGCCCCATTTAGTTAGTGGTGATGCTGATGCTGTTGATGTGGTAAAAATTGAGCGTAAGGCGACAGATTCTGCGTATCATGAATTTACAAAAATTCTTACTTCATCCGCTCAATTAATGGCTTTTTTAAATCAATCTGATTTTGTGAAAGCGAGAGCTAAAGTTGAAAATGAAACTGTTCAGCAAATTGCCTCACATTTTAAGTTTTCTCAAGAAAATAATCTTAATCAATTAATTCTATCCTCTTTTGATCGTGAAGACATGGGATAATTGCGGCAACGGTGAAGGCTTTGGGATGGGCTAAATAACGATGGGAAAGATGCACGCCTAAAAATCCAATCACGCAAGTGGCAAAGAATGTAGCAAATACAATAGGCATATTAATATGCAGTAATAATGTGCGTGTAACATGCCCAAGTGCGGCTAAAATTGCACAATATTTTAAGGCTTTGGACGGCACATTAAATACTAAAGCAAAGCCCACCGCTGGAATCGCAGCAAATAGCATATCATCGAGTAATTTCAACATAAATATTGTGATGCCGCAAATTATCCAATCGCCACCAGATAAATGGGCTAATGACGCACAAGATAAGCCTATCATAAATACCACTAACCATCGGTTATATTTAAGCGGTTTTAATTGATCCAGTTTTCTTTGTGCGATCTCTAAGTCATACAAATGATGCTCAACGGCAATCACAATGCGCTGAACATCTGTGACCATTTGCATATTAATGCCTTTATCTGTATTTTTTCGTGCGGTAGTAATGCAATGATTATCTGATAAGGTCGTCAGCACAACTGCATTTGCCGTAAGCGCACATTCTACACTTTCTACGCCAAGTGCTACGCCTAAACGCTGTGCCATTTGTACCACCACGGTACTTTCTGCCCCATGTTGTAACAAGAGCAGTGCTGTTTGTACGCACACGCGAGTCACCGCCCGTTGGTATTCGTGCTCCATATCTTTGTTCTCTATCAAAATATACCTAGAAAGAATTATAAAAATCTTTTCTAAAAAATGCGCAAAAAAGAACCGCACTTATGATCCAAGTCAAAAGTGCGGTTCAATTTGGCGGAGTTTTTTATGATTAAAGTTTGACGACTTTCGCCTGTTTTATCATATTATCGCCCACTTCAAGAATAGTGATTAGCAAACCATCAATTTCGCAAATCGTACCTTCGTCGGGTATTTCCTCTAAGTGTTCTAAGATTAAACCATTAAAAGTACGAGCATCTTCTGTATCTAATTCCCAGTTAAACATTTTGTTGAGATCGCGTAGATTAGCGGAGCCATCGATAATCATTGAACCATCAGACTGTTGAATTACTTCTTTGTCAATGCTTGGGGCGGTGGAAGTGGTAAAATCCCCAACGATTTCCTCCAAAATATCCTCCAAAGTGACAAGCCCTTTAATATCGCCGTATTCATCTACAACTAAGCCAATTCGCTCTTTATTTGTACGGAAATTTGCAAGTTGCGTTTTTAATGGCGTGCTTTCAGGAATGAAATACACTTCATCTGCGGCACGAATTAAGGTTTCTTTGGTAAATTCATTTTTTTCAAGGAGCAAGCGGAATGCTTCACGCACGCGCAAAATGCCAAGTACTTGTTCATCAAGGCTACTTTTATAAAGTACAACACGATTGTGTGCGGCGTGATTGAGCTGGCGCATAATAGCTCGCCAATCATCATCAATATTTATACCGCCGATTTCGTTGCGGGGAACCATAATGTCATCAACAGTGACGGTTTCCATATCCAAAATAGACAGTAACATTTGTGGATGTTGTTCATTTGGTGTTGCTTCGCCCGCTTCTGACACAATACTACGCAGTTCTTCACTACTAATTACTTGTTTTTGCATATCAAGTTTTAACCCTACTATTTGCATCAAGGATTTAGTAAAAATATTCATTAACCAAACGAGCGGATAAAAGATTTTAAGCAATGAAGTTAAAATATGACTTGAAAAAAAACTCACTTTTTCTGCGTGCATTGCAGCCACCGTTTTGGGGAATATTTCAGAAAATACGAGCATTACGAAAGTGAGCAAACCCGTTGCAATCGCCACGCCGGCATCGCCATATAAACGCATACCAATTACTGTTGCAATTGCAGATGCGCTGATATTCACAAGGTTATTAAAAATAAGAATAAAACTTAACAAGGTATCTGGCTTTTCTAGCAGTTTTTCCGCTTTTTTCGCGCCTTTATTGCCTTGTTCAGATAGAAAACGAAGACGATATTTATTGAGGGAGAGTAGTCCAGTTTCAGAACCAGAAAAATAGGCTGATAAAACTAAACAGATAATAAGAATAATAAATAAAGTACTAAGGGGAATGCTATCCAAGGGAAAATCCTTTTGTTCGTTAATCAACAAAAAGTGCGGTCATTTTTCACCGCACTTTTTACCTGTTATTTGATTTTGCTAAATCAAATAGCTGCTCAAATAGCCAAGAGTGGGCAGAATAATACCTGAAATTGGCTAAATAATCATTCTTTTTCCTTATCTCCTATGCTTTCTTCATGAAATCGCCTACTCAAAAATCCATTTTCATTTGAAATGATGAAAAACGCCTAAATTTCGGTATAATCAGCGTAATTTTTTAAGAAAAACAGGATTGTTAGCCATGTTTGAGAATTTATCGGATCGCCTTTCCAAAACCTTACGTAATATCACAGGAAAAGGTCGTTTAACGGAAGATAATATTAAAGAAACCTTACGCGAAGTGCGTATGGCATTACTTGAAGCCGATGTTGCCTTGCCAGTGGTGCGTGAATTTATTGCAAAAGTAAAAGAAAGCGCGCTTGGGGAAGAAGTCAATAAAAGTTTAACGCCAGGACAAGAATTCTTAAAAATCGTTCAGCGTGAGCTTGAAAAAGCCATGGGCGAAGCCAATGAAAGTTTAAATCTCGCAACCCAACCACCAGCAGTTATCTTAATGGCAGGTTTACAAGGGGCGGGTAAAACCACCAGCGTGGGTAAATTGGCAAAATTTTTGCGTGAACGCCATAAAAAGAAAGTATTAGTGGTGTCTGCTGACGTATATCGCCCTGCTGCGATTAAGCAACTTGAAACCTTGGCTCAATCCGTTGGCGTGGATTTTTTTCCATCGGATGTTAAACAAAACCCCGTTGATATTGCTAAAGCGGCACTTGCTGATGCAAAACTGAAATTCTACGATGTGTTGATTGTGGATACGGCAGGTCGCCTACACGTTGATACAGAAATGATGGACGAAATCAAGCAAGTCCATGCAGCGTTAAATCCAATCGAAACCCTTTTCACTGTTGATGCGATGACTGGCCAAGATGCGGCCAATACGGCAAAAGCCTTTAATGAAGCATTACCGCTTACGGGTGTTATTTTGACGAAAGTGGACGGTGATGCACGCGGTGGTGCGGCGTTATCTATTCGTCAAATCACAGGTAAACCAATCAAATTCTTGGGTGTGGGCGAGAAAACAGAAGCGCTTGAGCCGTTCCATCCTGATCGTGTCGCTTCCCGTATTTTGGGCATGGGCGATGTGCTTTCCCTTATCGAAGATCTTGAACGTTCTGTTGATCGTGAAAAAGCGGAAAAAATGGCGCAGAAATTCAAGAAAGGCGATGATTTTACTTTAGATGATTTCCGCGAACAGCTGATCGAAATGAAAAAAATGGGTGGCATGATGTCTATGCTTGAGAAATTACCAGGTGCAAAAAATTTGCCTGATCACGTTAAAAATCAAGTAGATGACAAAATGTTTATCAAAATGGAAGCGATCATTAACTCCATGACCCTAAAAGAACGTGCCAACCCAGATATTATCAAAGGATCTCGCCGTCGTCGTATTGCATTAGGCTCTGGCACTCAGGTACAAGATGTCAATAAATTACTTAAACAATTCGATGAAATGCAACGTATGATGAAGAAAATGCGTAAAGGTGGCATGGCTAAAATGATGCGTGGAATGCAAGGCTTAATGGGCGGAGGCTTAGGCGGTCTTGGCGGAATGTTTAAACGATAATTTCAGAAGATAAAAGTGCGGTTAAAAAAGAAATATTTTTACCGCACTTTTGTGTTTTATGAATTATAGCTAATTTATAAATTATTCTAATTAACGACGTTGCTGTTATGGAAACTATATTTAATTTTCTCTTTTAAGTATGTGAAAAAATTAATTAATGTTTACGATGATATTAATTTAGATAGAAAAGGAGAGCCGAACGTTAATTTTTCAGGCAATCTTTTCTATCCAGCCAAAGCCCGTTGCAAACTTTGCGTCCAAGCGGTTCTAAATGCGGCATCTTTGGCAAAGAGTTTGTATAGCTCTAATTCATCCCTATGGCGTTCGCTCATGACATCGCGCAAAATGGCTTGGAAAGCCAATTCACGGGTATGAATATCCGGGTTGTTTTGATATTTTTGCTCAAAGTCTTTATGGCTACGGATGCGCTCGGTAATATTGATAAATTTTACCCGTTGCTCATCCGGCGTTGCGCTCCAATCTTGAAACCATCTTTCGTTAAATACACGAATAATTTCATCAATCGGATCTTTTTCTTTATCTTCACTATGCGTACCGCGCGGATTGGGGTTTTGCGGGTCAAGCCCTGTTTCTTCATCATCTAATTTAATGCTGTAATTCAGTTTGGTACGCGCCAAGCCGTAAGAGCTTAAATCCACAGCATCTAAAATTTCATCAAATTCATCCATCGGGTCTTGTACTTTTAATTTCGGCACTAAGAATTTGAGGAACCAATAGAGCTTTTCCCAAGCGATATTTTCAAAATTGATGATGGAGGCCGTTTGCCCGTAGATTTTTAAAAACTGATTTGCCTTGATTTTAAAATCAACTTTTTCATTTCGATCCAAATCCAATTCATCATCAAAACGTTGGACAGCCACATCAATCATACTGCTTAATTGCTGTGCGTCTTTATTGGCAAAATAGCCTTCAGTAAAATCGTTGACCTCCGCTTGTTCGTACACGCCGGTTTCATCCAACCGGTCTTTCAAATCATGCAAGACATTGACATCGGTTGCCTGCGACAACGAAGTAGAAGTATAAAACGGCTCAAATGCCTGCTGAATATCTTCAACGCTGTTAAAAAAGTCCAATACAAACAAATCTTCCGTGCGTTTACTCAACTTATTCGCACTGCGATTCAAACGAGATAAAGCCTGCACGCAAAGCACGCCGGAGAGTTTCTTATCCACATACATGGCACACAATTTCGGCTGATCGAAACCGGTCAGATATTTATTGGCGACCACCAGCAAACGATATTCATCTTGATCGAAATACTCTTTGGTTTCGCTTTCTGCAAAGCCGTTCATTTCCGCTTCGGTGTATTCGACACCGTCAACCACTTTACTGCCTGAAAACGCAATCGCAATTTTAAACGGATTACCCCGCCCGGCCAGCAAGTGTTTTAACGCCTGAAAATAGCGGATGGCGGTTTCAATATTTTGCGTTACCACCATTCCCTTGGCTTTGCCTTTGAGTTTTTTACGGCTAAAGATTTGCCGGATAAAATGATCCAGCATAATTTCCGCCTTGGTATCAATCGTTTGTTGCGAACGCTCCACATAGGCCTTCAGACGGCCTTGAGCCTTCTTGCTGTCAAACTCCGGATTATCTTCAATCGATTTAGTGATCTCATAAAAACTTTTATAAGTGGTGTAATTCGCGATTACATCCAAAATAAAGCCTTCTTCAATCGCCTGCTTCATAGAATAAAGGTGGAACGGCTTAAACTTGCCATCCGCCTGTTTTTCGCCGAATTTTTCCAAAGTGCTGTTTTTCGGTGTGGCGGTGAAAGCAAAATACGACGCATTGCCGCGCATTTTGCGGGATTGCATCGCTTGTAAAATCAAATCTTGCACATCTTCGGCATCAAGGTCTTCCGTTTTACCGATGGCTCGGTTCATATTGTCGTGTGCCGAACCTGATTGTGAGCTGTGCGCCTCATCAATAATCACCGCAAATTGTTTATCACCCAAATCAGCAATGCCATCCACAATAAACGGGAATTTTTGAATCGTGGTAATAATGATTTTTTTGCCCTGCTCAAGCGATTGGCGCAATTCTGCCGAACTCAACGCCGGCGCAACAATATTTTTGACTTCAGAAAAATCTTTAATGTTGTCACGCAACTGTTTATCAAGCAAACGACGGTCGGTAACAACAATCACCGAATCAAAAATCGGGCGGTCTGCCTCCCTGCCGTTTGCCGCCTTTTCATTGCACGGATAAGCCTCAATCAACTGATACGCTAACCAAGTAATGGAATTGGATTTACCCGAGCCGGCAGAGTGTTGAATTAAATAGCGTTTGCCCACGCCTTGTTCACTGACATCAGCAATCAAACGGCGCACCACCTCTAATTGATGATAGCGAGGGAAAAAGAGCGAGCGTTTCTCCAGTGGATCTTTGGTTGACCCATCTAAACGCATAAAATGCTGAATAATGTTGGCAAGGCTGGCTTTGCTGAACACCTCTTGCCATAAATACGACGTGCGGTGTCCGTTGGGATTGAGTGGATTGCCCTTACCGCAGTTGTTGCCCAAATTAAACGGCAAGAAAAACGTAGCAGGCCCCGCCAATTTGGTGGTCATATAAGCTTCTTCCGTATCTAAGGCAAAATACGCCAAACAACGCCCGAAGTGAAACAGTGTTTGGCTTAAATCTCGGTTGCGGTATTGTTTTTGGGCATCAATGGCCGTCTGACCTGTCCAATGGTTTTTCAGCTCAAGGGTAATGATTGGCAAGCCATTGACAAACAGCACCATATCCACCGTTTCATTGCTTGAGGCAGAATAAGGCACTTGTCGCATACAGCTAAACAGATTTTGCTCAAAACGCTGTTTGACCTTTTCGCCGCTGCTGGCAAGCGGAACGGGGTAGAGCAAATCAAAATGAGCGCTATCAATATCCAAGCCTTTTTTGAGCAAATGTAGTACGCCGTTTTTCTTTATTTGGCGGTCTAACCGCTCTAGAATTTTACGTTGCCAGTCGTTTGGGTTTAGCTGTTGAAAACGGGCAAGTTCTGCCTTTTGGCTGGTTTGCAGGAATTGCCAAAATAGACGCGTGTCAATGGCAAACTGTGCATCAAAATCCTGTGAAAATGCCAGTTCAAAACCATGATGGCGTGGCAGGTGGTATTCTGCTTTCGGCTCGCCCAGCTTATTTTCCATGTTTTCACGCCAAGTGCCGGTTAAGGCTTTTTCGATGGCAATTTCCAAATCTTTTTCCTTAGTTCCTGAAACCATTTTTCGCCCTTTTGTGAATTTTTTTAAATTTATTCATTACGTCTAAGTTGCACCGCAGCCAATATTCAAAATCCATCGGATTTTTTGACCGCACTTTTCACACCTATACCCGCACCTTGCCGGTCACCACATCGTTAATCAACACGCTTTTATACTCCTTCAGCTTTTCAATATGGGCTGTTTTTAATGCGATTGCTTGGTCGATTTTAGCGGTTTGTGTGTCTAGGTAGTCTGCGATTTGTTGCTGTTCTTTCAAATTTGGTAATAACACAAAAGTACCTTTTAAAATTGACTGAGTAATACTAAAAACTTTTACCCCTTTTACTTTGTTTCGGATCTGATTTCTAAATGATAAAGAATCAAAATAATAAGCAATATAACGGTGAATAGCCGTTATTTTTAATCTAGTTATAACAGTATGATAGCCTGCAAAAATTCTTGTACTACTATTTAAATAAGTAAAATTTCCTGAACCTTCAATGTCTTCAGATGTATCTGCAAAAACGAAATCACCTTTATTTAACATCGAGTTATTAAATACTAGGTATTTACTATCTACGCATTTTAATGCATCTCTTTCTGGTATAACTTCAAATCCATACCTGGAATGAACTTCACCATAATTTACGCAAGGAATTCCTTCATCTTGCAAGTTTTCTTTTGTAATGCTTAATCCTTTTCCGAAATCGAAAAGATTGCGAAATCGCTTAATATCCCAATGCTCCGGCACTTGCCCTATCCATTCCACACCGGAATCTTTTAACGGTACATCGGGGTTTAAGCCACGGGTTACGGCATTTTGAATCAGAATCTGCTTGTGTTCTTTCAGCAGGGCAATCTGCTTTTCCGCTAAATCCACCGCCCGATCGATTTTGGCGGTTTTATCGTCTAGGAATTGCGCGATTTTTTGTTGTTCGGAGAGAGGTGGAATAACCAAAATACTGTCTGAAATATGCCCATAGTTAATCGTTTGTCTTACACCTGAACCTAATAATTTCATATATGCAACATCGTATCTATGTAATAAATACGAAAAGTATTTTTTATTAATTATTTGTTTTTCTTTTAAAACAATGTAACCGGCACTTACAACAACGTCTATTTCTGATAAAGCAATTCTCAAACTAATTAGGTCATAATTTAAGTTTAAAGGATTTATTAAAAACTCGCCTTTTAACACCTCTTGATATGAACGTTTTGTTGCCTCTGTTACTTTATCATCCGATTTTTCAATAACTTTACCAAAACTAATGGCTCCACAATTAAGAGACAGGCTTTGCTTATGTTTTTTTTCAACAAATAATTATTTCAAGCGTTTTAACTCCCAATGGCTCGGTACCTCCCCTAGCCAATCCACACCTGAATCCTTGTAACTCTCGTATCGTCTCATTTGCAAAAAATCCTTAAAATCTGACCGCTCTTATTGATGCAATTTGTTGTCCGTTTAACTATAAAAAAACTTGCTTATTTCATGCCAAATCTTGCTTAAAAGATAAAAATCATTATTTTTCAGCAAGTTAAGCATTGTCAATTTCCTTGCTTAGCAAGCGATAAACCTTACTTAATCTTTTCTAAAAGCATATTTGGCATTGGGATCACGCTGTTTTACACTTTGTCTTTCAATAATACCTTGCTGAATAAAGGCATTTAAATACGCTCGGATCGAATTCAGGTTGATTTTTGTATGGTCAACCAATTCTGACAATATCGCCGTACCATTTGTAAACAGATAAAGCAAAATGGCTTTTTGGGTGTCGTTGTAGTTTGTCCATTCTTTTTCAATCTGCAGCATAGTGGCTGTAGATACCGTTTTTTCATGTGCGGTAACAGAGGCAACAAAACGTTCATATCAAGAGGTGTTA
>Ga0115845_100046_pt1 | contig 20071 bp, 25 predicted proteins | sample InSIn1SAF170_2_FD_83859 | JGI IMG/M metagenome (GOLD analysis project Ga0115845, IMG submission 83859) | reverse complement strand
TGATGAGCGTGGCGCGACTGACTCCAAGCGCCTTCGCTGCCTGGGCCTGTGTCATCTGCTTGGACGCCAGCCATGTCTGCGCCTGCGCGATCTGGGCAGGGGTCAACAAGCGTCGGCGTCCTACGATCCGGCCACTGGCGCGGGCAGCCTCCAGTCCTGCGCGCGTCCTATCTGCGATCAGATCACGCTCAAACTGTGCGTTCATCGCAAAGACATGGAACATCATTCTGCCTTGCGGCGTGGTCGTGTCGATCTGCTCATTCAGGGACCGCAGGCGAACCTTCCGTTCGGAAAGCTCGTTGGCGATTGTGATCAGCTCCTTGACGCTCCGCGCCAGCCTGTCCAGCCGCCAAACAACAAGGGTGTCGTCGCTGGATAGATTGGACAGCAGCCGGTGCAGTTGAGGCCGGGCGTTCTCATTCGCTCCGCTTCCGACCTCTGAGACAATGTAGTCGCACCCTGCCGCGTTTAGAGCATCACGTTGCAGACGATGATCCTGACCGCTGGTCGATACTCTGGAATAGCCCACTACTGCCATTGCGCGCCTCTCCGATGTTGCAAAAGCCAGTCCATGATGGACATGCCTCAAAAGCCGTCTTTGAGACGGATTTTGCAACACGTTTGACGCTGTTGCGCAAACGATCGTTTCTGAGCAGGGGGTGAACAGCGGCATCGAACAGCTTCCAAACCTCGTGGCTGGGTGCTGGCGTTCTGGCGAAGGATTCAAGAAGGTTAAAGACGACTGGCCAAAAGTGCAGTACAAAACGTCAGTTAGCTGATTTTTCTTGACAGGACCTTAGGCCGCGCCGGTTATGGCGGAATTGACTATAACAAGGGTGTCGTTACTTGCTGCACGCTGTGAAAGATGGAGAGAATGATGAGAGAAAATTTGTCAGTAGCAGCTGTTGTTCTACCGCAGCCTACCGCGAAAGAGTATCTTATTGTAGAGCATCTGACCTATTCCGATCTTTTGGAACGAGGCGAGGTTGCCGTCGCGGACAGTCATCTCAGGCTCAGCTTGTGTGACGATCAAGACGGTCACAACCCGATCATCGTTCATGAATTGCTCTTGGATCATGATGCCCAGGATGACCCGGTGGCAGCGCAAAACAGGATAGGGATTTGGGCCGCAGGGTTCATCCTCGGCGCACGTTACGCGGGCATAAACCTCAAGCTGACGTTCAAACCTGGTCGTTCAACCTAAGACAATCCGTCCTTGACGCCGCAGGGGGGGTTCGGGTTATGGCTGGTGTTCCCGTATTGTTCTAATAGCCATGACCCTGCACGTAAGCCCTATCAAGATCACGCTCGTAGACCGGCATGTGCCCCTGGCATCCATGCCGGTTCCGGCCGGTTTTCCGTCGCCCGCCGCGGATGATCTTGAGGATACGATCGACCCGATCAAGTGGGTGGTGCGGCATGAGCATGCGACCTTCTGGTGGCGCGTGTCTGGCGACAGCCTGGAGGCCGAGGGCATCCTGGACGGCGACCTGATCGCTGTGGACCGTGCGGGCAAGCGCCGTCACGGCCGCATCGTCGTGGCAGTGGTCGATGGCGCCATTACCGTAAAGAAGCTCGCCAAGCGCGACGGCGTCTGGTTTCTCGATCCGCGCGCCCGTGCGGATGGCTATGCCACAATCCCGGTTACGGAGACGACCGAGATATGGGGGGTTGTCGCCGGCGTCGTGCGCCGCCTGCCCATAGAATAAGGGCAGGCCCGGTGGAGCAATCCGACCGCCCCATTGCGCTGATCGACTGCAACAACTTCTATGTCAGCTGCGAGCGCGTGTTTGATATGTCGTTACGCGGCATTCCCGTCATTGTCCTGTCGAACAACGATGGATGCGCTGTCGCTCGCAGCGAAGAAGCGAAACAGTTTATTAAAATGGGCGCACCTGTATTCAAGATGCGGGATGTTATAGAGCGGCATGGTATCCGCTGTCTTTCAAGCAATTATACCCTGTATGGAGATTTTTCGAGACGCGTCTCAGCAGTCTTGCAAAACTATTCCCCGCGCATTGAGAATTATTCAATTGATGAATCGTTCGTCCAATTGAGCGGGTTCAAAGATCGCATGGAAACCCATGCGGCCCAAATGCGGGATGCGGTCAGAACCGAAACCGGCATCCCAACATGTGTCGGCATCGCGCCCACCAAGACGCTTGCCAAGCTGGCGAATTACGCCGCCAAGAAGAACCCGATCTTTTCCGGGGTCTGCAATCTCATGAACGAGGACGTGCGGGACTATGTAATGCGTCGCATTCCTGTCGGAGAAATCTGGGGCGTCGGGTCCGCGACCGAGGCCAAGCTGAAGGCCCAGGGGATCAAGTCTGCCGCCGACTTGCGGGATCTGCCTCTGGCCCTAAGCCGCAAGATCGGCACGGTTGTCCTTGAACGCCTGGTGGCCGAGCTGCGCGGGCTGTCGTGCATTGATTTTGAGGACGTGCCCCCACAGCGCAAGGGTATGGCCGTCACCCACTCTGCGGGCACGCCCATGACCAGTTTCGACACGCTGGCCCAGGCCATCACCGCGCATGCCACAAGGGCGGCCGAGAAGCTGCGCCAGCACGGGCTGGTTGCAGGGGCGCTGACCGTTTTTTTTCACACGAACCCGCACAAGTCCGACCGCCCACAACACTCTGCGTCCCGCAGCGTGCGGTTGAGGCCCATGTCGAACCATACATTCGATCTGGTGGATGCCGCTGTCTCAGCTGCGCGGGGGGCCTGGAAGGGCGATCCATCCGGAAACGGCTTTGGCTACACCAAGGCCGGGATCATCCTTGATGACTTGCTGCCCGAAGGCGACCAGCCTGCCATGCTTTTTCCACCGGAAAGGCCACGCGACGCGCGCCTGACGGACGCGCTCGATGCGATCAATGACCGTTTTGGCAAGAAGACGATGGTGCTGGCGCGGGAGGGTGTTGACCGATCCTGGGCGACAAAAGCGGATCACCGTTCGCCGCGTTACACCACGAGGATCAGCGAGCTACCAACCCTAAAGGTTTGATACAGGTTGAGCAGGGTTGCCCAGACCCCAAACGACAATAAGGAATATTACCGATAGAGAAAAATAGGCGAGAGCATACCAAAACTTTTTGACCAATTCTTTGTCATGCAATCTGCCATGTTCATGTGTGTCACCGTCAGGAAGCTGTATTTCCGGTGCGTAACCGGTGTGTCAACTGTTCCAGTTCCTCAATACATTCATCATATGCCGTTCCTGATTTTGGAAAATCAGCACGAAGCCGTTGATAGAAGCTGAGCCATTTGGGAAGCTCGCTGATCGGGTATGTGCCGGACCAATACCTGCCGGTCATCGTGAACGTGGTTTCGGTATGGGTGACTTTCATTGTGTATGCGCACCTGTCTGGTTAATGCGTTTCATATTTCGGTATCGACCATCTGGCGTGGCTTTGTTGCACAAATTTTGCGAGGGATTCACCTCGTGAATCCAGTGCGGTAGGTGAGCTGCATGAGCAGAACCACATCCCCGACCTACAGGACCAGGAACTGGCCAGCCTACAATGAAGCGCTCAAGCGCCGGGGCTCGCTGACGATCTGGTTCGACCCCGAGATGAGCTGGGATGCCGCGCCGTCAGGCAAGCGTGGCCGCCAGCAGACCTACAGCGATGCCGCCATTCAGACGTGCCTTTCGATGAAGGTGCTATTCGGCATGGCGCTCAGGCAGACGACTGGCTTCGTCGAGAGCCTGCTGCAGCTTGTTGGCCTCGACTGGACGGTGCCTGACTTCAGCACCCTGTCCCGCCGCCAGAAGACCCTGGCAGTGAACATACCGTATCGCGGGTCTAAGGGGCCACTGCATCTGCTGATCGACAGCACTGGCATCAAGGTCGAGGGCGAAGGCGAGTGGCACACCCGCAAGCATGGCGGCCCGAAACGGCGCGTCTGGCGCAAGATCCATCTGGGGATTGATGAGGAAACGCTGGAGATTCGGGCCGTTGAGATCACAGGGAGCCACATCGGCGATGCGCCGGTGTTACCTGACCTGCTCAAACAGATCCCGGCGCACGAGCAGATCGGCAGCGTCACCGCCGACGGCGCCTACGACACCCGCAAATGCCACGATGCCATCGCTGACCGCGGCGCCTACGCTGTCATTCCGCCCCGCAAGAACGCCAAACCGTGGAAGACGGTCACCGCCGGCGCGGTTGCACGAAACGAAGCGCTGCGGGCATCGAAATACCTCGGTCGTGCCCTCTGGCGACGATGGAGCGGATACCACCGTCGAAGCCGCGTCGAAACGAAAATGCACTGTGTGAAACTGCTGGGGCAGCGCCTCATGGCACGGGACTTCGACCGACAGGTCGCCGAGCTTCAGGTCCGTATAGCCGTTCTGAACGGCTATACCGCGCTCGGCATCCCTGTCACAGAGGCCGTGGGATAAGTCTGTCCGGCGAAAGGGGAACCCCGGCCATCAACTCCTTTGTGCAACAGAGTCATCTGGCGTGATACGGATTCCCCAAGTTTAAATCAGCGCCGTGCTAATTTACAACCAGACACTGTAATATTCTCTGGAAATGATGGCTGATATAGGCGATTCTCTTTCTTATTGAAGGAGAGCATTATGGCAGCCGAAAACACTTATCGCCTCGGTCATTCGCGTTTCAGCGCATCGACCGAAGGTTTGCAACGAATCCTGGAAGGCGCATACGATAAGAAGGCCAGGCCGCTGTGCCAATGCAGCCGTCAGGAACCGGCAATGTATATCGCCAAGGTCGGAAACGAATATATCCTGAAACGAATGCCCGGAACGGGTCATCTTCACGATCCGGTCTGTGAGACATTCGATCCACCCCCGGAACTGTCCGGCTTGGGCCAAGTGAACGGACAGGCCATCGTGACCGACGAGGCGGGCGGCACGATGCTCAAGCTGGATTTTCCGCTATCGGTGAAGGGCGGGCGGGCCGCCCCCGTGGCCGATCCGGGAGAGGCCGCATCATCCGCCGTCGCCAGCCCGGCAAAACTGCGTTTGCTGGCCATGCTGCACTACCTTTGGGAAGCCGCGGGTTTGAACAGGTGGAGGAATAGCTTCGGCCGCCGCCGCAGCTGGTTCATCATCCACCGTGAATTGATGGCCGCCGCCGCAAAAGTCAGCACGAAGGCCGGGCCGATCTCGGGCAACCTCTTTGTCCCGCCGCTCTATTCCATCGAGGACAAGGAAAGGCTCGCGGCCGACCGGCGGCGCTTCCTGCACCGGCTTCAGCCGGTTGCAGGAAAGCCCACACCCCTTGGCATCGTTATCGCAGAATACAAAGGCTATGAGCCTTCGACCTACGGTCGAAAGCTGATCCTCAAGCATCTGCCGGACTATCCGATGTTTCTGGACGAAGAGACCGGGAAGCGGTTCGACAGGATCGCGGCCGACAAGATCGAGACGATCGAAGCCACACCGAACAGCCACCTGATCGTCATCGCGACCTTCAGCCCGAAGCCGAGCCACGGCAACATCCGCGAAATCGCCGTCATGCCCGTCAACGGACAATGGATTCCGTTCGATCACGACCGCGAACACCAGTTGCTGGACGCCCTGGCCGAGCGCGACTTCATCAAATGCCTGAAATACAACCTGTCGGCCACAGCCCCTGTCGCCAATGCCCTGCTGCTGGATACCGGAACGCCTGTCGCCATGTTCGCCCCCAATCACGACATGACAGAGGAGGCGTATGACGACCTGAAAAAGATCGCCGCCAATGGCGTCTATCCGCCGTGGCTGTGGGCACCCGAAGAATTTGACTTGCCTGGTATCCCAGGCAAGTCAAAATAATCGCACGGCACGGCGGTTTCTTATCAGGTCATTTGTTTATCGGTTTCCGAATGAACAAAAGGCTAGAGTAAATGGAAGCATTTCTTAAGCGGCGTCAGATTTATATTGTTTGGTTGAGGACTGAAAGGCTACGAGGATGAACCATTTTCAATGGGCTGTTGCCATAAACTCTGTAGGCGGTCTCTCCGATGGCGATGATGAGATGAGGCTTGCAATCACGGGCGCAGAGAACTTCTGCCTCGACTTCATTCGGGACAATGGCCTGCCTCGGAACTACATGGTCGAGAAAGGCATCCCCTATATCGCTGCCTACATGGTCTCATGCGCCAAGAACATCGACTATGAAATCTTCAACCTCTATCTCGATAGCAGGGATTACCGGCGGATCTTCCAACGTGAAGCCGAGAAAAATAAAGGCATCCTGGCGGAGATGCTGAATGAGGCCGCGCAGATACAACCGGATATTCTCAGGAGCTTCATCATCGGCGCAGGGTTGCGGTTGAAGATCGCTCCAACCGGCACTGGCAAACGCGTCAAATTAAGTAAGCAGAATAGTCGTTACTGAAAGTTGGTTTCAGAGTAAAAGATAACCAATAAAAAGCGAGATTATCATGGAATACTGTTGTCCTTTATGTGCCTCGACATCTGATTCACTTTCGCATTGTGAGTTTTGTGGAATAATTAGGAACGAGGTTTGTTATCCCACGAAGGAAAAATCGGAAGGGAGCTTCTGGCACGTCATCCTGATGCTTATTGGATTTGGCATGCTGTTGCAGATTTCTGCGCTGTTCCTCTGACCAATCCGGGCGTCCCCTTCGGGCCGCGTCCCCGGTTCCGGCCGGCAAGACCGGCCTCCACCCGAGCTGGTCGGGGCGATGCGCCCGGCTGCGCTGCACGGGTGAATGTCTCGTCCCGAGCCATCCCCCCGCACACCGGTCCTGGGCGCCCTGCCCCGCCCATCTCGTCCCTCACGGGCGGGACCGCTGACGCAGGGCGCGCGCGCAATGTGGGCAAGTAAAGCATAAATCTCTGTCGCTTATAGAATAGCGAGATCCCCGCGCGAGGCGCGGCGATCGGGACGCAGGGGGGGATTTGGACAAGCCAAACGCCCCCTGCCCTTGCTGGGCCAGGCGCTGCGCGCCTGTCCGTCAGGGGACCGCCGGTCCCCCACCGCAACACGAAAATGCTGCACGTCCTGCGGGGCCGTGTCCTCGCGCTGCGCGCTGCGGGCCGCACCACCCCCTTGTCCGCTGGATTTTCCCATTGCGGCGGTTCCCCCCCCTGCCCTCGGCCGGGAGCAAGGGTTCAGGAGAGGGGCGCGCTGCGCGCTTCCTCGCCTGACCCCTCGCCCATTTTGGGCACCGGCCACAGGGCAAAGTCCGGGCCGGGATCGTCGCAAAAGAAGGAACGCCAAATGGCACAAGCAATCCAGACCGACACCGCCGCCGAGCAGGCCCGCGACCACATGCTGCGCCTGCTGATCGCAGAGCAGAACGACGCCTTCCGGCGCTGCCTGGGCTTCGCCGCCCTGTGGCGGGACCATCATCTGAAAGGCCGCGCTGTCGTCACGCCGGGTTTCGATGCCCTGCCCATGGCGACCAAATCCGCGCTGATGGAGAAGGTCATCAACTTCACCGACTTCACCGAGGAAAACGACCCTTGGGAGGATCATTCCTTTGGTCGCGTGGAGGCCGATGGTGCGGCGATCTTCTGGAAGATCGACCTCTACGACACCGCCTACACCTACGGCGCGACGATGCCCGATTGTGCCTGTGACCCCGACCAGACGCGCCGTGTCCTGACGCTCTACCTGCCGTCCGAACACTGACCAGAGATCGGCCTGCTTTCGCTCCGTGAGCAGGCCGGTGCTTCCCGCAGCTTCAACCGGAAAGGGGGTGAACACATGAGCAAAGCAATCTTTGAACAGCGCCTCGCGGAAGCATGGGCGCTTGTCAGGAAGGGCGATGATTTTGGGATCGGCCGCCGCTTCCTGAACCAGCACGGGGCCGTTTAAGCCCCCCGCCTTGTCCTGCCCTCACACTGGACAAGGCACCCATAACATAATCGTCGCACACAGGAATGCCACCAATGAAAACCGAAATTATCGCCGCCGCCCCGATCCAGTATTTCCCGCTGGCCCAACTCTATGTCTCCGACCTGAACCCGCGTCAGGACGCGGACCCGGAGGGGATCGACCTGCTGGCCGACAGCCTTGCCATGATCGGCCTGATCCAGAACCTGTCCGGCACCGTCGATGCGGATGGCCGCGTCGGCATCGTCGCCGGGGGCCGCAGGCTGCGCGCCATTGCCCGCGCCGTCGAGCGTGATCCGACCGTGACCAAGCGCCACCCGGAACTGGCATCCGTTCCCGTCCGCATCGCCCCCGACGAGGCCACCGCGCGGGCATGGGCCAGCGCCGAGAACGCCGCCCGCGAGGACCTGGCCCCCGCCGATGAAATCCGGGCCTATGGCCGGATGAAGGATGCAGGCGCAGACGTGTCCACCATCGCCCGCAGCTTCGGCAAGACCGAGGCGCATGTTTACCGCCGCCTTGCGCTGGCAGCACTTCCCGCCCCCGTTCTGGACGCCTTGAAGGCAGGTCAGATCAGCCTTGGCATGGCAAAAGCCTTCACCGTGTCCCAGGACGAGGCCCTGACCTTGCAGGTTCTGGCCCAGGTGAAGGGCCGCGACCTGTCGGAACACCAGATCAAGCGCGCCTTGCAGCCCGACGCCATCAGCGGCACCGACCGCCGCGCCCTGTTCGTCGGGCTGGACGCCTACGAGGCCGCAGGCGGGCGGTTGATCCGCGACCTGTTCAGCGACACGACCGCGCTGCACGATGCCGACCTGCTGGACCGCCTGTTCATCGAGAAACTGAAAGAGGAAGCGGCGAAGGCCGGGGCGGTCTGGAAATGGGCAGAGGTTTGGACCGACAGCTATATCCCCTACGACACCACCGAGAAGATGGACCGCGTTTACCGCGTCGAGGGCGAACTGACCGAGGAACAGACCGAGCGTTACGACGAGTTGGCCGAACTGGCGAATGGCGACGTTCTGGACGAGGCAGGGCAGGCCGACCTGGCGGAACTGGTGGCAATCCTTGACGGAGATTACACCGATGCGCAGCGCGCCGTGGCCGGGGTGTTCGTGTATGTAGGAAGCGATGGACGGCTTTGCGTAACCAACCCCCTTGTCAGCCCCTATGACCGCGCCGAGGCAATCGAGACGCAGGTTCTGACCGGCCATGCCGCAACGCGCCACGGCGCGGCCAGCGTCGAGGACGCGCCCAAGTCGCCCTATTCCGGTGCGCTGGTCGAGGACATGAAGGCCGTGCGGCTGGCCGCGATCCAGACCGCGCTTCTGGACAAGCCGGAAATGATCTTTGACCTGCTGGCCTTCGGCATGTCGCTGGCATCGGGTGTCAGCACCCATGTGTTCGACCTGTCGCCGGGACGCCCCAACAACTGCCCGAGCAAGCCGGATGGCCTAGAGTTTTCCGAACGCCTGACCCATGCCCCTGCGGGACATGAGGCATGGAGCCGCCCGGAACTGCGTGTGGACGATCTGGCAACCGCCTTCCGCACGTTCGTGGCCGCTGGCAAGAAGGCCCGCAACGCGGCGCTGGTCGAGGGGGTGGCGCGGACCCTGCCCTATGGTGCGGGTAGCGCGGAATTTTTCGGACTGATCGAGGCCGATGCGGGGGCCGGTATCCGCAAGGTCTGGACGCCCACCGCCGAGAACTTTTTCAGCCGCGTCAGCGCCGACTATCTGGACACGCTGCATCTGGAACTGACCGGCTGCGATCCGCAGGGGAACGGCTTCAAGGCACACAAGGTACAGAAGAAGGCCGAAAAAGCGCGGTGCATGGAGCGTCTGTTCAGCGATGCCGAGTATCAGAAGGCATGGAAGATCGACGCGGAGAAGAAGGCCCGCATCGAGGCTTGGACCCCGGACTGCTTCTGAAAAATTGAAGGGGCGGGGAGAATAGCCGCCCCTTCAATCCAACAGGTATGGAGGGATAGCCCAACTTAAGATGCAACTTATTGGGATGGCAATACCTGAATAGACCCGCGCAGCGAGCTATAAACATTTATTGAAGACCGGCAGGCGATGCTCACCGCCGCTGCAATCCACAAGAACGCCCGCCCCTGTTTTACTACCGCTCAAACCGACATTTCCGCCGCAGCTCCTGTTCAGTAGAGGGCGGCCCCGCCCATCCTTCTGCGACGAAAGTTCAACTGGCCCCGCCTCGCGCGGGGCCTTTTTTCCATCGCCGCCTTTTGTCGTGACAGGGCAAGGAAAAGCAAAGCGGACGCCAGGAATGGGCGGCGTCTTGATGACCTGGCGGGGGTGGCCGTCTGCGCCGGCCCCCACCACCAGGCCCGGCCCTTCGGGCGGAGCTGCGCCTGGCGGCGCAGCAGGCAAGGAGGCGCATATGTCAGCACCGTTGGTAAAGTGTCAGGTTTTGCTGCAACTTTTCCCGAAAAATATCGTATTTGAACTGCACCTTATTGAGTAGAGTGCAAATTTTATCTGGAGATATTTGAGATGCTATCGACGCGTGAAATGGGTCAGGACGCCAAAGCGGAAATCACTCGTGAGATGCTGGTAGGGATGCTGGAGGACTTTGACCGGCTGGCTAACCGCGAGGGTGTGATGATCGTCGAGCTGCGGGGCAACGGCCTATTCGCACTGAACCCTGCTACAGGGACATACGAGGTGGTTGGCCTGGCGCGCATGTCTGCTGCAATGAGCTACATACGGTAAGGCAGCGTCAGCGAAAGCGAAAATTAGATACCCCGGCTGTAATGCAGCCGGGGTATTTTTTGCTGAAAGAGCAGCTTTTCTCAAAATTGTTCCTGCTATCCAGCACCTTTGACGTTGGGCATTTCCAAGCGTCTGCCGAAGCCCCCGGCAACTACCAGGGGCTTCCATTTTTTCATGGGTCGAGTTAACTGGACAGGTCTTCACCAAAGACAGCCCTGTTTGGGTTTGGCCCCGTAGTGTTAGTAGCACTGCGGGGTCGTCCAGTTCTCGACCAGGCTAGTTGCTCTTTACGAAAGTGAGGAAGGCAACGAGCAAATGTACCGCTGTCAGCAGCAGCATCATCTGGTCTTCAGTCAATATAGTTCCTTTCAATCTCGGCCCGCTGTTCGGGCGTGAGGGGCATTGCGGCGATCCTTTTGATGACGCCGTACAAATGGTCTAGGATAAGAACGCGACTGCGGCAACCGCCCTCGCGGGGGTTGCGTTTCGCCGGCTGCCGAGAGCATGTCACCCTCGCGCTAACTGCTAGTAAAAATCTAGCAATATCCGCTATCTGCCCACGATAGTCCGCGTGAAAGACCTAGAGGAAACGCGCTGCATCGACAACGACAAGGGCCCCTTTAGCCTGAAGTTCATTAACCTCTGGAACAGGGTCGGTTTGAACGGCAACCTTGTGCTGGATGTCGTCGATGTTGATCTTGCGGCTGGCTTTGAAGCTTATCCACTCACAATGAAAGACTAACTGATCTGGGCGTCCCCTTCGGGCCGCGCCCCCGGTTCCGGCCGGCTGTACCGGCCTCCACCCGAGCTGGTCAGGGCGATGCGCCCGGCTGCGCTGCACGGTTGAATGTCTCGTCCCGAGCCATCCCCCCCGCACACCGGTCCTGGGCGCCCTGCCCCGCCCATCTCGTCCCTGTCGGGCGGGACCGCTGACGCAAGGCGCACCCGGTTGTCCAGTCGCGCGCCGGGAACGACCTTGGGAGTGAAGGCGCGGGACCGCAGCAGGCCCGCGCGAGACGTCAAGGATCGAGCAAGCATCTGTCTTGAAGTGCAAGGTCAGAAATCGCGCAATGAGCCTGATCGGACCGGAGACCTCCGAGTATCGGAGGTCCGATCAGGCGGTGTTGAGGGGCGAGATGCCCCTCCACTGCTATCTTGGGCGCAGGTAGGTGGTGCCGTGGATCGAGACCGGTCGTTCATCCCGGCCGCGATGAGCGACGGCTTTGAGCCCTTTTTGACGAATGCTGCCGAGCGACTGGACGGCCGCTTCGGCGGACCCGCAGCTTAGCGAGGTGTTCTCCGTTCGGGTCTAGACATACTCCGCAATGCGTTTCAACAAGGCGACACCGGCACCTGATAGAACGCCGCAAGAAGACGTAAGCTCTTGACGACGCCCGGTGTCGAGCGGGTGGGGTCCTGTTATGTGACCGTAAACTGCCCCATCATGCCCGCATCCTCGTGTTCGAGGATGTGGCAGTGATACATGAATGGTGTCTCTTCCGAAGCCAGCTTGTCGAACCTCAGCAGGATTCCGGTCGGACCCTGCACACGGACAACATCTTTCCAACCGATCTGCGCCGAGTCGACCGGCCGTCCGTTCTGACTCACGCCTCACGATAATTGTCACACGCCTCAACACCCTTTGCGACCACGTCGAGAAGTGCGTCCACATCGTTCAGAAGGACCGTGATGCGCGGGTTGCTGATACGGTAACGGATGAAGCGCCCTTCGCGGTCGCTGGCGACAAGCCCGCAGTCCAGCAGGCACCTCAGATGGTTGGAGACGTTGGGTTGCGATAGTTCGGTCCGCTCGACGATCTCGTGAACGGCCAATGGCTCGTTGCAAAGTGCACCGAGGATGGCCAGGCGGCTCGGGTCCGCGAAGCCGCGGAACAGCTTCGCCCGTCGCTCGATGGTCGCGCTCTTGCGGTCATCGACGATTTGGGCCATATCACTCCTCGCTGATACGTTGTCCTTCAATTCATTCTAGCAGGAATAGCGCGACCATGGCCAACACCGAAAGTGCCGGACCGACGGCAGATGTTCCGCCCGTCCGTTACCGGGTTTCCGGTATGGACTGCGCGAAGGATGCCGCGCAGATCGAGCGGGCGGCACAGGCAGCCGGGGTCGCGCCCGGCGATGTGAAAGTGTCGGCCGCGACGCACATCATGACACTGACTGCACCCGAAGTGCGCCTGCCGGACATCGAAAAGGCAGTCGCGGTGACAGGCTATGGCTTCGACCGGATCGAGGGCGATGAAGACATTCCGCCGAATCCCGCCCATCAGGACCCGGCCTACCGCCGTGCCCTCTGGATCGTCGTGATCCTGAACGTGGGATACGGGGTCCTCGAAATGATCGGCGGTTTCATTTCCGGATCGCAGGCCGTGAAGGCCGATGCGCTCGATTTCATCGGCGACGGCGCGATCACCTTCCTTGGCCTGCTGGCCATCGGCTGGAGCCTCGCCTGGCGGGCACGGTCGGCCTTGATCCAAGGCATCTTCCTCGGCCTGCTCGGCCTTGGCGTCCTCGGCACGACCATCGTGCGAGTCTTCGAACGGACGACGCCGGATGCAGGTCTAATGGGCCTGCTTGGCATGATCGCCCTTGTCGTCAACGTCATCTCCGTTCTGCCGCTGCTGCGGTTCCGCAAGGGCGACGCGAACATGCGGGCCGTCTGGCTATTCTCGCGCAACGACGCCTTCGGCAATGCGGCGGTTGTCGTTGCCGCCGGTCTCGTGGCGTGGCTGGGCAGCGCCTGGCCGGACCTCATCGTCGCCTTCGGCATCGCCGGACTGTTCCTGCACTCGTCTTGGGCAATCATCCGCGATGCGCGGGCCGATCTGAAGGCAGCGGCATGAACAGCCGCGTTCTGGGCGGGCTCTGCGCGATCGCGGCGTTCGGCCTCGATCAGGGTACCAAGGCGCTTGCGCTGAACACACCGGCGCTTGAGCGCGGCGTCGAGGTTCTACCCTTTCTCAATCTCGTGCGGGTTCTGAACGACGGAGTCAGCTTCGGTATGCTGGGCGGGATCGTGCCTTGGTGGGGTCTCATCGCGCTTGCTGGCGTGATCGTGGCATGGCTGCTGATCTGGTTGTGGCGCGCGCCGGACAGGCTGACGGCTGCCGCTCTCGGTCTGATCATCGGCGGCGCGCTCGGCAATGTCCTCGACCGGCTGCGTTATCAGGCCGTCCCGGATTTTCTGGATTTCCATTACGGAACATACCACTGGCCGTCCTTCAATCTTGCGGATGTGGCGATTTTCTGCGGTGCGGCCCTGCTGTTCTGGGACAGCTTCCGCTCGGCGCAGAACAAGCCCGAACGTAACCACCGAGAAGAAAACGTTACGGGGAAATAATCGATGTCCAGCATTCCATCCGCAAAGGGCATCGACAGCACGCTTGCCCTGCTGCGCAACCCATATGAGTTCATTCCGGACACATGCCGCGATCTTGAGGGCGACCTGTTCGAGACCCGCATCCTCTTTCAAAAGACGATCTGCATGACTGGTGCCGCAGCTGCGGAGGTCTTCTATTCCGAGGATGGGCTCGTGCGCGCAGGCTCGATGCCGAAGCGTATCCAGAGAACCCTGCTCGGCGAAAAGGGCATCCAGGGGCTCGATGGCGAGGCCCACCGTCATCGGAAGCGGATGTTTATGTCATGGGAGGTTTGCGCGGCCCGAGAGAGGAGTTCGGGCGACGGGTCAACACCGATGATCTGACGCACGGCCTCGGGGTAGAGCGCAAGGTTCAGGCCCGAGCCGATCCCGATCTCCAGCACACGTCCATGCAGCCCGGAGGCGGCGCGGCGCCGGTAGGGAAGAAGTTGATCCTGGCCCATCGCCAGATGCGTCAGCCGAGGGAGGATATGTTTCTCGTACAGTCGCATCTGTTCACCCGATCCGCGCAAGGACAGGGAAGGTGTCCAGCAGCCAGTAGGCCAGTGCGCTCAACCGCCCGGTCATCATCGCCAAACCCATCAGGATCATGACGCCGCCCGCAGCCTGATGCAGGCGGCGACCCCAACGACCGATGCCGCGCAGCCTCCCGGCAATACTGTCGGTGAACCCCGCGACGACCAGAAACGGGATCCCAAGGCCGGCCGAGTAGAAGGCAAGCAATGCGACGCCCTCGCCAATCGTCGCGCTTGTCGCGCTGGCGGTTAGGATGGCGCCGAGGATCGGCCCGATGCACGGTGTCCAGCCGAAACCGAAGGCGAGTCCGAGCACGTAGGAGGCGACCGGTTGCCCGCCCGGCAGGTCGAGATGAAAACGCAGGTCGCGCTCCATGGCCGACAGGCGCGCTGCCCCGATCATGAACAGACCGAACAGGATCACGATCGCGCCGCCGACGAGGTTGAGTTCGTAGCGCCACTGCAGCAGCGCCTGACCGAGCGCGGTGGCAGAGGCCCCAAGCGCGATAAATATCGTGGAGAAGCCAAGGACGAAACAGAAGCTGAGCCAGACGGCCCGCCCCTTCGAAGGCGCTGCACTGCCGGTGACCGTACGTCCGGCAACGTAGGATACGTAGCCGGGCACGAGCGGCAGCACGCAGGGCGACAGAAAGGAAACGGCACCGGCCAGCAATGCCGCCATTAGTCCAAGAGCGGAAAGTTCAATCAAATCCACATCTCCAAACTGATCGGTAGACCGCCACCACGTGTGCGCACGGAGCGGAACGGCTGGCGCGGTCGTCGTGCTTTTCCATGTCCTATTGCTTACGTTCGTCAATAAGAGCGCTTATCTGCGCAACGGCTTCGGGGCTGTTCCATTCGGCCGGGCCTGCGAGGCGCCCGCGCTCGCGCCCAATGCGGTCGATCAGAATCGTTGTCGGCAGGCCCACCACGGCCAAGGCCAGCATCGCGCGCGTATCCTCCGCGATATAGAGATCGAGGTTGCGAATGCCGGTCTCTCGGTAGAAGCGGCGCACAGGTTCGAGACCGGCCCGATCGATCGACAGCGGCAGAACATGAAAATCCGATCCGCCGAGGCGCGCTTGCAGCGCGTCGAGCGTCGGCATCTCCTCGCGACAAGGCGGGCACCAGGTCGCCCAAATGTTCAGAAGCACGACACGTCCCTCGAAGTCCGCCAGCGTCAGATTCCGTCCATCTCCATCCACGAAAGGCGGCGACAGGAGATCACGCGGAGTCCCGTGATTAGGGATCGGTGGTCGGGCGGAGGCAGGGCTTGCCGCAAGCGCCAAGACTCCGGCAAGGACGTCACGTCGCCTCACGGGTCGCTCTCAGCCTGCAACCGGCGCACGACCGGCAGAATGTCCTCCTCAAGCGAGGCCTGATCAAAGGGGCCGACATGCTTGTATGCAATGCGCCCCTCGGCGTCGATTATGTATGTTTCCGGCACTCCATAGACGCCCCAGTCTATCGCAACGCGGCCTGATCGGTCCGCGCCGATGCGGGTGAAGGGATCGCCGAGCTCTTCGAGGAAACCCAGCGCCTCCTCGGCATTGTCCTTGTAGTTGATACCGTAGATCGGAACGGTGCCCGCTTCGGCAAGATCGACGAGAAGCGGGTTCTCCGTGCGGCAGGGGACGCACCACGACGCCCAGACGTTGACGAGAGAAACCTGGTCTAGCAGGTTCGCCGAGGCTAGGCCGTCCTGCCGCCCTTCGATGGGCGGGAGCGCGAATTCCGGGATTGGTCTTCCGATCAGCGTCGAGGGCAACCGGTCGTCGTTGTTCCAGAGGCCCCAGTAGAAGACTACGCCCAGCAACCCAAACAGAAGAATAGGCAAAATCATGAGCGGCCGTCCGCTCCGGCGCCGCTGTTCTTGGTTATCCTTCGAACTCATAGCCTGCCATCAATGCTTGGAAGGAATAAGGTATCAGCAACCGCTGATATGAAGCAAACCGTCGCCGATCACAATGCTGTCAACGATGGGGGAGGCTTGGCCGCGGCTTCGCAGACCCGAGCCATACTTACTGTCTAGATTCTTAAGAAATCAGCGAAAGGTCGGTATCTGAAGAGGCCGTTGAATTCAGACCTCTGAACGGCCCCTTCGTCCGCATAGCTGCCGCCGGGCACTGCGCAGCCGAAGGCCAGTTCAGGGCGGGGTCGCTGACCATGCCCTGCCGTCCTTCAGCAGGGTGTTCGCAAGGATCAGAAGTTTTCGCATGACAGCCGTGATCGCAACCTTGAACGGCTTGCCTGCCTTTCGCAGACGTTCGTAGAACGCCTTGAGATCACAGTTCCACCGGACTGCGCTGACGCTCGCCATGTAGAGGGTGTTCCGGGCCATGACCCGCCCGCCGCGGATCGTCTTTCGGCCCCTCATCATCCCCGAGTCCCGGTTCATTGGCGCCAATCCAGCAAGTGCCGCGACCTCGCCTGCATTGGCGCTGCCCAGCTCTTTCATCTCCGCCAGAAGTGTCGCCGCTGTTGTCGGTCCAATCCCGGGGATTGACGTCAGGATTGCGTATTGCCCCGCGATCTGCGGGTCTGACTTCATAACCGCCTGCAATTCGGCATCAAGAACGTCGCAATGTCGTCGGCAGAGGGCGATCCGCTCGGCTGCAAGGTCTTTCACGATGTCTGACGTTGCCTCCTCGCATTGGTTCTCCAGCACGAGGCGCTCGTTGATAACTTGGCGTCGGGCAACGACAATCTCTTTGATCCTCGTCATCGTTGCTGTCGATGGTTCGGTAGGCGCAGGCTTCATGATGGTCGCGAACCGGGCCAAGACTTCGGCATCAATCTCGTCCGTCTTGGCAAGGCGACCAAGGACATCCGCGAACCGCCTGGTCCGATAAGGGTTGATGATTGCGACCTTGATACCCGCCTCGTGCAAAGCGGTGTGTGCCGTCCGGTGATACCGGCCTGTCGCTTCCATCACCACCAGCTTGGCGGAGTTGGTCAAGCAGCACGACAAAAGCTTGCCAATGCCTGTGGCGTCGTTCGCAACACGGACACGTTCACCTATGGGATGCAAAAAAACGTCGAGCCATTTTTTGCTGACATCGACGCCAACGACCACCGTTTCCGATGATGTCTGATTGGTCGTCGCCTTTCCTTTTATCCGGGACATCGAAGACTCCCTCTTATCTGTTCAGGCCCAAAAACCGTTGAAGGGGACCGACCTTACTTGCTCGCGGCTCTGAAAAACCCAGGGCCTGACGGTCCAATCCCCACCCGAGCATCCCACATCGCAGGCTGCCCGGGGAGACGTTCCGGTGACGGTCACGTCCCAGGGGCAACATAAAAGGGCCTGTGGGCAACCGGGTGCGGCTTGCGGCAGCTGCGGCACAGACCCACCGCGGCCTCTTTCAGAATAGCGAGATCCCCGCGCGAGGCGCGGCGATCGAGACGCAGGGGGGATTTGGACAAGCCAAACGCCCCCTGCCTTTGTTGGGCCAGGTGCTGCGCGCCTGTCCGTTTGGGGACCACTGGTCCCCCACCGCAACATGAAAATGCTGCACGTCCTGCGGGGCCGTGTCCTCGCGCTTCGCGCTGCGGGCCGCACCACCCCCTTGTCCGCTGGATTTTCCCATTGCGGCGGTTCCCCCCCTGCCCTCGCCGGGAGGCAAGGGTTCAGGAGAGGGGCGCGCTTCGCGCTTCCTCGCCTGACCCCCCGCCCATTGTTCTGTGGCACATAGTTCTGCCTTTTTTGTCAGACAGTCTGCTTCTCGGGCTTGGCTGCTTGACGAAAGCTGACAGTCATCGGTCGGTTCAGCATCGACGTGAAGAGCCCGAAGCCGCCATTGGCTCCTGCGGTGGCGCAGGTCATGGTGTGCGCATGAGTGTTCGCTGCAACAGGAGACGTCTGTGGTTCCAGGAATCAAGTTTATTGACGGTCCAAGTGAGGAGGAAACGCAGGCAGTTCTCCAGCCCTTACTCGACAATAATCTTCAACGTGGTCCATTGCCGTGCCTTCGACGCTTTGCGTTTATGCTTGCGGGCGATGCCGGTTTTGTCGGGGGTCTCATTGGCCGCACGGCATACGATTGGGCAGTAATAGAACTGCTTTATGTGCCCACTGACATGCGCGGCACCGGGGCCGGGCAGTCCTTGGTTGCGCGGGCTGAGGAATTGGCCCGTGACCGAGGATGCGTTGGTATCTGGCTTGATAGCTTTGGCTTCCAGGCGCCGGGCTTCTATCAGAAGCTTGGTTATGAAGTGTTTGGAGAACTTCCCGAAAATCCGCGGGGCCAAAGCCGGTTCTTTTTAAGAAAGCTGCTGACGTAAGCGTAGGTCGCTTTGTCCCGCAGAGCTGACGCCACCGAGCCGCGGCGACAGCTACATGAAGAGCCCGAAGCCGCTAGTCGGCCTAGACCTGCAAGCCTGCTTCAGAATAGGTATCGTGCATGAATGATATCATCTCACGGCCTTTCATATATGAAGATCGCCCTGCTTGCCTCTCGATCTTCGACAGTAACGTTCCGCCCTTCTTCGCTCCTGAAGAGCGCGTTGAGTTCTGTGACCATCTCGAAAATCTAGATGCCATCAAGACACCGTATATTGTCTTGGGGCAGTGGATTTTCGCCTGTCCAGTTTGGGTCGGCCCATTCAAGCGCTTGGAATCCAATCACATGGTTACCTTCACAAGCGACATAACAGGAAATTTTTCGTGGCGGCGAGATGAACACGTCGAGCATTCGGTCATGGTCAAAGCTGCAGTTATGTGCTGTTGTTCCGCCGATTGATATGATCTCATTAAGAACAGTGGTCATTCCATCGACATCCTGTTTGTGGGCGACACGGATGATATTTTCTTTGTCCATTGAGATGACTCCTTTGAGGCTTGTTGTTTTCATCCATAGAAGCTCTTTACCCGTCGGCAAAGGGTTCTAACCCCATTGCCATTTGTAAGAGCGCGCGATCACTATGTCCCGCATAGCTGACGCACGGCGGCGATGGGCAAGCGTCTGCTATGCGGGACTAAGCCGCCGTTTTTTATGACAGGATCAGAGTTTCAGCGTCATGTCCCAACGATCTAGTCCGGGGCCAAACCCGCTCGGCGTGACCGTGGACAGCACAAAGCCAAACCCTTCATAGAAGCCATGGGTGTGTTGGCTGGTAGATAGCTCGATCTCGGCAAGACTTGATATCGACCGCGCCAACGTCAGTCTGGCTTGCGTCAGTATGCTTCCTAACCGTTGCCCATGTGATGCCCTATCGACCATACCCCATGACAACGATGCCCTCTGGCGCGTGATGAGTGAAACAAGGATCACCTTGTTAAGGCGGGTACGGTCAGCGAAAATGCCGACCAACGGATTGACGACGACAGCAATGACTGCCGCCGCAGCCATGCACATTCCAATAGTAGCTTCACCAAGCCCCTGAGCCTTCAACCAAAGGGGCATAAAAGTTATGCCGATTGCGATTTGCGCGTAGAGCGCAACATAGAACGCATAGAAGGCCATACTCGCTGTTTCCGTAAATCAACCGTCGCTAGAGAACCTCAACTAGTTGAGCGAGGAACGGAAGAGGGCGTCAGAGCCTGGCTAGGCAGGGGTTTTGTCGGCAGGGCGGATCGACTGAGGGAAAATACGAACGTTCGCTCCAG
>Ga0115845_100042_pt1 | contig 20843 bp, 17 predicted proteins | sample InSIn1SAF170_2_FD_83859 | JGI IMG/M metagenome (GOLD analysis project Ga0115845, IMG submission 83859) | reverse complement strand
GAAATGCTGTAATGACTTCATCTCGCTTTTTGGTCTTTCCAGTCAGCTTCACATAGCCAATTTCTGCGTAATGGAGGTGCTGTTCAATCAGTTCCAACATTGAGGTAAACTGAGAGAAAATAAGAATACGGTATCGTTGGATACTTGGCAGGATTTCAGAGCGGAAAAAATATTCTGGTTTTTACAGATTCTTTCCGCTCTGATCAGCAACGCCCGACCTTGAGCCTGCTGACTTCCCCCTTGTATCCTCAAGTGGATAAGATTTTAGAAAAGACCTATGTTACACATCAGCGTTTACATCCCTTGCTATCAAACTTGCTACCAGAAGGTGCATTACGCGAACTGATTGCACAAAGCCTCAAAGTACATATAGACAATGAATTTCAGTTATTGGCAACTTTAGGTCATGATTTACCTGGTGCACTCATTGCGACTCCATTAGATCCAGAAGAAATTCCAGATGAAATAAAATTCAAACTGCAGATCTCTAATCCAGATCAGATCTTAAAGCAAGAGATTCGAACAGATAATAAGTTTTCCTTGGCCGGCGTCCAAATGAAGTTTTCCATGAAAGCCAAAGATGGGCGTTTTACACTAGTCCAGGCAACGGAATCGTCTCTACTCGGGGACTGGATTGTCAAAACTCCTTCTTCCAGACATGCTTTTGTTCCGCTAAATGAATATTCTATGATGAGCCTTGCCAAAATGGTCGGAATAGATGTCCCTGAGATTCGCTTGGTGGATATGGCACTCTTACAAAACCTTCCACCATTAAATTTACCCCAAGAGCAATATGCTTTTGCAATCAAAAGATTTGATAGACAGAGTACTGCTGATACTACAGAGCTTATTCACATCGAAGACTTTGCTCAGATCTTCGGTGCATATCCACAGCAGAAATACAGCACCACAAATTATGAGCAGATAGGAAAGATCATTTATCAATTTTCAGATAACAAAATTCTTGATATTCAGCAATTTGCCAGCCGCTTACTTGTCAACATTTTGCTCGCCAATGGAGATGCACACTTAAAAAACTGGAGTATGATTTATCAGGACAAAAGAACACCAAGATTATCTCCCACATACGATATATTGATGACTAGTGTATATATTGAAAATGAGCGTCATTTCGCATTGAATCTTGCCAAAAATAAAGATTGGTATTTAGCTGAGATGAAACACTTTGAACAATGGGCTGAAAAAGTCGGTGTTCCATGGCGTGTTATTGAAAAACAACTTCACGCGATCATGGACAAAGCACGGTCAGTATGGCCAGTGCTATTACTAGACTTACCTATGATTTCTGTTCATAAAGAAAAATTAAGAGAACATTGGAAAAAATTGCATCCAGACTTTCAGATACTTACAGATGATTAGGGTAATCTGAAACCAAACTAAAATTTCTCAAACAAGTTCATCACGTCATTTTCCGTCAGTTTCGCTTCGCCTTCATGATCTGTACTTAGAATAGAGTGTGCCAGTTCTGCTTTATTTTGCTGTAAGGCAATAATTTTTTCTTCTATGCTTTTATTGGTAATCAGCTTATACACAAATACCGGCTTGTTCTGTCCAATCCGCCATGCACGATCTGAAGCTTGATCTTCAGCAGCAGGGTTCCACCATGGATCATAGTGAATGACCGTATCTGCGGCAGTTAGATTCAGACCGACCCCTCCTGCTTTCAGACTGATTAAAAATACCGGCACTTGTCCAGACTGAAATGCTGTAATGACTTCATCTCGCTTTTTGGTCTTTCCAGTCAGCTTCACATAGCCAATTTCTGCGTAATGGAGGTGCTGTTCAATCAGTTCCAACATTGAGGTAAACTGAGAGAAAATAAGAATTTTTCGTCCCTCTTCCACCATTGGAACGACCATATCCATCAACTGTTCAAGTTTGGCAGAGTTTGCTTGCCCAATTTTCACTGAATCCAGCTTTAGTAAGCTAGGATGGCAGCACACCTGACGTAGCTTCAGTAAGGCATCTAAAATTTGAATTTGACTACGTTTAAAGCCTTTTTCTGCCACAATTTTCTGAATGCTTGCCTGCATCGTGGCGCGAACAGCCTCGTATAGCTTGGATTGCTGCTCATTCATGTCAATATTGACTTCAATCGTGGTTTTTTCAGGCAATTCCTTGGCAACGTCAGTTTTCAAGCGACGTAAAATAAAGGGTTTAATGCGGTTGACCAGCTTTTGTCTTAACTGCTGATCACCGCGTTTTTCAATCGGATGACGGTATTTTTTATTAAAAATTTCTTGTGAATATAAGAATCCTGGCATCAGGAAATAAAATAGTGCCCACAGCTCACCCAAATGATTTTCCATCGGGGTACCTGTTAGACACAAACGATGTCGTGCTTTTAATTGCCTTACTACCTGTGCAGCTTTGGCACGCGGATTTTTGATATTCTGCGCCTCATCCAAAATGAGTTGATGATATTCATATTGCTTTAGTTGCTCTTCATCTCTCGCCAGAAGCGGATAGGTGGTTAACACAATATCATAGTGCGGAATCTGCTCAAAATACTGATGGCGATCGGGCCCCTGTAGCAGCAATACCTTGAGCTCAGGGGTAAATTTCTCCGCTTCTTTGAACCAGTTATGCATCAGCGATGTGGGTGCAACAATTAAGGCGGGACTGTCCTGCAAATATCCAGCCTGCTTTTCCATGAGTAAATGGGCTAAAGTTTGTGCTGTTTTCCCCAAGCCCATATCATCTGCCAGAATCCCGCCATGCTGGGTTTCCCTTAAAAACTGTAACCAGCCTAAGCCCTGCTGCTGGTATGGACGCAACTCCCCCTGAAAACCTTGTGGTGTCGGCAGTTGTTGCTGGTAGCCTTGTTTGAATTTCTGTACAAATTGCTGCAGGCGATCACTGACCTGCCATGTCATCCCAAGATTATGCTGCAATTCTAATAATTGACTCGCATCATAGCGATCAATACTGCGCTCTTCTTGCTGTAAAATGCTCTGCAGATGCAACAATACCGGCTTAATATCCCTTGCGGATAGAGCCAAATCAGGTTGATCAACTGCAGTTTTCACGGTGAAAATTTGACTGTCATGCAGATGAATAAAAGTCCGCGGATCAAGTAAATCAGGATTTACTCGCACCAAAGCTACGAGCGCATCAAGCAAATTATAAGAATTGCCTGCACTGTCTTGAACCGTCGCCCCGATATTGAACCAGTCCTGCTGACCTTCAGATTCAGTGATAGAAATATTTAAATTTTCAACATATTGCAGATTAAAGGGGCTGTTATTCAGATGCTCTATCTGCCAGCCCATCAACTCAATTTGATTGATGGGCATCAGCTGTTTGATCCAATCTCCATAGAAAGCAAAAACCATAGAATCAAGACGTTGTTTATTCAGTTTTAATTGATGGTCATAACTAAGATCTTTCACCCACTTCAGTGATTCGACCAATAGCTGTAAACGTTGGATTGACTGTTGTTCCTGAACTAAGTCCCGAAGCTGTCGTACCATTTTGTCATGCTGCTCACCAATAAAACTGTCGCCTGATGTACCTGCTTTTATTCTTCCGCCTGCATAGGAGAATTCAATTTCAGCACAAACAGACTCTTCCCATTTCCAATCAAATTTATCTAAAACACCGAAGCGTAAAATTGGCTTGGGACTACCCTCAAGGACATCAATATGCTGAATAGACTCGGGCTGAGGCAGATTTTTCACGTCTGAATATTGATGAGTCAGTTTCTCAAACTCTGGCAAGAGCATAGATGGAAGATCAGGCATCTGTAAAAAATGGTACAGAAGATTTGCCGTATATTCACCATATAACTGGCCCACCGTGTTCTGTTGAATATCCACATAACATGGTGGATGACTCGCGAGAATCTGAATATGTGGATTTGATTTCAAATCGAGTCGAATATCACCATTGACCAATTCAATGTTTAAATGCTCTGTCTGTTTGTTTACACCTTGTTGCCAGATCAGTTCGATGTGATAGCCTTGTTCTGACCATTGAAGTGCAGTATGGCTCTTTTTTTGCCAGTACACATCGCCACTTTGAATAAAAGATTTGAAATGCTCCAATAAAATTCCGGAGATATCAAGATTGCTTTGATAAAATCGTTCGTCACTGTTTATTTTGGCATAATAATAAATCTGGTTAAATAATTGTCGTTTTTGTTCAGGTAAAGTCAGATGCTTTCTGGTGATATTTTCATATTGGGTATAATAACTTTCCCCCGCAATTGAGCCGTTTTTATTGCGTCTGGCCTTCTGAACATCAACTGTCAATTTCTTTAAGCTGACAGACTGATCTAGCAGGTAAATTAAATAATTGTTTGTTTTGACAGATTGCTCTGGTTCAGTCTGTTGTAAATACCGTTTAAAATCATTCAACCAGCGCTGTGCCTGATCATCCCCCCGTAGGCGTTTTGCGATTCCCTGCGGGGATTGAGAGTCAACATAACGCTGCTGAAATTCCTGGCGATATTCCTGAAAGAATAACCGCGCTAAAGCAGCAGCATGTTTACAGTTATATCCAACCGGACAAGTGCAGTCGTTATCGATTAAACGGTCTTTTTTAAGATTATAGGTAATCGCGGTATCGTAATAATCTGTCCCTTCAATTTGAGCATACATCGTGACATCTTCATTTTCCTCAAAGAACTCAATTGTTTCCCTATCAATGTGTTTAGCATAGCTCAGACTGCGCTGAAGAGTTGCAGTACTAAAGCGAGATAGAAAATTGATCAATGAGGACATAATTACCAGAAACCAAAAATGTTTATACAATTATAACGGACAAAGCTGTCATTTCAGAACAGTATTGCTCGCCAATGTATTAAAAGGAAATAAATCCATGCTCAAAAACTTAATGTTTACTACAATGGATGGGGTGAATATTGGCTTTGGGGTACATTGGTCTCCTCAACCGCAATCACAGGTCGGCCATTAATCGCCTTTGAATACAGTGCAGAAGCGATCAGTAAAGGTTTAGAACTTTCCTGCACATCAAATGGATATCATGGGTGAGGCATTGGATATTCCTCGACAAGCTCTTGTGAAACTTGGTACTCAGGAAGCGGAACTTTGTGTCCAAGAAGTCGATGAAATTATTGGCTCGATTTGTAAGGTTGCAATCCGATTCAGCAATATCGCTCATGACCTATTACCTGGACAAATTCAAGCAGAGACTCCAACTGATCCAAAATAGGATTGAGCATAATATTCATTTATTGCACTAAATAGCTTTCATAAAGCTCCTATGAAGGGCTTATTCTAACCGTTGTTTTATCACGGCATAAGCTACACCAGTCACCACACTTCCAATCGCAATCGCCAATAAATATTTTAATGGATAATTCATCGCATTCGGAATGATCAGTACCATTACACCGCCATGAGGAGTGACTAGTTCACATTTAAATAATGCAACCAAAGCCCCAGTTACAGCACCACCTGCGATCGCGCATGGAAGCACTCGAATCGGGTCTTTGGCAGCAAACGGAATAGCCCCTTCCGAAATGAAACATAGGCCCAGAACTACAGCAGCCTTCCCCGCATCTTGCTCAGGTTTGGCAAATTTATGCTTTGCCAGAAAAGTTGCAATTGCCATACCCAACGGTGGTACCATACCCGCAGCCATGGTAATCGCCATCGGTCCGTATGTTTGTGACGTAAGTAAGCCCACCGTAAAGGCATAAGCCGCTTTATTTATTGGCCCCCCAACATCAATACACATCATACTCCCAAGGATAACCCCCATGATCATGGCATTGGTCGTCCCCATATTGGCAAGGAAGTGTGTGAGTAATTCAAACAATTGTGCAACAGGCTGTCCAACCACATAAATCATGATTAAACCAACAGCTAAACTGGCCAATAGTGGAATAATCAAAATTGGTTTTAATGCTTCTAGGCTACTTGGGAGTTTAAGCTGTTTCGATAAAAATAACGCAATATAACCTGCAATAAAACCTGCAACTAATCCACCGAGAAAGCCTGCCTCTAATTGTGTTGCAAGTAAACCGCCAATCAAACCTGGAGTTAAACCCGGACGATCCGCAATAGAATAAGCAATGTAACCTGCCAGCATAGGTACCATAAGAGTAAATGCTGCAGCACCTATTTGCTTTAAGGATGCGGCAAAGCTTCCTTCAACAGGATTGAGGCCAAACATAAACGAGATGGCAATGATCAAACCGCCCGCCACCACCATCGGCAGCATGAAAGACACCCCTGTTAAAAGGTGTTTATAAATTCCAGTTTTTTCTTTGTTTTCATTTTCAGTCTTAGTGGCTGTTTGCTTACCCGTTTCAAGCACTTTGGCTTCAGCAATTGCATTTGCAAAAGTCTTATCCGTTTGCTTAAGGGCAAATCCTGTACTGCAGCGATATACACGTTTGCCTACAAAGCGATCTGTATTGACCTCAATATCCGTTGCTAAGATCACCACATCTGCTTTGGCAATACTTTCTGCCGATAAAACATTTTTAGCCCCAACCGATCCTTGGGTTTCAACATCAATCTGATAACCGTGCTTTACTGCACCTTGTTGTAAGGCTTCGGCTGCCATAAACGTATGCGCAACACCAGTTGGACATGCTGTAATGGCGACAAACCGTGTAACCCCTACATTGGCTGCAATAGGTTCATCTAAAGCATCTGAATGCTCAAGAACCTGTTGCAAAAGCATGATCGCATCGTGTTGTGCGTTATTCAAACCAATGACTTTCACAACCTTGTCACGCAGTTGATCCGCTTCTGCCGGCTTCTGTCCAACAAAAACAACAGTATCAATCACATTTGATAAATCGAGCTGCTCAACTGATGTCGCCACATCATTGGAAATACCAAGTGCTGTTGCTGCTTTGGACAGTTTTTTGGCCAAAATCACTGCATTAATCGGCTGCTCGGGACTATGTGGCACAAATAAAATATGTTTTATCTCTTGCATCGTATTAACTCAATGATTGGACTGAGATTTGCGATTTCAAATCTTCAATAACAGCAAAGTCTGGAAGGGCAAACCCAATTTGGGTCACAGCATTGCTCGCAATTGCGGTTGCTGTTTTCAATGTTTCTTCTGGGGAAGTTGAACTCAACAAGCCATGAATCATACCTGCCAGCAAGGAATCTCCCGCACCCACCGTACTTTGGACGGTGACCTTCGGTGCAGTAGCATGCAGGGGTTGCGTGCGGTGAAGCCAGTTCACCCCGTTTTCACCCATCGAGACCACAATATGTTCGATCTGACTATTTAAACTGGCAAAAAGATGCTGCTGTTCTGCAAACGTTTCTGCTGGCAAATGGTAGGTTTCCGTCAACTCATCTGTATTCGGCTTAATCAACCAAGGATGGGCAGCAATTGCTGCTTTCAACGCAACACCACTGGTATCTACTGCGACTTTTTTACCCGCAGACTGTAACCATAGAATCAGTGTTGAAAGCTCTTCTGCAGAAAAACCTTGTGGCAAACTACCTGCAATCACAATCACATCAACCTCTAAAATCAGTTGAGATAAACGTTCACATAGTTGTTGTTTTGCTGAGGTATCTACAAAAAAGCCCTTGCCATTGATGTCAGTCATCTGACCAGAAGCTTCTGCAACTTTAATGTTTTGTCGTGTTTCACCTGCAACATAAATAAATTGGTTATCAAATTGCTCTTGCTGGATATGATGGTCAAAAATTTGACGGTTTTCTTGCCCCAAAAAGCCACTCACAATCAGTTCATGTCCCAAATCCTTAAGGACCTGTGCCACGTTTAAGCCTTTACCGGCTGCATGGCTTTGGGCCGTTAACTGACGATTGACCTCGCCAACTTTTAGTTGATCCAATTGCACGGTGAGGTCAATTGCAGGATTCAGAGTAATGCTTAATATCTTAGCCATTCGTAATTACTCCACCAATGCACGTACGGCAGACGCACTGTCACAACTTAAGGCTTGCTGTGCGACCTGTTTGCAATTTATATAGTTCAAACCACGAATTTGCGCCTTCACCAATGGAATACTGGTACTCGACATACTCAACTCATCCACGCCCAAGCCTATCAATACAGGCACAGCTTTTGGATCAGCAGCCAATTCACCACAAATGCCCACCCATTTACCATGCTGATGTGCTGCCCGAACAGTTTGATCAATCAATAGCAAAATACTCGGATGTAAGCCATCAGCTTCAGCAGACAACAGTGGATGACCACGGTCAATCGCCAGAGTATATTGAGTCAAGTCATTGGTTCCAATACTAAAAAAATCAACTTCTTGAGCAAGAATTGGAGCCAACAATGCTGCCGCAGGAACCTCAATCATAATACCGACTTGTAAGTTTTCACATGGATGCTGTATGCGAACCTCATCCAAAATTGCTTTTGCTGCTCGCCATTCTTCAACCCGCCCAATCATCGGAAACATAATTCTTAATGGGCGATTATCCGCTGCTTTAAGTAAAGCAACCAATTGCTGACGTAACAACTCTGGCTTACGTAAAGTCAGACGAATACCACGTAAGCCCAAGAATGGATTTTCTTCCTTTTCAATAGGCAAATACGGCAAAGGTTTGTCCCCGCCCACATCAAGTGTACGTACCACCAATGGACGACCTGCCAAAGCATCTAACACCACCCGATAATCGGCTTCCTGTGTAGCCTCATCAGGCGCACTGCTGTGTGACATAAAGACCAATTCTGTGCGTAGCAAACCAATTGCTTCTGCCCCATCGGCCACAGCCTGTATCGTAGCGCCCACTTTGCCAATATTGGCTGCGATTTCAACTTGATGTTGATCCAGTGTGATGGCAGGTTCTAAACAATGCTGTTCCGCTTGTTCTCGCAACTCACGCTGGCGTTGGCGCTCTGCAATGGCATGATCAATCTGATTTTGCTCGGGTGAGACCACATACTCCCCAGTATCCCCATTAATTAGCACGGTGGCATGGTTCTCAATATTTAAAACAGCTACACCTGCACCTACGACTGCTGGAATAGCCAGAGCACGTGCCACAATGGCGCTATGGGCACTCGCTCCACCAACCGCGGTCAAAATGCCTGCAACACGATCTTTATTCAGACGCGCTACATCACTCGGACCAACATCATGCATAATTAAAATATAAGGTTGCTCGGGTTCTGTGACATCGGCCACACCACACAAAGCAGCCAAAACACGCTCACCAATATCCCTTAAATCAGCCGCACGCTCTGCCAGTAAACGATCGCTAAGTGCAGCCTGTGCGGTAGCAGCTACTTCAATATGATCATGCCAAGCTGCAGCAGCAGACAACCCTTGTTTTAAACCGCGTTGTACACTTTGGAGGAGGTCTGGATCATCCAGCATTTCCAAATGTGCCATGAATATCTGTTTAATGGCAGTAGATTCAGTATGTGCAATGAATTGACGTAAGCTATTTTTCACCTGATGAAGCGCAATTTCAAGCTTTTCATTCTCAGCTTTAAAGCTCTGTCCGCGACGTTCATAACTAAATTCACGTGGCTTCACCACATGTGCAGGACCAAAAGCAAGGCCAGTTGATGCAGCAATACCGCAGCTACCCGTATCGCCATGTGATTCAAAAGGCATTAATTCCAAAGTATTTACGACTGGGTCACTACTGCTATGCTGATGAGATACAAGGTCAACAGCTTCAACCTCTTCTCCTAAGCCCTGTTGAACTGCATCAATAATCTGTTCTAAGCCTGCTACAGCATCGGTATCAGGTTGTGCAATAAAAGTCAGAGTTTGACCACGACGGCATCCCATGGCTAATAATTTGGTTAAACTTTTTGCCGAAACGTAAGCCCCCTCATCTACAGCAACGAGAATATCCCCTGCAAATTTCTTGGTCATATTGACCAAGTGTGTCGCGGGACGCGCATGTAGACCATGAGCGTTAGCTAAGACAATACGACGAGATGGCCAATCAGGAATCAGTTCAGCACCAATTAACTGCGCCAATTGGTGACTATCTTGCTCTTGGTTGAGGGTATGAACTTGTTCAGTATCAAACAAAATATCCATTAACCGTTGAAACCGTTGCATATCCAGTTGCTCATTACTGGCAATACACACCAAAGTCTTGAGCATTTCCTGCTGATGGCTTAAAACCTGTTCCGCTTTTACCAAACTTACAGCTGGGCTCAAAACATGCTGGTTAGAAGTGATCGACCAGACCGCCTCCCCTAAATGAATCATGCTGTTTAGATTTAAACCCGACAGAAAACCACACTCCACCATTTTTTGCTGTTTCAGCAACTGTGTTGCCTGCCAAATTAAATCTTCTACATCAAGTGCGGGAACTTGGGTGGCGATTAAATTTTCATGCAATGCCAAAGATGCGGGTTGGGCTTGTAATAATGAAATAATTTGCTCTGCAGATTGAGCCTGTTTCACTTGATCAGCGACATCATTAATTAAAGCTCGCGTCAAAATTTGTAAGACTTGCAAATGCTCATCTGATTTCGCAGCAATCACCACTGCTAAATAAATTTTATTTTCACCGTCCCAAACAACTCCTTCAGGAAAGTGTGCCAGACGAATACCAGTTTTTAAAATACATTGGCGAGACTGAGGCGTCCCATGCGGAATGGCAATTCCTTGCCCTAAATACGTTGCACTTTGTTGTTCGCGCACGGTCAACCCATGAATATAATCAGGTGTAACCAATTGGTCTTCGACCAAGATATCGACTAGACATTGCAACGCTTGTGCCTTATCAGTGGCGTGTTGTTTCATTCGAACATGTTGTATATCTAGCGCGAGCATAAAACGTCCTTGCAAAGCAGCATAGTGAGAAGATGCTTTTTTACTGCAGAAAAAATAAGTCGAATTCTACTCAGGATTTACACAAAAATCTGTATTTTTTGATTTTATCTTCATGATCATCATTACGATTCTTGCGTACCACACCATGGGCACGTGAAAAAGTAGAAAGCTTATATTTGTACGTCTTACGCCAAAAGGCCAAACAGAAACCGTAACCTCAGGCAACACCCCTCTCATCATAAAATTATACCAGTCAGTAAAATACCCTTAGATTAAGCATATGTATGTTGGTTATTATTGTTGATTATCACAATAAATTAGTGACCAAAAATCAAAGTACCCCATCCCACCTTAAATTACGTCATACAAAATAAAAACTCTATATAACTGTTATATATAGAGTTTATTAACATACAAATTATGTTATTTAGTGTATTTTATGTCGGTGACTCTTGCCAAGGTTGGGGTTTCAGCGGTAACCGCTCAGGACTTGAACCAGTTAAATTACGCGGTAAACCATTGTTCATTTTATAGTCCACCAACTGCGCCAATTGACGATCCATCAGGTCAGCAATATTCGCAATCATGATTTTTTAGACTATCCATGGCTTGGGCAATATGTCCGCCATAGAAATGCCCACCATGCAGTACCCGCAGGTTGACTGGGTCAATTAATGGATTGTCATTGCTTGAGTTCAGCTCATTTTCAATAAACTGACGCAGCCACAGTTTAGAGTCTTCAAACACCCCGATCACATGCGGTGCACAGCGCAATGAATAACGGTCTTGCAAGCGTGAACTTTGGTGTTCGGTTTGTACTTCACTGTTTAACCAATCGCGTAACTGTGCTGCAATATGTTGCTGTCCCAGATGTGGTTTTTGTGCAAACAGGACTTCATCAAAATGACTTGGATTACCCTCTAAAGCCAAAACATTCAATGCGGTAATCAAAGTACTGGCAAAAGAAATCTGTTCGGCTTTTTTATAATTCAGGCAGGCAATCGCAGTCATAACCGCTGTACCATTCATCAGGGCCAAACCTTCTTTAGGACGCATCACCAAAGGCTGCAAGCCTTTTTCGGCATACACTTTTGCAATCGGCACGATCTGGCCTTGATAGTACACATCGCGCTCACCGACCAATGCCCCAGCGATATAAGACAAAGGGGTCAAGTCACCACTGGCACCGACCGAACCCTCAGATGGAATCACCGGAATCACATCTTCATTCAGCATCCAGACCAACCGCTGCAACAAGGCATGCGAGACACCCGAATAGCCGCGTGCCAAAGAACATAAACGCACCACCACGACAGCACGTGCGGTAATTAAGTCTAAGTTTTGCCCCATGCCGCAGCCATGAAAACGCGACAAATGCAGCGGCAGCTCATGCACTTGGTGGGCTGGAATTCCGACTAAGCACGAGTCTCCATAACCCGTGGTCACGCCATAAATGACGCCTTCGTCTTGCAACAGCTGATCGAGGAAATCTGCACCGCGTTGAATCAATGCTGGCCATTCAGCAGAGGTAGGCAATATCACCTGTTTTTCTTTACGCGCTACAGCCACAACATCTTCAATACTGAGCGGAGTTTCCCCAATAATTAACACAAGACTTATCCTTTATTCCAAAAATTATAAAAATTAAACCATTGATAGGGCGCTCGTATGCAATGCTGTTCCAACAGTTCCACATACTGTCGTGTGGTCTGTTGCATGGCCTGTAAACGCTCTTTACGTGGCCAATTTAACTGCTCCGCTACTTGGTGAATATGCACTTCAAAATGTGTATCGACCCGATAGCAAAACACCGCCAGCACAGGAGCTTTCAACAAACTGGCCAAAATCCATGCACCCTGAGGCCACAGCGCTTGCTCACCTAGAAAAGCAACCGATTGTACCCGATCAGACTGCACGGGTACGCGGTCTGCTGCCACAATCACCCATTCACCCTGATCCAATTTATCCTGCAAAATCAGTGCTGTTTCGATTCCTAGCTCATCCACCGAAACCAAATTTACATCGGCATGTTCATTCAGTTTTTTTAAAAATGCATTGAATTTGGTGGCATGTTTTTGATAGACCAACACATTAATTTTCTGCGGATGCTCTGCTTTGATGGCGCGCAGTAATTCAATATTGCCAAAGTGTGACACCACAATGACCGCACCTTTTTGATAGTGCGAACGAAAGTGTGCATGACCATGCAGCTTTAAATTCTGCTCAGGGATATGCCCAAGCCAGCCCTCAATTTTATCTAAAATACATTCGCCAAATTGCATCAAATGCGTATAGCTGTGCCAAAGCTGCGGCTCAGCCTGAAACGGGGACTGTGTACCTGCAAAATGATGCAGTTTTTTTAAGTACAATAGGGAAGCCTGACGCGCGCTATTGGAAAAGAGCCAGTACCATAAAATCACAAAATACAATACGACTCGGCACAACCAGCGCCCACCCAAACGGTAGAAACCCAACATCAGCATCAGCGGCAACATCCCGCCGCGCTCTTTCACGGCGCTCCATTTCTGCATATGCTTCTCTGACCGCCTTAGCCTTTGACTTTCTGATAAATCAGTTTGGGGAAGCGCAACAGCATGCCACCCAATAAGCGACTATGCGCGCGCGCCATGCCCAGATTGTCCCGCCAAACATCGAAATGTGAAATGCCGCCTTCAGGGTAAATCACACGCGTAGGCAGATTGATAAACGGTACATTGTCCCATTTCAAACGCACCAAAATTTCCGAGTCAAAGCCCATCCGCGGTTGAAACTTAGCTGTGTTTAGAATGTTCACCGTCTGCGCCAAAGGATAAACCCGAAAGCCACACATGCTGTCTTTAATGTCAAAAGATAGGCTGTTAATCCACACCCAAATATGTGTTGCATAACGGCCATAGAGACGTTTTTTTGGAACAGTCGCATCAAAGATCGGCTGACCAATCACCATGGCTTCGGAGTGCTGGATAGAGGTGTCTAAAAAGCGTTGCACATCCGACCAGTCATGTTGTCCATCGGCATCCAGTTGCAAAGCATGGCTATAACCACATTCAAAGGCATGTTTAAGACCTGTGATCACTGCTTGTCCCTTACCTTGATTATGGGTATGTTCAACCAAATCGACCATTGGGTAATCCTGCGCGAGCTGATGTAACACTGCTGTACAAGCGGCATCACTGCCATCGTTCACCATAATGATCGGTAACTCGAAAGCGCTTAAATGTGACAGTAACGCAGCCAAATAATGCGGATGGTTATACACAGGAATCACAAAGCAGTGTTTCATTTTTCTCTCTCGGCTTAAACGTCTGAAGGGACAGCAAACAGCAAACGTCCTGATGCCAATATTTTGTCATGATTTTTCAGCTCAAAACTGACCTTATGCGCTTTACGGCTAAGCACCAGTTCCACCGTTTGATAGTGTTGAATCAGTCCTTGAAATTTTAACTGCTCAAAACCATTGCACCACAGTAAATCCGCCCAGTTTTGTTTGGCAAAATGCTTGATAAAACCAATTTGCCCTACGCCTGGATAAATCGGGAAGTTTGGGAAATGTCCTTTAAAGCACTCCAGCTCAGGAATAAATTCCAAAGCATAACTGATCTGTGCATCCTGAGATTGCTGCGTCAATACCACAGGCAAGCTCATCGGTTGAAAGAGTGATTTTAAATACTGTTGATTCAGCTTCGATTGTGCATTTTGTGGCATTTGCGTTAAGAACCGCCACTGCCGCGGAATCGCGATACTTTCCAGTTTCAGTTGCAATTGTTTTTTCAGTTGTGCGGTAAAGGCGGCTTTGCCCTTTTCAATGAGCAGTACACGAGCATCCTCAGTCAACACTGCCACCACCGCTAAAATCTGGCGCTGTTCTTTTTCATGAATTAAGACATGACATTGTTGTATTTCAGCCAACTCAGCGAGTTTTGCTTCAATCGCATCGAGACTTAAACGCTTTTCTTCGAGTTTGACAATGCGGTCCAAACGCCCCAATAACTGAAATGGACTTTTGGGATTCTGTACATCTGCAACCTGCACTTTATCCCCAGTTAAAATCCAATCCGCGCTAAAAGCATGGTTGGTTTTAACAGCTAATTCTTGCCGCTCGGCGCAGTTAATTTCGACATTGGCAAAGGGTGTCCATAACGCATCATCTGCCTGACGGTGGGCGATCCCGCCTGTTTCAGAACTACCAAATACTTCAGTAATCGGACGGTTCAGCAAAGGACGCACGCCTGCATCCAACTTTCCGCCAGAGGAATAGACCATCTGACAGTCTTGCAATACCACATCTGTGGTCCAGCGCTTCAACAAAGCGGGGCTGGAAATTACATAATTGGGCAACTGCACATGGGAAATTTTCTTTTGAAGATCGACCACATCCTCAGGGAAAGCCAGTTGTTTTTGGTAGAAACTGCGCCCACTGGCTAAGGGCCACAACAACTTAAACAATAAACCATAAATATGCTGATGGCTCACCGTAGCAATCGCAACGGCCTGCTCAGGCAAATCAAAACTGGCTTCTAAACCGTAGACTTCATTGAACAACTGCTGTAAGGTGCGCGGAATCTTTTTCGGCTGCCCAGTTGAGCCCGAAGTATAAAAATACAGCTGGGCCTGATTGAAAAAGGCAGCATCAAATTGAAGCTCGAAGGTTGACTCTGCTGTCGACGGCAAACGTTTTAAAAAATAAATCTGTTGTTCAGCCAATTCTTTTTCTAAGTCGCTGACCCGATGCGGCGGCAATAGCACTTGCTTGCCTGCTTGCAATGCCGCAAACAACAACACTAAAAACTCGTAACTGTCTTCTTGCCAAAGCGCCCATACAGGCTGTTCCAACGGCTGAATTTGCGCAGCCTGTTCAGCCACATCCAACCAAAAAGTGTGAAAGGAAACGAAACTTGAGTCCGCCTGAATACACAGGGGACGCAATGAATGGAGATACTGCTGAAAATGACAAGACATAAAATTTGTTTTTAAAACCGTATTTCTAATCGCTATAGTTCGAGGCCGCTGTTTCAGCTGCTCTGACGGAAACGCTGTTATTTCTGTGCCTGATGCAGCCGCTGCTGGCGTTTGCGCAACACAAACTCACCCAGCAACAGTCCACCCATCAAGACATAAGAGATCAAACCGTTATACAGCACCCAAATCTTCATTGGTGCAAAGAAAACAGTGATCAGGGCAAGGACCGCATTGATGCAGAAAAACCCACACCAAACTTTGGTCACTTGACGGGTCCATTCTACCCCTTCTTCGGGCAAATTAGGCTCTGCCAAACGTGCAAAACGTTCAATCATCGAAGGCGGTCGAATCAAGGTGCTGGCAAAAATAAATAGCGCCCCGAGACTCATAAAGACAGGATAGAGTTTAAGCCACGCATGATCTTTTAAAATCAAACTCAGCCCGCCGCATAAAATGGCAAAACCCGTCAATGGCCACAGCAAGGCATTGCCCTTACTCAATAAGCGCAAGATGCCCAGCGCAATCAATACCGCACTGACCCAGACATACTGTCCATGTGCCAAAGCATAAGCTACAAAAAAAGGATAGAGGATCAATCCGACCCCTGCTATCCCTTTTAAAATGTTGTTCATGCAGCCGACATATTCTGAATCACGACCACCACATCTTGAACGGTACGCACATTTTTAAAGTCTTCAGGATTAACTTGTTTACCTGTCAGCTCTTTAATTTTTACGACCAAATCAATGGCATCAATACTGTCGACATCGAGGTCTGAAGCTAGGTTTGATTCTAACTGCACATCTTCAGGTGCAATTTCAAACAGCTCTTCCATCCACTCACGTAATTTTTCTAACACGGTTTCTTGTGCAAGCATAGCAACCTCTTATGCTGTTTTCTGTGCTTCAACCAAAGCCACTAAGCTTTGAATTGATTTAAAATGTTCTTTGGTTTCTGCGGACTCTGCATTTAGATGAATGCCATAGCGCTTTTTCAATGCCAAACCCAGTTCTAAAGCATCAATCGAGTCCAAACCCAGACCATCACCAAACAAAGGCGCGTCTGTATCAATATCTTCAATATGGATGTCTTCAAGGGCGAGGACATCAATAATCATTTGCTTTAATTCATCAGCAAGATTGCTCATTTAGGGATAACTCTTGGTTAAAAAACCACTGTAATTGTTGATTTAATTGACGCACATTTTTGGGATTGACCGTTACATCATCCAATACGTCTTCCACTCGGATCGCATCCAACACTTTCACATGGATATGAAAAGGCTGTTCTGGAATGTGATACCACTTTTCATTTTTAGTCAGGGTCGATGGCGTGCAGCTAATCAGCACAGGGCGAATCGGCACACCAGCACGCAAAGCAATATTGGCCGCACCACGCTGAAAATCATTCAGTTGCTCACCTTTTGCTGTCCGCGTCCCTTCAGGAAAGATCAACAAGGACGCCGCATGATCCTGCTGTAATTTGTGTACGCAGTCCTGAATAAATTGTTCGGAACCTGCATTTAAAATATAGCCTGCGCTTTGCACAGGACCTTTGGTAAATGGATTCGACCACAGTGCCTGCTTGACCACGCAGTTTGCTTGTTCCATTAAACCAATTAAAACCACTACGTCAATCAGTGTCGGATGATTGGCAATCACCAACTCCTGCCGACTGTGCTGTAGTTTGTCTAAACCTTCAACCGTATAGGTCATAATGCCCAGTTTCACCATCATTTCGGTGAAACCTTTAAAACTGTGCTTAATCACCTTTTGAGTACGTTGCTTGCGAAGCTCAAGGTCTGCTGAACTGAGCTTGACCAGAGGTGCAATCAAACTACCAATCGCCACACCGCCTAAGCCAAAGCTGGCAAAACTAAACCCTGTCGCTCCAACGCGCCAGACATAGTTGGCTTTTTGCTTAATCCGATTTAATTTCAGCATTTCGTCCACGCTTCAGATTCAGTTTGCTCAGGATTATTCCAAAACGTATTAAATGCTAAAGCCTGCTGATACGCTGGCGTTGCATCCGTATGCTTTGGCGTCAACATCAAATTTGCAGGCGCTAATGAAATCATCGCTGCCATCGCAAAAGCAGAAAATGGCTGATGCTCGATATACATTTCAGGCAAGGCTTCATCATAATACACCAGCAAAACCTGACAGGCTTCTGGCCTTGTTTTTAACCACGCATAGGCTTCAATCAGCCCATCATTCCACGAACCCGCCAAACTGGTCGCAGGTGTCGCATCCTGACATAAAATAGAATATAAGCCCGAAATTGCATTATGTACCGACGTTGAAAATTGAGTCGGTGAAGGGGTTTGCTCGCGTAACACATCTGCTAAAATATTCAGTGTTTTTGCTTCATCGCCATATTGCGACACCCAAACAATATAATCGACCTTGCGGGTGGCTAAAGTCTGCATTGCGCTATTCAAAGCCAGCTTTGCCAGACGCGATAAGCGTCGGCGTTGCATCGCAGGAATGTGTTCTATAGCTGATAATTCTTGATCAACCAAGCTCATATTCAAGCGGGATACGTGGAGTTGCATCATCATGATCAGTGTTTAAAAGTTGATAAATTATCAGGCGCGGAATTATAGCACTGAGCCACATTTTTCACAAAAAATAACAAGCGCTGACGGGTTCAAAAAAGGAGGATACAGCAACACTGATCCTCCTTCATAAAACAAGAGTGACTAGAGGTAATATTGCGTTCTTTTTTTGGCAAATTTATCCAATTGTTTTAAAAAGCCTTCGAAATAATCTTTCTCTTTTTCCTCAGTGCGATAGCCTGCATAAAGAGTCCTACGCAAACCTTCAGGCGCTACGCAGTCCAAACGACGCGAAGTCACCCAACCCTTTTGTTCATATTCGTTCACCACCCAATCGGGTAATGCCCCTATACCACGCCCACTGGCTACTAGCTGAATCAGCATTTGGGTGAGGTCGGTGGTGCGAATCTGTTTCGGCAGAATATTGGCCGGAATAAACAGACGCGACATAATATCTAAACGGTGCTTATCCACTGGATAGGTCACCAAAGTTTCTTCAGCAAGTTCTTGCACGGTAATATCTTTGGCACGAACCAAAGGATGGGTATTGGATAAAACCAAACGCGATTCATACTCAAAAATCGGGAAATACTCCACCCCTTTTAACGCAATCGGGTCAGCCGTAATCAATAAATCAAATTCACCCGTCTGTAATAACTCATGCGGATTGGCCTCAAAACCTGAAGCGAAGTCCAGATCAACATCGGGATACTGTTGGCGATATTGATTTAACAACGGCATTAACCAATCGAAACAGCTATGACACTCTGAGGAAAAAGTAATACGTCCAGTTTGACCATGCACAATACGGGTGATGTCGCTTTGTGCAATTTGTACCTGCGGCAATACTTCATCAGCCAGTTTTAATAAACGCTGTCCAACATTAGAAAAGCTAACGGGACGGCTACGACGGTTCACCACTTCAACCCCAAACCACTGGTCTAACTCACGCAACTGGTGCGACAAAGCTGAAGGCGTTAAGCATAAGTCTCCCGCAGCAGCCACCAATGAGCCATGCTCTCTTAAAGCGGTTAAGGTTTTTAAATGGCGGAGTTCTAACATCTGGCGCGGCCCAATTTTTTAATCTTGATGAATACGGTATAGCTTAACCTATAAAAGTGAGATTCACTTATTTTTTTTCACCTTAATATATTTTTAATTAGTTTATTTCATTTTAATATCTATGATCTGCAACACAAACACTCGCCCCATTTACAGAGAATTAAAAAATTTAAGCATTCAAATTCACAATCTTCATGATCCGTACATGTGCGCCAATCGAGAAGTAAGGCTTTCTTTTATAACTGTGGATGACTTTTAAGCCCATCTCTTAATCATGCCTAGGTTGAAGCGTGATTCCTTCAGTTTTTTGAGAGGTACAACGACCGAATCCAGCCCACCAACTGTCCTATTTAACTCGTGGCTATGCATCGAACTCTTGTGATATCTCTACTTTGATACAACGAAATCATGTGAGAGCAAGCAGCATGCTCTTGTACCTGAGTTAAATTCAGCTCAAATATTGAGAACTGATGATTCTGATCTTTCATCGAAATTGAGGGGCTAAGCGCTGAAAAAGCATACCGTGCTGACAGCAGAACTTCTCACCACCCTAGTCTTCGGGCTTTTTTATGTTCCACGTGAAGCATTATGTAAATATCGAATCAAAGTCGCTTGTCTCTCAAACTGATGAAATGCAAAACAGAGCATACAAAAACAAAAAAGCTTCCGACTAGGAAGCTTTTTTAGATCTTAGATTTAACCATCAATCGTGAGCTTTAAAATCTCAGCTTTGGTATAACCCCGTTCTTTTAAAAGATGTTGAATGGCTTTTTTCTCATCTTGATCTTCAAGGAATTTACAGCGTTGGATCAAACGCATATCGGTCTCATACTGAAAGTTATGACGACACTCCAATTCCTTATTGGAAGGCGTAGTAAAAAAATGAAGCACAGCTAGATACTCTCTTTCTTGCTGTTGAAGTGGCCCGCCTTCAACGAATACCTATCTAACACAACTGTTAAACACCCTTTGTGTAAATGATGACGAATCTCGCTCCATTATGCAAGTTTGGGCCTCTCAAATGTTCTCTCTCTACTCATCTTCAGCGCTCAATACAGGTCTTCATCATCTACCAAAGTCGATTTTAATCATGAAAATTCATCAGCTCATCCTGAGAATTCTTCATCCAATCGCCGCTAATCCGCTCGTTAGACGTTTTAAACTGTCAGGTTTAAATAGATAAAAATCATTCAATATGTCGAAGCTCGAACGTCAGAAACTTAGCCTCCCCACAGGTCATGACAAACTGCTCTTGCATTCCTGCTGTGCACCTTGCTCAGGTGAAGTCATGGAAACCCTGATTGAATCAGGTATCGATTTTTCCATCTTTTTCTATAACCCCAACATTCACCCTGTAAAGGAATATCTGATTCGCAAAGAAGAAAATATTCGCTTTGCAGAAAAACATCATATTCCATTTATTGACTGTGATTACGACACAGACAACTGGTTTGCACGTGCCAAAGATATGGAAAATGAACCAGAGAAAGGCATCATCATGATCAGTGTTTAAAAGTT
>Ga0115845_100038_pt1 | contig 20865 bp, 22 predicted proteins | sample InSIn1SAF170_2_FD_83859 | JGI IMG/M metagenome (GOLD analysis project Ga0115845, IMG submission 83859) | reverse complement strand
TTCGTTACTGTACTTGATTATTATCTGTCGTTAAGGTTGCACCCGTTGTTAGTAGCGGTGTACACGCCGTCGTTTTATTACTAGCGGACTGCATATCAGTACGAATATCTCCCGACTCATCAATTGCAATACCTAAGGCTACGCTATCACTAGAGTTTTTTGCCTTAAAAATTAAGTTGGCATACAGTGGAAAAATATACTTCTGCCCAGCCGCTACATTGCTCTTCGACTTAAATACATCATTATCTAAATAGCCAATTGGAAAAATTTTAAAGGCATCAAATGAACCTTTGAAAGTATCTGTGCCATAGTTTTCTGCCATAAACCATAGGATGATGGGCTAGCATTCGGATCCTTGGTTAATTGTTTATAAAATTTTTCCGTCCCTGCAATCAAATAATCATTAAACAGTTTGCCTTGGGTAATGGTGAAATCATCCGAATTTGGATCTGGCAGATTAAACTTAAACGGTTGCTGAATACTTTTAGTTAAGGGGTTAATCCAAGACGTTTGTGCTAAAGCATTCATTTTGGCAGGTTCAATATTTTTCAGTAAATCGACCGTCACACTGGTTGCCAAATCACTGCCTAATTGTTCTTTTAATGGTCCACGCCACTGTACACCTGAACCAAAGGTATACCCTTGTCGATCCGTTAAAATAATAAAGCTTCCAATTAAATGGCGAAGATTAGCAGGACTAGTCTTGCAGTCTGTAGCATTACAACCATATAAGCCTTGCGGTAAACCAATCCCTGTCTTGTCCGATAGGGCATTTGCAAAAATCGGGAAGTCAGCTTGGTAGGTGGCAGAGTTATTCATGAGCACCAATGTTTGGACCACTTTAAAAGCATCCTCATTGCTGATTTGGCTGACATCAATCCATGGTCGGATTTTATCGACATACGCTCCTGAGGCATAATCTTCAGCGCTAATTGATGCCAAGAGGAGTGATAAGTCTGCTTTTTTAGAGGCTAAAATACCAAAAGGTTGTACATCTCCAACCACACCAGCACCACGCTCTAGACCTAAAGCTTGAAAAATTTTCGCCAAAGCCATCGCAATTTTTACGGTCTTATCGTTTGGACTCAAACTGGTTGCAGCCGTTCCACCATTTAACCCTTTTGCCATATCTAAAATACTAAGGCGTGGCAGTGAGGCTGAAACCGTACTCACATTGCCAATTTCAGACAAAGGAACTGTACCGAGTTCGACTTGTTTATCCGAACTTCCAGTCAACAAGAAGTGAATTTTGTCCCCTTCAGAGCAGCGGCCTGTTGCCGCATTGGTTTTCGGCTCCATCAAAGTCATATACGTATTATCGGGGTCGCTACTACAGACAAAGTTAATCCCATCAACTGGATAATCCAAGGCAAACTCAACACAGTTTTTATCTTTCAGCAAACAGCTTCCGTTGACAGAATTCACTTGATTCGGCTCCGGACTCACATTGGCACTTTCTCCACCACAACCAGCTAAGGCAACAACCAATGTCGACAAGGTAAATGGCCATAAAATTTGTTTTTTCATTTTCATACTCTATTTATTTTTAGCGAATTGCGATTAATTTTAACTGACCGTGATTGGTTAGAACTTTATGTTCGACATCTACAGCTGAAGAGAGTGGTGTCAACAATAAATAATGGCTTTGTTCAGGTACATGTAAAATACCTGCAATCATTTCATGCGATAGCATAGAGGGTGAGTTTTCATCATTTTTAAACCCTCCTACCCCTTCAAGCACACAAGCATTCTGGTCTAAGAACACAGCAAAAGGCCAATAAAATGTGGGATCATTTTGCGTAGATGCATACGAATTTAATTGAATATTTTGAATATTGCTGTCCACTTTGATGATTTCAAATTCAAAATTTTCTTTGATCGGCTTTTTCGGCCAAACATTAATATCGTGATTGGCTTGTAAGCTTTTTGCTTTTTTCAGCTTTTTATCCTTAAAACAGCTTTGTCCTAAGCTAGCGATCGTGTCTTGTTGTGACATTCGGTAATAGGTCGATGCTAAGGCAATCGGTGCTAAATTGTCTTTTTGCTTGGGTTTAAACATAGCGTTAAGGACAGATTTACTCACTCCTTTTTCTCGCTCAATGACCTGAAAGCGAGTCGCTCCAGTTTTATGATCAATCACCCCTTCAGGCATGGTATAAAAACGGCGTTTGCCTTCTAAGTTAAATTCACGGTCTTCTAAATATTCGTTGCGAACGTAATCAGTTCCATCCATTTGATTAAACATGTTTGAGGATGCAGTTGATTTCTCTGCACTTACCGAATCCGTATGCGTTATGCTTTGAGGCGTTGATGCAGGCTTAATGGTTTGAGTACTACTCACTGGGGCTTGCGGGATCTGCTGAGTGGTTTCAATCACTTTTTGTTGAACCAGCACCTTGGTTTCAGTTTTGCTTAATGGACGCTCAGCCTGAATCACTATAGAAGAAGTGACTTGCTTCTCAGCAGAAAGTTTCTTTTTTGGCGCAGGCTTTGTATCTGGTAAATGTGCCTTCATTTCGGTTACAGGCTGTATCGGCTGTGGTGCAAATTCCTGAGCGGGCATTAGTACTGGTACTCTGACCTCAGAGACTTCACGCGTTCCCTTTTCTTCCTGCTTACGGCCCTGTTTCACTTGCTTTTCTGGGGACTCACTGGCTTTGCCTTGTACCACCATCGGTCTACCATCTGGACCAATAATCGTAAAAAACTCTCCCGCAAAACTTGCACTCGAAATCCAACCCAATAAGCATAGTGATGAGGGCAATAAAATCCTTTTTATTGTATTCAATGTGCTTACCACCGTGTTCTATAGTTCAACCCTAAAATCGTAATGGTTGTATCAGTTTTTACATTTAAACCTGCATACGGGTTTAATAAAATATTATTTACCCCAGTTTGGTTCGCTAAGCTACTAGAATTTGCAGGAATTTTATCTCGGCTTTGCAAAAAACCAATCGATAGATCTAAATCAGTATCTGCATCAAAAACGATAACCAACACCCAAACCAAACAAGCGTGCATTGTTAATCGGCACCATCGTATTCCGTTTATCATCAGGTATCGCACTGGTCCGTGGCTCATAGCCTGCACGGAGTTTTAAACGATCTGTTGCTGAATATTCAATCCCAATACCGTAGTTCCATGGTGACTCAAATGCCAAAGGCAAAGCCAAACTACTATCGGAGATATTGGCTGAAAGCAATTTTGCAATTTTGAGCGCCGAAACTTGACGGTCAAATTCAAATTTAAATTTGTCCCATGCTTTATAGTCGGTCCATCCCACATCAACATTGACTTGTAAATCGGGTAAAAGTTTATATTTAATCCCTGCTTGGAAATGTGCTGGATATTCTAAATCCATTGATACCAGACCCGACTCACTGGCTGGCACAGAACTTGGAAAACCTAAAACAGCAGCCAGAATCTGCCCTGTTGGGGAGGACATCAACCCCTTAATGAGTTCTTGTGGTGCTTTAGCATTGTCTATGTGATATTTACCTTTCATCCGCATTTTTGCGGCACTTTGGTAGACCACACCAAAACTAAAATCTTCTGTCGGCTCCCATAGTACACCTAAGTTATAGCTTGGACTCAGAGACTGTTCTGCTGAAAGTTCGAGTTGGCCAAAACGCCCAAAGGGATTCATTCCCTCTTCAGCATTACACATGCCCAGCAAGAGAATGTCGGTAATCACATCAGAGTTTTCTTTGAACGGGGTACAAACGACATCATCAATCATACGCAGCATCCCAATCAACTCATTGGGAAAACGTAGATCATTTTTTAATGCCAAAGCTTGATAAGACATCCCAATTGAACCACCAATGGAAAGTTGATCATTGATTTGGTAGGCCATAGACGGTGATAAATAGGTGATCCGTTCTAGCGCAACTTGTTGACCCATAAAGTTGCCAGGATTGCCATCTTCCGCACCGAACCCTGCAATTAATGGCGCATACATGGCAGTTGCAAATGTCATTTTAGAGCCCGGCGGATTATATGCTATACCCGCAGTCGGGGCAGCCACAGGCATACCTTTACCCAAGTCCACCATTTTCTTCAAACCAGGTACATATAAGCTCGGGTATTCAACATCACCGCGGACTGGCCCTTTAAAGTCGGTACAGATATCGGCATCTACTTCAGGCCCATCATTACAAACAATCGGGTCATCTGAATAGCCAAATACGTTATAACCTGCAGGAACAGAGAACTCACGCTCGATATTAAAATCAGCGAGAATACCCTGTACATCCGTTTGTAAGCCTTCAATTTTGGTCAGTGCTGCTGGGTTAAAGTGAATGGCACTGATCCCAGGTGGATCAGCAGTGACTGCATTACCCATAGCCAAAGAGCGAATATCAACTGATAAGTTTTGCCCTAATGCAGCAAAGGTAACACTAGAATAGCCCGTTAATAATATGGCAGACACCAAAGGGCTAAGTCGGATATTTTTCATACGACTCCCCTATTATTTAAGCTTTTTTCCAAAACCAAGAATATCTAACGGGAAAGACAACCCTAATGACACATCAGGTGCATCTTCTGTTAAACCAAGGCCAACCGTCCCATTCACAATCGTTTCCGGTGAGACGCGTACACCTAAAGAAATCGCAAAAGTTGAACTGGTTTGATCTGCTGGAGAGTAGCTTTCACCCGAGCTATAAGTAAATTCAGCCCCAGTATTGAAACTTTGTTGATATGACATTGTCATTGAAACATCATAATTAAAGGAGTAAGCAAAGCCAAAGGCAAAACCACCACTAATCCCTGGTTCAAATGCTTCAATCACACGGCTACCACGGCGCTGATCTAAGCCCGATTCTTTGAAACCATAGTTTGCAGAGACCGATGCAAACAGCACTACGGGATCAATATATTTACGCGTACTTGCCCCAATACCTGCTGAATAATACCCCTTGCCTGTTGCTAAGTCTGAAGTGGCATTAATTTCATAAGGGCTATCCCCAGTTTTGGTAGAAACGTTACCAAATAAAATCAAAGGCAAACGGCCAGCTTTGAGTGGAAATGGTTCCCAACGCGCACCAAAGGAAATGTCCCCAAGTCCTGCTGTAGAGGTGTCTTTTAATAAGTCCGTTTTGGCAACTAAAGGCAATGATGCTGTTAAGGTCAAGTTATCTCTTAAACCATATTGTGCCGTAAAGGTATTGGTTAGACTGTGTGTTGCATTCTCTTGTACCCGAAGTTGATAGAGCTGACCCTGTGCCATCTCTAAATCAAGTTGAGTATCTCGGTAATAGGTATAATCGATGTCGTAGTAAGATGAAATGTCACCTTGTTTAATCAATGAATACTGACGTTCATTTGAGGTAAAAACTTCTTCTAAGTTAGTCTCTTTAGTTGCATCACCCTCTTGCTGCTGCAATGCAGAAGACGCTGCTTGTTCAACACTTCCAGTAGTTACGGATGCTGATTTTGCTGGTTGCTCAGGTTCACTTATTTGATCAGATCCCGCTTGTTCTGTCACAGTTTCACCGACTGTTTCATATCCTCCTAAGCTCGGTTCTTCCGCAGCATAGGCCACCCCAAGAATCATCTGCACACTCACTGCGAGGAGTGTTTTACTCATCCATGTCTTCATCATTGTCCTTACCTATACCATTGTTCTTGTTTTATTTTTTTCACACTTTATTTGTTTTTATAATAAAGCCTGAGAAAATTGTATGTCGGCTGTCCATAATATTCCGACTCTTTATTTTTATTACGCTCTAGGCGAATTGTGGATGCACGATCGGCTATTTTTTCCATATAGTGTTGCGGATATTGAATATCGACGAGTGCATAGCGATTGACCGTAGCATCATCTACATGTCGCAGATCGGCTTCCTGTAAAGCCAACATATTTTTACGCATTTCAGTCGGAACATTAATTAAAAACAACGTGTTATTTTCCCAAACATCCTTGAAACGTTGTTCATCAAAACTAATATTTCCTAAGACAGGATCGGCAACATAGACCCGTCCATCTTTATAGCCCTTATACACCACAAAATGTTTAAAACCAGCATAGGAGATTGGAACAATGGCAGGTTGACCTTGCTTAACCAAATCTTCAAATTCCCCCTTGTAGCCTCCACTTTCTAAACCAAGTGCAGTCACAAAGCGTTTCATGTCCAATAAAGAAAAACTACGACGCTCAATAATTCGCTCATATTCGCCATAGAGAAGCAAGCCATCCATGGTTTGTTGTTCTGTAAGTTGAGCACCGACATATCCATTGATTAAGGTGGTCAGTGCTGCTGAACCACAACTATAGTCATAAGCTTGACGGACAATGCCTCGAAATTGGTCTTCTACAGCAGGGTTAATTAGGACAGGTTCATGATGCATTCTGGTAAAAGATGCATTCCGAGAGTCTAAAACTTCAGTATAGTAAACCGCTTCCGCTGGTTTTTTCTTAATATCAAAGGCTTCGGTGGCAAAGTAATACATCATTGCTGAGCCCAATGCGATCTCTAACATAGTTTTTTTACTTTTTTTAATAATATAGGCATCCCGCCTATTTTTTTGTTTTTAGAGTTAATACTCTATATCCATATATTCAAGAAGATACTGTGTTTTATCTAAAAAAAGCGCGTGAATTCACGCGCTTTCTTGAAGTCTAATTTTAGTGCCCCAAAATGGTGATCACAGCACCTGGTGAATATGCACCTGGAGCACCGTAATAAGTTTGCATACCTTGAACTTCTACATCACCAATAGATGCAGCATTACGGCTACCCAAATGTACACCTTTAACATAAGTGTCGTGCGCGCCACTTGTGCTAATCATACGAATATAGCCCTTATTCGCACCCTCTTCACCAATCACACTAATTTTTTGATTCAGTGTTAAATCTAGAGAATTTGCATCTGCAACTTTAATGCTTTCAACAAAGATTTCGCCTGCAGCACGCGTTCCTGTTTTAGTTGAGTTATCTAAGATACCGAGATCTTTAATTTCTAAACCACCAACCATAGTCGCACTTAATTGGATCATTGCGCCTTGCGGTGCAGCACCCAATTGAATGTTTGCAGACATTGGACCTGTTTTCAGTGATAAACCACTTAAAATCGGATTCACCGTACCTGTACCACCACGGCGGATAGAGGTTGCACCAGTTGCAGGCATATCAGCTGAAGCCACGACACCAATTTGACCAATATTAATATCTAGGCCTGAAACTTGAGCTGCAACATTAATAAATGCATTACCACTGTTTGCATCTGTGTCAATTTGCAAGTCAGCTAAGTTACGAGAAGGAAGTAAATATGCCCCAGCTTTATCATAGTTTGCACCAATGACAATACCGTTAACTTTATTTACATGCGCTGTACCATCAGCATTATCTTTCCCATTACCTTGAATCACAATAGCACCAGCCTTAGCAGTACCACCATTTGCAGTAGCTAAACCATCATTATCGTGAATAAAGACTTTACCGATTTCGACCTTAGAAATACCAATCCCAATACTAATGCCATCTTGACCTGTAGCGGCACTAAGCGAAGCATCATCCATTGCTTGCATTGCCATTGCATTTGCACTGATTGCCATTGAAGAAACTAAAGCAAGTTTAGTAATACTTTCATCGCGTTCCTCTCCTAAGAGCTTTATTTTTGTGATATCGATCACTCGGTGTTAGTTACTGTTTTTTTATTTTGTCGCAGTATTAACACCTATCCTTGAGTGACTTTATTGCCTGAACTAAGTTATATGCGAGTGATTTTTTGATCAACTACTGTTGGTCGCAATCCATAGCTTACCGATAAACGGTATTTCCTCTATGCGTACACCTACAATGAGGTAAAATAGCCTGAATTTTTTGATCCTATTTGCGTTAGCATGACTCTAAGCCAATCATTTAAAAAGATAATTTGTGATTCAAGCCTCTCTGTATCTCATATACTACAGGCATTGAATGAGCTCACACAGTTAGTCTATTTACAAAATGTCGATGCACCTGTCATTGCTTTTTTACCCGAGCGTTATCAAGTTTTTCAAAAAAACCAGCACTTTTTCTTTCAACGCACACGGGATTTTTGTTATATCCGTGATCATGAAGAAATAGACATTTCCAGTAATATTCAGCCAAGCTCAGAACAAAAAGAAGCATCTTTTAGTGGCGGACTCATTGGATTCGTCAGTTATGATTATGCCGCCCAGCAACACGTTCCGGTTCAAATTAAGTCACAGCCAAGCCTATTTTTAGGTTTATACAGCAGTTATCTACAATGGACTGATGCAGGCTGGCTATTTTGCAGTAGTGATTCACAAGCTGAACGCATTTATCGCAGAATTGAATCGTATTTATTACAGCCATCTGCCTTAACCCATCCACTCCAACTCAAGTCGATCTGCCAAGCACGCTGGACTGAAACCCAATACAAACAAGCCTTTCAGAAAGTACAGGAATACATCAAAGCTGGGGATTGCTATCAAATCAATCTGACACAAGAGTTCACTGCCAAGGCACACGGTCAACTCCTAAGTGCAGTCGAAGCATTTTGGCAATTGACCGATGCACCTTACTCAGGCTATCTCCGTAGCGATAATTTTGAACTCTTAAGCTGCTCTCCTGAACTGTTTATCGACTTTAAAGAACAGCGGAAAATTGTCACAAAACCAATTAAAGGGACAATGCCCCGCTATGCAGATCCAGTCTTAGATGAACAATCGAAACAACGTTTGATGGCTTCGAAAAAAGACCAAGCTGAAAATGTGATGATTGTCGATCTACTGCGTAATGACTTGAGTGTTTATGCAGAAACGGGCTCAGTCAAAACACCTAAACTGTTTAATATTGAAAGCTTTAATCAAGTCCATCATATGGTCAGCGAAGTCGAAGCCACACTGAAAGCAGAAGTTCATCCCTTTCATGTGCTGCTCTCTGCGCTACCTGGCGGGTCTATTACAGGCGCACCTAAAATTCGAGCGATGCAGATTATTGAAGAACTCGAAGGTGCACCACGTGGAGCGTACTGTGGCTCAATGGGTTATTTTAATTTCGATGGTACTGGTTCTTGGAACATTCTGATTCGTTCTATTCAAAAATTCCAAGATGAGGTTTCGCTTTGGGCTGGCGGTGGAATTACCATTGCATCAGAGTGTGAGGCTGAATACCAAGAATGTTTTGACAAGGTCTCAGCACTGCTTAATTTACTCAATACCTTTGTGCAAACGGACACTGAATAACAACCAAAATAAAAAAGTGAACCTTCACATTAATGAACGTTCACTTTTCAAAGATCAAAACTGTTGAAAGTTTACTTTAAAATATCATTTTTCAATGTATCGACTAAGCGTTGATTTTGTTGATCAGTTCCAACCGTGATACGTAAAAACTGGTTAATACGCGGTTTATTGAAATAACGCACAATAATACCTTGTTCACGTAATTCAGCCGCTAATTCACCCGCATCTTTGCTAGGTAATGATGCAAAGATAAAGTTGGCACTTGATGGCAAAACGTTAAAGCCCAGCGCGGTCAATTGTTCAACCAAATGTTCACGGCTTTGAATTACTTTTTGATTTTGTGCTTCGAAATAAGCTTGATCTTCAAATGAAGCGACCGCAGCGGCTATCGCAAAACGGTCCATCGGATAAGAGTTAAAACTATTCTTCACCGCTTCAAGTGCCGCAATCAAATGCGGTTGAGCAATCGCAAAACCAACACGTAAACCCGCCAGTGAGCGAGACTTAGACGTGGTTTGGCACACCACCAAGTTCTCATATTTTTCCACCAAACTGACTGCCGATTCAGCACCAAAGTCGACATAAGCTTCATCAATCACCACCACTGAATTTGGATTGGCTTGAAGTACTTCCTCAATTGCTGCCAAACCAATATCTATACTAGTTGGCGCATTTGGATTTGTGATAATAATGCCGCCATTGGCTTGTTTATAGTCATCCACCACAATTTCAAAGTCATCATTGAGTGGCAAAATTTTGGTTTTGACCCCAAAGAATTGGCTATAAACAGGATAGAAGCTATAGGTAATATCGGGGTAAAGTAAAGGCAGCTCTTGCACAAAAAAAGCTTTAAAAATATGCGCTAAGACTTCATCTGAACCATTGCCGACAAAGACATTTTCAACTGCAACATTTTGTTGTTTCGCAATCGCTTGCTTTAACGCAGAAGCATCTGGATCTGGATATAAACGCAGTACATCTGCTGAGTTTGCCAAGACTGCCTGAACAGCCTCCACCACTTTTGGTGAGGGTGGATATGGATTTTCATTGGTATTGAGCTTCAATAAATTTTGAATTTTCGGTTGTTCGCCTGGCACATACGGTTCTAATTCACGTACTTCAGGACTCCAAAAACGCATTTGTTCTGTAGTAATGTTAAACATTGTCTATCTCATTTATGCACTCAACTTACTTTTATATAAGCCCTCTCCTACTAGGAGAGGGTTTGGGAGAGGTTTATGATGTCCCAAACTGAATTAAATATTTTCCCCTCTCCTAACCTCTCCCATAGGGAGAGGAACATTCATTACTGAACACATGAGGGATCTAAATTTGTATTATTGATAACGATAACGTGCCGAACGCGCATGGGCATCTAAGTTTTCTTGTTGCGCTAAGATATCCGCGGTTTTCGCCAAAGTTTTCACACCTTGCTCAGAGCACATAATCAAACTTGAACGCTTTTGGAAATCATATACACCCAGCGGCGAGGAAAAGCGTGCTGTACCTGAAGTTGGCAAAACGTGGTTGGGCCCTGCACAATAGTCGCCAATCGCTTCTGGCGTATAACGCCCTATAAAGATTGCGCCTGCATGGCGAATATCTTCAGCCATTTCCTGTGCTTCATCTAAGCAAAGCTCTAAATGCTCAGGGGCAACTTGATTAATCAGCTCAACTGCTTCAGCGCGGTCTTTCACAAGCACTAACGCGCCACGATTGGCAATTGAAGTACGCGCAATCTCCGCTTTAGGTAAAGCTTGTAAATGCGCTTCAATAGCCAACTCTACTTCATTTAACAACTGTTCATCTGGTGTAATAAACACTGCTTGTGCCACAGTATCGTGTTCAGCTTGGGACAATAAATCCATTGCCAGCCACTGTGCGTTATTCTCGCCTTCGGCATAAACTAAAATTTCAGACGGCCCTGCAATCATGTCGATACCGACTTGTCCGAATACTGCACGTTTCGCAGCCGCGACAAAACGGTTGCCCGGTCCTGTAATCTTATCCACCGCCGGAATCGTTTCTGTACCATAGGCTAAAGCCGCAACCGCTTGTGCCCCACCAATGGTAAAGACACGGCTGACACCAGCCAAATAAGCAGCTGCTAATACCAAAGGATTCAACTCCCCATTCGGTGCAGGCACGACCATAATAATTTCAGGCACACCCGCTACATGTGCAGGCACAGCATTCATCAGTACAGAAGACGGATAAGATGCCAAGCCCCCTGGTACATAAATACCAACGCGATCTAAAGGCGTTACTTTTTGCCCAAGTGTGTTCCCCAAGGCATCCACATAGGTCCAGCCTTCTTGTTTTTGCGCTTGGTGAAACTCACGAATACGGTTTGCAGCAAGCTCTAACGCCTCGCGGACTTCAGTACTCAAACCCTCAAAAGCAGTTTTTAATTGTTCTTGGGTCAGTTCTAAATCTGAGAATTGATGCGCGGGATGTCGATCGAACTGTTGAGTGAGTTTAAGAACATGAGCATTCCCATGCTGACGAACATCAGCGATGATTTGATCTACGGTTTTTAAAAGTTCTGGGTCACTCACGGTTTCAAAAGCCAACAAATCAGCAAAGACTTGTTTAAAGTTCTGATCTTGAGTCGATAAACGTCGCATCAATTTATCCACAATGAAAATAAAGGGAAGCTTTAGTTTACCTTGTTTCCTGTATTTTGTGGGCAACAATCCTCCAGCTAAACACGGAGTGTAATGAAAAATTACTTTTAACTTCATCGGGAAATGAATGTGATTCAAGATTTTTAAACTAGAATTACTAAACATGAATAAAAAACAGGCAAAAAGAGATGACCCTCACGGACATAGCCATATGCTTTTCAACGGGAAAATTTAGCCGAATCCAACAGCATTTTTCACAAACCATTACATGGGAAATTGTAGGTGAACAACAGCTGTCAGGTTTTGATCAAGTGCTGAAGCATTGCCAGTCTATCGAGCATTATTTTACGACGGTCGCGCATGAGTTCCATATTCAAGCAATTCATCAAACGGGTCATCATGTGATTGTTCAAGGTGAAGCGCAATTTCATAACACCCAGCAGACATCCCGAATTTCTGCTTGTGATGTCTATACTTTTAACAATTTGAATCAACTGGCTCAAATTCAATCCTATTGTATTTCAATCCAATAAAAATATTAAAAAATGAGCAGGTACAAAAAAACCGCCATTATCGATAGCGGTTTCTTTAAACAAAAAAGATCAACTTATTGGTTTTTTAACGCTTCACGTTCAGCGACTGCTGTTTCTAACTGTGCAAGAATTGGGTTTAACAATGCTTGCTTACGTTTGAAACTTGCCTTGTTCACGATCAAACGTGAAGACACTTTACAAATTTCTTCCAAAGGTTCTAAACCATTGGCACGTAAAGTATTCCCAGTATCGACCACGTCAACAATGTAATCACCCAAACCCACCAACGGTGCAAGTTCCATTGAACCATACAACTTAATCACATCGACTTGCTCACCTAAGCTTGCATAGTACTGACGGGTTAAGTTTACGTATTTAGTGGCAATTTTTAAACGCCCTTTGGGACGCTCCATGCCAACTTTGCCCGCGGTCATCAGTTTACATACTGCGATTTTTAGATCGAGCGGTTCATAAACGTTTTGCGCGCCATGTTCCATAAGCACGTCTTTACCCGCAACACCAATATCAGCCGCACCATTTTCCACATAGGTGGGTACGTCAGAAGCACGTAAAATTAAAATACGGACTTGTTTATGGGTAGTTGGGAAAATTAACTTACGTGACTTATCAGGATCTTCCAGTAAGTTAATTCCAGCCGTTTCAAGTAAAGGCAGGGTTTCTTTTAAAATACGACCTTTACTCAATGCCAATGTTAAACCATGATCAAAATTGCCCATTACGTCAAAATTTGGATCATCGTTTCTCATATCGCTCATGAACTTACTCGCTTAATTTGGGCGCCTATACCTTGTAATTTCGCTTCGACATCTTCATAACCGCGGTCAATATGATAGATACGATCAATCAGCGTCTCACCATCCGCAGCAAGTGCAGCTAACACCAGCGAGAAAGAAGCGCGTAAATCTGTTGCCATCACAGGTGCAGCAGAAAGTTTATCTACACCGGTCACAACAGCATCATTACCTTCGACCTGAATATTGGCACCCATACGTGACAATTCAGGTACGTGCATAAAACGGTTTTCAAAAATCGTTTCAGAAATGGTGGCAAAACCACGCCCAATTGCATTCACAGCCATAATCTGTGCTTGCATATCAGTTGGGAAGTCAGGATGTGGAAGCGTTTGGAAACTCACTGCTTTCGGACGTTTCCCCATCATATCCAGTTCAATCCAATCATCACCACGGGTCACTTCCGCGCCCATTTCTTCAAACTTTTCTAAGACCGATTCCATCAACGTTGGATCAGTATGTGTGGTTTTTACACGGCCACCCGTAATGGCCGCAGCAGCCAAATATGAACCCGTTTCAATACGGTCAGCAACCACAGCATATTCACAGCCATGTAGTTTTTCAACACCTGTTACCACTAAGGTATCCGTATCTAAACCTTCAATTTTTGCACCCATCGCGATCAACATTTTCGCAAGGTCAGTAATTTCAGGTTCACGTGCCGCATTACGAATCGTAGTCACACCTTCTGCCAATGCCGCAGCCATTAAGATATTTTCGGTACCACCCACGGTCACCATATCAAAAACGACTTCACCACCTTTCAGACGGCCATCAACTTTAGCGTGTACATAACCCGCTTCAACTTCAATCTCTGCACCTAAAGCTTCTAAAGCTTTTAAGTGTTGATCGACTGGGCGCGAGCCAATCGCACATCCACCCGGCAAAGATACTTTTGCACTACCATAGCGCGCCACCAATGGGCCCAGCACTAAAATAGATGCACGCATGGTTTTCACCAGCTCATACGGTGCAAACTGATTATCCAGTGTTGAAGTATCCGCAGTAACCGTGTCACCTTCGTAGGTCATGGTAATGCCTAGACCACCAATCAACTGCACCAAAGTATTGACATCTTTTAAATGCGGCACGTTGGTGAGCTTGGTTGGGGTTTCAGGCAAAATCATTGCTGCAAGCAACGGCAAGGCAGCATTTTTAGCACCCGAAATACGAACTTCGCCTTCGAGCTTAGTGCCACCTTGAATTAAAAATTTATCCATCTAATTTTAAGCTCCGAATAAGCTTGCTTTACGCCATTCTTCTTTAGTCATTGCACGAATAGTCACCGCATGCACTTCGCCACTTGCGATATAAGAATTTAATGGTGCATAAACAGCTTGCTGACGCGCAACAGGACGTTTGCCTTCGAATTGGTCGTCGACAATACGTAAGTCAAACTTTCCGCCTTGCCCACTAACTGCAACTTCAGCTTCAGGAAAAGCAGCTTTTAAAATTTCAGTGAGCTGTTCACTATTCATCACAAAGACCTCTTATAGGACCAACGGTGTAAAAACCTGCCATTTTACTATAAATCTGAAAAATAAATCATAAACCCGCACACTTTATATATAAAAAAAAAGAGGTTTTAAAAAACCTCTTTTTGCATAAAAATCAAACTAAATGGCAATAGGTTGGTAAACCTGCTGCATTTTACGGTGCTTATCGAGCTGTCTTTTTAGTTTTTCTGATAATTTTTTAATCGACGTATACATATCATCTGCTGAAGCCTGAGCAAAAAATTCAATGCCTGGTAAACGGATAATTGCTTCTGCAATATGATTGCTACTGCCTTTTTTAGTATGCTTATCGACCTGATGATCCTTGGTTAATTTCACCTGCATACTGTTCACCTGATCAATATGCTTGGTCATTTCTGCAAATTTGCAGCGAATAGTATCTTCAATAGCTGGGGTAATGCTCAAATGATGTCCTCGAATTGTTATTTGCATATATCTATCCCTCACCTTCATTAGGATTAATGAGGAAAAGCCAAGACGATTTAATGACTGCAAAATAACCAGCGCGCATAGAAACATCAAATCATTCTAGCTATTCCTTAAAGAAAAAAGAGGTTCATTATGTTGTCATAATGAACCTCTAGAATAATCAGATTTTAAATTTTAGATCAAGACTTTTCGTTCAGAAGATGACGGAATATGTAACGATTCGCGATACTTTGCCACTGTCCGACGAGCTACATCAATGCCATCGTCTTTTAAAAGATTGGCAATTGCGTTATCTGACAAAGGCTTACGTGTATTCTCTTCAGCAATCAATTTTTTAATCTTAGCGCGAATTGCAGTTGAAGATGCTTCACCGCCTGAAGTAGTCCCCACATGGCTTGAAAAGAAATATTTCAACTCGAACAAGCCGCGTGGCGTCAGCATATATTTATTGGTGGTCACCCGAGAGACGGTCGACTCATGCAATTCAACTTCTTCTGCAATATCTCGAAGTACCAAAGGCTTCATCCCTTCAGCACCAATTTCTAAAAATGCACGTTGATGTTCAATGATACATGTCGCCACTTTCAGTAAAGTTTTATGGCGTTCATCGACACTTTTAATAAAGTTCTTCGCATCCAACATTTGATTACGTAAGTACTGATTATCTTCACTTTGATCAGCACGCTTAATCATATTGGCATAAAACGAGTTCACACGAAGTTTTGGCATCACATCAGGATTTAAAGCCACTTGCCATTGTTCGTTTTTCTTCATTACTACGACATCAGGAATTTGATAATCTGAGTCTTTATCTTCAAACTCAAGCCCTGGATGCGCTTTTAGGGTTTTCAATAAATCAACCGCGCACTTGAGCTGCTCTTGATTTAAACCCGTTTGTTTAATCAGTTTCGCTAGTTCATTGCTAATCAATAGTTCATAGTTTTTCAGCAGATTCATGGCATCATTTCGACAAGCAGTTTGCATCGGCAAGGCTTCCAACTGCACCATTAAGCACTCTGCAAGATTCCGCGCCCCAACGCCAAGTGGGTCTAAACGCTGAATATGCTTGAGCACCACAACCACTTCGTCATCTTCAACTTCGTCGTCATAGTCCATGCTTGTTAAAAGATGCTGAACTGAAGTCGTTATTTCTGAAATATCACTGTCTAAAAAACCTTTATCGTCCAAAGAGTCAATAATGCAATAAGCAATCAACATATCTACTTGCGAAAAATGCAACAGATTGATTTGCTCCAACATATGCTCTTTTAAGCCCAAATGACCTTGGCGATTATCTTCTCGTTCTTCAAATTCTGCTGCGCCCAAACTGGTCGGTTGATGCGTATAGACATCATCCCAGTCGGTATCGACTGGTAAATCATCGGGTAAATGGTCGGCGTTGAGTTCGTTGGTCAAATCTTTCTTATCCTGTTCTTGTTCTTGCACACTGGATAAGCTTTCGATAGATGACTGTTCTTCTACTTTTTCTAAGAGCGGGTTGCTGTCGAGTTGAATCTGAATTTCCTGTTCAAGTTCAAGGCTCGATAATTGAAGCAAGCGAATAGCTTGTTGTAATTGGGGGGTTAGCGACAAAGAGTTCGAAACTTTCAATCCAACCGATAACTTCATAAAACCCTACTCGTCAATACAACTATTTTTAAAGCACGCTTTATAAGCAATTTTTGTGCCGTTTTATTTTTTATAGCATAGAAAATTCAAAAAACCTACATTTTTTGAGCAGATTGTTTTTTCATTTCCTACATAGTTTTAGACTTTATGGATGTTCTTAGTGCATATCAATTATTGAAAAGGATCATTAATACCTTCACACAGACTAAAGTTACACGAAACACTACATCGGCTGCTTTCACTTACTTACAAGAGTCCGTTAAATCAAAACATCTGAATCATTCTGCTTTGTTAGGCTAAAGCATAGACATTTTTTAGGGGGTTTATATGACTCAAAAAGTATTGTTCATAACCTCAAATGTAGGTGTAGAACATGATGAGCTAATTCAGCCTCTCCATTTTCTACAGTCCAAAGGCATAGAATGCATTCATGCCGCGATTGAAGCTAGCGAAGTTCGAACTGTTAAAATGGACTCAGAATCGGCAGCAAGCTATCCTCCAGACGTCGATTTGGATCATGTTCATTATGACGACTACGACTTGCTGATTATCCCCGGCGGTACAGTTAATACTGATTTATTACGCCAACATCCCAAAGCGCTCGAAATTATCCAAAGTTTTAGCAACCAAGCCAAACCGATAGCTGTGATTTGTCATGCAGCTTTAGTTTTGATTAAAGCTGAACAGATTAAAACTAAGCATCTGACTTCGCATAAGAATATAAGACTCGATCTGGAAAATGCAGGTGCTATATGGGTCGATGAGGCCGTTCACACATGTTATGCAAGTGGCTGGACACTCATCAGTTCACGCAATCCAGAAGACCTTCCCGCTTTTAATAAAGCAATATTGAAAGAACTTGAATCCAATTCGTCCGTTTAAGACTCCATAAAACAAAAAGAGCCTGATATTGAGCAGGCTCTTTTATTCATTTTTAAAAGTTACAGACTTTTTAAATATTCAATAATTTCTACTTGTTCTGCCATTTCAGCCAGTTGAAGCGCTGTGTATTCACCTTTGTAGTCGACATTCGCACCTTTTTCAACCAGTAGTTTCACTACATCTAGATAGCCATTTTCAGCCGCCGCTTGAAGTGCGCTATAGCCTTCATCATCTGTCGAGTTCACATCTACACCATTGGCGAGACTTTTTTCTACTTCAGCGAGTTCACCTAAAGATGCCCAATACACCAGTTCAGGTAAATGCAGTTCATCATCGTTTTCAGGAATTGGGGAGAATGAGTTGAGTTTCATATATTTTATTCCAAAGCTTTGGATTTATTAAATGCATAAAGTACTCTGTGGTCAACAAATATTAAAGCTCTCCATTTTTTTCAATATTATTTTTCACAATATTAAATGCATCTTTAAAGTTCTTATCATACTTACCATGATGCCGATAACCATATCTTTGGTTATAAATATCAGTAAAATCATCATGCCAATGTTCAAATTTACCCTTACGTGCCATTAACGCAACTTTCGGATGAATTTCCCCTTTATACAACTTTTTAAAGTTTTGATCTGAAACAATCACACCTTTAGTTATATATTTACGTACTAAAATTAACTCCATCACTAATTTCCTAAATGCTACCAGCTCACAACTTCCACCAAGTCCAACCTGTTCACTAAAATGGATATAGCTATTCAGAACAATAAAATGATGCTCTCTAACTTCTAATAGAATACAAGTTTCACCACGCAAATTTTGGGATCTTACAAAATAAATAATAAATGGTTTTATTTGATCAATGCGTTCTAAGCAATCGTAAATACTTATATAAATTTGTTGATCGCACTTAAACGGATGTCCTTTTCCTTCTGTTAACCACTCATAATTAATTGCAAATGTTTGGGAAAAAATTTCTAAAAATTCTAACTCTGGTTCTTCAATATTTATAAAGTACTTCTCTAAATCACCTACTTTTTTTAATTCTAAAATTTTACTAAACTGAGCTACAGTAAATTTTTCATCTCGTCCTTCATTCATTAATGACAAAACTAAATTTAAGCGATCAGCGATTTTATCTACATCAGTCCTGTTCATCTTAAACTTGAGTTTTTTCTTTAAAAGGTCACTCAGAAAATTTGTTAAAAGTCCCAACCCAATCGTTTCAAAAAAACTCATTTTTTAAATTTCTTTTAATTTATTAAGATTAAAAGAATATAACAAAAAGCCCCCACAATTTGGAGGCTTTCAATTAAATGACTCTTAAGCTTTCGAAATCGCAGGCTGACTTGCACCAATCTTTTCAGATTCATCTTCATGCATAATCAGTGCAACCGCAATAGCAGTAATCAACACAGGTAAACCCACTGCAATAAAATTAAAGTGAGCAGGTAAATTCATACCTAACAAACTTCCGATTAAAATTGGTCCAATGATTGCACCCATACGACCAATCGCAGACGACCAACCAATCCCCGTTGAACGAACAGCAAGTGGATAGTACTGAGCGACATAGCTATAAAGCAGCATTTGCGAACCGATCGATGCAGCACCCGCCAAGAATACTAGAATATATAAAAGGAATTGATTCGATTGGAAGCCCATCAAGCTCATCACAACAGCACCCATCATCCCTAAGCACATGAGCACAGGTTTCAAATGGAAGCGATCGGCCAAGATCCCTCCACCTACAATACCAATCACCGCACCAATGTTCATCACCATCATAAACATCAAGCTATTGTCCATTGAGTAGCCTGCTGCCATCATTAACTTCGGCAACCAACTGCTTAAAGCATACATAGTCAGTAAACAGGTGAAGAACGCCACCCAAAACAACAAGGTATTTATCGCACGCCCACGCTTAAATAAGCTCACAACATTTGCAGACTCTGGCACATCAACCTGATGCAGCTCAAAAGTTGTATCTTCTTTTACTGTCACCGTTGGTGCTAAACGACGAACAATTTTACGTGCTTCCGCCTGACGGTTTTGTTGCACAATAAAAGTCAAAGACTCGGGCAAAAACTTCCAAATAACAGGTAATAACAACAAAGGAATACCCGCAATAAAGAACATAATTTGCCAACCAAAACTTGGAGTAAACCACGCACCTAACAATGCAGCCATTACACCACCCACGGCATAACCACTAAACATCGTAGTCACTAAGGTACTACGCATTTTTTTGTGGTGCATACTCAGATGTCAGCGCAACAAGGTTTGGCATTACCCCACCTATTCCTAGTCCCGCAAGGAAACGTAAAATTGCAAATTCCGTTGGGTTTGATGCAAAACCACCTGCACAGGTAAGCCCGCTAAAAAGCACAATACAGATCATAATGACTTTTTTACGGCCAATTTTATCTGCTAAAGAGCCAAATACCATTGCACCAAACATCATGCCGGCTAGGGCAGTACTGGCAAGCATACCCGCCTGCACAGCACTTAAGCCCCAGTCTTCCATTAATAATGGTAATACCACACCATTAATTGCCAAGTCATAACCATCAAATAAAATAATTAGTAAACACCAACCAACAACTTGAAAATGGAAACCAGAAAATTTTGCACGATCAATAATATCATTCACATTCACTGCTTTAGCTGACATTATTCACCTCCTATGAGCTATTGTTGCATTGCACTTTAACTAGCGCCCTTCAGTTTTTATAATGTGCTAATCCAGCCCAAACAGAAGTCATTCACCAAAGTAATTTGGTGTTATATTCACACAATTTATAGTGATATAAAAATTCAACATTAGTCTAAATAAATGATTTAATTCGCATTAAAAATAAATAAAACCAACCATTAATACTTGGATTTTTAATATTAAATAAAATTTAACAATAAAGACTACATTTAAATTACATATAAATATAGTATTTAACTCATAGTAAAAAAATAAAATAGGTATAGAAAAGTTCATTTAAATAATAATTATGACTATTTAGGATATTTTATTAAAGTACGATAAACCTCAATTAGACGATTGATTCGTTTATATTTAATCTTCCGGGCATAAAAAATCCCCCTACCTCATTTGAGTTAGGGGGATTTTGAATTAATGAGCTGGCGATGACTTACTCTCACATGGATAACTCCACACTACCATCAGCGCTAAGAGGTTTCACTTCTGAGTTCGGGAAGGGATCAGGTGGTTCACTC
>Ga0115845_100041_pt1 | contig 20937 bp, 23 predicted proteins | sample InSIn1SAF170_2_FD_83859 | JGI IMG/M metagenome (GOLD analysis project Ga0115845, IMG submission 83859) | reverse complement strand
GTGATAGACAACATTCCGTCTTCATCTTCCTCGACACGCGTGATCCGCACCGGGAAACGATTCAAGCCTAAAGATTCATCTGTGATCGTCACAATGTCCATCGGCTCTAAACGACAGTACTTCCAGCCTAATTCGAACTCATATTCATTACGGACATAAAGTTTTCGCTGCAATAGCAACTGCACTGCATGGCGGGCAATTTTAGGCTCACAGAAAAAATCATGCTTGACCGGATCTTGCGTACGTAGGCCAAACATTTCAATATTTGCCTGGTCTTTAGCTTCAACGGTTTCAGTGTTGTATTGATTGAAGCGGTTTACATATTCAATCTGGCAATGATTATAGGCATCAGTATCACGACTTCGGCGTACCCGAACTGGCTGATCTTCACCTAGAAAATCGTCATCAGTAAGGTGATAAACCGGCTCTAGATCAGGTACGAACGTTACCCCATTTCCACTGACAACACTGTCACCATAAGACCGGATCTTCAAACCGTCTGGACTAGGTACCACAGCACAATTCACCGCTTCAACAATTTCATTGATGATTTCGAATGCTTCACGCTGTTCTGTCAAAGCAGGACTGATCAACAAATTGGTTGCTGTACAGTAGGTCCGAAATTCAGATAAATCTGCCATTTGCAGACTGGGTGATGCACCATATCGTGGATTGGTAATGAAGTCTTCAATTACATCTGCAGGATTGGCATCTTGAATCGTTTCTGAGAATGTAATATCGCTAATCACTTCAAAATTGTGATTCGATAAGCTGGCACTCCCCCCCAGATCGTAGTTGGCACATGCGACATAACCGAGAAATGGATAGTGCAATGCCTGGTCAGGATGCTTTGATGGGAGATAGCCCCAAACAGGATTATGATCACCATCAAATAATTCAAACCCTAGCTGATCAATGGGTTTAAGCTGAATACCACCTTCCGTTTTAGGAACAATCTGTTCTTTGTCACGCCAGATAATACCAATGTCTTTGATTTTGTTTTCACAAAGCCCAAGCATGAATGAAGCGCTGTAAGTATAAGTCGTGTTTTTAGTTTTTACACCACCACCCTTACCACCTTGCTTTTTCGTTGTGGTATGGGCTGTGGCCGTAAAATCACCATACCAGAACATATTGGCAGCAACACGGTTTTTACCGTAAACCAAAGGCTGGCAAAGACCATAGGCTGACTGCTGGATACGCATTGAATTGATACGTTTGTCAGATGTACTGACGGTACCACCACCAAAAACACCGCCCATTTTATAGCCCTCTTAAACGATAAAACCCGGCAATTCGCCGGGCTAAACTTCCTTTGGTTCCATCCTGAAGGATGACCCCCTGATGGATATATGAGTGGATGATCATTGGCCACTCGACGACAATTGCAGCATGACTGATGCATTTGCCAAAATGATAAAGAACTATGTCACCAGGCTGAGGATCTTTTACCTGATCACAAAAGTTCTGAATATGCTCAAGATATCGCTGACCCATCTGATGCATGTGCCAATCAGGCGGGTATGGTCCTGGATCATAATGGTCAATTAGCCCTACTGCTTCATAAACCTCACAAAGCAGAGTTGCACAATCCACGCCTACCCCTTTCACACGTCCCTGGTGATGATAGGGTGTGCCCAGCCAAGTCATGGCTTCTGTAACGGCTTCAAAGTTTTTCATGTTATTTCTTAAATACCATCAATTACGAAGCAGTTATCACTATAGATCTTGCAAAACCACCAATAATCGAAACAGGTACCAATTGAATCAAGGCTGATCCACCCGATTGTGAACTGTCAACTGTCACAAATAATTCAACAAAGTCTGTTCCTGTTGAAACAGTAAATTCAACCGCATTTAACACGCCCTGTTGACTCAAAATTGTTTTTTCTGCTGTTACAGATGCAGTCACATTACTATTTGCAGCACGTAGATACTGAACTCTTAATGTCCCGGCCAAAACTTGACGCGCTACAACTGAACTATCACGCACTGTCAAAAAAACATCAAATTTAGCTACGCCCCCTGCATTTATAGCGATATTTGACAATGTAAGAAATTTTGTAGCTAAAGCGAGAGGTATCACGGTTGATACCGATTCATTAGCAAATGATGGTGTTAATGTTTTACTCGCAACACCAATTCTTGCAATATCAGATTCAACAACTGACAGTCCAGATGCTTCTACTGCGATTTTAGCTTTCTGCACACCCCGTCTAAAAACGTGATAACCAGATGAGTTTCCACCGCCGATATGTTCATGAACACCATCATCATAGTATTTCGATTCTTGAATCGCATAATCATAAATACTGTCTGTGCCAACGATCTTATCTGGCGTTCCATCAGCTGCATGTAATTTATTAATATACATTTGCTGCTGCGTACTTCCGCCCATTTGTGCTTTACCAAGCTTACAATTACGTGCATTAAATCGCCCTGTTAAAGTTAAAACAGAATTATTAAAAACACTGATTCCATAGCTTGATTTTTCACAATGACCGCCACCTAGGGTCAAACTAGATCCATTTAGACGTATCGCGCAGAAGTTAGAAAGTGGAACTGTACGCTCTCGACTTTCTGAATAAGACTGCGAAAGAGTTGCACATTGAACTTCTGAAAGTTGAGTGCCTATACCAAAATACTCGCATTGTGCAATTCCAATATTTACAGCTTTTGCACGACGAATATTTAATCCCTTGGTCATACGTATAACTTTATAATTCCAAAGCTCTCCCGCATTCTTACTAGCAGTGAATTCTCCCTGTTTGAATAGATCGCTGGTCCAGTTAGGAGGAACGTGCCAGTTCGTCAAACCGTCCGAAGATCTCATCACACACCACCCGTAATACGGTGTTTGGTCGTTATTCCACAATATTTTATCTGTTGTGCTTGTAATGTTTGTGGTTACACTAACACTCGTTGCTTCAATACCGCCACTACCACTGTTTCCTGCCGTATCAGAGCCAATCAATAGAATATTATCAAGTGTCCATGCCGACTCTCCGCTAGATGCCGCTATTCCACCAATATTACCGCCAAGATCAATACCGCCCGTTCGGCAATGCAACCCAACCACATCTTTATAATACAATCCCCAAGGATGCTCCCATTGATCCCCAAATGCGATTCCCAGATCACAATTCGAAAAATAGAATCTTTCAACACGAGCAAGTCCTGCAGACGACTCAATATTGTTGCCCAGCGGAAAACAACCATCAACACCACTACCTATGATTCTGACATCCCGAATATCGTAGCCAGATTTAGGCTTTAACATATAACCAGTAAATCCACTTACAGTACTTATTGTAGCTCCAGTTTCTCCTGTGCCCATCTTTGCACCGAAAATAACCAAAGGAGATCCGTTATTTGGAGTAATTTCAGCATTGAGTCGATAATTTTTGCCAGGTGTCAACTTAACAAAACGACCTGTGGCAACTGCTTTTTGAAGCGCTTGTGTATCAGCAGTTGCATTTTCTTCTCTACCATCCGCAATCGCACCAAACATATCTGGTGTGACATAATTTCCTTCTGTCATCCAGTTACTAAAGTCAATTGATGGATCAACCGTATTATTATTAATGCGAGATATAACCCGCGTACCATTCTGCATAAGCACTTTTTCGCCTTTTTCAAAAGCTGTGTTATACCAACGAGTACCAACCAGTTTATTTATTTTCTCTTGATTTAGCCCACTTACATCTTGCACTAATGATGTAATCCAGCCATTTTCACCAGCACCCGCTGCACTCAAATCAGCAAGTAAATTTTCAAGTAAATTTGAAATTTCAGGGCTATTTGCATTAATAACCAGAGAATCTATATATCGTTTTAACTCTTCACCCTGTTGCTTACTGTAAAGATTTGATTCAAGGCTCTGTTTTAATGCAGCAATTGTTCTATTTAATAATTCCGTTTGATCTTTATTTGCAAGATCAACATATTTTTTTAGTGCTCCAACCGTCTGATGTAATTCTTCCCCTTGATCTTTACCGAATACATTTTCTATCAAGACTTTTAAATTGGCTTTAAATTGTGCTTCGGTAACACCATTCCCGATTAAATCGTTCGCTGCAGGTAATTTAGCCATGCTCTTTACTCCATAAAAAAACCCAGCATTCGCTGGGTATGGATTAATACAAATTTAGTTAAACTGCGGTCTCAGGTACAGGAATAAATGGCGCACCACGGAAACGGCTAAAATTATTGAACCGATTTTGACATGTTTCTAACCGCTTATCACATCCTGGATAAACTTTGATTCGTTGCCCTGCCTTTGGTGCTTCCAACAATGGTAAAGTCAATAACAAAGCTCCTGATTCATGCATGCGAATCGTCCGCTTTAAACCTGCATTACCCCCGTCCAAAAACTCAATCACGCCTTGAGTAAACCATCCTTGCGGCTGATTCACCTGGCATAAAATTCGAGCTGCAGTACTGCCCGTTTCAATGGTTGTCTGCACCATAAAGTTTTGACGCAATAGACCGCATGCTGTATCAAACAGTGTATTGGTACAACTTGGCTGATACAGATTTCGTGGCATTTGCACATTCAATTCATCCAGATCTGATGCAACACTGGCCTGAATTGAATTGCGATCTAAGTCAGGCTCAATGATTCGACCTTCAAAAAGCTTGATGGCCCCGGCACTGGTGTCCGTTGGCGTATTCATATCCATGAAAATCCGTTCCAACTTAAATCGAGCACCATCCAATTGGCCATTATGAAACGCCTGAACAACGTTGATGCCGTTCCATTTGTTATCGTCAATACAATCAATATTGATCGATAAATTATCGACTTCAATACCCAGTGAAAGACTGATTCCATCACGGCTGATAATTGGGCCATCCGAATTATAGACCTGACCCGCAACCACCAGGTCAAAGTCATAATTCGTGTATCGGAATACATCACCTTGAACAGTGGTGATGGTGTAGAGATCTGCCATCACAAACTGATCAGCATCAAGCAATGCAATTAATTGTGGAGAAGCTGCTCTCATACTTTATTTCCTAATGAACCGATCATATCGACCTTGTTGGCTTTCCATAACTTGCTCATGAAATTTGTGTATTGCTGTTCATCATCAGCAAATCGACAACGATAGTAATATGTACCTTTCACCTCAAACTTATGACCTTGTTTTAAAGGTTTTGAAAGTGTAACCATGCCTGACTTGTTGACTTGAGCAGTCGTATCATCCCAAAACAGTTCTTCATCGCTATCACTCCAAAATGGCGCCTGATCATTTTCATTCCAGAATGTTGGATCAACTTGAAAAGTTGTCTCAGCCTTTGTATGAGCCAAAGGAATCACGGATGTATGCATCTGCTTATACAGCTGGAAACTTGTCGTACTACCATCCCCTATGTAAGAACATGAATAATCACTATCCTCAGGCATCTTTAAAAGGAATGAATCAAAGGCACCACGGCGTTCAAAGAAGAAGCTTTCGAGCTGCTGTAATTCATTCTTTCCTTTCGATTCACGCAGAAAGCCGAATGACAAAGATATTTCATACTTGGGAACGGCCTGGTAACTTGCTCGAAGTTCCCGACCATTCACTGACTCCATGATCTTTGTATTGAAAATGGGTTTCTTGCTGAGATCCCATTCCAGTCCTGGCAATTCAGGAAACAATACATCAGACACGATTTTCTCCCTTATCGACCAAAATTACGGTTATAGCCTTTCAGACCACCCGCCAATTCACGACCATGCTTTTCCATAAAACGGCGAACGTCTTTTGAATCCCATGCCTGAATCGTGAAATTGTTAAAGGTTTGCGCTGAACTTCCACCGCCTCCACCTATTCCTCCATCGGAGGTTAAGCTTTTACCCAAGGCACGGATCGTATTGGCATGCTGTTTAGGCAAAACCATTTCCTCTTCATGTAATTGAGTAAGTGGATTTACGCCAGATGGGATATCGTAACCACCCCGAGCGGATGCGACCTTACTGACAATACCCGCCACTCCGGCAAAAGCAGCAGCACCCAAAGCAATATTAAGTGGGAAAGGAATGGACGCCATGGTTTTCGCCATCGCCTCCCAAGCTGACATCATGACTGATTTAATTGTCTCCATGATCTTCATGCCGATACGTGCAAATACACCAACCCCAGTAGCAGTAGTTTTGGCAGTTTCGCCCGCAACTACTGCGCCAGTTTGTGCGGCTTGACCTGCAACCTCAGCAGCGGTTTCAGATTTGATGAATCCAAGCTTTACAGCCAATCGAGTAGCTAAACTAGCGGCATACTTTTTCATTGGCGCCGTAATCATGCTTTGAACAAATGCCCCAGCCAGTTCTGTGAAAATGGCATTCATGGCATTTTTCCATGTCAGCGTGCCATTCATCATAGACTGAATGCCTTTATCCCATAGTCCAGACATTCGTGACGTCAGATCACCAAACTTATCTTCAAAATCCTTCATCTGAGCGGCATCAATAAGTGCAGGAGATTGAATATCAGAGATTGATTTCTGATTATCTAATGCACCAATTTCATTGGTAGTGGAAGTGACTCCGGAGCTTTTTCCTGTAAGTGCACCAAGCTCTTGTTCAAGGTCTAAGCGCTCTTCAAGACCTATACGCTTAATCGCCGTAAGATTGTCTTGAAGTTGCTTTTCTAATTTCACTTTATCAACATTAGAAATTTTTCCGGCATCAAACGATGCCTGTATCTGAGCCATTTCAAGTTCATAAATACGTTCAGATAAAATGATCTTACCTTGAAGCTCTTCCTGTTGAAGCACGTGATCTTTTTCTAACTGTTCGATGCGAAGAGCTTTGACTTTTTCAGCAGCCTCCTTTTCAGCTTGAACAATTGCATTGATTTGCTCATCACCTGAAAGCGTTGATTCTTCAATATCAGCAATTGCATTTTTCAGATCAGTTGCAACTTTTTCTTGCTCACTGGCATATTTATATTTCAATGCTAATCGTTGTTTTTCAGCTTCCTCGGCTTTTTGAGTTTGAATCAACTCAAGTTTAGTAAATGAAGATGTTACAGAAGTAACTTTACTTGGATCATCACCCAAAACAGAGTTAAGCTTATTATAATAACCATCTCTCTTTTGGTGATGTGGCTGAGCATTGATTTTATTGCCATCGTAATCCCAACCAATCGTATTTTTCCCCACAGTCTTACTCAGTTCACTGTAACCAGCATTCTTAGAAAGAGCATTTTTCGACTTCGCATAAAATTTATCGTTAAATATTTCATTAACTAGAAATTTTGCCTGAGCATCTAAAGCTTCCTGTGTTTGCTTAATATTCCCACTAGAGTCCATCAAACCTTGAGAGCCTAGATACTTCTCTAGATTTACAGCACGACTTTTTTGCCAAGAAATCATGCCTGTATTTTTTTGGCCATTATTCTTGTCGGTGTGAGAACCATATAATCCACTGTTTTTGAAATCATTCTCACGACCTACCTCAGCAGTTAAATATCTGGCTTGTTTATCAGTTAAAACTCCAGTGTTCATAAATGCTTGGTAGACCTTAAGCATATTTCGAGTGGTCTGATCTGTATTCGCAGCTATGGCAGACTGCTTTTCCATCTCTTTGGTTTTGCGCTGCTCAGCTTCTTCAGACTTTTTCTCTGATTCTTCACGAGCTTTAGCAGCTTGTGCACGCTTCCAATCTTCCTCAACAGATACTTTTACCGCTGCAGGCATAGGAGTATAAAAATCAGTACCAGATTCAGCCTTTTTATCAGCATAGAATTCAGCCTTATCTCGGCTAAACCCCTGATCCTCAAGCATTGAAATATATGTCTCTTTCTTGCCATCTATTTTGGAAGCTTCGACATATTCAAGCTGTTTTGCAGTCAAATTGGCTAATGCATTGGCTTTATCATTAATGGAGTCAGTATGGTCCTTGTTGTCCTTAGTGCCTTGGGTCACAACTTGGTTATAAGTCTTTAGGACGCCTTGAGCACCGATAACAGCCTTTTTCTCCTTATCGACTGCTTTGGCTTGATCATCAATACTTGATTTCAGCCTATCACTTACAGTTTTTAAGTTGTTAATACCTGTAGCAAGTTGCAGAACAGTTTTATGACCCTTATTGTACTCATCAAATAATTCTCCAGCTTTCTTACGATCTTCATTCGAAGATGCATAGTGATCGGTAATCGTCTTGATTAACTCTCGCATGGCCTTATCTTGATCTTTTAAGGATTTTGTAGCTTTATCTAGATCATCAGTCGCTTGGCGAACTAATACACGTTGCTGGACTTTATCCAGCTTCTCATACTCTTCACGCAGCTCAGTAATAGTTTTACCTTGTGTGCTTAAAGCAGGCACTGCCTCATCACTGCTTCGTTTCATGTAAAGGAATGCAGCACCTGCCGCTAGACCTTGAAATGCCAACATACCTAAGCCAGCAGGTCCACCGAGCAATGCTGAAGCACTACGTAAGACACCCATCGCTGTAGCGGTACGCAATGCCTGTCCTTGAAGCGCAGACAATTGCATCTGATATGCCATGCCTTGGGCCACGCCGATCACAAACTCTTTAGCCAATACGGCGCATTGAACAACCAATTTTGCTGAAATAGCTGCGCCCAAAGCGATGACCACAGCTTTAATATTGTCAAAGTTCTGTGCTATAGCAGTCACTGCAGGCGTTACTGAATTGATCAGCATTGCCTGAAAACCTTGGAACTGAAGCTCTAGTGTATAAAGGTTTTCTTTAGCTTTTCCGAGGTTGTTTACCATATCTTTAGACATGATAGCGCCAGCATTCTTGGCTTCTTCACCCCATTTTTTAAAGCCCGCACCGCCGTCTTTGAGTAGTGGAATCAGTAAACTGCCATCATTGACGATCTGCTCCATGTAGGTAATAGTTTCAGCATGAGATAGGTTGGCTTTTTCCAATCCATCGTAATATGCCTGGATAACTTCTGGACCACTTAAATCCTTGAACATATCAATGGTCACACCGATCTTAGGTGCAACCTTTTCAAAGAAGTCCATCATTTCGCCTTCACCACGGCGTGCTTCACCGAGACGATCTAAGGCATCCTTACCCATTTGGCCAAACTGTTCTAAAGATAAACCAGCTGTTTCAGCACCTTTAGCAAAGTATTGAAAATCCTCAACCGAATCACCCACAAGATCAGACATTTTCTGAACTTCAGAAGCTGTACTGATAGTATTACGAGTGAAACTGACTAATCCATCTACGGCTAAGGCTGAACCAATACCAGCAGCAATTTTTTTGCCCAAGCCCAGCATTTGTGTAGAAATATTGCTTGAGAGATTATCAAAGGTTTTTTGAACACCCGATACGTCAATCTGAAAGTCCACTTTTTTACCTGTGACTTCGATTTCTTTTGCTGTATCTTTAACAATACTTTCGGCTTCATTCATGCCTTTTTTAAGTTCAGAAGTCTTTGCACCAACGTGCACTTCCACTCGATTGTTGCTCATAATTCCTATCTCACAGGCATAAAAAAACCGCCGTGAGGCGGTCTTCTATTTGTTTAAAACTTGATTACATTTATTGGGCTGTGAAGCGTGTTCTTTCTGAATAATCAACAGCATCCAAGAATGATTTGATGAAGAATGGCTGGACTTTAATGATCATATTTTTGTTTTGACCAACCATTTTTATATCAAGACCATCATTTGCGGCTTTTATTAGATAATTCTTTCTAAGGGAAATACAACTTTGTTCATTAATATGAACATCATTACCCATTGTACCGACTCTTCGGTTACCTTTAATCAAAGGCAACTCATTTTGATTTATATCGAATGCTTTTTCAAAAAAAGACCAATTTTCACCGTTATATAATGTCAAAAGGCAATATGACTCTTGATCCCCTTTTTTGGTTAAGCTAAGTTGCCCCATTAAGAAATCTGTGTCACCCCATTTAATATCTTTAAGTGTAATTGCTGTACTCTTATATGTACGAGTACCTTGGTATTGATCCGTTGTGAAAGTAACTCTTGAATATGCGGATTGATAGTCAGTCGGCTCTTTCATTAACTCCATTGTTGCACAACCTGTGGTTGTCAAAGCCAAAGCTAAAAGACTCCCCCCTAATACTTTTTTCATAGTTATATCCAAGTTATTATAAAGTCACATAAACTTTAACCAACTCAAGTATATAAATCAATTAACTTATCACCCAGATAAATATCACCAAAATAATGAATCCAACTATACCCATTACGACCCAATCAGGCTTAGAAGAGTTAGTTGAGCTCATAAAGTTATTATGTTGAGCTTGTTTTTGATCTTTAGTTTTGTGTGGTTTAAACGTTGAATAAGACAATCCTGTACCAGGTGCGGAAACTGTAGTTCTTGTTCCTTTCTTGCTAACACTTACCCTAGCGCCTTTCCCACCAACCGATACGCTAGAAATACCTTTCTTTCCAACATTAAGCCTAACACCAGGTGCGACTTTAAAACTCTTTCTAAAATTAAGTCCCATATCAACTGCACTCTGTTATCTACAAATTTTTTTAGATGCGCTAATAGAACCATCTTTGCAAACAAACTTCGTTCCTTGGCAATGACTAATACCACCCTTCTTACCTGAACAAGGTTGACGCCCCTTTCCTGCTTCTGCAGTGCTTGTAAAAGCAAACATCAATACAAAAGTTAAACCTAAAATATTTTTCATGTTATTTCCGAAGTTTTTATTAAGTACATCAAAACTTTAATCAAACTCCGTTTAAAAATCAATCAGGGCAACCTTAGCCACCCTGAGGAAAGTTCTGCAGATCCGCAAACAAATCATCTTCATCATCGGTTTGCGTATCATCTGAACCGGTACTATCTTCAATCCCCATAAATGCTTCTAGGATCCGACACAGACGCTGAATGCCAACATGGCTGGGAGGACACTGCTTGTGATACACATTCAGCGCTTTGACTCTTGGGAAATCCAATTCATTACGAACGTAGTCGTAATCCTTGCCTAAAGTCAGCACCAAATGCGTGTACAGCTCCTCCCAGTCTATTCCCCCGAATCACCTTCTTGAGGTTCATCACCTGTATAAACCAGACCAGAAGCCCCCATGACCGTCTCAAATACGGCGTTTACGTGACCAATATCTAGTAATTCATCAGCCACGTATTCACGTGTAATGTCAGGGTAATTGCGCTTTAAGGATTTAAAAGCAACATCTGCCACCAAAGCAAAGTCGCTTGGATCAAATGTTTTAAGCTTTGGCATCAGCTTTTCAGCAGCACCTAATGACAACGGCGCAAAAATCCAAATCTGGCCGTTAATTTTAAGCGGATTACCACGTGGGTTCTCGACCTGGTTAAATTGCATTTGGTATTACTCCGAAGTAGTCCATTTGAAGACACGGCCTAAATCATCGGCCATTGGTTGGAATTCAAACTCAGGTAGATCGTAATCATCCTGTTTTGAACTGAACGCAAGCTTATTGCTGACACAGCGGAAGAATTCCATACCAAAGAATTTACCTTTGTAGTCACGGAACAGATCAACACTGAATTCAGGCGTATAACCCATATCCAAATTGCTTACGACACCTGACTTGGCACCTGCCACCGTCGCTGTGTATTTAAAGCTGATAAAAACAGTTTTACCCACATCAGCTGCTGCAAAGGTATAAACACCTGTCGCTTCATCCACACTGTATTGACCTGCAACCGGTGCACTTGCCACACGCTTTAAAGGAACTGCTTTCGCATCAGTCACGCCTAAATCTTTCACGAATGTACCGCTGTTTGGAACGACTGGTGTTACTGACGCTGCAACGACTTCACCATTGATGGTTTGTGCTACTGCAGTAATACCACCTTCAGTGACCACGCCACCAAAGAAAATGGAATTCAACAATGCGCCGTTGATGCGACCCATAGTCGCTTTACACTTAATTGAACCTTTACCGCGTGCAGCATCCACGGCGAACTGACCACGGCCATAGAGTTCTTTTAAGTCATAGCTGATATCAACTGACGTTGACTGCACTACACCCACTTCAACGGGTGTGCCGTTGGTGATTGGATTGCCGTGCACATCCTGTAATGGTGTGGCAAAGATTTTACCGGCACCAAATAAATATTGAGCCATATCGACCTCTTAAAAATGAGAAAACCGCCGTATTGGCGGTCATGGAATTTATAAATTGCTTTAGGTAGTGGTAAGGATCCGTATCGGAATAATGGCAATCCCTTGGTCATCGAGCATGTTTTCCACTGCTTCAAAAACTTCGATTGTTCCCTCGATCCAGCAATGCTCGACCAATCCCCCTAAGGTTTGGTATTCGCAGATGTCAGGATGATCAGGTGCAAGTTTGGCACGTACTTGATCAATCATCTGATTCAGCTGTACCGACGGCGGTATCGTTGGATCATCTTCATGAATGTAGATATACACTTCCGCTTCAAGTTCAACTTTGGCATCCAAGCCCTTCACTGGTACTTCGGTTTGATTGCCTTGCGTCACAAATAAGGCAGGACGGTCATCAGGTGCTACGTTATTGAAGTGCTTTAAGCGCCGACTGGTGGTTTTAATCCCATCGATGCCTGATAGACGGTTAAACAATGCCAGGTAAATGGTTTCACTATTCACTGCTTAAACCTCTTTGAATTGCAGCATTAATATTCTTAGGTACGATCTTCGCCACTTCATCCAGAGAATCACGCATAAAACGGCGTTCTTTCATATCCACTTTACGAGAATGCGCTTTAATCATGATCTGACGTGGTGTGATCGGCTGACCAAAGACTTTCTTGATCATCCGAAGATGCGCCTTAATGGTCATCGCACCTTTAAGCCCAAATTCATGAGCAAAGGCATACGGTACTAAAGCACCACCCGCACCGACTGTACCCTCGATCCAGTCCTTATCCTCTTCCACCTTAGATGAAACGGATCCTCTTAAACGTCCAGATTGCACATTCAAGCGCTGACCTGTCAGCATGTCTTCTTGAATGGTGCGCTGAAGTTTAAGTGTGAGTGCATTTACCGTGCGCCGTATTTCAGCACGTACACGTTCATTGACCTCTTTAAAATCAACATCAGCATCAACACGGTAATCACTCATACATCACCTACTTTGCAGCAGTTTCCTTTTTAGGTTCTGCTTTGGTTTCAGGTACCGCACGTTTAAAACCATGCGGTGCCAAGATGTGCGCAATATCGACATCCGACTCGATCACACCGTCTTTAATCTTGTATGTGGTACCTGCAATTTCAAGCGAAGTCGCTTTAAAGTTTTCAGGCGCTTTATACTTAAATGACATGCTTTGCTCCTAAACAACGAAAGCACCAACACCCAAACGATTGGGATTGGTACCATCATTGCCAACTGGAATTGAATTTTTTAATGCCAGGTAACGCTGGCCATAAATGCTTTGGTTATAAAACGCATCAGTACCAGAACGTGAAAAGCTCACACTCTGACCTGCAATGGTCATACTCGACGCATCTGAAAAGCTGTTACCCGACTTTGATTTGAGTGCAACCTTAAGAATGTGTGCTGCATATAGACCCACAGCACGTTCTTTCAGGTCACCAAATTCAAGTGACTTCACAACGAGATCCGCTTCCTCTAACGCATCTGCAATTTCTGCATCGGGTAGATTCATCAGCGCAGCGTCGTACTTAAACTTCAACTTAAAAGCTTGTGGGTCCATAGGTCACCTTATTCAGTGGCTTGAGCAAGTTTTTCTTGCAGCTGCTCAAGAGTTTCATCTTCAGCAAAGGTGATTTCAAGATCCGTCAGCGCTTTACGAACGTCATCAATCGTCAAGTCAGTCCCTTTGGATTTATCGCCCTTGCCTTTGCCATCATCAGGCTTGCCAGCTTGAGCACCTTTACCACGACCTGAAGCAGGTTTTGAATCACCAACTTCTGCAATTTCTTCAATGCTTAGCTCACCAGCATCAATCAAATGCTTAGCGAACTTGTTCTTTTGAAGTGCCTTGTGCTGGTCGGCTTCAAGTGCTATGGCGATGCCTGTTGGTAAAGTTGCTACCCCAGCAAAAACAAAAGCGGCATTAGAGCCGCTGTATTTGTATGAATATTTAGCCATGTGGTTTTAATCCTTATGCATGGTCAAGGTAACGAAGCGAATCAACACGCTTCAGCCAAACGCCCTGGTATTTGTAGTGACCAGGTACAAGCACATCCAAGCCTTTGGGTTGCGCCGTCAAGAACTCAACGCTATTACCTTTGAACTGGATACATGATGGATCACGGCGGTAGATGATCGAACGGTCAGCACTTGCGGTACCCTTACCATTACCACGGCCAGATCCACGGATGGCTAATGGTTTGCCTTGAGTTGAGAAGATATTGTTTTCTTCAATGTACTTCAGGAATGTTTTACCACCTGAATCTGGCACGACACGTGTCGATAAGTGAGTGTACTGCGCTGATGCCATTAAGTAAGTGTCAGGCTCAATTGAAGAATCACCATCAAACAAATCTGACGAATCAGCCAATGAGTTATTGAAGTCGGATAAAACTTCTTCAATGGTCGCCGTAGACCAATCATGCTGACCTGTCACAATAGTGACGCCTGTTTGGTTTAAGAAACCATTCACTTTTTCAAGCTGTCCACTGGCATTTGCTTTGGTGTAACCGTACCAAGCCACATTCGACATGTGCTTTTCAGCAGCCAAGTTTGCAGCCTGAACTTTATCCGCTTCAAGCGTGAGGTTCATTTGCTGTGCAGTCGCCAATTCAACCACTGAATATTGGTAGCCGATCACACCTACTTTCACCGGCAGGCTTACAGTGTCGTATTCAACTTCTGCAAGTGGAATATCATCACCAGTACCTGCGTAGTCTTCACCAATACCCACGCCTTTTTTACGAGACAGGATTTCACCACCACCATAAACCGCATTTACATTGGTCACTGGGATGAACTTGGCATAGTCAAGGACCTGTGCAAGCTGTGGTGTAATTTCGTTTTGTTCTTCGATCTTAACGAAGAGCTGTGCCAATGCATCCATGTTGAACGCATCGCCAACTTGTGCCTGAATGGCGTATGAAATCGGCGTTAAACGCGCTTTCATTTTTGCTAATTTGCTCATGTGTTATTAAGCTCCACGAAGATTAAGAAGGGCTAAACCATCGGCACCTGTCACGGTTTCCCATGCTGCACCTGGTAATTCGGTACCATCTATTGAAGATGAGGAAAGAGAACCTAACGGCGCTATAGTCGTACCGTTTGCAGTTTTCACGTAAACGGTTGCGGTAATGTCAGTGATTGGCGCTGTAGGCTTGACCCAGATCGCGCCTTCAAACATCACAGGGACCATATCAGCGGCTTTATAGGCTTCTTTGCCGGCAGTGGTTTTACCGGACTTACCTACGCCGTGGCGCACCACAACACCGAAACGTGTAGGTGTAGCACCTGCCACAGCCGTTACAGATTTGCCATCAGTCGTGCGGACAACTACATCACCGTCATTGACTAAAGTCAGACCTGAAAGCGGTAATGACAGTACAACTTCTTTGGCAGTTAAACGGCCACGCTGACCGACTACCGCATTTAATTGCTGAACCATGATTCAAGTTCTCCTTAAATTGTTTTGTATGCAGCAGACTTGTCATAACCCTTATTTTCTTTAGGGTCCTGATTATTGTTTTGCTGTTGTTGCTGTTGATGTAATACATCACCGACTGCATTGCCTGGTGTGGTCGACTTCACTGCTGACAGTGCACGGAATACCGTGTCGATCTGTTCAGGTTTAGCATCACCGACGGCGACACCACCAAGTACAGCGGTCACCAATGTGTCACCTGCTTTAGCTGCAATCACATCACGTTTGATTTGCTCACATGAACAGCCTTCAGTTTTGATACCTGGTACCAAGGCAACGGCGTCCGCAACCACTGACGCGCGTTCTGCTACGACCTGATCAAGTTTTTCAGGTGTCATTTGGTTTTGCTCCAGATCACCAACTTTCTGCTTAAGCTGTGCATTTTCAGTCTGCAAGGTATCAACCACTGCCTGAACAGCTGGCAATTCATCACCGATGGCAAATTGTTTGTCACCGACTTTAAGTTTTGCTGCTTTCAAGTTTTCGAGTTGGTCTTCTTGTTGCTTTACAGCATCTGCTAGTGCTTGGTTGTCACCAATCTCAAAGCGAATACCGTTTACTTTAACTTCCATCTTTTTCCCCTTTGGGTTTGGTTTATGGTCACCGACGCGACAATCACCGCCACAGCGACCGTATTTCACCAGCGCCACGTGATTGCCTTTAAAATTAATAAACCGGGCTTGATACGGCGTACCGTCTGGTGCTGTGCCTTGTTCAAGCACAAGATCAGCTCCATAGCCCAATGAGATTTCGACACGCTCATTGTTTTGAATAGCATTGATACTGTTCTGATCTTTGATGATCAGATCACCCAGCATGAATTCCCCCTCTTGGCGTACATTCTCACAATCGCCAATGTGGTAGTCCTTCCAGTTGGAGGCATTGATTTCATTCTTAGGTGGGTGATAGTCCGTTGCATCTACGCCGTCGAAACTTTTGATAACTTCCGGTTTAAATAGATCCTCAGCTGCCACATAGACATTGATGACCTGATCCGCTGAATAGCCTTCCAAATTTGGAAATTCATAAGCGTAGTACTGACGGACTTGCGGTGCTTTGGCCAAGCGAACGTTGACGCACTTGAGATAACCTTCTTGAGTAAATGAGCGTGTACTTTCGCTTGGTGCAAAGTCACCAATTTTGAGTTGGTAAATGAGTTTCATAAATTTCGCCCATAAAAAAACCACCTTGCGGTGGTTTTGAACTAGTTAAAATTAGCTAATTATCTTTCGCTTGGGGTTTTTTCGAAAAAATGGCCATCTAAAAGCTGACTTAAATCTATTGAAGCACTAACAACACTCCAATCTATTGTGTTAAGAAATAAGATAGTCCATGTTGCCATTAAAACGAGACCACTTCTGATAGGTACACGACTTACAGAATATTTTTTCAATATCAGCATATTGATTATGGAATCCATCCAACCTGAATGTTTATTTATCTTAGCAATTACTTTTGTGCTTTGTTCTTTGTGACTTTCTTGATCATCGAGATTAAAAAGAGGAATGAAAGTCTCAGATCCAATAACACCTTTTAATCGTTCTTCAATCTCACTAGTCTTTAATTCCCACCATTCTTGCCAATATTTTGCTCCCGCTGCTACACCTATTTGATGCCATGAAATAAATATTCCAGCAAAACAAATTACGAACTCTACGAAAGGCTTGCTAGCTTGATTATTAAAAACTGCTGCAAGTAATACACCTTGAAATAACATGAAGAAATTATTTCTGTTAATTAACTGATGAATCTCAAAGTTTCTTGTTTCAATTGCTAATTTATATACCGCTTTTAGCTCTGAAAGCTTTTCAGCATTGTCTTTGTTTGGGTCTATCATAATGATGATCAGTAAAATTATTTAAAAGAATCTTAAAGATAAATTTTAATTTTACAACCCAAATTATAGAATGTCTTTTTATATTAAAAACCCACCGAAGTGGGTCAATAATCAGCATTATTCAAGGCTTTAGATACACTCGGATTGAGTGGCCACCTCGAGCAGCATTATAACTATGTTCAACATCACGCACGGTACCTGAAACTTCGTCGCCGTTTTCAGTCGTACCATTAAATATTTCACCAATTCGAGGTACAACTTCCAAGTCCGCATCCATTGCTAAATGATCGTGATTAATAATTTCAACTTGCATAAGAAAATTCCTATCTAATGAGAATCAACTTTATGAAAGTTATAAAATTTAATCAATCAGCACATTTCACATAGATAATAAAAAAGCCACATTGAGAGTGGCTTTTGTTTTTCATAAAGCTTATAGGTTATTTACTTAAAGCATTTTTGCTTTGTGCAACTAATGCTCTAGCCTCTTTCATAGCTGCTTTGAAATCCTGCCGCAATGAGACGACTTCTGATTTCGTCAAGGCTATTGGGCTTCTTGAAGTGCCCGAGCTCACCTTGCGTGAGATATTCGATTGGGAAACCAAATTCATTTTTCCACCACTCAGAAAGTTCAGGATGTTTGTTTCGAATAAAACTTAATGTTTTATCTAATGGGACAAGATCTAAATCTCGATAACCAGTTAGAGTAACTCCTAGTATAACCTTTCCACCATTAGATTCAATATGTCCTTTTAAGGCAGCCAATGTACCACCCATCGAAACAGTATCATCTATGATAACGTAGTTTCTACCCACTTCAACGTGTCCATCAAATATTGGCTGGCGTACTATTCGCTCATATGCATTTGCATCAGTATGGTTTGCCTTAACTGTTTGAACAATATCATCACAAACTTCAAGACCTAAATCACCACCAATAATCTCTGCAAAAACAGCAGGAATTCTATTTTTGCCTAAATGCTCTTGAGCTAGAACAGGAACAAGTATTGGATTATGTCCAAGTATTAAAGCCCCAATATCTAAAATGTCTTCAGATGTTAAAACATGTTCTACAAGTAATTCATAAGCAGATAAAACATTACCACCTTTAGCTTGTAAGTATAGCTCTTCAGATGCTTTCCTTAGTGTGCCAGAGGGATATAGTACTTTGATTTTTGGGAAATCACCCCAAGGTGTTCGTACAAAATTAATAACTATATTCCTGTAAGAAATATTCAATACTATTATTTTAAGCGCTTGAAAATCAAAAACAACTCAATCAATCAAAATATCATCATAATTCGGCAATGCGGTACATCGACACCCAACCTTTTGACCTGGATGCCCATCCTTAGGTGGTGTATCCCATCGAAAGGTCTTACCATCATGGCTAAGGCATAACGGACGCACACGATCATCGTTAGAGTCTTGCCAATCGTATGTTTCCACACCCATGGATTCCTGACGCTTCTTATTGATTGCGCCGTTGATCTTACCCATCTGATCACGAGCAATTAGCCTCGTACGATAGTCCGTACTATGACCAAGCTTTTTAATTTCCTGTGCTAGTTCCTCGTTGGTCTGCCCTGTCTGCAAGGCATTCATCACCAAGGCTTCAAGCTTATCCGTGTACTGACTTGGAATAGACTTAATCAGCGAAACGTTTACAGCAATCTGAGTATCAATCTCATCCTGAATATCAGCGCCACGGAAAAACGGCGTCAAATCCACACCAAGAATGGTCTTGGTATGACTGGCAATCTGCTTATCCACTTCCTTGCTGGTATCCATAACAACCTTAGTGGCCAAAGATACCGACACTTCCATGGTGTACTTAACCATCTTTTCACGTAACGCCGTGAATAGATCCGTCACCCAGCTATCACCAATGTTCTGACCTACCGTAGGTAAAACAAAATCCTTGGTTTGTTCCTGGCAAAACTTGGATATTTCCAAAAGCTGACGTGTATAGAACAGCTCAACACGGCGATTGACCTTGACTGCCTTAGGCTTAGCCTTGCGACCTTTCTTGCGTTTTTTGATCTGCTGAAGCTGTGGTTTAAGGATCTGTATCATCGTCGTCATTTGGCTTCACCATCGTTTCTAATTCTTTGATGTGATTTTCATCAATGACTGAGTAAACGCCGTCGATGACTAACTGACGTGCAATCTGAGGCTCAGTAATGATGGCCATGTTTAAGTATTTCTCGTCGCGTTCTGCATTCGCTTTTTCCACTTCCGCACGGACTTTCGCATCCAATTGCCAAAGTGGATTGAACACCACATTCAGTTCAGGAATCTGGCGTCCAAACGTAGACTGGCAGATCACGGTAAGAAACTTCATTAAGATCGGCTTGAGGTCCCATTCCTGCTTAGTGGCAATTGAGTCGTAATAATTACGAGTGTCATGCTCACCAGTAGCATTCATTCCTGCAGGTGATTGGCCAAACAGAATCGTATAGGGAATATCTGCCGCACCCGCCGTCTGGACTGAGAATTCACGCATCATGTCAGGCAAGCCAGCGAAGTTATATGTCTTGGAACTGTATTCTTCCTCAGCATCAAGGACCAACATGCCATTCAAGCTTTTCATCAAGCCCACAGACATAAAGCGCTCCATGACTCCTTTCATATCCTCTTTGATCTTGTCGACCAGGTTGGGCGTTTGAATAACATCAATCTTAGATTCATGAATCAGGCTGGCGGATCCACGCTTAACACTGGCATGATCGAGCAGGTCCTCATAGACTTCCTGCAAAATACTTTGAGGTTCTTCATTCACCACATCCGCATGTGCAATACGGATTAAGCGAGAATAGTGAATGCGCTTCTTCGCTTCATCTCCCATCTTCATGTCGTAAAATTCAGGCTGTTTGAGCAATCCACAACATGCCGACGGTGGCAAATATGTGTTTTTGTCCGGTTTGATATATTTCTTCTTAACCACCGTAAAGAATTCCAAACGACCTTGGCCAAGTTTCGAAATATCTAAAGGTTGATCTAATGCAGCACCATCAGCCGTTCCAAGCAGGATATATACAACGCCGTAGAGGCGCGAAAGGATTAAGCCTGATAAAAGCACCTGATTTAAATGAAATGCCTTACACGCTTCTTCAAGGCGCTTTAAATCACCACCTTGTATGCCTTCATAGAACCATCCAGCACGAAGCATGTCTGACGCAGGTCGATTGACGATACGGCGTGCGAGCCAGTTTTGGTACACCGCTTCAAGCTGTTCATCGTCAATATCTTTACGTACGAACTTTCCAGCACTGGCTTTATCGCGCTCGGTACCAATATTCGATACCAGGTTCGTATATGCACCAGCATCACCAATAACGTTAATAGCCTGTTTTACTGCATCAGCTACAAGCGTTTTAATTTTACCGCCTGTATCCGACTTTTTATCTTTAGCCATAAATACCTTAAACCACAGCTTCAGCAGATCAAAAAACGCAAGAAAGGACGCAAGGCTAAGCCTAAGGCAGTCAAGGTCAATCGCCGTGTTGAGCTGTTCTATACACGTCAGCTTTTGGAAATA
>Ga0115845_100040_pt1 | contig 21036 bp, 23 predicted proteins | sample InSIn1SAF170_2_FD_83859 | JGI IMG/M metagenome (GOLD analysis project Ga0115845, IMG submission 83859) | reverse complement strand
TGAATGAGTTCATTGCATGATGCTTATGTTTTAGGCACTTCAAGTTATGTCACATGTAAGTGTGGAAGGTGTGACAAAATACTGTGTAACAGAGGTTGGTAGGGAGGCTCCAAAATGAAGCTAAGGAAAAATTTTGGAGGGTGGTTGTAGCCGTTACAACACTTGGTGACACACTGGTAGAACTCCAACTTTCTGAATGGACCTTGTTTGTGAAAATCAAGTCTCACACCTCTAAAAGTATTGTTCAGTTCTCTATTCCTCTTGGTTTCCAAAGTGGCTTAATTGAGAGATGTAGCATTTTCCAAGCTCTTGGTTGGTTGACACATATTCCAAGACAAGCCAACACAATTGTTTTCGATTAGAGATGACAGGTATATTGGTGCTCAGGCTTTATGGTTGTTAGATTTTTAGTTTCATCTCTGGTTTTGCTCCACTACCAGCAAGCCTGGACAGTACCCCGATGGAGTCACACAGGAACAAAAGCTTCATGCCACTGCTAGCGAGCCTTTTCAGTACCATGATAGAGTTACTTGTATCACCTCTCTACGCAGGAAGCCTTTCTCTTCTTACACCTTATTCACTTTTCATTTTTTCTAAATTTTTCATATTTTCATATTTTCATTTTCCATTTTCATAACTGTGAATAGCACTTATTAATTTCATATATGTAAGAGGGATCCCAGCTTATTTAGAGCATAAGAGGTTGTTCCTTTAGAGAAATATTTTATGTATATCTCTGACATATTTGTTAAGGTTTTCCCCCTCACCTTACTCTACTTGACTGAGCTGACAAGGGTTAACCCAAAACAACCGACTATAGTAGGTGGGACTAGTTAGAGTGCAAGTGTTGTGTTTTCGCCAAGATTCACTCCGAACATAACATATTTTCCATTGGTGTATCATTGACTGAAGACAACAAGTTCCAGAGGAGTTAGACTTGCTTTTCACGAAAGAAGGTCAATTAAGAGTGTTGGAGTTCTACCAGTGTGTCGCCAATGTTGTAGCGGCTACAACCATCCTCCAAAATTTTGCCTTAGCTTCGTTTTGGAGCCTCCCTACCAACCATCCTTAGCAACATGTCTTGCACTGCCCATGTACTTATGCTTTCAATTGAGTTTCTTTGGCTTATCAGCTTGTGTTCGCTAACTTGTTTGCCTTTCACCCACAAGTTGACTTCTCATGACTTGGTTTTCAATTGATTCTTGTGCTAACTTGGAGAATTGGTTGAACTGGAGGGAAATCAACCTTGCTCTCCAGAATTGTGCAAAGCATCAATGAAGCCAGCTGCTCTTCAAAATTGCGCAAAGCATGCAGGGTTTCTTCCCCTTGAAAATTACATAGAGCAGCCCATCACTGGGCTTGCTCTTAGAATTTGTGTAGTTTTGGCTGGCAGCCTTAGCTTTAGTCCAAAAATTGCGCAGAGCTTGAAGGGCAACAAGAGCCACTCAACCTAGAAACTGCACAGAAGTTATCCCAAGGCTTGTTGTCCATTGCATGTGCTCCTAAGTTGACCGATTCCATCTAGGATTGTGCAATCTTGCCTTACATGCATGGGCAGATTTTTCCTGAAAAAGCAAAAAGCATCCCTAGATTTTAGGGATCTATATTTAGCAGCGGGGGGTTACATGCAAAAGCCGTTTTAGAAACCTCTCGCCAAGTGTCGTCTTTTCCTAGAATTGTGGCATGCGCATCATAAACCTCGATCTTGTCAAAACTATTTATTCAATGCTTCAGAGCTCATTCTTCACTTTGATCTTGGAGCTATGGCATTCTCATCGCATCTAGGAACCTTCGACGCACTTACTGCAGCTTTTTCTGGGCAAGTCCGCTTTTCATGTCCTTTGTTGCTTTTTTGTCGCTTTTTGTATTTCGGTTTGTGTGAGTGTTTCGGTATTTCATGTTAGCTTGCAGAAGCATTGTTTCAAGTTTTCCAATGCATTTCCTTGTTGTCGCATGCATGACACTGTTTTTGCACTAACGGTCGTCGTTGCGACGAATCGCTTCACACACTTCATTGTTTTCCTGTTTTACTGAATCCTACACCCACCGATTGCATGCATGTTCATTCACTCATATTTGCACCCAGTTTCGCACATGTATTCAGTCCCTTACTGCTTTCAATCGCCCGTCGGCGGGTCTAAGCTATCTTGGCCCAGACCCTGCCCAGCGCATTTCTGGGATGGAAGGCCTCGCCTTGCTCCTAGAAATTGCGCAAAGCTTGCCTCACACTGGCCTTCGAGGGTGTGCTCTGCGATATTCTGAGAGGCAATGCCTCAGTTGGCCCTCGGAATTAGTAATTACGCAATGCAATTTTCCCGGGTTGAAGTCGTGCTGACTGAAACTGCGCATTGCGCAGTTCCAATCCTCAGCAGGCCAAGCTGGATTGTGCTCTGCGCAATTTCAGCAGTCAGTCAGATCACTGGCAATCTTGACTGTGCTCTGCGAAGTTCTGGGAATCAGTCTCCCAGCCTCTCAATGAAAATTGCGCAAACCTTCCTATTAGTCACCCAAGTGTGTTGCATGGCAGTCCTCAAGTTGCTTTTGGTTTTCAACTGACAGTTTTCTTGCCATGATTGTTGATCTGTCTCCATGTATCACAGGTGTTCATTAGTCTCTCAATAGCACAGGTACAATGGCTTCCAAGAGAGCAGGGTCAAAGGACACCATTGAGAGCGCAACTGGAGATGTGGTTGAGAAAGTGTCTATGAGCTTGCCCATTTATGAAGATACTAAGTTGTTCATAGACAAGGACATCAACGACATCTTTTCAGGCACCTTTGAGGAGAATCTGGAGGACTGCAGAGTCTATGTCAACATACAGAAGTCTGGCTTGTGCCGGGTTGCATGCAGGTATCCCGCATTTCCATGCGCAGGCATGATCCACTGGATTGTCTCGCATACTACCAAAGACAATGGTGTTCAGCAGTGTCAGTGGAACAAAACTTGCTGCCTTCAAGGCAGAAAACTTTCAGGAGATGTATCACTTGCCACAACTAGTGATCACAATGGACGCACCCTTCACCAATCCCAGCAGCAGTGCAAACTCAAGAGACATCTTGAAGACCTAGGTGAGAGAACCATCTAAGTTCAGGACAACACCCAACCAAGTATAAAAGACAAAGATACTGCGGAAGGCTTATCAGCTCTTGGTCATCTTCGCATACCGCTTATACGGCCAAGAAAGTACAGAAAACATCTTGCAAGGGTGGGTGATCGAGTTGGATCAGCTAGCGAACAAAGGAAGACCTTTCGATTGGTCTGACATGTTGGCTCTCCAACTGAAGGGACAAGTGACAGATGCCCAATACCCGCCCAAGGGTTAGCAAGCAAAGCTCTTCATGTCCACCTACATTCTTGATGCAATTTGTGCCCGTCAGCAGTTCCCTGGCTTGGGTTGGTCATGGACTCCTTCAAAAACCTCTATTGTTATGCAACCAGCTCATAAAATAGAAGAAAAGATAGATCAACGCCTTCAAAATCAGCCTCTTCAAGGAGGCAACCTCCTTTACATTACACAAATGAACAATTCTTCGATGATACAAATGACAAGACCTGCTTTCTATATATAGGAGTCTAAGGGTCCCAATACAATCAAAGCCTACATAACAATAATATTGTAGGGGCACAACAATAACAATAGTGGGCTTCTATGGGCATAATAGTAACAACATGGGGACTATATTGGCATAATAATAGAATAAGGGGGTTGAACTAATAACAATAAGGGGTTACACTAGTAGTATAGGGACCTAATTGCGCCTTTCCTTCAAAAAGTGTTGTCCTCAATGCTTGAGTAGTTTTGGATGCTTCTGTATAAAATTTTCATCCTCCCATGTGGAATCTTCAGCGGGTAAGTTCTTCCACTTGATGAGATACTCTAAAATTGATCGATTTCATAGCTATCAATTTCTTGTTTTTGTGACTCCTTCCGATTCCAATATGATTTTTCCTTCCTCATCAAGTTCAAGCAATATTGTTTGAACTAGGATCTTCTCACCTATAACCTTCTTTAAGAATGAAACATGAACACTGGGTGCACTTGGGAAGATGCAGGAAGCTCCAATTGGTATTCCATGAATCCATAGTACCAATCTTTTGTAACACCTTGTACAGACCATAATACTTTGGTGATAATTTATTATACTTCTTAGCTTGCTTGAGGGACATTTGTTTGTATGGTTGTAATCTTAGAAATACCCAGTCACCTACATCAAAACTTCTTTCGCTGCGATATTGATCTGCTTGTTGTTTCATTCGATTCTACGCCAAAGTGAGGTTATCGTTTAAAAGTTGGAGAACTTGTTGTTGATGCTCGATGTGATATTTCACTGCTTGAACCCTTTTCTTCTTGATATGTCCTTCTATCTTAAGAGTTTGTGGAGTGGTAATTCCTGCCAATGCATTACAAGATATGGTCAAATTCATTTCTTCTTTCTCTGGGGTTGGTTCCTGGTGAGTATCCTTTTCTTTTGACATTTCTTGATCCTTTTCTTCCTAATATTTCATTGTTTGAACCTTCTTCTTCTTGATATGTCCTTCTATCTTGAGAGTTTGAGGAGTGGTAATTCCTGCCAATGCAGTACAAGATATGGTTGAATTCATTTCTTCTTTCTCTAGGGTTGGTTCCCAATGTATATCCTCTTCTTTTGACGTTTCTTGATCCTTTTCTTCCTTCTCTTCACAATCTATGTAAAATAGTTTCTTCTCAACACATTTATGACCTTTAATGTATTTTCTATCACAATTGTAACAAATCCCTTTTGCTCTTTTTTCTTCCAATTGTTGTGGTGTCAACCTTGTAGGTTGTGGAAGGCTAGGAGAAACAACACTTCCATCTTTATAGTTGTGAGTGGTAGACTTCCTTGCTACCATAATTTTCTTTCTAATTTTCTTGCTAACCTGTATGCCTTCTCCAATGAATCAGGTTCCCAAAGGCGAACCTCATGTTGGATGTTATCTTTTAAAGTCCCTATGAAGGCATTAATCCTCTGCTTCTCTGGAATATCATTTACCCTTATATTCAATTTTTGGAATTTCTCAATGTGCCTGCCATTGAACCCTTTTGTTTGAGATTTATCAATTGGCTAAAGAAGGTGTTGCTCTTTCTCTCCTCATAATGTGCTATCATTTCCTCTGTTAAAATTGACCAGGTGACAAGTGCTTTACGAAAACAAAGCCTTTTATACCATACAAACTGACTCGGTTCTAAATATAAAGCTGCAATACGTACCTTTTGTAATAGTTGTACATCATGTACATCGAAATATTGCTCGCTCTGTAGTATCCAATTTACCGGATCCTTGCCATCAAACTTCCTCAAATCGCTTTTTCTTGATTTTAGGAGCTCGATCTTGAATCTGTTGTATCTCTAAAATTTTGGATCTCCAAGGTCTGAAATTGCAACTTGCGGTAGCACTCTGCGTCCTCTTTCCAAAGCCACCAATCTGATCGAAATTGGATTCTCCAAGAAAGAGTTATGCTCAATCTCCCAAGATGACCTGATTATATACTTTTTGAGTAAAGAAAACTTGTACGAAGTGCCACGTGTCACTATTTCAACCTTTGGACCTGAAACTGATACACAGACAACTACAGGTCATCCTCTTTCTATAACTTCTTACGAAATTTCAATCGAATGCTCAGAAAGAAAGCTATGATGATTTTCCCCAAGTCACCTATTCGGGATCATGCAAAAACCCGAACTTACTTGGATCATATCTCCAAAAATATAGTGTTAGAAGATCTGAAATTCGGACTCGAGGTTCACACATATTTCGGCTCAAATGGGTTTTTTTTAGCTTCTGAAACATCGCAGAAAATTTTTTTAAGCGAAAATGCCACAATGACTTGTTTGGAGCAGCGAAACCCTAGAATCCAAAGCTCTGATACCAAATGTTATGCAACCAGCTCACAAAATAGAAGAAAAGATAGATCAAAGCCTTCAAAATCAGCCTCTTTGAGGGGGCAACCTCCTTTACATTACACAAATGAACAATTCTTCGATGATACAAATGACAAGACCTCCTTTCTATATATAGGAGTCTAAGGGGTCCTAATACAATCAGAGCCTACATAACAATAATATTGTAGGGACACAACAATAACAATAGTGGGCTTCTATGGGGCATAATAATAACAACATGGGGACTAAATGGGCATAATAATAGAATAAGGGGGTCGCACTAATAACAATAAGGGGTTACACTAGTAGTTTATGGACCTAACATCTATGCACACCTATTGCAGGTTGTTCTCCGCGTGCAGTTTCCGTCGAGTTATACTACAGCTATCAGACCACTTCGTCACCCCAGTGTACAAGATGATCTTTGAGCAGGAGCTGCCTTGCATGTCACAGGCAATGATGGCAACATTGGTTAACATAGCAAATTGGTATGCCTCACCCCTTGGCACCTTCATCCGAATGTACAACGTGGAGAAGACTTTGCATGTTTTACCGATGTTTGCCATGGACAAGTTGATCATGCAAGAGGTTGCATACCACATCTCAACAGGGTTGTCAACGAGACTACACATGAAGAAGAAGGCACCTTGACCCGCTCTTCCTTTGCAAATCGGGTTGTATGAAATCTAGAATCTCAAGCATGCTAAGGCCGAGACGGAAGAATTCAAAAGATTCACCTTCAACACTAGAAGTTTCAATCCATATGACCTACATCTCTTAGTGGAAGACCGTTGTGCAAGAATGTATCATCCTTGGATCCACAGGGCATGTCATTGGCCTGAGGAAGATCCATGGAGATACTACTACAACTCCTCAATTTTCAATGAACCAGTCAAAGTGACTATAGAATGGTTAGCAGTGCATAAGGTAGCAGCATCTCAGAGAGCAGCAGTATTAGCAGTAGACCTGCGCACGACAAAGGCAAGAGGAAGGTTGTGGACAATGTAGAGGTGGATCAAAGCTGCAAGTTCAAAGCAGATCCAATTGTATTAAGCACAATTTTGGAGATTGAGGCAAAGAAGCGACAGCGCAATAGAAGGATTGCGCAAAGAGAGAGGGAGAAGCAAAAACTCGAGGAGGCAGAAAAGAATTTGCAGGAGATGCAGCAACAACTAAAGGAAGCGCAGCAGAAAGAAGAACAGAAGGAAGCGTAGTGTTGACGAAACTACGCCAATACAAGTTATTGACTCATCACAGCTGGCAAATAGCAAACACGGTGAATAGTCGTAGAAGCAGGACTTTGCTCAAGAGATTGAACAGATGGACATGGATGTAGTTCAACCAAAGCAAGATCAGGATACAGACCTCATGCCCAAAGACCAGGAGGTCACGCCACCGGCTTCACCAGATCCGAGAGCAAAGCAAGTCCCAAGTGATCAAGGAGACAATGAAATCCTTGAGGACAATCCGGAAGCAGATGTGCACAACATATCCTTTGACGAGTCACAACACAGAGTTGTGTAGTCGCGCAAAGTGCCCACTCCGGATGTCCATGCATCTCCTACGCGTTTTCGAGAACGAGTGATCGTGTCCAATGTGCACAAACATCCAGCTGTAATGGCAGATGCTACAAAGGCATATGCCGAAGCCACCAGCTCAAGTGTGATATTCTTGATAGCTGAGAACGAACGCATGCCTAAGGAGTTGCAAGCGGCCAAGTAGGGAGAAGAGCAAGCTACAACATCCACCAGAGCAGAGTTGAAGAAAGCGATACTCGATGGAGCATCGTCTCTCGAAACTATCATGCAGAAGCTATACTTCAGGTTCGTCATCGTGCATAAGTCAATTGTCCATCTTAATGCTTGGAAGCAGCGTTGTGCTAGGAGAGCACACATCTTGATAGACATGCACACTGTTGTCAATCACATGCAGATATGGACAATGAGGTACAAGGGAGCCCCATTGTACTTGCCAAAGATGATGAAGCCAAAGGCAGTGGAGTTGAAGACACACATCCGGAGTCAAATTCGAAACTATGAGGAACTCCCACAGCTCATCACCAGCTTACAGGCTTCACATGCACAAGTGTTCAGGAGCATGGATGTCATTGTGCGCGCACATGCGATCCCATCCATTGGCGCACTCACCGAGGCGAAAGCAAAGAACCAAGTCCAAATGGAGTTGGACATGTACTTCGAGCAGTTGATGCGCATAGCCCCCAGTGCAGACTTACAGATGAGTGCAGACACTATGCACCAGTATGTCGTTGGTCCAGATGCACTCAAGACCATGAAGCGCATGCTATATGACAAGTTGGACAAAGGTGCCAAATCACTGTACCCGAATGCAACGGAGGCAAGAGTTCGCTTTCATAAGAATGTCACCACAGAGTACGCGAACACCATAACAAACTACCAAGCTTGGCATCAATTCGCTACCACCATTCACCAAGAGGATGTCGACGAGTTAGTCTTCCCACAACTATCCGAGACTTAGTGATGTCTTGCATGGCTTACTCAAGCCCATTTTTGTCTCAAATGGGTACATGTGAAGATTGTATTGTAAACATGTTGTAAAATGAAAGACCAAGTGTCAATAGTAGAATGTAAACAGTCATGTGTAAGTTAAAGAGTCATGAGGGTAGTTGAAGAGGCACAAAGGGGAATGTCAAGGGTCACCCCACCCTTTGCTATATAGAACCTCATAATTCATTGTACAGGCTTTTGGGAGCCAAGCTTCTAATAGGGATAACCTAGAGAAAGCTTGGAGTGTATTGCAACGAGCCTTGGCTTCTCCACAGTGCAAAGCAAGTACATCTCTTTGGAGGAGCAAGCGGCAATGACTGTAACATTCCACTATTGGGGCTAGTGGTTGTCACGGTTGTATGTATGATTGGATATTTTACTCTTTTAATATAACAAAGCCTCATGCATATATTGTTATTGTAGTTCGGCTATCCTGGTTACTCTAACGATGTATGTAGTTGTAATTTACGCATGTATGTATGGAGTATTCTGTATGTGTTTGTATGAATCTTATCGAAGCGTGTTGTTGGTATAACTCATCACTTTGGATCGTCGGCTATCCTACTTTCCATCTCATGATGTCTTTCAGCTCGTGTGTTCCCTTTCAAGCTATGTGCTATCACAAGGTTCCAAGGAGCGCACTCTTCTCCCCTTCCATTTGTTAGAGCCTTTCTTGCACCTTCCTTGACTTGTTGCAAGGTCACACCCTTACTTCTAACAGGGACATCTTACTTACCTCTGCGTGCATCCGCATTCAAGGCAATACTATACTACCCACTGCTCAGACTCCTACTCCAAACGGTTTGAGGTCTAGTTGGGACTTCTTACCGGGGAGATTACCTGACATGTTGGCGGGTCCAGCACCGTCAACATGAACAAATCTTGCAACATCCAACTTTGCAATTGCTTGGGGACAAGCAACATCCGAAAGGGGAGGACTGTAATGTCCCTTCCTAAATATTTTCTAAGGTAAGAGAACCCAATTTTGTCAATTTTCGTCTAAAGGCAAATTTTGGAGGCAAGACTTAGGAAAAGTGGGTCGAAGAGCTTTTTAGTGGAATGTGGGGGCCATCCATCCACAAATAATACACACCACTTAGTAGAGAATTCGAATTTCCTAAGGGAGGTCAAAATCATAGGAGGGACCCACATGAGACCAAGGGCCAGCAAGTATAAATAAGTGGAAAGAAGCATCAATTTGGGGTTTTTGACATTTTGATCATTAATTGTTACTATAGCTGTTCAACTGAGTTACAAGTGCTACTTAGCACAAGAGCTTCCCAAGGAGTGAAGCTCAACCTTTCTTCAGTGGACCTTGAGTGCCACCCTAGGAAGGATTTCTATCTTGTTTGGAGGCTGAGAGAAAAGCATCACACAACACTACGCCATTTTGGTTCAGCTGGGACGCAGTACCAAGTGCCACGCAGTCTTTCAGGAAGATTGGTGTCGGAGCTAGAAATTACGTTGTTATTGGGGTGTTTCTTGGCCAAATTCCAAGTAAAAGAGGAGGATTTGCAGGTGGAGAGAATGTCCTTCAAGCCATACAGATTTTTGGGCATAGAGACTGCATCATCACCTATAGGCCTGGATAGTGACTTCTGGGGGTCAAGTGAGTGGAGTCATGGGCGGAGGATTGAGGAATTAGGTTGCTCAGATTTTGGTTGGAGGATAATTGTGGGGATTTTTCTAGCAATTTGAGAGCATCAAACATTATTCTCTGCTACAGGTGATATTTTTTGGTTGTGGAGAAGGGCCAAGCTATTTGGGGTCGAATTTTGAGGATCAAAACCAGAGCAAACCCTTTCTGGGTTTTTCTGCGTTTTCAGCAAGAGTTTCAGTCCTAATTTTACATAATTTTCTGGACAGATTTGAGGGGTTGGATCAAGGTCTCAAGACAGCAAGCAGTGCAGAAAAACTAGGCCAGCACAGATTTCTGGAGGACGAATTTCTACAGCAATTGGGCATCGACATATTGATCACCTAAGGCTTGTAGCTTGCCTTGAGCAAGCCCAGGTGTACTCTTTCTATTTCGTATTGTACTCCAGCAACTCAATATAAATAAAATTGTCCATTTTGGCATTTGAGGAGCATTTTCTGTCTTATGAGTGTTTACTAAAAAAAATTGTGTTGTATTTATTGCATGTCTGTGGTTATCACTATAAAAATTCTATTAGGAACATTACACATTCTCCTTTATCTTTCATTTTCATCCTTTTACTTTAATTTTTAACATTACCATGAAACAACTCAGGATGTTTGAGAGTAGTTCCAGCCTCATCAAACTTCATATAGAGAAAATAGAATTCCATATCCTATTCAAAATTCAATAGACTTAACAGTTTTCAGGAATTCATGATGAATGAGATTGTGGCATTTCATTAGATCATATCATGTATGAGGGTATGTGATTGTCATTTAATCAAGAGCAACAAACCCTATATGTGCTCATGTACCCTAGTGCTGGTGGTGTTAATTGTTGAACTCCTTTGTCACGGCCTTAGAAAAAAATTACCTTTCAATCAAGTCAAAATCATTGATCAAGCATGTTAAGCTTTTTCCACCATATTTTAAAGCTTGGATTAGGTAGTTTGATCAAAATTAGGCAATGTTGACTAATATCCCTAGACAATCGAAGTAAGGCAAAGGCAAGACAAGAGGAGAAGAATCTAGATTCTAGATGGTTGATGCTCAAATAATTAATCATTGATGTACAATGGATGTCATATCTATCTTGATTTATGTACAAATATGCATGTTTTCATATGTTCTACAACTAATTTCGTATTTTGGATGTTTTTTTTAATATAAATGCAAAAAAATATAAAAAATGTTTATATATGGTAGACTCTTCTGAGATGCTTTGCTTCCTAGATTTTTGGAAATGACGCTTCCACGTATCCGCTTCCAAAAGATGTCCCCGCTTCATCCAACACTGAGTCAAAGTAGTCTCCAAAAGAGCTCCATTTTGGTTCAATTACTGTGGCCTCCTTTGCTTATTGGAATGAGCCCAAAATAATCCAATTCCAGGCAATCAAACTTCGTCAACTTAGAGAGGATACCTGTAGTCAAAGTTCTGCAATTAGGTGTTGAACACCTAATCTTTGGGATTAGGAATCCTATGTAAATATTGTAAATATAAAAATAAGAGAAGTTGGAAGACGAAGAAACATTGGGAGATGAAATCCAATAGTCTCCCTCTCCTTGTATATAGTCATTTTCTATCTTAATGCAAATGCAACAATTCATTCGGAGTTACTCCTGGCCTGACATGGTATCAGAGCTAGCTCCCAAATTAGCCTTTTGTGCCATAACTCTTGCAAAAATCTTCCATTATTCTCTGATACATACTGTCCCTCTACTATATTTTGCATTACTCTTATTCTCTACAAATTTTGGAACATCCCATTTGATTGAATGTTGTGTTGAGCTCCTTTTGAAGATGGTGTAATCGTCTGTGCTGAAGGTTTTTTTTATGGTCATGGATGGTGTGTTGTATTCTGCATTAATTAATTTTTGAGGGCCAATATATGTTGGGAAGCAAATGAACTGTGATGGGCATTGGGTATGTTGGTGTGAACCGTCTCTAGCAACCACAGTGGCTATCACGATGGTTGGAAATTGCTGGGGTGAGCATGGAACCATAGTTTGAATGTTGTTGTGCATTGTTGCATATGTTGTATATGGAGGGCCCAACAGAATTTGAGGTATATTGACTATTTGAAGGCGATGTTGATTATGTTAGAACGTTGGTCGAAATGTTATGGTGAACGTTGGTCAAAACATGGAAGTCCTGCATTGAATGTATGTTGATTGGTGTGATGTCGTATACTATATGTTGGTATCTGTTCCATACTGTGTTGATTAAAAACCAATTAAAAATTGAATGTTGTGCAGTCATATGGTATAAGGCTATACGCTTGTGTTTCCATGGAATGAGTGTTAAGTTTAGGTATGTTCTATGCTTAGAGAAATTTATTTCAATTTTCACAGTTAGCTCAATATCTTTTCCAGATTAGCAATCACATCAGCGTTAAAGTAAATCGCAGATAGAACATAAACATAAATCGCAGAAGACAAGCCAAGACAAGAGGACACAAGATGTGGCGCTAGCCAGGGACAAACCCCAATGTGGGGAAACCCTTGATCAATTCTTCTTATGTGTTCTTCAATAGTTCAGCACAGAGAGAGAGGGAGAGTACATTTACAATTGAAGTCAACACTTTGACTTATCTAGATAAGAGCATAGATCATCTCTAAGAAGATGATAAATGAGATCAGTTGAAGACATGCTACGTCAACTAATTCTCCAAGGTGGCTCCTTCACCTATCATCGTGCTACATCTCGCCATCATGTTGCACCTCACCATGCTGCACCATGTTGCATCCATCTTCGAACTGCTGGACCTCATAATTGTTGCACCTTACGCTACACCGCTGTCCCATGTGCCATTGTTGAACCATGTTGTCATACAGCATGTCTCATGTGCTTGCAACACCATGCTTACCACAACTATCCATGTTGTCCACGCTTTCCATGTTGCACCATGCTTGTTATTGTCCATGCTTGCTATTGTCATGTCACAGCTGTTGTCCCACTTTGCTGCTATCATGTCACAGTTGATGTCCCACTTTGCTGCCATGTCATAGCTGTTGTCCCACTTTAGTTGTTGTCCATAATGACATTGATGTCCCATCATTGTGTTGTCCCAACATTGTAGGCAGCACCATATAGCCCAGATGTCCCATATATATTAGCATTGTTGTACTAGTTGCCTTGCTGTCCCATACATCTATCCATCAGTCCACAAACAGCCCTCAATTCTGCTGCATGCTACTGCTGATTTCTGCCTAGGGTTATGTGCATGTACTAGTCTAGTTAGGGCACACCAACTAGCCTAACATATAGGGAAAATACCCATGTTTGCCTTGATGTCCTTAGAGGTGACTGCGACCTGGTTAGGAGGTCTGTTCTAGGTCTCTCGGCCATCCAAACTTCATCTCCCAATTGCTGTTAGCAGTCCCTCATTGCGGCCCTATAAATGTGTCACTAAAACTGCCCACACATCAGTCCTATGACTATGGCTACCCTTCAAATAGTCCTTTATTGTTGCGGCATGATAACAAGGGAACTTGGCCCCTTCTCCAACACTTTGGACCCTCCAAACGGTGGCTAAGTGATCTGATAATCACCCTATGAATGACCTCAGTTGAAGATTTATTAAACAAAAGGTATTACAGACTCAAGTGATGGTGTGTGTGTTCTGTGTTATTTAAGCAACGGATCAATCAGATTGCCAATACACAGAAAATAAGTGGAAAGACAGCAGAGAAATACAGTAAGCAACACAAAGACACAAGAAATTTTTAATAAGGAGTTCACCCTATTCTCCAGAGCTACGTCTCCGGTCCAGCTTCAGTGGTGGCCTTGTTTTATTGTGTCTTTCAACAGAGAAATTACAATGCAGGGACTCAATATGAGTTCTCCTGAAGCAGATTTTGCTTGGCAGGGTGGTTTTTGGATTCCCCAAGCCACTCAGAGTACATAGACTCTTGTTCTTCTTACCAACTGACCCTTGGTCTACAGTGGAAAGAGCCAACTATGGTGCTCAATCCGGACAGATTCCTCTATGGGAAGGCTTGAATCTTCAAGCTCTCTGGTGCTCGATAGTGCTTGTGGTCAGCTCGGCCCTCTGTCTCCTCTGCTTGGCTTTACTGTTCTCTGTGCTCAGTCCTCCTCTCAGGGTTCACTTTTCACTGTCTCTCTTGGTCGCTTCGACTCTTCTCTATTCCTCTTCTCTTTGAATCTCCGTTCCTCTTCTCAGTTCATGGCTTTAGCCATTCAATCTCCACGCCTATTCGGTTTCTCTCCCGTCTACGTCGATTCACCTATCGCCTGTGTGCTTGGAGTTCCCTGTTCAGCGTTAGCATGAATGCTCGGAAAGTAGCCACGCGTCCCCATCGAAACAGCGCCAGCCTGCTCGTCGATTCATTTCTTCGATTATGTCATGGATACGTTCTTTCTCCACCGTGGCGGTCAACAGATTCCAAATCCCCTTAAATCGCGGCTTATTTCCCTGTCGATTCTGCTTCTGTCTATCGGGCGCAATCTTAGCTGTCCGATCTGGGCTCCTCAAGATCCGACGGCATACGCACGTCGAGCGTGGTTGACTTGCTTGACCGATAACGTGCGATCACGGCGGTTTTTTCTCTCACCTCCGCTGCCACGCGTCGATCGCTGAGTGGGATCGCTCCGCTCTCCTCCAAAACCTCTTACCGTTCAAGGGTGCCCCGATCAAACCATTGGTTTCCAGATCGTGGGTCCCACCATCATACTTTGGCGCTTCTCATTTCTCCACCCACAGTCCTCTGGCTCCCAATGTGACCGAGTGCTTAAGGCTCTTCCATTTTGGCCCTGTTTGCCCAACGATGAGCGATTAGCGCTAATCATGCATCGAAAATCAGCTCCTTTTCCCGTTCCAGGGCTCCAGGGGCTACATCGACCTCCTGCGCAGTCCCCATGGGCCTCGGTCAGCGCGCTTTGACCGAGGTCCTCGTCGTTCCACGCCAGCTGCGATGGCCACTGGTTCAGGGCGTTTTCGATTGCTGTTTTGGATTCTTCAAGGATTTGTTTCGTCCCGATACAGTCATGGTTCTTTGACAGTGGTTTATGGATCCGATTTAGATCACGGCCTCCCTACTGAAAAGCTTTTGGACCACCAAAAGTTGGCTTTCTTCAAGCATTTACCAAGTGAGGAAACTGTTGTCTCACTTGTCCAATCTCAATCCACTTCGCACTGCTCGGCTTCGAACCTTTAAGCCCAATCCTGAGGTATTCCACCTATCCACTGCGCGTCGTCCTTACCTTCCTGTCCAGCACTGTATATTCCTACAACTCATTAAGATATTCAGGTAGCAGGTCATCAACAGAAGGTAATTGACTCTGCTCTTCAGGGTCCTCAATCATTGAAGGTTCAAACAACCTCAAGCAATCTACGTTCACGACTGAGTAGATGTGCATGTAAGCTAGCAAATCAAGGCGAAAAGTATTTTCATCAATCTTCTCAAGTATCCTGAAGGGTCCATACCTGATAGGTTTTAGCTTCTTGCCTTCACCTTGCATTCTGTCCTTGCTGATATACAACGAGACTTGGTCTCCACCCTGAAAACTATGCTCCATCCGATGCTTATCATGCCTAGCCTTGTACTTGGCCTGGCTCCTTTCCAGCTATTCCTGTACTGCCTAGTGGATCTCCTGGATCTGTTCAATGAACCTAGTTGCCCTGTCCACATCACTGTGTCTATCAACCATGGTATCTTTACCAAAGAAAAAAATCCAAGGGAGACCTTGGTATGAAACCAAAGCAGGTCTCAAAAGGAGATCTCTCAGTAGAAGAGTGTTTGGCTCTATTGTAAGCATGTTGCACATAATACAAGTGTTCATCCCAAAGCTTAGGGTGTTTGCTGCAATATCCTCTCAGTAACTGGATCACTGTCCTATTAACTACTTCTGTCTGGCCATCTGTTTGTGGATGAAAATCTGTGTTTTTCTTTAATTTGGTGTCCATTAGTTCCCACAGACTGGACCAAAACTTTCCCACAAATCGGGTGTCTCGATCAAATATAATAGAAGTGGGTAATCCAAAATGAACCCATACATGTTCAAAGAATAATTTTGCAGTTTGTTCAGCTGTAATATATTTACTACAGGGCATCAAAATAAACATTTTGCTGAACCTATCCACAACAACATATAGATAATCATGACCTTTCCTAGATTTAGGCAGTCCTCCTACGAAATCCATGGAAATGTTTTCCCAAGGGTGAGAAGGAATTGGCAATGGAGTGTATAAGCCTAGTTTTCTGTTACTGGGCTTGCTTTTAGCACACATAGCACATCCCTTTACATATCTAGAAATTGTCTCACTCATTCTTGGCCAATAGGAGAACCTTTACAGTTGTGCAACTGTTTTACTTACCCCAAAGTGACCAGATATCAGAGAAGTGTGTGCTTCCCTAATTATCTTTGCTCTCTCAGTTTGTGGAATGCAGAGTTTCCCACAATGATATAAGAGTCGGTCCTTTACATGATAGTCCAATTCTTCTACTCTTTTGCCTTCTTGCATATACATCTTTAAAGTCCATATCCTGAGCATATTGTTCTATGTAGTTTTCATGCAACACAGAATTATGCTTAAGTATGGTAGATGCATTTATAATAGGTCTAGATAACATGTCTGCAACCTTGTTATGCATGCCTTTTTTATATCTGATGACTAAATGAAACTGTTATAGAAAACCCATCCACCTATAATGTCTTGATTGTTGCAACTTAGTTTGGGAGTGCAGGTATTGAAGTGGCTGATGATCAGTATGTATTACTGTTTCTTTGCCCATTAAGTAATGTTTTCACTTTTTCACACTCTGAACTAATGCATACAATTTCTTATCATATGTAGGATAGTTGACTATTGCAGGATTAAAAGTCTCAGAATGATAACATATGGGTTTACCGTGTTGTGTCAACACTGCTCCCATGGCATAGTCACTGGCATCAGTTTGGATCTCAAATGGTCTTTGTAAATCTGGCAGTGCTAGTACATGTGTTGTACTAATTTTTTCTTTCAAGGTGTCGAAGGCTTTCTGCTACTTGCCTCCCCACTGAAACACCTTGTTCAATCCTGTCAAAGCATGTAAGGGAGCTGCAATTGAGGAAAAATTTGAAATGAACTTCCTCCAATACTGTGCTGCTCCTAAGAAGCTTCTCACTTCTGTAGCGGACTTGGGTTTAGGCTAGTTTATAGTGACTGCCACTTTAGCGGGATCTATTTTCAATTCACCTCCCCTACCATATGACCCAAATAATTTAGATAGGTTTTGCCAAATTCACATTTGGAGAGTTTAACATAATTTTTTTCTCTTTTCAAAACATCTAATGTCTGCTTAACATGCTTTAAATGTTCTTCCCACATTTTACTAAAAATCAGAATGTCATCCAGATACACAATAACAAAATCATCAAGAAAAGGTCTGAGTACATCATTCATTAATCTCATGAAAGTAGCAGGGGCATTGGTCAAGCCAAAAGGCAAAACCAGCCATTCATACAATCCCTGCTTTGTTTTGAAAGCAGTCTTCCATGCATCTTGCTCTGCAACTCTGACCTGATGGTATCCACTGTGCAAATCCAGCTTGGTGAAATAAACAGCTTCCTTCAGTTGATCTAAAAGATCATCTATGCGAGGAAGGGGATAACGATTTTTTATTGTTATCTTATTCAGTGCTCGGTAATCAATGCACATTCTCCACGAGCCATCTTTCTTTCTCACCAAAACGATTGGCGACCCACATGGTGATGTGCTAGGCCTGATGAACCCTTTCTCGAGCAACTCCTGCACCTGCTTCTTGATTTCAGCATCCTCTAAAGCAGATAAACTGTACATTCCAATGTTAGGCAAAGGAACATCTTGCTGCAAAATAATATCATGTACTATTCCCTTTTTGGGTGGTAGACCTTGAGGTTCTTGAAACAAGACATCATACTCAGAAACAATATTTTCTATATCAACTTGCTGATCAGAATTACAGCCCTCAAATACATTGGTTTTATCAGTTTTCTTTTCCTTTACAACCATCAGTAAGAACTGTTTGCATGAATTTATCATTCTTTTCATCTATCCTGAGTTTATGAGAGTATAATTATTCTTGAGCTTATGAGCTCTCACAAAGTATTTGATTCCATCTTTAACAAGTAGATACTTGTTCTCGGCTCTATAGAAAATAGCCTTTCTATCATACAAGTAAGGACTTCCTAAAACAATTCCACATATATCCAAAGGAATTACATCTAACTCAACCTCATCTACAAATGCTAACCCAAAAGAAAACTTGAGTTTGCACTATCTAGTCACTTGTAGTTGCGCTTTATCATTCAACCATCCTAATGGGTATGGCTTCCTATGAGGTGCAGTTGCTAATCCCAATTTCTTTACAATTGCTTCAGAAATCAGATTTACTTGTGAGCCGCTATCAAACAAAGTATCAATCTTTTGATTTCTGGAAACAACTCGAATATGGAAAAGCTCATGCCTTTTTCTCTCATGTTCTTCACCAATAACAGATTGAGCAAAATTACTAGTAGATGCTTCAGAATTCTTACCTTTTATACTTGTGGCTGCAATGATTGTTTCATCTCCCGAGTCTAACCCCAAATCTTTCTAAATAGTTGCAGCAGTCTTCCTCTTGCCCTCGGACTCCTTAGGTCTCAGCTCTAGATGCAGAATCCAACAATGCTCATCATCATGCCCTTCCTTTTTACAGTGAGTGCATGAAGCTTTGCCTTTCTGTGCAATGTTAGCCTTCCTTGCTTTCCACTTCTGCTTTCTTTTCTCCTTGCTCTTGCTTACAGTGGGTTGGGATGGTTCCCCAACTTCTAGATTTACATTCTTTCCTCTAGCTTCTAGATGAGTAGCTTGTACAAATACCTCATATATACTAGTGGGATTAAACATGAGGATGGTATGCCTCATGTAGTTGTGTAGACCACCAATGTACTTCAAAAGAGTTTCTGGTGAGTCTAATGAGATATCCAACATCAATGCTCTCTTTCTGAACTCTTGAGTATACCCTTGTACACTTTGCCCCTTCAACTGCCGAAGAGTTTGCCAACTCATCATGGCTTGTTGCATGTAGGCCAATGGATAGAACTGCTTTTTGATTGCAGTAACAAATTCACTCCAGACAGAGATGGTCTTACCATGCTTCCTCATATCAGCCTGGGTTCTGCCTTCCCACCAAACCAAGGCAGTGCCCCCTAGTCGAAGGCTTGCCAACTGAATCTTGCTCTTGTCTGAGTCTATATTTTGTACTCTACAATACACATCAATTTGTCTAATCCAATTGTCCAACTTTTCAGCATTTAGCTCTCCATCATATATAGGCAAATCAAATTTAACATCTTACTTAATCAAAGATGCCTTCTTATTATGCAAAAGGCTACTAGGAGGTGTAGGGAAGCTTTCTTCTTTTCCCTTTCCTTTTGAGTGGTCATGGGAATGAGATTCATCTTCTTCTTTATCTTGCTTAGAGCCTCATGAATCTTCACCCTTATGCTTTCTAAAGTCCCTATACATTTCTTCTACCATAGACTTTATAGCTAGGAAAATTTCTATGAATTGAGGGTCTGGCCCTATAGAACCTTCTTCTGACATTGTCTTCTGAGAATAGACTCTTCCAATTTCAAGATTAGTTTCCACCAACTCTCCTTCTCCTAATTTGAGCTTTGATCTAGTGAGCATTCACAGCTAAACCAACACAAGCTTGTCTAACCTTACAGCCTAGAGCTCTGATACCACTTGATCTGATAATCACCCTATGAGTGACCTCAGTTGAAGATTTATTAAACAAAAGGTATTACAGACTCATGTGATGGTGTGTGTTTTCTGTGTTATTTAAGCAATGGATCGATCAGATTGCCAATACACAGAAAATAAGTGGAAAGACAACATAGAAATACAGTAAGCAACACAAAGACACAAGCAATTTTTAATAAGGAGTTCACCCTTTTCTCCAGGGCTACGTCTCTAGTCCAGCTTCAGTGGTGGCCTTGTTTTATTGTGTCTTTCAGCAAAGAAATTACAATGCAGGGACTCAATATGAGTTCTCCTGAAGCAAATTTTGCTTGGCAGGGTGGTTCTTGGATTCCCCAAGCCACTCAGAGTACACAGACTCTTGTTCTTCCTACCAACTCTGTGACCCTTAGTCTACAGTGGAAAGAGCCAACTATGGTGCTCAATCTGAATAGATTCCTCTATGGGAAGGCTTGAATCTTCAAGCTCTCTGGTGCTCGATGCTGCCTGTGGTCAGCTCGACCCTCTGTCTCCTTTGCTTGGCTTTACTGCTCTCTGTGCTCAGTCCTCCTCTCAGGGTTCACTGTTCACTATCTCTCTTCGTCGCTTTGACTCTTCTCTATTCCTCTTCTCTCTGAATCTCCGTTCCTCTTCTTAGTTTATGGCTTTAGCCATTCGATCTCCACGGCTGTTCGGTTTCTCTCCCGCCTACGTCGATTTGCCTACTGCCTGTGTGCTTGGAGTTCCCTGTTCGGCGTCATCATGAATGCTCGGGAAGTAGCCACGCGTCCCCATTGGAGCAGCGCCAGCCTACTCGTCAATTCGTTTCTTCAATTATGTCATGGATACGTTCTTTCTCCACTGTGGCGGTCAACGGATTCCAAATCCCCTTAAATCGCGGCTTAATTCCTTGTCGATTCCGCTTTTGTCTATCGAGCGCAATCTCAGCCATCCGATCTGGGCTCCTCAAGATCCGACGTCATACGCACGTCAAGCGCGGTTGACTTGCTTGACCAATAACGCGTGATCACGGCGGTTTTTTCTCTCACCTCCATTGCCACGCGTCGATCGCTGAGTGGGATCGCTCCACTCTCCTTCAAAACCTCTTACCGTTCAGGGGCGCCCCGATCAAACCGCTAGTTTCCAGGTCGTGAGTCCCACCGTTGTATGTTGGCGCTTTTTGTTTCTCCGCTCACGGTCCTGTGGCTCCCAACATGACCAAGTGCTTAAGCTCTTCCATTTCGGCCCTGTTTTCCCAGCACTA
>Ga0115845_100037_pt1 | contig 21228 bp, 26 predicted proteins | sample InSIn1SAF170_2_FD_83859 | JGI IMG/M metagenome (GOLD analysis project Ga0115845, IMG submission 83859) | reverse complement strand
CGGTATAAATCAGTTCGAGATTGGATTAAGTCAGGATGAAAGCGTAAGTGGAGTGCTGGCGTTTATTGATGAAGCTATAGAGGGATTAAATAAGCCGACTGAATGGGGTGATTTATTGCCGTTATCTCAATCAGAAACTGTTTTAAATCCTTATCCGATCCATGCACTGCCACCACTTGCACAAGATGCAGTGAGGGCTATTTCTGAGCATGTGCAATCACCAATTGCCATGACTGCCCAATGTGTTATTGGTGCTATGTCGCATATCGCCCAAGCTAAAGTAAATGGCTCAAGGTGCATTTGTTCAATTCTGACTGGCAAATAAAGCTGCTTATAACCTGCCTGTGATAGTTGGTTAATAACGAACTGTATTTGTTCAAAATCAAACGGCTTGAGTTCTGTTTTATGGTTGCTGCATAGGGTAGGCAGTAGCACCAATACAACGGCGTAGCCAGTTTGGGCAATCTTAAAGAATGCCTCCAGTCCATAAGTAATGATTACTGGCTGGGCATGGTCAAAATCGCCATACCTTGCAAAACCTTTAGCCAGTCCATCAGGTATGACGGCCACACGCTGCCCATCCTGCATGACTGCACATTGAACAAGCTCCATTTGCCCATCATAGATAGGCATAATTAAAGGCTGTGCATAGGTAACGCCGTTTATATCCACATTGCCATCATCAATATAAATCGGCTGCTCAGGACTGCCAAAACGCTGTATGAGTGGATGTGATGAATAAGCATCATTAAACGATACAAGCTGCGTACATTCGTTTAAAATGGCTTTGGGTGTTATTAGTTCTTTGGGGTGGTCATAATCAAGCATTGTGGCTACCCCCTTTCATAACAGCATAAACCGCAGTTTCTAATGATTCTTTTAATTGTCCAGCCACTAAGAACAAGCCGTGTATAGCTGCTGCTGTGTGGCCTTTAGCTAGATTGAAATCTGATAACTCATCAATAGTGACTACAATGCCATTCGCTAAGTCGATATAAGCGGAAACATATAATTTAGTTTTTACACTAGCACTTTCAATATCTTCTAAAGCACCATTCGCCAGCACTTCACAAACGCTCATCATGGCCTTTGCTTTATCATCTGAAAGGCTGCACTGGTCGTAGCTAGTGTATAAGCGAAGCAATACGCTCTCTAGTGATTCAAGATAGACTTGAGCATCTTCTAAATGATTTGCTGCTGTTTTATTGATTTGATTAGGCATGAGCTATGCCTCCTATTAGTTTTGAGTTTTGAGGATTCGCCATAGCTTGAGAAATTATGGTGAGGGGATTCACTCTCGGTCTAATAGTACCGCCCGACATATTCGCCATTACTGACTTATTTTGTCGTGTCATCCCCTCATAGAGGGAGTACAGCCTTGTTTGTGTAGCTGAAACACTTGCGCTTGTTTCTTGCGCAGCTTGAGAGGCTAAGCAGAAATTAGGCACAATAAAACCACAATGACGCTGTGGGGTGACGCTATTAGATTTTGAGAGGTCTACAGCATAACCATACTTTGGCATGTTAGCAATATTGAATAATTTGTTTTTCATGCTTCTGCTCCTTTCAAGTAAGCATCAATAAGCTGCTGTAAGCTCTCCCCATGCAGCACCACAACGCCAGTGGCTTGAGGGGTTTGCATAAGTTGCTTCATACCGTCATCAATGGCCTGAACTCCACCGCCTACGGTGATTAGTTCGATAAAACTACAAGCCTCATTGTTTACGATTAAATCCGCCTCAATATCTGCCTCGGTGTTAGTGCGATATGAAGCCAGTACAATGTCTTTCATGCCTTCACCTCACTGCACACGGTTGATATGGACATTTGAATTAATCAAAACGCCGTCATTTGATAATCCGACTTGCTGGCGGTTATCCATCATCTGCAATAAACGCTGCTCTGCTTCCTCAAAGCTAATGCCGAAATGCTTTGCAATGTCCTCTAACTGGTACATAGGTTCGCCGTCATCCGTGTAACCGCTTGGCGGTGGCAGTAGGTTTAATTCCTTCGCCTTTTGGTGCATTTCTGCTTTGATATGCTCAGGCGTGTAGTGCATTGTTAGCATGAGTGCCTGCTCAGTGATGGGGTGGTGTTCCCCATACTGGGCAAGCATTGCTTTGTAATGGTCAAACGCTTTGAAAAATTCAGGGTCTACATGCTTAATCATTGTGTATACCCTCAAAAGTTAGCTGTAAATTTGCTTTGCATGTTGTAATTCTTAGGTTTAAATCTCGCATTGAATAACGATGGTTCACTAATCCAGTGCCATGAAATGAACCTTTAGCCTTTTGGGTCTTTGCTTGCATACATAGGCGGTTTAATTCTTCATAGGCTGTTTGTCTTGCTGAATAGCTCCCAGTCTTGCGGATGCTCGGCAATACCTCAGCAAATACCCAGTTTTGGAAATTCAATGCTTCGGGTTTAGTCGATCTAAATACAATGCGGTACAGGTTTTCTTCACTGATAAAAGTTAGCTTTTGAGTACCGCCATTTGTAAGGGTATACATTTCATGTACCCCCTTTGGATTTAGCTTAAAACGGCTTGCTGTCGCGTTTTTAATATCTAAGGCTTGACCAACATCAGGCAGACAAAACAAAGGCTGTCCGTTTACATCAAAGGCGATCCGTACGCCGTGTTCATTGAAATTAAAAATAGATGGGTTCATGCTGCCACCTGCTTAATTAGTTCATAACGAGCATGTGAGCCGATGCCTGAATAATTGCGCTCACGATGGGTCACAATGTCATAACCTGCACAGCGTAAACGCTGAATGATTGCGCTCAATCGGTAGCAGTTGAAAAGGTCGATAGCCTCGGCCTGTGAAATGGTTTTACCTTGCTTGAGATAAGTCAGGACTTGTTTTAATTGGGTGCTATTCATGTTCTTATGCTCCCATCGTTGCAATGGTGGCTTGTTCTTCAATCCATGCCTGCACCTCAGACATACGCCATACAGTGACGTTGCCACTAATCTTCAAAGGCTGTGGAAATTTCCCCTGCTTGACCCAAGTCCATATTGTTTTTTCACTAACTGGGAGTAATCCGACACGCTCAGGCTTGGCACTTACTTTGCGTTTCATGCCTGCATTTTCGCCTGTCTTTACTGTGTAGATTTTTTCGGGGGTAGATGGCGCACTAGCTAACTGCTTAACTCGTGCATATTGTTCTGTGTAAAGTGATGACATAAAGCACCCATCCTATTCATAAGTTGAAATAGAAAGCCTTTGCAGTTCATTGCATCGGCTTGATGGGTGTAATCTTGTAATTTATTGTTTTTTAAATCATTTCATGCAATGAAAATAAAATTGCATTGCAAAAAAAGATTATTTCATTTCATTATTTATCAATGATTTATATAGACTGTTGGCACTTGCTAAAACCTTCTCTGTACGGCTTTTTGATAATCCTTTAATACTTCCATGCTCATCTTCAATTCTTTGCAAAACTTTTGCTTGTGAGTTTTTACCCTTAACTTTTATTTCACTTCGGAGAGTTGTCATCAATACAGCAATAAGCAATAAGTCACTGTTTGCAATGTTTATTTTGTCGTCATTTATTGCATTTTCCTTTTGAGGATATTGCATTTTTTTACTTTCAAGCTCTGCAATATGTGCTTTTAGGTGGCCTATTTCTTCATTTAATTTTTCTACTTTGGTTTTTTCAATAGCTAAGTCCAGCTCAAGATTGGAAATGATTTTTTGAGTATTCAAATCGCCATCCATAATATTTGATTTTGACTCATCTAAACCATCATTGAAGCCATCAATAAACCTGTCATCATTTGCTAAAAATTGCTTAAAATCTTTAGCATCTATTCTATTATCCATAGGGTTATAACAAAGCATCTGAGCATCTATACAAGTACAGATATAATCATAAGCTTCCAGATAATTAGAAAAATTTTCCTTAAAATTGGTGTCATTTTGACACTGCTCAACATACTGGGGGTTATACTCTGTCATGATACAAGCAGCCTCATGAAGGGTTAATAAAGGCTTTTTATAAGTATCCATTAAAAAGTAAACATGTATTCTTTTCCGAATTGGTTTGATACTTTCTCCACCCATTGCTCTATTTTGTCAGCTGTCATGACTTGAAAATCTCGCCAATAATATTTCATCTGCTTCCATACCATCTCGATTCGATTTAACTCAGGGCTATAAGCTGGAATAAAATACAGATTCGTCGAAAAGTTAGTTTTAAGTAGCTCTCTGTAATCAGCCATCTTTTTACTTCTATGAATCGAGGCATTATCAACAATAAGAACCAATGGAAGGTTATATGTCTGTTTTACTTGTTGAGCTATTCCAGTTAAATAGGCATAAAACCAAGTACTTGTCACTGACTCTTGTAAACAGCTTGTCACCAGTTTCCCCGTTGAAAGCAAACACCCCATGACATTAACTCGTTTTAATCTTATTGCATCAACCGCATGAACATCACCTATCTTTGTCCACGCATAGCGGTTATCAGGTGTAGATGAAAATCCTGTTTCATCAACATAACCTAATATAATTTCACCACGTGCCGCTTGCTCTCGTAATTCTTCAATCTGCTGTGTTGCTTGTTCAAATGCAATCGGATCTCTTTTTTTTCAAGCTATGACGGGTACGCTTGAAGACCATACCTGAATCACGTAAAAACTTACGAATGGTTTCAACAGACACGGACACTTCGTATTCTTCATGTAGTTTGACTCGGATTTGTTCTGCATTGAGTGGACTTGTATTGACCCAATCTAGGATTTTCGCCTGATAGTCTGAGATCAATGTATTGGGTCGACCTGAGCGATGACCTTCTTTAATCGATTCAAACTCATACAATTCCCAACGTCGGCGTTGTAGCCTTATGGTTTCTGGGATACGTTCTTGTAGAGTGGCAACTTCCGCAACACTTTTACCTTCGGAAAGCCAGAGAATAGTTTGGGCACGTTGCCTTTCACGCCAATGTTTTGCATGCTTGACCAGAAAAATGAGTCGTTCTCGCTGTTCTAAACTAAGTGGTACAGAAACAATTCTAGGCATGTGTGAACATCTGTTAACTAAAAAAACCTTTTCGCATCATTAGTTATTTTTGTCAACTTAGCTTGATCTTGAGAACTAAGTCTTTCATTTAACTCTGTGCTAGCAATATGCCTAAACCCATGTGGGTCTTGCCTATTTTCATAACCTAGCCGTTTTAAAGCCATATTAAAGGTATTATCTGAAATTGGCTCTAAGATTGATGATCTGCTAGGAAATAATAATTTTGATACCTGACTTATAGCTTTTAATTCTTTTAATAAAGCAATAGCTTGGTTGGATAAAGGTATTGCATGGGGTATCTTGTTTTTCATAACTGATGCAGGTCTAATCCAAACACGTTGATTAAAATCAAACTGATCCCATGTAGCCAACCTTAATTCAGATGGTCGTGGAAATAACAATAAAAGTAATTCTAATCCTATAGCGATTTCTCTCTTTGGATATTCTCTGATCTTGCTAAGTAATAAAGGCACTTCATAAAATTTCACATGCTTCATCTCTCCTTTTTCATATTTATCTAAATTAGACTGAATACCTTCTAATGGATTGACTTCTAATAGGCCTTTGAATCTTCCGAAATCATATGTGCATCGACAATATGAAAGAAGTTTTGTAACTTGGTTATATATACCCATATTTCTTTGTAAGCCTAGAAAGAAAGAGAACCATTCATTTAATGTTATTTCAGAAGCATCTCTATGCCCAAAATTAGGCAAAATATGTTTATTAATTGACTTTACAGCTTTACTAAAAGTAACTTCATTCCATCTGGTTTTTCTTGTATCCAACCATGAAATCATCAAATTATTAAATTGCTTCTCTGACTCGATGCCCCTTTCTACCTTTATTTGTGTTTTTGTTTTAATTTCTTCTCCCCGTGATATTTTTTCTAGTATATCTGCCGCTTTTAATCTCGCGACTTTTGCAGAAGAAGCTGGGTAAGATCCCAAGCCTAACCAAGTCCATTTACCGTCTTTATTTTTATATCTCAGTTGCCAAGATTTCTTACCGCTAGGTTGCACACGAAAATATAAGTTATTTCCATCTAGCTCTCTGTATTCTTTCTCTTCAGGAGCTAAAGCAGCAAGTACTGAATCTGCTAGAGGTCTTCTTTTAATATCATTTCTATTCATTTTGATCGTATCTCATTATTTGTATCCTGCATAAATCTAATGCTAAGCGGATACAAATATGGATACAAGATCACCCATTATATGGGTGGTTATGAGTAGTTATTACTTTAAAAAAATATTTTTAAATTATTGTTATTAATAAAAAAACCGCTCATGATTAGTCATGAGCGGTTATATATTTGGTAGGTATAAGCAGACTCGAACTGCTGACCTCTACGATGTCAACGTAGCGCTCTAACCAACTGAGCTATACACCTAGAATGCTTGGCATATTATAAATTTTTCCGACCGAAAACAAGCCTTTTCATTTAGTTTTTAAAACGTCCGCGCAAGTTTTAAGCAAATCCTTGAATTTTTTCAATTCTTGTTCAGTTATTGGGGTTCCCGAATAAAGATTTTTTTCAAAAACCTGTATAGCTTGAATAAAGGCAGTCTGGTTTTCAATCTGAACCTGTTGAGATAAACGCTGCATCCAGTGATGAAAAGTTTCTGCAGGCTGTTTTTTGAGATGATCAGTTAGAGATTGATTCAGCTGTTGAATCGCACGATCAAATGGAGATTGCGCCTGTCGGGCTTTTAGATAAATTCTGAAGATATAGGCCAAAATCAATAGTGCAATACTGCCCAGTAAAATTATGACACTCGAATAAACTGAACCGAGTCCTAATTTTGATAACCAGCTCTGTTGTGATTCTGCATTATAACCCACCACCTTACTTTGCCATTGGTAGCTGGCATAATCGCTCCAAACACGTAGTTTGGTGATCCATAGATTATGCTGCAAGTTCCAGATCGACTGATTTGCCGATACCCATGCATCCTGAGAAAGCAGATTTTGCATACCATCATCTATACGCTGTGGAGTGATCATTGCGGTTGGATCAAAGCGTTGCCATTTCTGGTCAATCCAGACTTCTGTCCAGGCGTGCGCATCGAGCTGCCGGACTTCCCAGCTCATGCGATCTGGTGCCAACTCCCCCCCCTGATAGCCGGTGACCACCCGTGCAGGAATCCCGACATAACGCATCAACATCACGAAACTCGAGGCATAGTGTTCACAAAAGCCTTGCCGGGAATTAAACAGGAACTCATCAATCCGGTTTTGTCCTAATTGGCCCGGCTTTAAGGTATAAACAAAATTATTCTGCTGATACCAGTTCAAGACTTTCTGTACATAACGCCGAGGATCTTCCGCACTTTGCGTATAGAGACGTTGTGCTAATTGTTGCGCTCGCGGGTCAAGTCGGCGCTGCACCTGAGTATTCGTTCGCTCGATATATTGCGTTGGCAAAGCCTGAGGGTCATATCCCGTTCCGATCCATTGTAACGAAATCGGTTCAACACGTTGCGTGAGCCGTCTCGGCACAATGCTCCAATCCTGACGGTTATAATAACGGCGTTCCACAGGTATCGATTTTTCCAAACCCATGATCCAGAACACCGAAGGATCCGCAGCCAGATATTGGTAGTTCCAGCCTGTAGGTACGGGTGAAGTATCCATCGGTTGTCGCATTAAAGGCTGCTGATTGACGAAACTGCTGGTCCAGCGTTGCCCATCATATTCATCTAGCACCAAGGCTCGCCAATAGAGTTCTGAGCGTGGCGGAAGCTTGCTGATATCACCAATAATCCGGAAAGCAAGGGCACTGGATTGGGATAATTCAGCAATATCCCCAGGTGACATACTATCGCCAATGCCGGTCACACCCTTATTTTCAGGAATGGGAATATGCCAAAGTGGTGGCAAGCGCGGAAAGAAAATAAACAGCAAGATAAAAAATGGAACAGCGTACAAGATAAACTTGCCCACATGTTTGGCATCCTGTTGCAATGCTGCGCGCTGAGTGATCTGCTCCTGCTCAAAATCGCTAGTCTGAATCCGGTACAAACCAATCAGACAGCTGATTAAACACAGCACGATCACAATCGCCATCCCAAAAGATTGGCTATATAGGAATGAGCTGGCAGCAACAAACAGGGCAAAATTAAACAGAATAATCAGGTCACGTTTATTTTTACTTTCCAGTGATTTAGCAAATAAAAAAGTAGATAAAACTGCTACCCCAGCCTCAACACCAATAAAACTATGATGGCTCAAATAAATACTGCCGAGTGCCAAAGCCGTCAGTAGAAAAGTGCCCGTTTTGGGAAATGGCTGCTGACGTTTCAGGAAAATCCAGATACATACAATAATAATCGCAAAAATAATACTGAGTAGAACCGGAATAAATGCCATCTGGGCGATGAGAATCAGGCCCAAAGTCAGCACAATCGAGGTACGGATTTTTGCATTGATCATGAATTTACCCGCCTTAGGCCTGCGCCAACAATTGTTTGGCTTTCCGCAGTTGTTCTTCACCTGCGCCCTGAGGCAATTCGGCCTGTGGCAAATACAGACTATACGCACATTGCTGCTGCTCGCACTGCTCGACCAAACCCATCACAAATTCAAGTTTTTCTTCATGTGACTGGCTCGGCATATGTGCATAATGAATCTCGATACTGTGTTCATCCTGATATTGCTCAAAGACTTTGACATACAGGCCTTGTCCACGAGCAAACTGCTTCCAGGACACCGCCTGCAAGGAATCACCTGACTGGTAATTGCGTAATTCACGGAACTCATCCATATCCGGCTCAAAACGGTTGAGATGATATTTATTTTCTGTGCTAAAAACTTCAGCTTTAGGCGCGACCCAGGCCGAATGCTGATGACAAAGATAGGTCCAGGCTCGAACCAGACCAAAGGGATAAACCGAATAAATCTGAATCGCCGGGTAATCAAACTTGCCACGTTGCTCTGCATAAAATGGCAGAATAAATTGCTGTTTTTGTGCATTCAGATAAACTTTCGCTAGCTGATTCCCTGCTTTGATATACAAATAGCGGGGGCGAAGTTGCTGTTGTTGAAAATAAAGATGTAGATTCAGGCTATGACCGACCTGCCCCACATCATCTGCGATCAATTCAATTTTCAGGTCATGCAATTGCTTAAAAGTCAGATAAAAACTGATACACAGCACCGCACTGATTAAAAAGCAGAAACCTAAAATCAGGTTATTGGCATAGTTCACCCCGGCCACAAAGGTGATGAAGATCAACACCAGATACAGATAGCCCTGCTGATAAATAAATACCAAGACATCTTTCTGCGAGAGCTGTTTCTGCTGTGAGAATTGAAAGCGCTTGGCCAGCCATTTTTGCCAGGTTTTATCCAAGAGAGGACTCCTTTAGCTGACCGCAACCTGTTGCATCACATTAAACGTTTCAGCTTCACTTAACCCCAGACGATGCGAAGTCACCGCGACAAATACAGCCTGCACATCATCTGGTGTGACAAAAGCACGTTGCTGAATCAAAGCATACGCTTGTGCTGCGCGCTTCAAGGCCAGAAGGCCACGCGTAGAAAGTCCATGACGGCTTTTACGGGTTTCTTCTGCCAGATCAAGCAAATATTCCTGAATCGCTTCACTGATAAATATCTGATGCGTCAGACTTTGCAGATCCAGAATTTCATCTTCGGTAAAAATATGCGCCAGACTTGCAATCAGGGCAAAACGGGATTCCTGCTGTAATAACAGTTTTTCTGCATGGCGTGATGGATACCCCAAAGATAAACGCATCAGGAAACGGTCTAGCTGGGATTCCGGCAAAGCGTAAGTACCACTTTGGAATAGCGGGTTTTGTGTCGCAATCACCCAGAAAGGTTTCGGTAAGGCATAGCGTACGCCATCAATGGTGGCATAGCCTTCTTCCATGGCTTCGAGTAAGGCACTTTGGGTTTTGGGACTACAACGGTTGATTTCATCTGCCAGTAAAATCTGAGTAAAAATCGGGCCTTGTTTAAACTCGAACTGATGTTCTTTCTGGTTAAACATGTTAATACCGATGACATCACTGGCCAGCATGTCATTGGTAAATTGGATCCGCTGGAACTTTAACCCAGCCAGATGTGCCAGACTGCTGGCTAATGTAGTTTTACCCAATCCGGGTAAATCTTCAAATAAGACATGTCCGCCTGCAATCAAACAACAGAGTGCCAGTGTGGTCTGGGCCTGCTTATCCAACACAATGGCATTAACTTCTTCAAAAAAACGCTGGATCTTGGGTGCATAACTTGCAATTTTTTGTTCAAGCACAGTATTGATGTGTGCAATGTCGTTATTTTCCTTTTGTTTCATGCCCCAGATCACAATAATTTCCTTAATAAAACATGGCCTAAGATTAACAGATCTCTTGCGAAAGTAAAAAATTGTTTATACTAGCCCCATGAAATATGAAAATTTAACTCGATTTAATGATGGGGAATTTAAACGACTCGTTGGAGTTCCTCGTCCATTATTCTTAAAAATGGTATCGGTGTTACAACACGCTGAACTTGCCAAGAAAAAATCTGGAAGACCTCATTCGTTGTGTTTAGAGGATCAATTGTTGTTAACTTTAAATTACTTACGCTGTTATAGAACTCAAATTGAGTTATCCGCTGACTATAACCTAGCTGAAAGCAATGTGAATCGTACTATTCATAAAGTTGAAAATGCTCTGATTCAATCACGGATTTTCGCATTGCCTAAAAGGAATCAAAAGTTTAGTGAAGGTGATTATGTGATCGTTGATGTCACTGAGTCACAGATTGAGCGTCCCAAAAAAACAAAGAAAATTCTATAGCGGTAAAAAGAAGAAACATACGCTAAAAACACAGGTCATTTTTAACCCAAGACTAAAGCAAATTGTAAGTATACAGGTCGAAAGTGGCAGAAAACATGATCTGACGATTGCGCGTAAGTATTTTAAGGAGATGATCATTTATCCTTGTATTATGGCAGATTTAGCCTATAAAGGATTTCATCAGATTAAGAGTAAGTTACTCATTCCAATCAAGAAACCTAAGAATTTATCATTACCCAAAATAGCAAAACAGATCAACCAAGAAATCAGTCGGCGTAGGATCACAATTGAACATATCAACGGCAAACTTAAATATTTTCGGATATTAACAGAACGCTATAGAAATAGACGGAAACGATTTGGTCTAAGAATGAATTTAATTGCTGGAATGGTGAACTGGACGCTCTTAAATTAACTTTCGCAAGAGATCTAACATACACTGAAATTTAAATTTTCCCAAAAGATCAATCATCTGTCTGTGTAACTGAATAAAAATACTGATTAGAAAATGGCGAGGATTTAAATAATAGAAGAGTCATAATGATCAGGTTGAAAAGAAGTAAGAAGCGCAGAAAACAAATAAAATGATCGACACAAATAGAGATCATTTTTCTTTTCGCTCAAATCTCAAAATACCAATCTGAGCTCATCCATCTATTTGAAAAGAATCATACTTAAAAGGTATAGAGACTTAAGCGATTTCATGGATTTTTATAATAAAACTTTTCTACGCTAGCTCAATCAATGACCTCAGATTTAACGCGATCGTCTATTCCTCATATTAATTTTTAACGATAAAAAAAAGCGCCCCGAAAGGCGCTTGCTATGAATTAATGATTAACACGGACACTTCTTCATATCACCGCCCGCAGATGGATAACGGGAATCCACACAGTGACGATAAAATGTTTTCGGGTCCATGGCTTCCAGATCGGGATGATGCTTGCGCATATGCTCCACATAGGTCTGGTAATCAGGTACACCGACCATCAGACGGAAACTTTGCTGCAAACGTTGCCACAAGGTCGCAATCCGCGACCAGTTTTTCGGATTCAGTATTAAATCCTTTTGTGACATTACGGTCATCTTGATGATTTTATAAATCATCGTTTTCCCGCTTTTGGCAAACTTCAGATTCATAATATTCCCCTTAATGACCTTTCGCTGGCTGAATCTCTTCAGGATCGCGATAAATCGCTTCTGCTTCATGTACAGATGGCTCAGGATTTGCCAATGCACGACGGATAACGCGAATTGCAGCAAACAACATGACAAAGGCTACAATCATAAAAAAAGCACAGAGTGCAGCATTAATCTGGTTCGACATCGCTACCGTCTGCATTTCTGCCACGGTTTTTGCTGGCGCCAGGATTTCATTATTGGCAATGGCCGTATTGAAACGATCAGCTTGCGCAAGGAAACCAATCTTTGGATTTTCGTGGAAAATCTTCTGCCAGCCTGCTGTCATGGAAGTGATGAACAGGAACACTGTCGGGATAATCGTGACCCAGACATATTTCTGTTTTTTCATCTTGAACAGAATGACGGTACCAAGAATCAGCGCCATCGCAGCCAGAATCTGGTTACCAATACCAAACAGCGGCCATAAACTGTTAATCCCGCCGAGTGGATCGACTACGCCCTGATAAACGAAGAAGCCCCAGCCTGCCACTGCAACCGCAGTACCCAACAGGTTTCCGAAGAAGTTATGCGACTGTTTCACCGCTGGAATTACGATACCGACAGTATCCTGTACCATGAAACGACAGGCACGCGTACCCGCATCTACAGCAGTCAGGATGAATAATGCTTCAAACAGAATCGCAAAGTGATACCAGAACGCCATCATTTCACGACTATTAAAGATTTCCGTGATGATATGTGCCATACCGATTGCAAAGGTAGGCGCACCACCAGTACGTGACAGAATCGAGTTTTCACCGACTTCCTGTGCCAGCAAAGTCAAGGCTTCAGGCGTTACCACAAAACCAAGGGTTCGCACTGCTTCTGCTGCGCTTTCTGCGGTAGTACCGAGCAAGGCTGCTGGTGAGTTAATGGCAAAGTAAATTCCTGGATCCAGAATTGCAGCACAGATCAAGGCCATGATCGCCACAAAAGATTCCATCAACATACCGCCATAACCGATCACCCGGATATCGCGTTCGTTATTGACCAGTTTCGGTGTCGTCCCTGAAGAAACCAAGGCATGGAAACCGGAAATCGCACCACAGGCAATAGTAATAAACAGGAATGGGAACATAGAACCTGCGAATACAGGACCAGTACCATCCACAAATTTGGTAATCGCTGGCAGTTTCATTTCAGGCATGGCAAACAGGATACCCACGGCCAAACCTGCAATCACGCCAATTTTCAGGAAGGTCGACAGATAATCACGTGGAGCAAGCAATAGTCAGACTGGCAGTACCGATGCAATGAAACCATAAATGATCAGTGCCCAAGTGAGTTCAGTGCCAGAAAGCGTAAAGAACGGACCCCAATATGGATGTTGTGCGATGTTTTCACCGTAGATAATGCCCAGCATCATCAAGACAAAACCAATAATCGAGACTTCAGCAATTTTACCCGGGCGGATAAAACGCATGTAGATGCCCATAAAGATCGCAATCGGAATGGTGGCTGCAATACTGAATACACCCCATGGACTGTTAGTCAGTGCTTTAACAACGACTAGCGCCAATACTGCCAGAATGATGATCATCACGCCCAAGGCACCGAGCATCACGATAATACCGGCAAAAGTACCCAGTTCCTGCTTGGCCATCTCACCGAGTGATCGACCGTCACGACGGGTGGAAATAAACAGTACCAGAAAATCCTGGACTGCACCGGCAAGCACCACACCGACTAACAGCCAGATCGTACCGGGTAAATAGCCCATTTGTGCTGCCAAGATCGGACCGACTAAAGGACCTGCACCGGCAATCGCTGCAAAGTGATGGCCAAACAGAACGCTTTTGTTGGTCGGCACATAGTCCAGACCATCGGCCAGACGATGCGCAGGCGTTAAACGGCGTTCATTCAGCTCAAATACTTTGGTGGCGATAAACAAACTGTAGAAACGGTAAGCAATGCTATAGACACAGGCGGCGGCAAGTACCAGCCAGACTGCATTGACATGCTCACCCCGACTCAGTGCTAGAACTCCAAAAGAGACTGCACCCACAATGGCTACCAAAAGCCAAATCATTTTCGAAGTCAGCGTCGACTTCTTTTGTAAAGTTTCCATTCAATCCCTCATATTGTGATGCATACAAATCAGCGTGATTGTTGTTGTTCGAGGTACTGCTGTTTTCCCTTGCGACTTTACGCCTGTTCTTTTGCTTTTCCTCTACGACTTTGGCATAAAAAAAGGGATGATTTAAATCATCCCTCTCGATAATAGTCTATTTTCAAACCATTATGCACGTTCTAAATAGTCGCCAGTACGGGTATCTACACGAACGCTTTCTTCTTGCTGTACGAATAATGGAACACGTACTACAGCACCTGTTTCAAGTTTCGCTGGCTTACCGCCACCGCCAGAAGTATCACCACGAACACCTGGATCAGTTTCAACGATTTTAAGTACGACGAAGTTCGGTGGAGTCACGTTTAAAGGCACGTCATTGAACAACATGATGGTACATTTTTCATTTGAATCATCTTTTAACCATTTTGCAGCATCGCTCATTGCTGTTTTATCAGCTGCGATCTGTTCAAAGGTAACAGGATCCATGAAGTTCCACATTTCGCCATCGTTGTACAAGTATTCCATTTCTACTTCAACGATATCAGCCGCTTCTAGGTTCTCGCCTGATTTGAAAGTTTTTTCCAGAACTTTACCTGATTTAAGGTTACGTAATTTTACGCGGTTAAAAGCTTGGCCTTTACCTGGTTTTACGTATTCGTTTTCCATGATTGAACATGGGTTGCCATCAAGCATAACCTTAAGGCCTGACTTGAAATCATTCGTAGAATAATAGGCCATGACTGGCGCACTCCAAACTTACTAACTTTAATCTATTGATGCTATGGGCTGTTGCGATGTCATTTAGCAAGTCTGACACGAACATTGAGTTGCCACATGCACATTCATTTGATGTTGCGTATTCTAAATGAGCAATACACTTTGCCGCAATGAAAAAATCCGCTTTCACCCACTCAGGCTGTTTAAGTTACAATCAGACATGAAAATCCTTTGTTTATTCATGTCTTGCTCAACGTTAAAATACCATCAGGCGAGCACGAAGATCAGCATAGCTTAATCACTCTTTATTTTATAGCGCAGTGGATTATTGCGCTTCCGCACAAACTGTTAAACTGTGCCCATCAGGCTTTGTCCTCTCACTTATTATTGTTAATCTTCCGGCATGACGAACTATTTATATCAAGAACAAAACTGGCAATCACAGCTCAGCGACCTGATCACTGATCCACGCGAACTGCTTAAAGTGCTGCAACTCGCACCTGAACAGCTTCTCTCAGGTGCCATTTTAGCTTCTGAACAGTTTAAACTGCGCGTACCACGTGCTTTTGTGGGCAAAATGCAGACCGGAAACCCTTTAGACCCATTGCTTTTACAAGTGCTGCCCCATCATCTGGAACTGGAAGAACATCCAGGATTTGTTACTGACCCCTTGGGCGAAGAACAGGCCAATCAGCAACCCGGCGTACTGCACAAATATAAATCCCGTTTCTTGCTGACACTGACTGGTGCCTGTGCTGTACATTGCCGTTATTGTTTCCGCCGGCATTTCCCCTATCAGGAAAATCTGCCTAAAAATGAAGACTGGATAAATATCAAGCAATATCTGGAAAGCCAGCCTGATATTAATGAAGTGATTCTGAGTGGCGGTGATCCACTAACCTTATCGAACCGGAAATTAAAAACCTGGATTGAACGATTAGAATCAGTACCACATCTCAAATTCTTAAGAATACATTCACGAGTTCCTATTGTGATCCCCAACCGAGTCGACGAAGAGCTACTTAGCATGTTAAAAAACAGTAGGCTACGTATTATTCTGGTGGTACACTCAAACCATGCATCGGAGCTGGATGACTTCACTTGCAAGCGTTTAAACCAACTGGTTCAACAGCAGATCACCGTTCTGAATCAGGCGGTTTTATTAAACGGGGTGAATGATTCTGCTCAGGTTTTAGTAGATTTAAGCTATCGCTTGTTTGATGCCGGGGTCATGCCTTATTATTTACATGTACTTGATAAAGTAAAAGGTGCGCATCATTTTGATTTAGCGCCTGACTATATTCATGAGATTTATACAGAAGTTTTAGCGAACCTGCCGGGGTATTTGGTTCCTAAACTGGTTCGAGAAATAGCGGGCGAGAAGAATAAGACACCGCTTTTTGGGGTTTCAACATTTTTGAGTTAAATAATAAAGATGAGCACGCATACTTCAGATATTTTTCAGACACCGACGGAACTTAAACGAGAGCAGTTGAGCTTTTGCCCAACCACTGCCAAGGCTTTGCAGGAATGGGTTGCGGGGATTTCGATTCTACAGCTGGGGAATTCATCCAAATCCCTGTTTAATGCCTTATTGGAAGTTTCTGAGCTGAAATGTACAGAAACCCTGCGCTTTGACCTGATTCAGGTGTTGCATCCCACCCTTGAAAATGTCCTAACCAGTCTGGAAAAGCATTTCGTCAATCAGGGCCTGATCACTTCCGATCGGAATGACCAGATCATTGAACTGGTCATGCTGCTGCGCAGTCATTTTGCCAAAATTTATATTGATATCGTCAAACGCTGTAATCATCAGCTGACGCATCAGAAGTTTTCGCTATTCTCTCTGGGCAAAAAGAAAAGCATTCAAACTGCCCGAATGGTGTCGATTTATTATGCCCTGCAACAACTCACACTTCTGTTATATCAACAGCATATGCTGTATAGCACGCCGGGTCTGGGACAATGGCTAGCTGCCCATCAATTGCTTGAATGTGCAATAGACAACAATTTTTATCAAAGCAATATCAATCAGGTATTAGGTACTCAGCATGAAATCCAGAACATTGCGCATGCCTATGCACAGCTGATTTTACTGGATATCTTCAATACTCATCAGATCCGGCCTGCAGAAATTCAGGGCTTGTATGTATGCAGTTTTGACTGGGCCAAACTGGTGCAGATCCTGCCGAAGGAAACCACGCTGTCCCGTTATGTGGTTGATGCCAGCAAAGACCATCCACCGATCTTTAACACCCATCAAGAGCCACAGTTTCAGCCGAGCTTCTATATTTCCACACAGAACCTGATGGATCATTTAACGGGTACTCAAAGCAAAAATGCCCAGTATCTATCGCGAAATGAAAAACTGTTCCTGACCCCTGCACTGCATTTTCATATCTACAATCTGCTCTCGAACAATGTCGAGCGTCGTCATGAACGTTATGAATATTCAGCACAGATCAATATCTGCTTTGGCTTGAGCGTGGCGCATTTTTACCTGTCTAAAGGTAAAAACTTCAATGAAACCCTGGAACTCGATGCCAATTATAATTTCCAGAGCGAAAGCAGTTTTGTCAGCTCGATGGAAAATACGATTCCAAGTGCCTTTAGCAGTATCAAGGCGCTCGATCGCGAAACGAAACAGATTCATAGCGCTGAAGTTCTGGATATTAGTGTCAATGGTTACCGGATTAAATGGACTGGTATTACACCTGCCAATTTAAAAACTGGTGAATTTATTCTGGTTCAGGAAAAAACCCAGAGCCAGTGGCGTGGCGGTGTGATTCGCTGGATCAAGCAGTCCACTGACAAGAGCCTAGAAATCGGACTAGAAATTCTGGCACAAGAACTCTTTCCTTGTGCGGCCTATGCCCGTACCGAACGTCATCATGTCAACTATCAACCCGCACTCCTGGTGAAAATGACGCAACTGGATCAGGTCTCGACCAGCCTGATTGTCTCTGGTTCACAGATGTTTAGGGAAAAACAAACCATTCATTTACGTCTCGGTCAGGAAGAACTCAAAATCTATCTGACCAAAGCACAACTGATTACGCAGAGTTTCATCCGTTTTGATTATGAATTATTGAATGATCAGGAAGAAGAGATGATCGAAAACTTTATCGATCAGCACATGAATGAAAGCAGAAATCATGATTTATGGGAAGCATTGAAGTGAGAAATCCATTATTGTCTAAAAAGTTAAAACGTACTGAAACACGTTTACTGATTATTGATGATAATCAAATTAGATATAACCAAATCCGTGATCTGCTGACCAGTAATGATTATCAGGTGGATGCTGTTCTGCTAGATGATCTGCAATCTTTTGAAAAACAATTAAATTTCAACTGGGATCTGATTATTTTTGGACGTGCCTACGACCTGAAATATGAACAGGCCTTAAGTTTGGTGCGCCTTTCGCAGCAGCCTAATCTGCCGATGATTTTGCTTAAACCGGATGATTACCAGGCTGAACAATATGCGCAATATATCCGTAAAGGGATCTATGACATTCTCAATTTTGACTACCTGGAACGCTTTTATGTGGGACTGGTTCGAGCATTGTCATTTAGCCGTTTGTCACAGTCTCAGCAACATTTAATGACTGAGCTAGAAACAGCTCAAATTCAGGCACAATCTTTAGTAGATGACAGCAACCGTGCTGTTGCCACCATTCAGGAAGGAATTCATATTCAGGCCAATGCGGACTACCTGAAACTGTTTGGCTTGCAAAATGAAGATGAGATTATTGGCCTACCTTTGCTAGATCTGCTCCAGCCTTCAGATTTGAATGATTTTAAAACGCGTTTCAAAAAAAATTTCTCAGGGTCAATTTGATTTAGGTCGGGTCGAGATCCAGTCTCTGAATCCGCATGTGTCCGCATCTAACCCATTAAAACTGGAATTCTTGCCTTCAACGGCTGAAGAAGATGCTGTACAAATTAGCATTGATACTCAATCTAAAACGGTTTCCTCCGAGAAAATTCCTGGAAAACCAAGCGTTTTTCAGTCACTTAAACGTGAACTTAGTAAGCAGTCTGCACCGGTGAATGCCTTAGTCACTTTCTCTTTTAGCGCTTATGATCCGGAAGTTCTACAGTCTGACTGGACCACTTTTAGTGGCTACTTTAAAGCAGTCAAAGAATTCCTCAAGGAACAGACCCATATTCCCCTGTTTAAACTGGAATATGATGTCGTTGTCGGTCTGTTTCAGGCAGACTCTAAAGCAATTCTTGAATCCAAACTGATCAGTTTAAATGCCTTAAGCAAACCGCAACTCATTACAGTGGGACAAAAGTCATTCCCTCTAAATTTGCGCTTGGGCTATGTCATGCTTGAACAGGGTTTGCAGGATGAAATGCACTGCAATACGCTGATTGGACAAGCATTCTCGACATCTTTACCTCAAGCAGAAGCTGTATCTGAATTTAAACTTGATATTCCAGCGTCACTGAGCAGTCCGGCCGCGGTAGAAATGCCAAGTATAGATTTCAGCGTTGCTGAAACACCAGTTGCCAGCTCAACAGTTGCAGCCGTCAGTCCAGCAGTCACGTCTATTCCTAGCACCACACCTTCTATTTTGAAAGCCTTAAGTGAATGTCTGGAACGTGGCGAGATCCATTTAAAGTATCAGCAACTCTATGATAAAGAAGATACGCGTTTATATACTTATGAAGTGACCAGTGGCTTTATTTTTGAGAATAAATGGCAGGATATTTCTAGCCTTTTAGAACTTCATGAAGATGATGAACTTTCCATTAAACTGGATCGCTGGATTCTGGTTGAGGCCAGTAAACAGCTACACAACTTTATTACCCAATATCCTGATGCAAGCTTAATTGTCAATTTGAACCGTGCCGTGCTATTTAAAGACCGTACCTTCCCGGAATTTATTTCCAAGCTGATTACGATTATTCGCAGTAAAGTGAAACATCCGCTAATCTTGCAATTTTCAGAAGAAGATATTTTACTGAATCAGCAAGATGCACAAAAATATCTACGCGTGCTGCATGAACATGGCGCGCTGATTGCACTTCGTGATTTTGGTCAATCAATGTACAGTCCAAATTTACTGCGCGAATTAGAATTGGATGGTGTCAGCTTACATTCAAGCTTAACCAATATGCTTAATAAAGACACCGAGATTGAGCAGTTACAGGAAAAAATCACCAGCTATAACGAAATCAAGCCACTTAATATCCTGATTCGTGAATTAAATGATATGACACTGTTCGCGAATGCCTGGAACGTGGATGCCCGCTTTATTCAGGGGAATTATTTCCAGAAAAAACTTGATCATTTGATTGACGTACAAGATCACTAAGATCTTGTACAAGCCTGTGCATTTAGGAAATCGAATGATAATTTTCTAAATTGCAGGCACAAAAAACGGGCTTAAAGCCCGTTTTTTCATTTTGGGTATTAACGTTTAACAGAACGTGACATACCAGCAAAACGTTGTTTGAACTTGTCGATACGACCGCCAGTGTCAACGTTCTTTTGCTTACCAGTGTAGAATGGGTGGCAAGCTGAACATACGTCTAGATAAAGAGTTTCTTTACCAAGAGCTGAACGAGTTTCGATTACGTTACCACATGAACAAGTAGCAACTAAAGTTTCATATTTTGGGTGAATATCGGCGCGCATCGTCGATTACTCCATTAGATTCAAGAAGGTTTAGCTGTCATCGCTATTGATCACTCTCAACTGAGGAAGCAGGAACATCGTTCATGCAGATCAACACCACAACAGACCATTCTTTTGGCCCACCGAGACGGATACCGTCAGAGCTAAGCACAACAAGTGGGAAATATTATACGAGATATAATATCAGATAGCCAATTATTCTTTCGTTTCAATTTCAGATTGCTTGGCCCAATAGTTGGCAATAATCCCACACACCATCAGCTGTATTTGATGAAAAATCATAATCGGTAAAACAATCATTCCCAAAGGCTGCCCAATAAAGAGAATCTGTGCCATTGGAACACCACTAGCCAAAGTCTTTTTTGAACCACAGAAAAAAATGGTTTTCTGATCGGCACGATTAAAGCCCAACCAACGTGGTAAAAACAACCCAAGTAACATAATAATCGTCAATAGGACCGAACACACAATGATCAATAGGATTAAAGTACCGACACTCACCTCTTGCCATAGACCGGCCACCACAGCACCGCTGAAAGCGCCGTACACCACCATTAATATCGATCCCTGATCGAATGCTTTGACAATGCTTGGCATTTTTTGCATATACGGAAATACATATGGTCGAAGTAGCTGTCCAAGGACAAAAGGAACCAACAGCAATAAGGTGATTTGAAGAATAGACGAGGTTGGATCAAAACCATGCTCTGATTGCCCCAAAATGAAAAAGGCCACCATCACAGGGGTAATAAACATTCCGATCAAATTCGAGAATGAC
>Ga0115845_100029_pt1 | contig 21615 bp, 24 predicted proteins | sample InSIn1SAF170_2_FD_83859 | JGI IMG/M metagenome (GOLD analysis project Ga0115845, IMG submission 83859) | reverse complement strand
CTTCAAATCCCTCCAATCCCTCCTCATTGGCCCAATTTGGTGCATGGATGCCTATTTAGGTAAAATCCTACCGAACTGGAAATCGCGCCATAACAGCGCAATTATGAGCGTTTAAACGCCATATTCGATTTATCCAATTGGAAGAACCTTATTGATAGGTTCTTCCTTGATGTTTTAACCAGCCATCGACATGTTTTCGCGCAGGGTCATGATGCGTCCAGTGAATCACCCCGCCCTTGTCACTGTATTCATATTCTCCATAAAACTCGACCTGATCCTGTTTTTGAATACTCTGAATACGCGGTGCCAGATCGATATTATGTGCAACCAGTACAGTTTGGCCATTTGGTAATTCGAGGATAAACTTTTGATGGCGCGATCCTTCATGATCATCTGGCAAAACGGCAATCACCTGCCCGCTTGAACGCACTTGTAGATCACTCTGGCGCTGTTGAAACGCCCGTGCAATTCGGTCCAGATCATCAGTCGTTTGAGAGGGTACTAAATTAGGCTCTGAATGAAGCGTTTCAGTTGTAGCATCAGATGCGGATGGAACAAGTGGTTGGGATTGCTGTAGATCCAGGCCCAGATAAGCAGCAATCAACAGTATAATGATTGCCCCGATGCCCAGATTGGTTTTATTTGGCATTTTTTTATAACTTTTTATTAAATGATGAATACATGATCTGAGCTCTATCACTAGACCCAAATCCTGCTCTTGAATTGCTGATGAAGAATAGACCAGCATAAAAAAGCCCCATCAATCAGATAGGGCTTTTTCTAATTCCTCAGGAATTATTTTGCAGCAGCTTGAGCAGCAGCAACTTCTTCAGCGAAGCTCATTTCTGCTTTTTTCTCAATGCCTTCACCAACTTCGAAACGAACGAAGTTTGCAACTGTAGTACCAGTTGCTTTAAGAACGTCCGCAACTTTCTTGTCGTTGTCGATTACGTACATTTGACGCTCAAGCACAACTTCATTCAAGTATTTCTCAACAGAACCTACAACCATCTTCTCAACGATATTTGCTGGCTTGCCAGATTCAAGTGCTTTCGCTTCAGCAATTTCTTTCTCTTTCGCGATAAGCTCAGCAGAAACGCCTTCAGCATTTACAGCAACTGGGTTGAACGCAGCAACGTGCATTGCCAAGCCTTTACCTGTAGCTTCATCACCAGTGTAAGAAACAACAACACCGATTTTAAGACCGTGTTTGTAAACTGCAAGGTTTTCGCCTTCAACAATTTTCGCACGACGTACTTGGATGTTTTCACCGATCTTTTGAACAAGAGCGATACGCGCTTCTTCAACAGTTGCACCATCTTCTAGTTTCAATTCAGCGATTTGAGCAGGATCAGTTACGTTTGCAGCAAGTGCAGCAGCAGCAACTTTCGCAGAGAAACCAGCAAAGTTTTCGTCTTTTGCAACGAAGTCAGTTTGACAGTTAACTTCTAGAAGAAGTGCTTTGTTGCCGTCTTGAGCAATCGTGATTGCGCCGTCAGCAGCAATGTTACCTGCTTTTTTAGCAGCTTTAGCTTGACCAGATTTACGTAGGTTGTCGATCGCCAGTTCAACGTCGCCGCCCGCTTCTGTCAAAGCTTTTTTACATTCCATCATTGCAAGACCAGTACGATCGCGCAATTCTTTAACCATGCTTGCTGTAACTGCAGTCATGTTTATCTCCTAAATTCGGTAGAAAATGAATTCTTTTTAGAACAGAAACGGCCCAGAGGAGTTCTCATGGGCCGCCTGCATACATAACGCTTACTTTGCCACCATCACATGTCGCAAAAATGACAAGCTAGCGTCAAACGCATTAAGCCTCAGAAGCTGGAGCTTCTTCTGCTTTAGCTTGTGCATTTGCTTGTGATTGAGCATATTCTTTACCAGCAAGAATCGCATCAGCCATAGCAGAAGCATAAAGTGTTACTGCACGGATCGCATCATCGTTACCCGGGATAACGTAGTCTACGTTGTCTGGGTTAGAGTTTGTATCAACGATACCGATTACAGGAATACCAAGGTTCTTAGCTTCTTTGATTGCAATCGCTTCGTGATCAACATCGATTACGAATAATGCGTCAGGTAAACCACCCATGTTTTTAACGCCGCCTAAGCCACGCTCAAGTTTTTCCATCTCACGAGTACGCTCTAGAGCTTCACGTTTAGTCAGCTTAGCGAAAGTACCGTCTTGAGATTGAGTTTGAAGGTCTTTTAAACGGTTGATAGATTGGCGAAGTGTTTTCCAGTTCGTCAACATACCACCTAACCAGCGGTGATCTACATATGGTTGACCAGCGCGTTGAGCTTGTTCACGGATGATCGCAGAAGCTGCACGTTTAGTACCAACGAACAAAACTTTGTTCTTTTTGCTAGCCAAGTTGTTAGCAAAGTTCAAAGCATCATTTAACGCAGGAACAGTGTGCTCAAGGTTGATGATGTGAATTTTGTTACGCGCACCAAAGATGTAATCACGCATCTTTGGATTCCAGAAACGAGTTTGGTGACCAAAGTGCGCGCCAGCTTGAAGAAGGTCGCGCATGCTTACGTTGTAATCTGCCATTTTCTTTACCTTAAAGTTTGGGTTAGGCCTCCATATACCCGCATTCTCCACCCTAAAGGGCACCCAGAGTAATGTGTCGATATATGTGCGGATTTTTTGCCTCATCGCACAAAGCCCGTGAAATTTATTCACGAAAAAGCATTTGATAAAATGGGCGGCTATTTATACCATAGTCACACACAAATTTCCAAAAGTTTTTAGAGATCATGAACAACACTTACCAAGCTCCACGTCGACTCATCAAAACCTCTGACGAAATTGAAAAAATGCGTGTGGCAGGGCGACTGGCGGCAGAAGTTTTGGATATGATCAAACCGCATATTGTTCCAGGTGTCACCACTCTGGAACTTGATACGATTTGTCATGACTATATTGTCAATCAACAACAGGCAATTCCTGCATGCTTAGGCTATGGCGCTGCACCGGGTCGACCTGCCTTCCAACATACTATTTGTACTTCTGTAAACCATGTGGTGTGTCACGGCATTCCATCAGACAGTAAAAAATTGAAAAAAGGCGACATCCTGAACATTGATGTGACCGTGATTAAAGATGGCTACCATGGTGACACCAACATGATGTATATCGTGGGTGGTGAAACTTCAATTCTTGCCAACCGTCTATGTAAGGTAGCGCAAGAAGCCATGTACCGGGGTATTGAAACTGTAAAACCGGGTTCAACTATTGGCGATATTGGTCATGCCATTCAGCAGTATGTTGAATCTGAGCGTTTTGGCGTGGTACGTGAATATTGTGGTCACGGTATTGGTACGACTTTCCATGACGAACCGCAAGTGCTGCATTATGGTCAACCAGATACTGGCATGGTGCTTGAAGAAGGCATGACCTTTACCATTGAGCCAATGGTCAATGGCGGCGACTGGAAAACCAAATTACTCGGTGATAAATGGACAGTGGTCACCAAAGATCACTCATTGTCGGCACAATATGAACATACAATTCTGGTGACTAAAACCGGCGCGGAAATTTTAACAGCACGCCCGGACGAAGATTTGTCACGCTTTAGTGCGTAACCACAACATCAACAACACAAAATGGTCACTTTAAAGTGGCCATTTTTATTTTATATTTCATGCATCAATATGCATGACCGAGATGTAACAAGTCTCTCCTCGCCTGCTCCCAGCGCATCGAAATTCAAGATAAAGTTCGGTCAATACACCATTTTTTCCTTAAAGTTTTCCAAATTCTTTTGCCCTATCTGCACCATTTTAGGCTAAGATAATGTGCTTTTTATTTTTTAATCCCTATAAGAAGGAATACTGCCGTGGACGTACGTCTCTCTGATCGTGTGAATGCCATCAAACCGTCCCCTACGCTTGCTGTGACCAACAAAGCTGCTGAATTAAAAGCTGCAGGTCACAACGTGATTGGTTTGGGCGCAGGTGAACCAGATTTTGATACCCCTCAACACATCAAAGATGCAGCAATTGCAGCGATTAACAACGGTTTCACCAAATACACCGCTGTTGACGGTACGCCAGGTCTTAAAAAAGCCATTATTGCTAAATTCAAACGCGACAATAACCTAGACTATGCAGCAAACCAGATTCTGGTTTCTTGTGGTGGTAAGCAATCATTCTTTAACTTGGCACTTGCTTTGTTAAACAAAGGTGATGAAGTGATTATTCCTGCACCTTTCTGGGTAAGCTACCCGGACATGGTGATCATCGCTGAAGGCGTACCAGTTATTGTGAAATGTGGTGAAGAACAACGTTTCAAAATCACCCCTGAACAATTAGAAGCTGCAATCACGGACAAAACACGTCTAGTGGTATTGAACAGCCCATCTAACCCTACAGGTATGATCTACACTAAAGCTGAGCTTGAAGCGCTGGCTGGCGTACTTCGTAAATACCCAGAAGTATTTATCGCATCTGACGACATGTATGAACCAATCCGTTGGGATGACGAGTTCTACAACATCGCAACTGTTGCTCCAGACCTTTATGACCGCACGATTGTGTTAAACGGTGTGTCTAAAGCTTATGCAATGACTGGCTGGCGTATCGGCTACGCAGCGGGCCCTGCTAAACTGATTGGTGCAATGAAAAAGATCCAGTCTCAATCAACTTCTAACCCAACTTCTATTTCGCAAGTTGCTGCTGAAGCTGCATTGAATGGTCCTCAAGACGTTCTTGAACCAATGATTGAAGCATTCAAACGTCGTCATGACCTAGTTGTGAAAGGCTTGAATGATATTCACGGTATTTCTTGCTTGCCTGCTGATGGCGCATTCTATGCATATGCCAACATCAAACCGTTGATTCGTGCCAAAGGTCTTAAATCTTGCACAGAATTCTCTGCATGGTTACTGGAAGAGACTGGCGTTGCAGTGGTTCCTGGCGATGCATTCGGTCTTGGCGGTTTTATGCGTATCTCTTACGCTACTGCTGACGAAGTACTGGTAGATGCCCTTGCTCGTATCAAGAAAGCTGCTGATTCTATCGAAGGCGTTGATGCTGCGATTGCTTCAATCGAAGCTGAAAAAGCTGCAAAATAATCTAGCTTCCTAGATAAAAAAACCCGCGAATTTCGCGGGTTTTTTTATGTTCTTCAACATGTATTAAACAGTGAGTCGTATTCGCTTATAGCTCAAGTATTTAATGAGCAAACAAACAAAACATAGACTTGCTGCAATCGTGTACGCAATACTCAACATCCACCAAAAACCATGAATCCCCAATGCATTGCTTTGCCAATTGAACAGTGTCATTGGATGATACGTCACATACCAACCACCACCTAAGCCCACGACCAGCACGGTACTGATAAAAATAAACATCGGTCTGACAATTTCTCGCCAGCAACGTAGCATTGCCAAACTAATCACCAGTAGCGCATCAAAGATATGCATCCAACACATTAACAGGATCAATGCCAAGGCTAATGCAATCACCTGCGCATCATTGCTAAATAACCCCACAATCCAACTATCTAAGCCCCAAATAGTCAACACGACAACGATAGCTATTAGCATCACAGCCATCAGTGCCCGCTTACTGAGTTGCCATGCAGCATCAATCTGCTCCGCACCAATTTGAGTCGACACCAAAATACCGAAGGCGGATGCCATCGACATCGGCAACATAAACATCAGGCCCAATAAACCAAGCATCACCTGATGTGCATTCACTACAATGTCACCCAAAGGCAAGATCAGCAAAGCAATCGCGCTGATGGCAAATACATCCACAAAAGTCACCACCGCATTGGGCAATCCAATTTTTAAAATTTTCAACAAAGTCTGCCAGTGAAAGAAAACACCAGACCACTGGATCTTTAACTTCTGCTCAAGGAAGAAAAAATAGTAAACAAACAACAGTACCCACTGCACAATTAAATGTGCCATGAATGCACCTTCAACCCCATAGCTTGTAACATAACCCTCAATGCCATAAATCAAGACATAAGCCAAAGCCACTTTGAGCAGTAAATAGATCATATTGGCGTAAAACACACGCTTAGCCTGCCCACAGGCTTGGGTGAAAATATATAAAATACGCAACAATAAATGCGCTGGAATCGTCCAAGCCAACAGCCACAGACATGGCACAATCAATGCCTGTAAGGCCGCATCTGCCTTTAAAAAATAAAGTAAAGGAGTCGCATGATTAAACAAGTACATCGCAACAGCAGAAATCACCAGTACAATCAAAATACTTTGCTTCACGATACGTTGTATATCCGCATAATCCTGACGTCCATTGGCTTCTGCCAGCTCTTGCATCATGCCCTGTAACACCCCAATACCCGTCACAAAGCACAAAGAATAAACAGACAAACAGACTGCCAATGCAGCCACATGCTGAGGTGAAAAATGTGATAGAAAAATCACGTCGAACAAACTACTGAGCATAATAATGGCATTACTGAGAAAAATAGGCACCCAAAGATGCAGAAACTGTTTCATCACCCTATCACTCGATTTTTTAATTCTTTTATAAGATTCGTTTTTTTTGGCAGATTATTTAGATCTGAGATATTTCATTAGAAATGTATACCAGTATCGTGCCATAAATTATTCTATTTCTTATTTTTTATAAAAATGATTTTACTCAGGTGCAGGCAATGCACTTCTTACAAAATAATCCGCCATTCCTATACCAGATTGCTATTATCGATGTCACAATTTTGAATTAAACCTCAATAACTCAAGAATAATGAAAGGAAAAGTACAATGAACCCAAAAGAAATGAGCGGTTTAGCATTACTGGAAGCGATGCGTGATGAAAAAATCCCGGCCCCAAGTATTAGCGAAACCATGTCGATGCAACCAGCAGTGATTGAAAGCGGACATGTAGAATTTAAGGTCAAAGCTGATCATCGACATTTAAATCCGCTTGGCGGCGTCCATGGTGGTTTTGCTGCAACCGTTTTGGATACCGTGACAGGCTGCGCGATTCATACTTTACTTGAAGCAGGTGTCGGTTATGGCACCATTGATCTGAATGTAAAGATGTGCCGCCCTATACCTCAGAATCAGCCACTGAAAGCCGTAGGAAAATCAATTAATCTCAGTAAAAATTTAGGTATTTCTGAAGGTCAGATTCTGGATGAAGAAGGTCGCCTGTATGCTCATGCCACTGCGACCTGTATGATTATTCGGACTGAATGAAATTGCTAGCCTGCACAACTCATCAGGTAATTCATTTAAATAATACTGCTTTTCGCCTGCCCCGCTTCAACAAATGACAAGCGTGGTCGAGTTAAGCCTTGAAACTCAAAATAATGCTTGGAAACATTGGCTAATTCCACATCTTGTGTTTGTGTTATTGAGGCTTGCCACGCTTTAGACTGATTGGTTCCCGTCAAAAGATTCCCAGAAATGGCATAGATATAAAGATCTTTGTCTCGCTCTTTCAGATAGTCTGCATTCAGGAAAACTTCAAAGTTAAATTGACGTTCAGTTTCTACCAACCATTTTTCTGCAAACCATAATTGCAGCAAATCACCTAAATAAAGTGATTTTTGCGCCAAGGGCCATAGCGTGATATGAGCGTCTTTAACCGGGATATAATACTGTGCAGGATCAGCAATAATTTGCAGATAGTTTTCTTGATAATAAGCCAGTTGAGAGAAAATTTGAGGGATGCTGAGCGTATTCATTCGCTGTCTCCGGTTTAGCCATTTTTGTGCTGGCAAGTAGGTTTAAATCCACACTGTTTGACCATTTGGTCAAACGACTTTATGGTTTTAATCTAGCAAGTGAAATTTATTCTGACAAGTATTTTTCGTGAAATTTATGCAATTGCCTAAATTAAAAACAGACAGGCTGTATTTATAATAAATATGATAATTTTTACTTGACCCCTGTCAAAATCTCTCTATAATCGCTTTCAGATTCTCCAATAGCTCAGTCGGTAGAGCGACGGACTGTTAATCCGCAGGTCCCTGGTTCGAGCCCAGGTTGGAGAGCCAAATTCAAGAAAGCCCACTCATAATGAAGTGGGCTTTTTTATTACTTAAAATTTGACGGCTTGTTATTTTCAAATATTTAAAATAAATAATTATTTTCAATCCCTCATAAAACTCGATATATAAATACCCCTCTTTTAAAATTTCGAGATATAAAAAATCCCCCATAGATGGAGGATTTTTAAGCTGTCACCGAGATTAAGCCGCTTGAGCCGGCACACCGCTATGAAAACGGAAAGTTTCATCAGGCGCGAGAATTAGCTGTTTTTCAACTTCACGAATATGCAAGATTCGCTCCTGAATATCCTCTTTCGGATTTTTCAGTTTCGCCGTGGTTGCCACATCCATCGCCAAAGCCAGATAGTCTTCAAAATGGCGAGATTCGGACTTGAGCAGATAACGGTAGTAACGTGCTAACTCATCATCAACACGCGAAGCAAGTGCGTAGAAACGCTCACAGGAACGTGCTTCCACAAAGGCACCAATCACCAAGACATCAATCAAGGCTTCAGGTTCAAAAGTCCGGATTTCTTTGCGTAAACCACCAGCATAACGCCCTGCACTCAAGTTCTGCCAAGCCTGACCGCGCTTGTTCATCAATTCAAGTACTTGCTCATAATGCAGCATTTCTTCACGTACCAGCTGCGCAAGCTTCACCTGTAGATCAACAAAATAACTATAGCGGAACATCAGGTTCATGGCAGTGCTAGCTGCTTTTTTTTTCACAGTTGGCATGATCTTGCATTAAGATTTCAAGATTTTCGACCGCCATATCTAGCCATGCTTGCGGTGTTTCACAACCGAGGAAAGCAATCACTGGCTGCATCAGTTCATCATAATTAATATTCGACATAATTACTCTAATCTTAACGCGCTGACTTAATCACGGCTTTCATTTGCTGAACCGCTTGTGCCAGACCGACAAATACCGCATCCGCAATTAAAGAATGACCAATATTGAGCTCATGAATCTGCGGAATCGCGGCGATTGGCGTTACATTATCCAGATTTAAACCATGACCTGCATTCACCACCAGACCTTTAGATACAGCATATTCAGCACCTTTGATAATACGTTCAAGTTCCGCCTGTTGCGCTTCTGGAGTTTCTGCATCGTCATAGGCGCCTGTGTGAATCTCAATCGTCGGTGCACCACAAGCAACTGCTGCATCAATTTGTGCAAAATCAGCATCAATAAATAAAGATACATCACAACCAATGGCTGCCAGTTCTTGAGTCGCTGCTTTTACAGCATCAAAATTGCCCACGACATCCAAACCACCTTCAGTGGTCACTTCCTGACGTTTTTCAGGAACAAAGCAAACATGCTGTGGCTTGATTTCCTTGGCAAAGGCAATCATTTCATCCGTTATCGCCAACTCAAGGTTCATACGGGTTTTTAACACAGGACGCATACGACGTACATCGTCATCCTGAATGTGACGACGGTCTTCACGCAAGTGCAAGGTAATGCCTTCTGCCCCTGCCTGTTCGCAGATCAATGCAGCATTGACTGGGTCTGGGTACGTCGTACCACGTGCTTGTCTTAATGTTGCGACATGGTCAATATTGACACCAAGTAATGCAGCCATAATCTTCTCCTAACTACGATTGAGATTGAGAGTTTTGAATCCAGAGTTGTCGACTCTTTAATGGTCGATCACCGAGCAAAGCCGTGATCACCTGTCGATATAGTTTCGTCAGTAATTGTAACTGTTCCGGATTAAAATCCCCACCATTTTCATGCGTCAACATACTTAAAATCTGTTGACCAGACATAGTGGAGCGCAAGGCCTTAGCCGATGGCATAAAGCCAGCATTGAGCTGAAAATAATAATGTTGCTCAGGATTAATCTGCACCTGATTGGCATCTACTGAAAAATCCAGACCATAACCGAGTTCTTCTAGCAGAACATGCTCAAACTGACGCAAGATCTGTTTTAAATATAAATTTGGATTGGATTGTGCGGATAATTGCTGTAATGCAGTCAAGGTCTCAGCATATTTGGCAAAAGTTTGCGGCATTTCGACTTCTAAAGGACATAGCCGTAACAGGATTTCATTCAAATAAAAACCCGAGAAAAAGGCATCGCCAAAAAAGAAAATCGGCTGATTGACAATTTCCAGTTTAGTAAAATTTTTGAGTTCGGATTTACCTGAAGCCTGCAAGCGAATGGGCTGATACTGTGGTGGTGGCATTTGCCTGAGAATACCATCTACCCTGCCATATTCTTGGGTAAATAAATGCACAATATGACTGCGTTCACGGTACTTACGATGATGAATCAAATAGCCATGCAGTACTTCATTACGCATAAGCGGGTACTTTAATCCTTATCTTTTTTTGATTTTTTATCATCTTCTTCGTCATCCCCATCCGGGATCACTGCACCCACAACAGCCGCAGTACCTTTGACTGCGACTTTTGTGGTTTTATAAGCCACCTTGACAGGAACCGTGACCACTTTATGAATACAGCCTTGCAGGAATAAAACACATACAACTACTGCTAACACTTTTATCATCACGGCATTCCTTAAAGAGTCTTACAAATTTTTATCGCTTAGATATCACTATAACCTAAGCTTTTTAATGCACGCTCATCATCAGACCAGCCACCTTTGACTTTCACCCAAAGGGTTAGCATGATTTTTTGCTCGAACATTTTTTCCATGTCGAGACGCGCATCCATACCGATTTTCTTCAGTTTGACACCTTTCTCGCCAATCACAATGGCTTTTTGGCTCGGACGATCGACAAAAATCGTGGCATCAATATAGGTACAGGCTGCCTTCATACGACCGGTTTTTTCATTCAAGACCGGTTCTTCAGTTTTGAAGGATTCGATCTGAACGGTCAAATCGTATGGAAGCTCTTCACCCAGTTGGCGCATGATCTTTTCACGGATAATTTCAGATGCCAGGAAACGCTCTGAACGATCGGTCAGTTGATCCAGCGAGTACAGTGGTGGCTGGAATGGAAGATACTTGGCAATCGTGTCACGCAAATGTTCAAGATTGGCACCACGAAGCGCAGATACCGGTACGATTTCTGCAAAGTTCATCAGCTTTTCGCGTTCACGAATCAGCGGCAGAGCTTCGTTCTTGTTTTCAAAAGTATCCAGCTTGTTAATCACCAGAATGACTGGCATTTCAGCATTTTTCAGCTTTTCCAGAACCAGGTCATCGTTTGGCGTCCACTTTTGTGCATCCACTACGAATAAAACCAGGTTCACATCACGCAAAGCCGAATGTGCCGCACGGTTCATCATTTTATTGATGGCACGGACTTCTTTTTTATGCATCCCAGGTGTATCAACAAATACTGCCTGAGATTTTTCACGTGAATCAATCCCCACAATTTTATGACGTGTGGTTTGCGGTTTACGTGAAGTAATCGAAAGTTTCTGACCCAGAATATGGTTCATTAAGGTAGATTTACCCACATTCGGGCGACCTACAATAGCAACAAAACCACTACGATAATCTGATGGGATTTCGGTGCCTTGCGCACTAAAAAATTGACTAATAAGGTCGTGACTGTCGCTTTGCGACTCGTGATCAGCATCAATGTGATCGGAATGAGTAGTCATTAAGACTTATGCTCCAAAAGTTTCAAAATATCCGCCGCAACGGCTTGTTCAGCAAAACGCCGGCTCGCGCCTTCGCCTTGCATAGTCGGCAATCCCGCAATCTGGCATTCCACTTTAAAATGCTGATTGGGTGCATCACCTTGAATATCTACAACCTCGTAAACTGGGAGAGGTTTCTTACGTGCTTGTAAATACTCTTGTAAGCGAGATTTAGGATCTTTAAGCTGATCTGTGGGCTCAATATGATCTAAATAGGGTTCGTACCATTTTAACACAATCGGTTCTAGCACAGTGAGATCACCGCAGTCGACATAGATTGCGCCAATAATGGCTTCTACCGTATCTGCCAGTATAGACTCACGATGATGACCACCAGATTTCAATTCACCGGTACTGAGAATTAAATTCTGGCTCAGTTTTAAATCATTGGCGATTTTTCCTAATGCTTCCTGACGAACCAGGGTTGCACGCATACGCGTCAACCGGCCTTCATTTTCGCTTGGATAGGCATTAAAAAGATAATTCGCAATGATCATCCCTAAAAGAGAATCGCCCAGAAATTCCAGGCGCTCGTAGTTGTGTTTATGACTGACTGAACGATGAGTCAATGCCAGTTTCAGCAAATCAGCCTGTTTAAACTGATAGCCGATCCGTTTGGCAAGACGTTCATCATTTAGCTTTGACTGTGCTTTGATCAAACTCTTTCTCAAACTTCATCACTAAATCGATATTCATTATGAAATTTTTACGAATTTCATAATTCTTGTGCACCTGTAAACCATCGGTATTGGTAACTTTGGCAATTTCGTCAAACTTTAGATCACGAATATTATTCATTTCTAAACGCTGACTCATCTGTTGACGGAATTTTTCTGGCGTTATATTGGCTGGAGCACTTTTTAACAGCGCCTCAATCTCACCATCTACCATACGATCATCGAAGTATGGTCCCCACACCGCAATCGCCACTTTTGCAAGAAATGCAAAGCCCACGATTGCAATTAAAACCCCAATATAAGAAGCACCTTGTTGATGTCTCATTTTTATTTTCCTGATTGAAACAATTAATCGATTGTTCCGTTTCGACCAAACGATGGCAATTTAAAGCCAGGTTCTTTATGCATCCAGATATAGAAGGCACGACCTGTTAAGTTTTCTTCCGGAACAAGCCCCCAAAAACGACTGTCAGCACTCTGATCGCGATTATCCCCCATCGCAAAGTAATGACCTTCTGGCACTTTCACTTCCCAATATAAACCATTTTCACCTGAATATTTACCATTTTCCAGATAGTTAATAAAAGGTGCCTGACGAGCGACATTCACACCTTCCAGCTCACGCATGGTAAAGGTATGCTCACCCAAGGTTTCTTTATGATAAATGGCATTTGGAGTATCTAAACGGTCTTTTTCGCGGCTAAATTCTACTGGAACTTTCGCCACTTTTTCACCATTAATGCTCAACTGGCCATGATCATAAACAATATGATCGCCTGGCAAGCCGACAATACGCTTGATATAACTGATGGTCGGTTGCGGTGGATAACGGAATACCGCTACATCACCACGTTCCGGGCTGCCGGTATCAATAATTTTGGTATTGACCATAGGCAGTTTGATGCCATAGTCAAATTTATTCACCAGAATAAAATCGCCGGTTTCCAGCGTCGGCACCATCGAATCGGATGGAATATTAAAAGGTTCATATAAAAACGAACGCAATACCAGCACGATGGCCAGTACCGGCCAAAAGTCATAAGCCCAGGTGATAATGAAATTCTCATGGCCTTTGCCTCGGGTTTGTCTTTGCTTCAAAACAAACTTGTCTAGCAACCACACTGCGACAAAAAACAGGGTCGCAGGAACAAGAATCAAATTAAAATCAAAATCCATGGGCTTATATCCTTATTATTTTAGCGTTCGACTTTTAATACAGCTAAGAACGCTTCTTGCGGGATTTCTACGCTACCCACCTGTTTCATGCGTTTCTTACCTTCTTTCTGTTTAGACAGAAGTTTTTTCTTACGTGACACGTCACCACCATAACACTTCGCCAATACGTTTTTACGCATCGCTTTTACAGTCGAACGTGCAATGATTTGCGCACCAATTGCCGCCTGAATCGCGACATCAAACATTTGACGTGGAATCAGGTCTTTCATTTTTTCAACCAGTGCAATACCACGATGACGTGCATCATTACGGTGACAGATCATCGCCAAGGCATCGACTTTTTCCCCATTGATCAAGACATCTACTTTGACTAAAGATGAGCTTTCAAAACGGACAAAGTTATAGTCCAGTGATGCAAAACCACGTGAACAAGACTTCAATTTATCAAAGAAGTCCATGACCACTTCGGCCATTGGAATTTCGAAAGTAATGGAAACCTGATTCGCCATAAACTTCATGTCTTTTTGCACACCACGGCGCTCAACACATAACGTCATGACGTTACCCAAGTATTCTTGCGGTACCAGAATATGACACTCAGCAATCGGTTCACGTAAATCTTCAACCGTTGAACCATCCGGCATTTTGGATGGACTGTCGATATAAATCGTCTGACCATTCTTCATCACCGCTTCATAAATTACGGTTGGCGCAGAAGAAATCAGGTCAAGATCATACTCGCGTTCCAGACGCTCCTGTACGATTTCCATGTGCAGCATGCCCAAGAAACCACAGCGGAAACCAAAACCGAGCGCATCTGAACTTTCAGGTTCAAAGAACAAAGCCGAGTCATTGATTTGCAGCTTGTGCAATGCTTCACGGAAAGGTTCAAAATCGCTGGCATCAATCGGGAATAGACCAGCATAAACCTGTGGTTTCACCTTTTTAAAGCCCGGCAATGTTGCCACTTCAGGTGTGGTTGCCAATGTAATCGTATCACCGACTGGCGCACCGAAAATATCTTTGATACCGGCAATGACAAAACCAACTTCACCCGCTTCCAGCATACCGGTTTCAGTATGTTTCGGGTTAAAGATACCTACAGAAGTAATAATATGCGTTTGACCAGTTGATTTGATCAACATCTTGTCGCCTTTACGCACTCGACCCTGCTTGACCCGAACCAGAGAAACTACACCAAGGTAGTTGTCAAACCATGAATCCACAATCAGCGCTTGTAATGGCGCTTCGCGATCACCCTCAGGTGCAGGAATTACATTGACCAGTGTTTCAAGCACACCTTCAATACCTAAACCTGTTTTTGCAGAACAGGTCGGCGCTTCTGTGGCTTCAATCCCGATAATGTCTTCAATTTCCTGAATGACACGTTCAGGTTCAGCTTGCGGCAAGTCGATCTTGTTCAGTACCGGAAGTACTTCCAGACCTTGTTCAATTGCGGTATAGCAGTTAGCAACAGACTGTGCTTCTACGCCCTGCGCAGCATCTACAACCAGCAAGGCACCTTCACAGGCAGCAAGGGAGCGTGAGACTTCATACGAGAAGTCGACGTGTCCCGGTGTATCAATAAAGTTCAACTGATACTCTTGACCGTTGGGATGCGTATAGTACAAGGTTACCGAAGTGGCTTTAATGGTAATCCCACGTTCGCGCTCAAGCTCCATTGAGTCAAGGACTTGAGCCTGCATTTCACGATCTTGCAAACCGCCACAAGTTTGAATAAAGCGATCCGCTAGGGTCGATTTACCGTGGTCAATGTGCGCAATAATCGAGAAGTTACGAATGTTTTTAATATCAACAGATTTTTTAGCTTGCGCCATGGGTTACCTTGAGAAAAAAACGCGCTATGTAATTTAAAAATATTACATAACAAAAGCCGAATAGAAATTGCGAAGGATTATAGCAGAATGGTGATCTAGAAAAAGAATTATATTTTTTCCTTTATTCCCTATGTCGTGTACACATCGGTCAGATGAAGTCTGGATCACCATGATTAGAAAATAGCTCCCCAACTCCACTTCTTCATCAATATTATCAAAGTGTACTGATCAAACTGGAAAATGTTGCCTCATTAATCCAGATGTAAAGTTGAAAAATCAAAAGGATTTACATGTTCTGAAAGTGGCTGATAAGCCTGGGTAAAAGTTGGTGACATGCGTTTTGGGCGCCCTGTGGCCATTTCAATACAGGCCCATTGCGTACTTCCGGTAAATAACAGGGTTTGATCCTGTGGCCGATAGAATGCATATTGTCGAAATGAATACAGCGCGTTGATATCGTTGAGCCAGGTTCGCAAAATAATTTCATCGCCTTCGAAAGCGGCCTTGCGATATTGCACCTGATGTTCAACCGCCACCATGGCATGTTTCAGTGCCACATATTCCTTCAATCCCAATCCCAGCTTTTCAATATGGGCTGTGGCGACATCCTGCATCCATTGCACATAGACCACATTATTCACATGGCCCAATCCATCAATATGTTTGGCTTTTACCGTTAATGCAAGATCAAAAATACCGCTCACTGTGCTGTTATCCTTTCCATGATTTTAAGGCTATAGAGTCTACCGAATTTATCGCCCGGATAAATTGCAAAAAATAAAAAACCGCTTCTACAAGCGGTTTTTCAAGAAAATCTAGCAATCTTATGAGATACGCATTCCGACCACAGCAAGCTGCCCCTGACGAATCAAGGTGACACGCGCGATGCTACCCTTTTTCAGTTCAGACACCTCTTGCACAAACTGATTTGAATTCAGTACTGTCTGGTTATTAATTTGCGTGATCACATCATTCGGCATGATTCGTGCCTGTGCTGCAATACCACCCGGACGTACATCCTGAATCACCACACCACCTTTGATTTCCAGACTCGCTAACTCTGCTGGACTGAGGTCACGAATTGAAACCCCGATCACTGGCCCTTTGCTGGGTTGAGCCTGTGTGCTTGCTTTTGCTGGGGTATCATCTGGTGCCGCACTTAAAGTCGCTGCAATACTACGACGTTTATCATCACGCAAGATTTCAAGTTGTACCTGCTGCTGAGGTGCAGTACGGTTCAAATAGTTCAACAACTCGCTGGTACGTGAGATTGGGGTACCATTGTATTTTAAGATCACATCACTGGCACGCAGACCCGCACGTGCAGCCGGTGAATTTGGCGCAACCTGAGTCACCAAGGAACCTTCAGGCTTAGGCAGGTTATAGGATTCAGCAAGATTACGGTCGATATCCTGCAAACTCACGCCCAGATAAGAGCGGGTCACTTTACCATTCTTTTTCAGCTGATCTGCAACTTCCATTGCCACATCAATCGGAATCGAAAAGGACAAGCCCATATACCCACCGGTTCCACTAAAGATCCGTGAGTTGACACCGACCACTTCACCACGCTGGTTAAATAGAGGACCCCCTGAATTACCCGGGTTCAATGCTACATCTGTCTGGATGAAAGGTACTGCAGTTTCACCCATCATATTACGCATTTTGGCACTAACGATTCCGGCAGAAGCGGAATAATCAAAACCAAATGGCGAACCAATTGCGAGTACAGGCTCACCAACACGTAAGCGTCCTACATCACCCGTCCGTAATTCTGGGAAATTCGAGCCATTAACTTTAAGCAAAGCTACGTCAGTTCGTGCATCACTCCCTACAACAGTGGCATCAATTTCACGACGGTCATTCAGGGTAATGGTGACTTTGGAAGCATCCTCAACCACATGATGATTGGTCAGCAGATAACCATCCTTGCTGATAAAGAATGCACTGCCATAGCCCGTCTTTTCCTGTGGCATACGCTGTTGCGGAATAATCACCTGATTACCAAAAAAGCGGCGCAGAATTTCCGGCACTTGTTGTTGTAAGAGCTCTTCTTCGCTCATTTTTTTAACGACATTGACACTGACCACTGCAGGACTGACCTGCTCGACCAGATTTGAAAAATCAACCGGCGTTACAGCCTGCAACTGTGCAGCACTCATGGTGAGAGTGGCTGCAAATAATCCTTTTTTTAAGTCTAGAATTTTCATATAAATTATTACTCAAATTATTGATAAATTTATGTAAATAGGTTTTATCACAAACACTGTAAAGTTTAAGTAATAATATGTTTCAATACTTTATTCTGGGCAATATCTCATTATTAAAGCATTAAGTTAAGGCTTTGATTAATTTTTTTCATCAATAAATGAGCACTTCAACGCTTGCCTTTTGTATAAAAAAGCGCTGTTATTACCAAACTTTTTTAAAATTAGCTGATGGACATGTCTAATTTATCCCTTACCCATCAATTTGACGTCATTATTGTGGGCAGTGGCGGTGCCGGTTTAAGTTTAGCCTTATCGCTCCCAGATCATTTTAATATTGCAGTGTTGGCGAAATCTACCCTGACAGATGCCAGCACTTTTTATGCTCAAGGTGGCGTGGCCGCAGTACTGGATGAAATGGATTCGATTGAACAACATATTGATGACACTATGATTGCAGGTGCGCAACTGTGTGAAATGGATGCGGTTAAACAGACGGTAGAAGGTGGCAAACCCTCGGTTGATTTCCTGCTGAAACATGGCGTTCAATTTACCCTCGATGAACAGGAACAATTACATCTCACCCGTGAAGGTGGTCATTCACAGCGCCGAATTATTCATGCGGCCGATGCCACGGGTCGTGCCATTTCCACTACTCTGGTACAACGCGCTCAAGAAAAAAAGAATATTAAAATTTTTGAAAATTATATTGCGATTGACCTGATCTGTTCACAAAAGCTGGGGTTAGACGGCGATAATCGCGCGCTGGGTTTATATGTACTGGATGAAAAAACTGAAAAAGTGCATACCTTCTTGGCACCATTTACCGCGCTAGCCTGTGGCGGTGCCATGAAAGCCTATCTTTACACCTCAAATCCAGATATTGCTACGGGTGATGGTATTGCCATGGCTTATCGTGCCGGCTGCCGGGTCGCAAATATGGAATTTAACCAGTTCCATCCGACCTGCCTGTATCATCCACAAGCACGTTCTTTCCTGATTACTGAAGCAATGCGTGGTGAAGGCGCTTATCTGCGTCTGCCTGATGGTGAACGCTTTATGCTGCGTTTTGATGAACGTGCCGAACTCGCACCGCGTGATATCGTGGCACGTGCCATCGACTATGAAATCAAGCGTCTCGGTATACGTCATGTCTGGCTGGACATTACCCATAAAGATGAAAGCTTTGTCAAAGAGCATTTCCCTACCCTGTATGCCCGTTTACTTGAACTAGGGATCGATATTACCAAGGACATGATTCCAGTGGTTCCGGCAGCCCATTACACCTGCGGTGGCGTCGTGGTCGATGAAAACAGTCAGACGGATATTGCCGGACTCTATGCGATTGGGGAAACCTCTTATACTGGTCTGCATGGTGCTAACCGAATGGCAAGTAACTCACTTTTAGAATGTTTTGTCTATGGTATGAGTGCGGCCAAGCACATTCAGAAAAATTTCAAGACCGATCAGCCAGCTCCTACAGTCCCATCTTGGGATGATTCTCAGGTGACCAACCCGGATGAAGATGTGGTGATTCTGCAAAACTGGGATGAGCTACGTCAGACCATGTGGAACTATGTGGGCATTGTCCGCACCACCAAACGCTTGGAACGTGCACTACATCGCATTGAAATGCTGAAAAAAGAAATTACCGAGTATTATCAGGATTACCAGGTCAGCAAAAATCTGATCGAGCTGCGTAATCTGGTGTTGGTGTCCGAGATGATCGTGCGCTGCGCCATGCACCGCAAAGAATCTCGCGGTCTGCATTTCACCTTGGATTATCCCGAGCTGCTACCAGAACTACGCAAAACAGTCCTCGTCCCACCAAATTTTGAAGTGGAAACACCTTTGGTGAATTGTTAAAAGTGGATGGAGATAACATCTTTGGGTGATATCTCCTTTTCTTTTTAGATTTTTATCTGCTTAAATTTAACTTAGGCTATTTACAGCCAGTCTTCTATCTTTCAGGTAATTAACGTTGTGGTGGAATTGAATATGTTCCTGTCACATGCGCCACAGGTTCTTCATTATCTATCGAATAAATCCAGACCTCTCCCACGATCAGTGCCTTGCCGACCTTGATCAGCTTACATTCTCCCCGTATATCGGTTCCACCTGAAGGTTTACGTAAAAAATTGATATTCAAGTTAGTGGTCACGGCCAAACCGACCAATCCAATTTCACCCAGAATGGCAACATAAAGAGCAAAATCCGCCAAGGTCATCATGGTTGGGCCAGAAACCGTGCCGCCTGGACGCAATTCCTCTGATCTCACCTGATAAAGCAAAGTGGCTCCACGCGGAGAAACGGCTTCAATCCGGCACTTCTCTAGGCTTTGTGGAAATTCTTGTTGTAAAAATTGTTCTATCTCAGTTTTGGTCGTTTTCATATGATTAAAAAATCTTCTATATCAGCCTTAATATAGAAGATTCTTCACAGATAAACCTAGAGAAAAATTAAATAAAAAGTATTTTAATAATCGGCTTATTTTAAATAACTTAAGGCCTGCTCAAATACCTGCTCAGGCGTTTGAGTTGCATCCAGACGTTTGATCCGTTCAGGATGACGTTGCCATAAAGTTTCATATCCCGCTCTCACTTTCTCAAAGAAAGTGACTTTTTCCTGTTCAAAGCGATCCAGCGCACCACGTTCACGTGCTCGGTTCATCCCCAGTTCAATAGGTGCTTCTAACCAGAACGTGATGTCCGGCATGCGTGCGACAAAGTGGTCATTCAGTAACTGCAACTTGGTTTCGCTCAGACCCCGACCTGCACATTGATAGGCAAAGCTGGCATCTTATATTCCTTTATATTAATTTGTAAACAAAAGTAGTTATATCCTAATACTATATAATGTAAACTATACAAGTATTACCGAAATGATGAACTTCTTTAAAGTCTAAAAGAATCTAGCTTAGAGATGTTTTATAGTAATTGAGCTTAGGTATTAGGAATCAAATTAAAAATGACGCAAATCATTGGACTTGCAGCTGTAGCTAGATCAGGTAAAGACACAGTAGCTTCTATGTTATTAAAACATGAAGGTGTAACCACATATGCTTTAGCCGACCCGCTTAAAATTGGATGCCAAATTTTATTTGGGTTAACTGATGCAGAGACTTGGCATGATAATATAAAAGAAGAAGTAATCCTTCATTGGGGATGGTCACCTAGAAAGTTTTTTCAAACAGTTGGAACTGATTGGCTGAGAGAGTTAAATTCAGATCATTGGTTATTAAGAGCAAATTTGGCTTTCAACCAATATAAAACTAATGAACCTGATAAATCACAACTTGACTTCACTGATCCTAAAGCTCCATTTAAGTTAGCAGCGCAAGCTATTTTTGGAATTACTCAAGAAGAGTCCTGGAACCCTTCATTATTAAATAAAAAAATCAAATATTGGGACATGACACCAAATGAAATGATCGAATTTCTTCAGGATCATGCCCTCAAAGAATTTAGTAATTATCACTTTTTAAGATCTAAAAGACCTTTGGTTCTTCCGTCAAAAGAAATACCCATCTACGGCAAAAAAAATATTGTAATAATCAAAGATATTCGATTTGAGAATGAAGCTGATTTTATTCGTTCTCATAACGGTACAATATGGCACGTTCAGCGAGATAATGCTGCAAAAGTTATAAACCATTCTTCTGAAAAAGGAATAGAAATCAAACGCGGGGATACTATTATTTATAACAATGGTTCCTTAATGGATTTAGAATTACTCGTTGAAAAGGAATGGGAAAAAATTAATCGTGAATGATATAAATATTCGGGGGATTAGATCAGTTGAAACATCTTCTAGTCATGTTATAAAGGCTAGATATTTAAACCTTCAAGGTTTTGATCTTGATAATAAACTTTGCTTTGATTTGCATAGAATGTTCCTTTTTCACTCTAAGGATAGAATTTCTTCATCTGCTTATCTCCTAATTCAAGCAATTGAAACATTCTTTGAATTTATATAGGACTTACGCACTATTATTTATAGATTCTCTGTGGTAGCAGATGATTTTTATCGAGAATAAAGTCATCAATGAAGTTTTTGATAACTGGTCTAAATAATTTCTTCTGCCAAC
>Ga0115845_100035_pt1 | contig 22605 bp, 17 predicted proteins | sample InSIn1SAF170_2_FD_83859 | JGI IMG/M metagenome (GOLD analysis project Ga0115845, IMG submission 83859) | reverse complement strand
TTTTAAAAAATTTATATTTGTCTAATAAGATAAAAATAATAAAAAAAAAAAAAAAAATAAAACTAAATTTAAAATATAAAAATAATTAATAAAAACTATTAATAAAAAGTTATAATTAATTAATTAGTATAAACATATAAATAATCAATAATTAATTATTAATAATAATTACATAATGAATGATAATAGCAATACATACTAAAATGAGTTTCTCACTAAATACCTAGTCATGAATTTCAAACCCTATTGCCAAGGTTTGCCGGGCTTTTTCGTTGTGACTTTGGTCCATTCTTTTGGGTTGTCTTGGAAAAGTGTAGCCAATTTTTGTCTTTAGGGTGCCTCCTTCCACTCAAAATTTTGCATTGCTTCCAATTGTTCCATCTTTTTTCAACGCCTCTTAATCACCTTCCATGTTATGGAGAACACTTGGGGCTCATTGAGTGATGGACTAAGTCTCTACCTCAACATCATATCCCAACTTCACATTTGGTTGGAAATATAGGCATCCTTTTATTCTCAAGTTTGCTTAGCTACCATCTTGTTTGGGGGGTCTCCAAGATTCTAGGGTTCCTTCTTTGGTTGTGGATCACTAGATATTATGCCATGCGTTTACTCATATTCTTCTTTGAATATGGTCATCACTATGTGATGTAATGTTTGTTCTCCATCTCGTGGATCTTCTAGACGGGTGCCCTTATCAATAAGTGGTTTCTTTGATGCACCCAACCACCCTGTGGCCTTTCTTGTTGTAATCTCTTAAGAGGACAACTAGATTTATTGTTCGAGAGGGTAATGTGATATAGTAATTCATGATTTTAAAAAAAATGGATCAAAAGGTGACCAATTCATAATCGAGTTCTTAAACACAAAATATTCCTTAGCTACAAAATTTATCTTGATTGGAAAACCATTGAAAAGATTTATACATGCATAAGTGGTGGTGTGCATCTTTGTTGGGTAGCGGAGGTCCCGCATAACAGTTTTGGGGCGTAGAGCCTATAAATTAGGATAAAAATATTGTAAAAACTCCGAAACATGAGGAGCGTGAAATGTAATAGATCGAGTCAAAGGGTTGTCCGCCCAAGAAATAATATAGAATAATAGGAATTAAGTCAGGCTTGCCCACGTCCGCAAACCATGGGAATGTATAAATAGAACGAGGCTCTATGGGTAGAAAGTAGCTTTTGATGTGTACCTTTGGATCTGAGATGTAATGGGTTTTTGAGGAACGAAGTCTTGAAGCATCTGTAAGTCTGAGTCAAGGGTGTTGGTGGGTAGACAGAGACTCTGCAGCTGTATGCGCAGAGGCCTACTAAAGTCCGCAGCTGTGTGCGCGAACCCCTGTACCTGAGTGCACAGGGTGGATCTGGATGTATTAGTGAAGGAATTGAATAAAGATAAGTTGATTCTGAAATTATGTGTAAAATCTGAATTATTGTGGATCTGGCTAATTTATATAAGTGTTTGATCTATGCGCGTATGCTTATGTTATGAGTTTATGAAAATCTGTATCTTTTCTGGGTGCGCGAACTGGTTATTTCTGTTAAATGTTTGCTTAAAGACCATAAAAAGTAGATCTAATCTATAACAGCGCATTAATAAGTATTAAGGAATTTCCTGGGTCCAGATCTACACGGGGTAGAGTGGCGCGAAGCCGCAGAACGATGCACGAAACTTCTAGACCACATTAAGACATCCCAAGGGTGCGAAAACTTGGTTCCAGCACCCTCCCCTGCTACCTCGGGTGAGACCTCAGTCCGCACCCCGCGGGCTGTTGCTGAAAGGGCCGGTACCTGCAGGATTTGTTTGGCTAAATAACTCTTCCGAACCTAGGTCAGGCCCATATAAGCCAACAAATGGTTCCGTTGTTGGGACCAGGATCTGCCTAAGGGATGTCTAATGTCAGAATTCTAGAATCCTACAAGGAAAGAGCTTGAAGATTGATTGGATCAGGAGCAGTACGAGTTTATAGAACACCGACGCACAAGCCAAAGGTTAAGAATGACGAGCACGATCCAGTTACCGGTATTCAAAGGAGCAGGAAATGAAGATCCAGAACAATTTTGGTTCATGGTAGCGGCGGTATGGGAAGCACATGGAGTTACAGATGATAACATCAAGAAGGCTACCTTAGTTAGCACGTTGCAGGACCGAGCGTTGACATGGTATATAAAGTAGTCAAGCGATAACCCGAATGCGAGAATAATGGAGATCCGGACCGAATTAAAAAAAGAGTTTAGCTAGCCGAAATCAGAAACGCAGTCGATCATAGGGTTCAAGGAAATCGTGATGATGCCAGGTGAAACTCCGTGGGATCTAGTTCAGAGATTGAAAAGTACAATCCGTGAGGCGAACATGACGCTGTCGGATGTGCAACATTGCGCGTGGTTTGTGGCGTCACTGACGCCACATCTGAGGACGGCTTTGTCACAGCAAAAGATCTCAACCCAGGCTGAAGCATTAGAGACAGCAATGAGGTTTGACGAAACTCCAATACAAGATCCAGGGTTGGAGTTCAACAAATCCATGAACAAATACAAAACATGTGTTTAGAAATGTAGAAGTTGAAACAAGAACAGGCACCCCGCCCAGGAGCTCAGGAGGACGTATGGTGTATAAAGTGTAGAAACCAGGGCCATGATAAAGATCATTGTCCTATCTTAGCGAACTATGTGGTAGCGGGGGGACCAATGCCGTTACGACTAGAGGTACAGGCAGGGCAAAGCGCGGCGCCCACACTCTGGTGCATGATATGTCAGGAGGGAGGAAAGCATGCCACAGACAATTATCATCTATTATAGAACATGAGACAACCCCCCCCCCCAGCGGCTATTTTGCAACTTTTGCAGATCGGCGGGCCATGAGGAACGAGACTGCCATAGTTATCAATTAATTATGGACCAGTCACCTACTTACAGAATGCAGACTGAAGTGCGAGGTCAGGATCCAGCCCTGGCGATAGCGCACGGTGGGTTCCAGGGACGTGGACGAGGACGGGGAGGAATGGGGCCAGGAAGGGGTTGCGGGAAGCTCATTTGTTACAACTGCGGAGGACCAGGTCACTATGCGCGGGATTGTACCAATCCGACCAGAATATCATGCCCTTACTGTAAACTATTCGATCATGAACTGATAGATTGCCCCACACTGATAGCACAGATTCGTGAGAAAAAGATAGCACCACCTATGACGACACAGAACGTCCAGATGATGAGGTCTGAACCACGCAAAGAAGATCCCAACGTAAATATGGTGCTCAAAAGTGCATGGTCACAGAGGAGGATAAGGGGAAACCAACCAAGGAGGACGCAGGAGTTCGCAAGGAGACAAGTCTGGAAGCTAGGGACAGCTTCGCGGAGGTCTCTACCCCAGGTAGTAGGGATCAATTTGAGCTAGAAAGGGATCCCTCGATGTTGAATACCTTTTTAGAGACATGCATGAAATTGCTTCGCGACAATAGAGCGGTTAAAGGCTTGCAAGAATTGATAAATAGGTGCGCAGGGTCAAGTGAACCTCGCCTGATCCGAAAATTGGGAAAACATGCATCACGGACTAGGCAAGAAATGCGGTTAACAACGCAGATTGGTGACTATGAGACGGATCAGATCATTCTGGACTTGGGCTCAGATGCAAATGTACTACCTAAACAGACGTGGGAGCGCATGGGCAAGCCCACACTGCAATGGTCTCCTATTCAATTGAGGATGGGGAATCAACAGAAGATCCTGCCCATGGGAAGACTGCAAGGGACTATGGTAGATATAGAAGGTGCAAGCACCCGAATAGACTTCGAGGTAATCGAAATTATGGATGAAAGTAAACCTTACCCAGCGTTATTAGGAATAGACTGGGCCACTGACATGAATGGAGTTATTAATTTAAAGAAGCGGAAAATGATCTTTGAGAAGAAGTCGCTACGCATAGTCATTCCATTAGACCCGCTGAAGGACCACATTACACTGAACCCGTGCGTGATAAAGGAAGTGATGATGAATTAGATTGTATTTACAAAATCACTGCACAACATCAAGTTGGGGACAATCCGACAGCGGAAGGAAGAATATCATGGGAACATGCAGACTCCTGCACCGAAGATTCAGATGAAGAAGATGAGCATTGGCATAACCGGCTGAATGGGACAACCATGTTAAACTGCAATATGGTGACTAAATCGCTGTGTTGCGTTAAAGCTCAGGATCGTGAACTACCGATGTATGATGGACTAACAGTGGTAGATGAATTCTTGATCAAATTTGAAAGCACGGTACCAGAGCACCAGCGGTTCGATGCATTGAAATGGGCATTACGCGCGATGCTTGCGCATTGGTGGGGCACGTTAACACTCAGGTTGTTCCCTTTAACTCCTAAGGGAATACAGCCGAGGTAACCACAAACCAATCTTTGGACTGTAGGTCCTAGCCTACCTGCAGTCAGAGAGGGCTCTCTCGTTAGGATTTAGCTTTGTTTAAGGGATGATTTTAGGCTAGATATGATGCATATGGGTTTTGTTTGAGTTTGGTGGGATGGTTGATGTATTCAAGCAGAGTTGGCATGCAAAGTGTAAGAAGTTCAAACATTGGGCATGGAGTCCATGAATGTGAACTGATGGATGTGTTTTCTTTGGTAGAAGAGAGGAATATGGAGCAGGATAGCTGCACATGGAACAACCTGTAATGCTGGAATAAGGGTGAAATGGAGGTCAGGGAATAAGAGGCAGTTAAGAATCTCTCATTCAGCCCAAAGAGGGAAAGTGAATGAATAATATCTGGGAGCAACGAAGAATTCCTAGACAATATTCAGAAATGAGAGAACTAGTTTAAACATGATCAATTAAGTATGCATATTCATCACTAATTCAGAGGAAAACATAGAAAAGTTACAAGAATTGAGCACAGAGGGCATGGAAGCCAAGTCTGAACTATTCTTTCTTCCTGCAACTTAGATTATGATATATAGATGATACATATACATATAAACTGAAAAACAGAGATGGGAAAGACTTATTGAACCATGTGGAAGCACGAGAATTCCATATCAAGCTTCTTCAGCCATTAAAACCACAACCAGCCAGTTCAGAAGCAAACATTCCAGCAATCTTTGATTATAGAAGTTTTTAGGCTTACAGCGCAAGTCCAAAATGAGTAAATCAACCAACCAACCCTTTCACAATATAGAGGGTGGTATAAATAGAGAAAATATCTAAAAAATATCTACAACAGCAGATCTGATGGCAGATCTGGAGAAATGAATGGCTCTAACCTAACATCTATTGAAATAAATGCTAAAAATATCTCTAACAGCTGCGCTGGGGGCAACAGCCTCAATAATGAATTAATAAGGGTCCTTTGCTGCAATGCGCTGGCAATTTTGCCTTAACTGCGCCTTGCATACTGAAACGCTGCCCATATGTGTCTTCATACACTGTTTCTGCAAAATCTGGGCCTGGAAACACTTGCACTGCCTCTTTAGGCGGTTCTGCTGCTGTTGAGTGGCTTTAACACATTTAATAATGAGTTGGTGAGCCTTTATGGCTCTGAGCTGCTTCTTTTGACTTTGCTTGGGGCCTTTGATGCAACATATTTACTGATACTCTTTAAAATTGAATCTGGGCCACCTTCTCCCACTGATACACTTTGCCGCATGAATCTGGGCTCTTTCTTTCCTGCAAAACACTCTAAACTGTCAAATCACCCCTTTTCTAGCCGCTGCTCGACCAAAAGGACTGCTGTCGCGCTGTCTGCTGCCTTAGGAGCTGCTATCGGCGCTTGGCTGATCAAAAAATGCCTTTAAACTGATAAATTTGCAAACTGGCGGAATAAATGGGTTCTGGAGGCACGCCGAGGAAAAAACCCTGCATTTGGAAGTATTTCGGGCCTGAAGCGATCTCATATAACTGAGGAATGCCTTGCTTCTTTTGCAGTTGTGGCGGGCGCGGGCGCAGCATATAAAAACCTAAAAATGGCCCTTTCCTTTAAAACAGGCAAAAATGCCTTTAAACGTAAAAAACCATCAAAATTGGGCGCAGGCGGAACACTGTTCATAAGATTAGATCCTGGTCGTTGGATCCGGCGCGGGCCGATCCAACGGCCAATATTAAATCGGCATATCGCATATCGGCTGGGGCACGGGGTAGAGCGATAACATATATGAATTGCAATGCGATATAGCTTGAACTGCGATGCGATATTGCATCGGAGCCAAAGGGCGGAAGACATGAAATATGCGATACAAACACTGCGATTGCCGATTGCGACAATCGCATCGGGGAGCATCCATCGGGGACTTGTATAAAAAAGGGCCAATATTGTTAATGCCACCTCCGATAGCGATATCGCGTCGGAGGGGGAGGGAAGCAATCAGAGGGGGGCTCTAATGACTTAGAAGCCTTTCATTTGATCGGAGGAGGAATATATATGATCGGAGAGGGATTTTTAATGCTTTTAAGGGATTTCTAATACTTCGGAAGGGGTCTGAAAGTATGAATGAGGGTTTTGAGCCTTGAAAAAGGTTTAAACATGGCTAATGGGGGTTTTTATAGATCAAAGGAGGGATTTAATGCATAGGAAGCAGTCCTAATGCATTTGGAAGATAGTTTAAAGGGGAAAATGAGGGTTGTTGCTAAGTTTCAGGCAAACTTAGCAATTCCCAAGGGATATTTATGGTTATTTTTCAACCAAAGGGAGGGGATACCTATTTAGGGGGATTTTATATGACATGTAAAGAAGAAAAATAAAATTATTATTGTAATACTTGTCTCATGGGTTTCATGAGCAAGGGATTTTATTTTAGTGATGGCTCCCATTGTGGGCCTCTAGGTTTTGTCATCCCATCATAAAAGTCAATATTAAGTCAATGTCATGTATGAAGGACCCTTCTTGGGCATGTTACAATTTTATACGAGTCATAAAATCTATAAGAAGGCCCTTCAAGACCAAGCAAAGTCTCCTCCTACAAGTTAGCTTCAAATGGATTAAATAATTTCCTTAAGTGACATGTCAACTCACACCCAAGTCAATGTTGAGAAATCTGGGGCATTAATATTAGTTGATTTCTCTTCTTTTGTGACTGCTTGTGAATGCATTTTACTTGATTAGATAAGGATCTTCTTCTTGTTAGTTTATTAGTGTTCTGCTTCATCAAAGAGTAAACAACGCAAGAACATAAAAAGACAAGAGACACAACATGTAGGGTATGAGCCAGGGCCAAAACCTCTCACTCTTTGAGAGGAAAACCTACACAATTTCTTCTTATAGAGATTCCAATGGACGAATACCGAGACCAAGTCCCTTGATCTATTTGCCACTCCAAGACCAAGACATATATCCTCTAGACAGTCAACCTCCTTGATTCTTCTTCAGCGTCGACCTTCATGGCATCATTAAGATCTTCTTACTGTCGTCCTTCTTGCTGTCATATTATCCAAACCTTACTTCTATGATGGCACCGAGCCATTTCTCTTAACATAGAATTCATATCCTCCTTCTTAAGATTGCACCGAAACTTATACTAAGAGCCTACAAAATCACTGTGATATGCATCTACTTCATAGCATTGAGCAATGGTCTTTGTTATGGCACCATACTGTGATTCCTTCTTGAAACTGTAGCCTTCATATTCTTTCCGAAATCATGATACTGAACTGTATGTATCACTGTAGTCACCATAGGGATCTGAAATTATCACAGTGCTTTGATACCCAAATTCCAGAGGGATCCATTATTCTCTTCACTGCACTAGTATTCAAATTGTTCACTATAGATGTCCATCGAAGTCATGGAGATGTCTGAACATTTGTCTATCACCTTATCTGAATTACAGAGAGATGTATGGATGCTTCTTTGTTCTGCCCATACAAAAAAATCAGAGAGGTATACGAAAAATCTATGATTGTGGAATAGGTCGAGGTGGGTATACATAACAGTTTGTTCGTCAATATAAGCCGACATGATTTGATGAACCGGTGTGTCACCATAACATGAGCCAACATGAGTTATTATTTCATCTTGCAAGTAGACATAGGAAGAGGTGGACCGTGCTCGTCTTTGGAGGGCTATTTGCTAGAATACAATTGACATGACATTGATCTTTTGACAAATCCTAAGGCTCTCAATGGGAGCCATCTAAAAATAAACTTCTTGCTCATAAAACCCATGAAGCAAGGCATTACAAAATAATTTTATTTTATTCTCTGCATCATTTACAAAATCACAATGTCATTATGAAGACCAAACCTAGTTACATTTTACAACTCTCCCTCTTAACTAGGGATGTATTCATAATGGTACTTGGTCATTCTCAATCTGAAGAATTTCTGATAAGAAGAATTCAAATTTGTAACTCATTTGTATAGCATCATATCAACCATAATTGTTACATAGAAAGACCTTGACTAAAAGCTCCATCTCTCCACAAGATCTGAGTTCAATGTTAGTGAGACCAATGATTGATAGACACACTCATCATTGTCTCTCTCGGAACATACCCCACCCAGGGTCTCTCAGGGTATTCTCCATGAGGACTATTCCTATCTTGGACTCCCCAGTCCTCAAAGAATATCGGTTCTCCACGACTACTCTTTCATGGGATGCCCTATCTCATCCCCAAAGAGTATCAGATGCCAAATGATTACACAATCCTCCATTTTGTCTTCCCAGGTGAAGACCAAAACGACATGTCTATCTCTCCTTTTCAAACTAGAAGGACATATTCCATTAAAGGAATGTACTCATCCCTATCACAAAGGAATGTACCTAAGCTCCCTTCTTAGGAATTTTCCAAATTTCTTCCAAGTAAGATACTTCTTTTCAAGCTCCCTCTTAACCAGGGATCTATCACAACTCCTCATGTGGATATCCTAAAACAATGTACTGTTTGAAGAGCTCCTTCCTTCAATGTCATGAATTTCTTCGTTAAGGAGTCTTCATCTTTGGGAACTTCTACAATCGGCACAGATCATCCATCACTTTTATCCATGAGTTAGTCATGTCCTTAACTCGTCAGAATGTGATCCATCAGATTTTCCATTTGGCTCTGCTTCATGTCATTCTGCTTTCATGCCATATTTTTCGGAAGGACATTACATCCTTCTATATGGTCTGCTTGGAAGTCGTCCATAGATTTCCCTTTGGCAGTCCTACATAAGCCCATCCAGATATTAGTTCAAAAATAAATGAACACTTTAAATCAAAATTACCTTTGTGATGATCTTTCACCATGACAACTTCCTGTAGGTATCAACATCCTGCATGCAGATTGACACATCTACCGGTGATATCCATTGTCAAGGGTCTTTATCTTTTTCTGACTTCCATCAAAGTCTTCACATCCTTCTGGGAGATTTTCTAGTCAAATATTCTTTGACTTCAAATGTTGAATGCCTTCTACATTCATTGCATATTATCACGACCTCTTCCAATCTTTTCACACACTTCATTCCCAGGAGCTTCCAAATAGAGTTCCTTAATTATAGTCAACCACCTCATATTTCATATGATGACATATTATGTTGATTTCATCTAGTGTGACTTATGCATTCCTGCATCCCTTTAGAGGAGGAGATCCTTTTCCCTTGATCATGCTTCTCAAAATAGTAGTAGCAATCCTTGTTACCTACAACCATACGACATGACTTTATAATATTAAATACAAACATACATACCTTATTTACCTTTAGGTCTTCTAGGTTTCTTTCAACAACATCCTTGATTGGAAAGATCTTCAACCCCTTGATTTGCTTCATCTCTTATGTCATCATACCATCATCCCATGAACTCCACAAGTTGGAGTTCCTGATGAAACACTTGCTTCCTCTTTAGATCAGTGAATCCTCTAATGAGGATTCCATCTCACATATCCTTATTCAACAGATGTTTCCCTTTTAAACTGATGTATGATGAGACTTGTCCCGGATGAATTCTTCCTTTGATCTTTCGATGAGGTCACCAAGAGCTATATCCTTCAAAGTTGACTATCAAACATCTTTCATGTTTCCTATGGTGATGTCACGAGCTCTTGTTTCTAATGCTTCCATGATGCCACGATGCATCTTATTTATTTATTATAGCCATATGCTATAAGGTTTAGGAGCTATGACAAGAACTTTTGTGAGGGAGACTATCTCAGTAGAGATCTCTTACTTCCTCTTTTCTTGGACCTCTTGAGCTTCCTCCACTTCTTTCGGTGATATGGGCTTCTTCTTTTTCTTTTGATATTGTCCCTTTAGGACAATCTTTCTTGTAAAGTCCATAGTCTTTACTTCCATAGCATTGAATCTCAACTATGCTCTTCTTTCCTTTCTGAGGACTAGAATTTTCCAAACTTCCTTTCCTTCATGCAAATGTTTGAGTCCTTTAACCTTCAACAAATTTGCCCTCAACTTGTCTTCTTCTATCTTGCATAGAAACCACAAGTTGTCAAATGGGGTAACTTTATTATCCCCATGGACATTTGTTACCTTGTTCATTAGTTGGTGCGTTTAGAACAATGATGATTATCTTCTTATCATCTCTCCCATATCTCGCAGTTGAGATATTATGAAGATATCCCTTCATTCTTTGATACCTTCAATTTTGTGTAGATTAGATCTAAGTCACGTGACCTTCTTTATCGCATCTTCAGATATACATCTCTTTGATGTCTCCAATATTGCTATATGAGGGGACCTTTCATAAGAATCCCTTTCGATGAATTCAAAGGAGACCTTTCCATTGATATGTTCAATGACTTCTCTTTCTTTAAGGACTATGTCTATCCTCCTTTTTCATGCAAGGAATTTTCAATGACCCATCTAACTTTTAGATCTCCTTACACACACGAAGTCATTTTACCAAATTGATTAAAGAATGAAAGATACTTACTTGAAAAGTGAAGATGAAATCTTCAACTTAATCACTTTGATTATGGTTGAACAAGATGTATTAGTGCTCCTTGTTTTGTAGATAACTCGATGAGGCTTTTCGTGGTCTTTTGATGATGATTAGAGGATCTAAAACTTTTGTTGTTGTAGACTACTTATTTGATCTAGGGTTTTATCCTTCTATGTAGATCTTGATATTTTACTTTGATAACCTTAGACTTGCTTTGATGCCTTAAAACTTGATCCTTGAGTGTCTCTTTGATTAGATGCCCTTCCTTTGACTTCAGCACCTTAGCTCTAATTCCATGTTGAGAAATATAGGGCATTAGTATTAGTTGATTTCTCTTCTTTGGTGACTGATTGTGAATGCTTTTTACTTGATTAGATAAGGATCTTCTTCTTGTTAGTTTATTAGTGTTCTTCTTCATTAAAAAGTAACCAATGCAAGAACATAAATAGACAAGAGACACAACATGTAGGCTATGAGCCAGGGCCAAAACCTCTCACTCTTTGAGAGGAAAACCTGCACAAATTCTTCTTATAGAGATTCCAATTAACAAATACCAAGACCAAGACCCCTGACCCATATGCCACTGCAAGACCAAGACATAAATCCTCTAGACAATCAACCTCCTTCTTAATTCTTCTTCGACTTCAACCTTCATGGCATCATCAAGATCTTCTTATTGTCGTCCTTCTTGCTATCATATTATCTGGACCTTACTTCGATGATGGCACCAAGCCATTTATCTTAACATAACAATGATATCCTTCTTGTTATGATAGCACCGAAACTTATACTAAGAGCCTACAGAATCACTATGATATGAAACTACTTCATAGAACTGAGAAATGGTCTTTGTTATGGCACCATACTGTGATTTCTTCTTGAAACTGTAGTCTTCATATTCTTTCCAAAATCATGATACCGAACTGTATGTATCACTATAGTCACCACAGGGATCTGAAATTATCACAGTGCTTTGATACCTGAAATTATGTAACTTCTTTGACTACATAGGGACCCAACCAATGCATTCAGAGCTTGCCATGGAATTTCTCGAACTTGCTGTCATATAGTAATACTAGATCATTCTCCTTGAAAGTGCGCATCTTGATATGGTCATCATGCCATGATTTCTCTCACTATTTTTGTACTTGCTGATGGAATCCGGCCAAAAAGTGTTCCTCATTAAGTTCCTCCAGTTGCGCGAGCCGTTCCTCCAAAGCCCCGCGGTTGGCCATGCCTGTTATTTCTACGATCCGCAAATTGGGTACAATATATTCCATGAGCATAACGACTTCCTTACCATAGACTAACCGGAAAGGTGTCTGGCCCGTCAACTTCTTGCACGTGGTTCGGTAAGCCCATAGCACAACAGGGATGTGCAAGTCCCAATCGTTTCGCTACACGTTATAGACCTTAGTCAACGTAGTCTCCAAAATCTTGTTGAACACTTCGACGGTCCCATTCGCTTGCAGATGGTATGGCGTACTCTGTTGATGATATATCTGGAATTCCTTAGTGAGTGCACTGATCTTTTCATTCAGAAAGTGCGTTCCCTGGTCTCTCATTAGAATTTTGGGACATCCAAACCATGTCAACACGTTTTCGAACAAAAATTTCGCCTCTGTGGCAGCCGTTCAGTCCTTAACTAGCTATGCTTCTACCCATCAGGTCAAATATTCTATCATGGTGATGATATAGCGCGCACCCATCTTCTCTAGAGGTGCAATAGGTCCCACGAAGTCGATTGCCCACTTCTTGAACAGTTGCAGCGTCATCTGTGGATTGAGCGTCATTTCATCCCTTCGCGATGGTTTCCTAGTCCGTTGACATATGTCGCAAGTCCGATAGTATGCTTTCGAGTCTTGATGTAGAGTTGGCCACCATAGTTCGGCACAAAGAATCTTCTGTGCTGTGGCGCGACCTGCATAATGTTCTCCAGAAACCCCTCCATGTGCTTTGGCCAGGATCTGTCCTCGCTCGAATTTAGGTACATATCTGCGTAATATTTCATCATTGCCCATCTTGTAGAGGTGTCCTGCAATAACAGTAAAGTCTACTATGCGTATCACCAATTCTTTCTTTTGTTGAACGAAATATCCTTGCGGCACGATTCCTGTGGTTAAGAAGTGGATGATGTCCTCAAAATGGCCATCCGCAATGCGCACTGCATACAGCTCTGCATCCGGTAATCCTTCCTCCACATTTGTGGGCTCTTCGTCATTCTCAATTCGAGATAGGTGGTCTAGGCCTGTGTTCAGACATTCTGGCTTTACGATGACTTTGAAGTCATATTCTTGAAATAATAACAGCCATCTACAAATGCGCCCCCCCAACACAGGCTTATTCACTAGGTATTTTAGCGCTGAGTGGTCAGTATACATCTTAAAGTGTCCTCCAAGCAGATAGTGGCGGTATTTCTAGAGCGCGTATACCATTGCCAATCCTTCTGGCTCAGTAGTGGAGTAGTTCTTCTCAGCTTTTGACAATCGTCGACTTGTGAATGCGATCAGATGATGAATTCGCTCCGCTCCTTCTTGAGTGAGTACTGCGCCCAATGTGATACACGGTGTATCAACGTGCACATGAAATTCGATGTCCCATTTCGGAAAGACCAATATAGGGGCTGATGCCATCTTTTCCTTAAGCATTTCTAGAATTCTGTTGCATTCCTCATTCCAACAATAAGTAGCCTCCTTCTTTAGCAACTGTTCCATTGGTGCCGTGATCTGTGCATAGCTTTTTATGAACTTTCGATAGTAAGCAGTGTGTCCCAGTGTGGTGCGCAGTTGTTTGACACTTCACGATGCTTGCAGGTTGAGTATGACAACGATCTTTGCCAGATCCACCATCAGAGCTTGCTTACAAACCACATGGCCGAGCAGGTTCTTGAAGGGGACGAGGAAGGTACACTTCTTCAGATTTAGCGCAATCTGGTGCTGTCGGCGAGTATCCAACATTAATCGTAAGCTCACGGTATGTTTCTTAACTAGCCCAAATACAATCCAATCATCAAGATATACCTCTAAGAACTTGTGTATAAATTCCTTGAATGCAGCTACCACAACGCGGGAGAATATTGTTGGCGCGTTCTTTAGTCCATAGGGCATCACCATATACTGAAAACATCCCCATTCAATGGCGAAAGTTGTCTTACTTCTGTCTTCTGGCGCGATCTTGATCTGGTGGTAACCCGAGAAACCGTCCGTGAAGGAGTAGGCTTCCTATCCTCCCACATTCTCTAGTACCTTGTGTGTAAATGGCATCAGAAAGGGATCATTGACACATGCATCATTGAGCTTTCTGAGATCGACACAGATGTGAATTTCACCCTTTTGTTTCTTCTCCTGCACAACCATAGGACTTACCCAGTCGGACTCTTCTACCGGTTCAATTATTCCTGCCACAAGCATCTTATCCAACTTTTCGCGGACCTTCGCTTTGTATTTTGGATTCAACCGATAAGGTCGCTGCTTAATTGGCTTTGCATTCGGCTTCAGGGTTATCTTCATCATTCCCAGCTCACCGAGGATCCCTTTTAACTCCGTGATTTTTGTGGGGAATAAGTCTTGATATTCTCGAAGCAACTCGACCACCTTTCCCAACGTGGCATCGTCCCAATAGTCTCCCAGCATCGCATACTTCGGCTCTTCCTCTGTTCCGATGTTTACTTGTTTCGTTTTCAGTGGCACGGTGATGTCTGGATCCTCGATTGCTGGTCCGCGCACCTCACGCCTCCCCTATATTTCTGGAATATTGATGTTTCTAGGGTCGTCCTCATCATCTTATACCTGCACATTGTAACATTCTAGGGCCTGGCTCAACCATCGCGACCAGTCTGGCTGCACGATTTCTTCTGCTTCCGATGGTATTTTGAAGATAGTGGCCTTTACCACCTGCAATGTGTCGTCCACAGTATCCATCCATTGATCCTCAAAGAGGAAAGTTGACAGAAACCCTGTGCGCAAGATATCCCATTCGTCTGTGCCATGTCGGAGCTCTGTTTCAGTATACCAATTCCTTAGGATGACGTCCAGGGTATGATAAAATAAGTGTACCCACTCCTATTGAGGTTCGTCTCCATAAGCTTAGACCAATTTGGTCAAGTGCATGCGCGGATCATCACGTCCATCGTATTTCTCCGTTATGTGTAGTTTCGGCCTCCCAAACTGTATCTGCATCATGCGTCTACAATCGCACCAATTTTTGAAGGTTCCTTCGTGTGTGCCCTGTTAGCCTCCTATTGCGATAGGTTGTCATTTTTCATGATTGACAGTGGAAGTGCCAAATATGTTCATCTTTTCCATGCTGTAAAAGTTCCATATTTGATGAGTCATGCCATTTTTGAAGAATTTTTCAGTTAAGGGAGGCCAAATAGTTTAATCTTGGCTTCCCTAGGTTTAAATTTCATGTTTTAGAATATAGAGAATAAACATCTGTCCTAACTGTTTAATCTTGGCAGATTTATAGATAAGTAGAGAATCTTGGGCGCTCATCAGCCTAATCTGAGCCCCGGAAGGAATAAGGGTCAATTTAGATAGGAGGATAGCAAAAAGAAAAGTTGAAAAGCTGGGTTTGCAAGTTCAAGTGCACCCAAACCAAAAAGAAGATAAAATGCTAGGTAAGTAGGCCGGGTAGGTAGTTTTGCGGTGGCTGAATGATCATTTGTGATCCATTTCATATTTTCAAGTGTCAAATCTATTTCAGATCACAAGTATGAGGCCGTTTTTCATTTGGAGCAGCTCAAGCGAGGCATGTCTAACTCTCCCTTCTTCCTCTTCCCCGAATCATTCACTAACTTCCCCAAAGAGGTCAAGATCTGCTTGATATCTCTTAAATTCATCATTTTTCATATCATTTCCCTTAGTAAAGATCTGCTTTACTTAAGGAGTGTTCATATGTCCTTTACAAGTCATATTTCCCCTTTATAGCCTAAGATTTCTAAACTTAGTGCTTTCTTCACCAGTTTCATATTAACTACTAACTTATTATGTAAATCCTCATCTATTTCCCCTCCCCCTATTCAAAATATGTATAAAATCCCCCTAAATAGGTATCCCCTCCCTTTGGTTGAAAAATAACCATAAATATCCCTTGGGAATTGCTAAGTTTGCCTGAAACTTAGCAACAACCCTCATTTTCCCCTTTAAACTATCTTCCAAATGCATTAGGACTGCTTCCTATGCATTAAATCCCTCCTTTGATCTATAAAAACCCCCATTAGCCATGTTTAAACCTTTTTCAAGGCTCAAAACCCTCATTCATACTTTCAGACCCCTTCCGAAGTATTAGAAATCCCTTAAAAGCATTAAAAATCCCTCTCCGATCATATATATTCCTCCTCCGATCAAATGAAAGGCTTCTAAGTCATTAGAGCCCCCCTCTGATTGCTTCCCTCCCCCTCCGACGCGATATCGCTATCGGAGGTGGCATTAACAATATTGGCCCTTTTTTATACAAGTCCCCGATGGATGCTCCCCGATGCGATTGTCGCAATCGGCAATCGCAGTGTTTGTATCGCATATTTCATGTCTTCCGCCCTTTGGCTCCGATGCAATATCGCATCGCAGTTCAAGCTATATCGCATTGCAATTCATATATGTTATCGCTCTACCCCGTGCCCCAGCCGATATGCGATATGCCGATTTAATATTGGCCGTTGGATCGGCCCGCGCCGGATCCAACGACCAGGATCTAATCTTATGAACAGTGTTCCGCCTGCGCCCAATTTTGATGGTTTTTTACGTTTAAAGGCATTTTTGCCTGTTTTAAAGGAAAGGGCCATTTTTAGGTTTTTATATGCTGCGCCCGCGCCCGCCACAACTGCAAAAGAAGCAAGGCATTCCTCAGTTATATGAGATCGCTTCAGGCCCGAAATACTTCCAAATGCAGGGTTTTTTCCTCGGCGTGCCTCCAGAACCCATTTATTCCGCCAGTTTGCAAATTTATCAGTTTAAAGGCATTTTTTGATCAGCCAAGCGCCGATAGCAGCTCCTAAGGCAGCAGACAGCGCGACAGCAGTCCTTTTGGTCGAGCAGCGGCTAGAAAAGGGGTGATTTGACAGTTTAGAGTGTTTTGCAGGAAAGAAAGAGCCCAGATTCATGCGGCAAAGTGTATCAGTGGGAGAAGGTGGCCCAGATTCAATTTTAAAGAGTATCAGTAAATATGTTGCATCAAAGGCCCCAAGCAAAGTCAAAAGAAGCAGCTCAGAGCCATAAAGGCTCACCAACTCATTATTAAATGTGTTAAAGCCACTCAACAGCAGCAGAACCGCCTAAAGAGGCAGTGCAAGTGTTTCCAGGCCCAGATTTTGCAGAAACAGTGTATGAAGACACATATGGGCAGCGTTTCAGTATGCAAGGCGCAGTTAAGGCAAAATTGCCAGCGCATTGCAGCAAAGGACCCTTATTAATTCATTATTGAGGCTGTTGCCCCCAGCGCAGCTGTTAGAGATATTTTTAGCATTTATTTCAATAGATGTTAGGTTAGAGCCATTCATTTCTCCAGATCTGCCATCAGATCTGCTGTTGTAGATATTTTTTAGATATTTTCTCTATTTATACCACCCTCTATATTGTGAAAGGGTTGGTTGGTTGATTTACTCATTTTGGACTTGCGCTGTAAGCCTAAAAACTTCTATAATCAAAGATTGCTGGAATGTTTGCTTCTGAACTGGCTGGTTGTGGTTTTAATGGCTGAAGAAGCTTGATATGGAATTCTCGTGCTTCCACATGGTTCAATAAGTCTTTCCCATCTCTGTTTTTCAGTTTATATGTATATGTATCATCTATATATCATAATCTAAGTTGCAGGAAGAAAGAATAGTTCAGACTTGGCTTCCATGCCCTCTGTGCTCAATTCTTGTAACTTTTCTATGTTTTCCTCTGAATTAGTGATGAATATGCATACTTAATTGATCATGTTTAAACTAGTTCTCTCATTTCTGAATATTGTCTAGGAATTCTTCGTTGCTCCCAGATATTATTCATTCACTTTCCCTCTTTGGGCTGAATGAGAGATTCTTAACTGCCTCTTATTCCCTGACCTCCATTTCACCCTTATTCCAGCATTACAGGTTGTTCCATGTGCAGCTATCCTGCTCCATATTCCTCTCTTCTACCAAAGAAAACACATCCATCAGTTCACATTCATGGACTCCATGCCCAATGTTTGAACTTCTTACACTTTGCATGCCAACTCTGCTTGAATACATCAACCATCCCACCAAACTCAAACAAAACCCATATGCATCATATCTAGCCTAAAATCATCCCTTAAACAAAGCTAAATCCTAACGAGAGAGCCCTCTCTGACTGCAGGTAGGCTAGGACCTACAGTCCAAAGATTGGTTTGTGGTTACCTCGGCTGTATTCCCTTAGGAGTTAAAGGGAACAACCTGAGTGTTAACGTGCCCCACCAATGCGCAAGCATCGCGCGTAATGCCCATTTCAATGCATCGAACCGCTGGTGCTCTGGTACCGTGCTTTCAAATTTGATCAAGAATTCATCTACCACTGTTAGTCCATCATACATCGGTAGTTCACGATCCTGAGCTTTAACGCAACACAGCGATTTAGTCACCATATTGCAGTTTAACATGGTTGTCCCATTCAGCCGGTTATGCCAATGCTCATCTTCTTCATCTGAATCTTCGGTGCAGGAGTCTGCATGTTCCCATGATATTCTTCCTTCCGCTGTCGGATTGTCCCCAACTTGATGTTGTGCAGTGATTTTGTAAATACAATCTAATTCATCATCACTTCCTTTATCACGCACGGGTTCAGTGTAATGTGGTCCTTCAGCGGGTCTAATGGAATGACTATGCGTAGCGACTTCTTCTCAAAGATCATTTTCCGCTTCTTTAAATTAATAACTCCATTCATGTCAGTGGCCCAGTCTATTCCTAATAACGCTGGGTAAGGTTTACTTTCATCCATAATTTCGATTACCTCGAAGTCTATTCGGGTGCTTGCACCTTCTATATCTACCATAGTCCCTTGCAGTCTTCCCATGGGCAGGATCTTCTGTTGATTCCCCATCCTCAATTGAATAGGAGACCATTGCAGTGTGGGCTTGCCCATGCGCTCCCACGTCTGTTTAGGTAGTACATTTGCATCTGAGCCCAAGTCCAGAATGATCTGATCCGTCTCATAGTCACCAATCTGCGTTGTTAACCGCATTTCTTGCCTAGTCCGTGATGCATGTTTTCCCAATTTTCGGATCAGGCGAGGTTCACTTGACCCTGCGCACCTATTTATCAATTCTTGCAAGCCTTTAACCGCTCTATTGTCGCGAAGCAATTTCATGCATGTCTCTAAAAAGGTATTCAACATCGAGGGATCCCTTTCTAGCTCAAATTGATCCCTACTACCTGGGGTAGAGACCTCCGCGAAGCTGTCCCTAGCTTCCAGACTTGTCTCCTTGCGAACTCCTGCGTCCTCCTTGGTTGGTTTCCCCTTATCCTCCTCTGTGACCATGCACTTTTGAGCACCATATTTACGTTGGGATCTTCTTTGCGTGGTTCAGACCTCATCATCTGGACGTTCTGTGTCGTCATAGGTGGTGCTATCTTTTTCTCACGAATCTGTGCTATCAGTGTGGGGCAATCTATCAGTTCATGATCGAATAGTTTACAGTAAGGGCATGATATTCTGGTCGGATTGGTACAATCCCGCGCATAGTGACCTGGTCCTCCGCAGTTGTAACAAATGAGCTTCCCGCAACCCCTTCCTGGCCCCATTCCTCCCCGTCCTCGTCCACGTCCCTGGAACCCACCGTGCGCTATCGCCAGGGCTGGATCCTGACCTCGCACTTCAGTCTGCATTCTGTAAGTAGGTGACTGGTCCATAATTAATTGATAACTATGGCAGTCTCGTTCCTCATGGCCCGCCGATCTGCAAAAGTTGCAAAATAGCCGCTGGGGGGGGGGGTTGTCTCATGTTCTATAATAGATGATAATTGTCTGTGGCATGCTTTCCTCCCTCCTGACATATCATGCACCAGAGTGTGGGCGCCGCGCTTTGCCCTGCCTGTACCTCTAGTCGTAACGGCATTGGTCCCCCCGCTACCACATAGTTCGCTAAGATAGGACAATGATCTTTATCATGGCCCTGGTTTCTACACTTTATACACCATACGTCCTCCTGAGCTCCTGGGCGGGGTGCCTGTTCTTGTTTCAACTTCTACATTTCTAAACACATGTTTTGTATTTGTTCATGGATTTGTTGAACTCCAACCCTGGATCTTGTATTGGAGTTTCGTCAAACCTCATTGCTGTCTCTAATGCTTCAGCCTGGGTTGAGATCTTTTGCTGTGACAAAGCCGTCCTCAGATGTGGCGTCAGTGACGCCACAAACCACGCGCAATGTTGCACATCCGACAGCGTCATGTTCGCCTCACGGATTGTACTTTTCAATCTCTGAACTAGATCCCACGGAGTTTCACCTGGCATCATCACGATTTCCTTGAACCCTATGATCGACTGCGTTTCTGATTTCGGCTAGCTAAACTCTTTTTTTAATTCGGTCCGGATCTCCATTATTCTCGCATTCGGGTTATCGCTTGACTACTTTATATACCATGTCAACGCTCGGTCCTGCAACGTGCTAACTAAGGTAGCCTTCTTGATGTTATCATCTGTAACTCCATGTGCTTCCCATACCGCCGCTACCATGAACCAAAATTGTTCTGGATCTTCATTTCCTGCTCCTTTGAATACCGGTAACTGGATCGTGCTCGTCATTCTTAACCTTTGGCTTGTGCGTCGGTGTTCTATAAACTCGTACTGCTCCTGATCCAATCAATCTTCAAGCTCTTTCCTTGTAGGATTCTAGAATTCTGACATTAGACATCCCTTAGGCAGATCCTGGTCCCAACAACGGAACCATTTGTTGGCTTATATGGGCCTGACCTAGGTTCGGAAGAGTTATTTAGCCAAACAAATCCTGCAGGTACCGGCCCTTTCAGCAACAGCCCGCGGGGTGCGGACTGAGGTCTCACCCGAGGTAGCAGGGGAGGGTGCTGGAACCAAGTTTTCGCACCCTTGGGATGTCTTAATGTGGTCTAGAAGTTTCGTGCATCGTTCTGCGGCTTCGCGCCACTCTACCCCGTGTAGATCTGGACCCAGGAAATTCCTTAATACTTATTAATGCGCTGTTATAGATTAGATCTACTTTTTATGGTCTTTAAGCAAACATTTAACAGAAATAACCAGTTCGCGCACCCAGAAAAGATACAGATTTTCATAAACTCATAACATAAGCATACGCGCATAGATCAAACACTTATATAAATTAGCCAGATCCACAATAATTCAGATTTTACACATAATTTCAGAATCAACTTATCTTTATTCAATTCCTTCACTAATACATCCAGATCCACCCTGTGCACTCAGGTACAGGGGTTCGCGCACACAGCTGCGGACTTTAGTAGGCCTCTGCGCATACAGCTGCAGAGTCTCTGTCTACCCACCAACACCCTTGACTCAGACTTACAGATGCTTCAAGACTTCGTTCCTCAAAAACCCATTACATCTCAGATCCAAAGGTACACATCAAAAGCTACTTTCTACCCATAGAGCCTCGTTCTATTTATACATTCCCATGGTTTGCGGACGTGGGCAAGCCTGACTTAATTCCTATTATTCTATATTATTTCTTGGGCGGACAACCCTTTGACTCGATCTATTACATTTCACGCTCCTCATGTTTCGGAGTTTTTACAATATTTTTATCCTAATTTATAGGCTCTACGCCCCAAAACTGTTATGCGGGACCTCCGCTACCCAACAAAGATGCACACCACCACTTATGCATGTATAAATCTTTTCAATGGTTTTCCAATCAAGATAAATTTTGTAGCTAAGGAATATTTTGTGTTTAAGAACTCGATTATGAATTGGTCACCTTTTGATCCATTTTTTTTAAAATCATGAATTACTATATCACATTACCCTCTCGAACAATAAATCTAGTTGTCCTCTTAAGAGATTACAACAAGAAAGGCCACAGGGTGGTTGGGTGCATCAAAGAAACCACTTATTGATAAGGGCACCCGTCTAGAAGATCCACGAGATGGAGAACAAACATTACATCACATAGTGATGACCATATTCAAAGAAGAATATGAGTAAACGCATGGCATAATATCTAGTGATCCACAACCAAAGAAGGAACCCTAGAATCTTGGAGACCCCCCAAACAAGATGGTAGCTAAGCAAACTTGAGAATAAAAGGATGCCTATATTTCCAACCAAATGTGAAGTTGGGATATGATGTTGAGGTAGAGACTTAGTCCATCACTCAATGAGCCCCAAGTGTTCTCCATAACATGGAAGGTGATTAAGAGGCGTTGAAAAAAGATGGAACAATTGGAAGCAATGCAAAATTTTGAGTGGAAGGAGGCACCCTAAAGACAAAAATTGGCTACACTTTTCCAAGACAACCCAAAAGAATGGACCAAAGTCACAACGAAAAAGCCCGGCAAACCTTGGCAATAGGGTTTGAAATTCATGACTAGGTATTTAGTGAGAAACTCATTTTAGTATGTATTGCTATTATCATTCATTATGTAATTATTATTAATAATTAATTATTGATTATTTATATGTTTATACTAATTAATTAATTATAACTTTTTATTAATAGTTTTTATTAATTATTTTTATATTTTAAATTTAGTTTTATTTTTTTTTTTTTTTTTATTATTTTTATCTTATTAGACAAATATAAATTTTTTAAAA
>Ga0115845_100034_pt1 | contig 22998 bp, 21 predicted proteins | sample InSIn1SAF170_2_FD_83859 | JGI IMG/M metagenome (GOLD analysis project Ga0115845, IMG submission 83859) | reverse complement strand
GGTAGCGCGCACCGCCATGCACCTGCAGATAGGGGCTCGAGAAGTATTCCGGGTTGATGCCGAGATCGCTGGCCGTTCCCGGCATGATCTGGGTGAGACCATAGGCGCCAACGGGGGACCGGGCATCGATGGTGAAGCGGCTTTCCTGCCAGATCAGGGCTTGCAGGAGCGCGCGCCATTGGACGGGGGAGAGGCCTGCGCGGGTCACACCTGCAAAGCCGCTTGTCTCCTGCGCCACGCGGATGATGAGCTCTTCGACGTTTTCCGCGGCGTCGCCGAACATCTGCGCGCCGCCCGGGTTGGGGTCGATCTCGCCGGTGCCATAGACCGCCTCGACGGAGCGGTCGGGATCGCCGCTGCCGCCTTCCAGCCCCGAGACCATGGCGGGCAAGCCCTGACCCCCGAAGCTGGTCTGGGCGTCGAGGATGCGTTGCAGGGTGGCGAGTTGCTCCCGTTCGATCTCGGCAATGAGCTCGCGCACGGCAAGCTTGTCCGCTTGCAGGGCCAGATCTGCCTCGCGGTCGCCCGTCTGGACGATGTCGCGCGCGGTCAGCCCGCTGTCATCGGTCGGCACGCCTTGGGCGGCAACGAGACCCGGCAGCAGGCAGAATGCGAGAAGGTGGGGAAGCCTAGACGTCAATGCTGCCCTCCGCCGCCCCAAACGGCACGAAGGTGCAATCCGGGGTTGTCGCGTCCATCGGGCCCGTCGCGGCGAGGAAGGAAAAGCAGTTGGCCCGCGGTTCGCGATACTGCGCACAGGAGGCGAGCAGGCCGAGGGCGGCAAGGGACAAGAGAATACGGATCATGAAAGCCTCCAGAAGTCCGGGCGGTCGCGGTAATCGGCGCCGACGAGTGCCTCGCCTTTCTCCATACCGCCGAGGATGGTGAGCGTGGGACCAAGCGCACTCAGATCGGCATCGACGACGATCGAGCCCTGATCGTCGCGGATCAGCGCCAGGCGGCTGTTGCTGCCCGTGTTGAGAAGGACGTCGAGTTCCTTCTCCGTGAGGTTCAGCATGGCGTAGTCCGAGGCATTGGCGCGTATGTTGGGCAGCAGGATCTGCGTCGGCACCGCCTCGACGATGGTCTTGCCGGTCCGGGTGCGTTCGAGCTGGCTGGCGTATTGCGTCATCATCACCGCGACGGTGTTCTGCTTGCGCGCGGTCACCAGCCAGTTCGAGAGCCGCTCGGCGAAATACGCGTTGTCGAGCGCCTTCCAGGCCTCGTCGATCACGATGATGGTGGGGCGGCGATCCTCGATTTCGCGCTCGACCCGGCGGAAGAGATAGGAGAGGACCGCCATGCGTTCCTTGTCGGCCTCGCTGTCGAGAATGCCGGTCAGATCGAAGCCCACCACATCGCCCTTGAGCGAGAAGGTGTCCTCAAGGCTCTGCCCGAAGATCCAGCCATAGCGCCCGTCCTCGGTCCATTCGAGGAGGCGCTGGTGCAGATCGCCGCCATCATCGGTGGAGACGAAAAGCGATGCGAAATCCCGCCAGTTCCGCAAGGCGGGGTTGGTGGCCTGCGCGTTCTGGCGCACGACCTCCTGGATGCGGTTGGTCTGCGCCGGGGTCAGGGGTTTGTCGGCGCGGTAGAGCAGCGTTGTGAGCCAATCCGAGAGCCAGGCCGTGCCGCGCGCATCGGTCTCAGTCCAGAGCGGGTTGAGGCCCGTGGGTTGGCCGGCTTTCAGGGAGGCGTAGCGACCGCCATTGGCGCGGACGGCCATCTCCATGCCGAGGCGGTAGTCGAAGACGAAGATCCGGGCGCCCGCGCGACGCGCCTGGGTCATCAGGAAGGCCGACAGCACCGACTTGCCCGACCCGGGGCGCCCCATGATCAAGGTATGCCCGCTGGTCGGTTCTTTGTCGGGCGAGCCCTGCTCGTGATAGGAGAACCGGTAGGCGCTCTGCTCGGGCGTGGGCAGATAGGTGATGACCCGGCCCCAGGGGGTAAGCGCTGCTGGTTTGCCGAGCTGCGTCCGGTGAAAGGCCGCAAAATCCGCAAAGTTGCGATTGGTCACAGCGCTGGCGCGGACGCGCTTGGGCTGGTTCCCGGGGTGCTGGCTCAGGTAATGCGCCTTGGCCGCGACCCGCTCGCCGATCATCTTCACGCCTTCGGTCGCGGCGGCATTCACGATCTCGGCGCTCAGCGTCTGCAGTTCTTCGAGCGTGTCGCAGAAGAGCGTCACGACCATATGGTGCTCGCCGAAGCTCTGGCGCTTGGCTTCGAGATCGTCGGCGGCGATGTCGAGGGCTTCCATGAGCGAGAGGGCCGCGTCCTGGCTCGCCTGCATCTGCCTCTTTTGCCGCTTGATGCGGCCCGCCATGAGGTTCGAATTGATCGGCGTGAAGGACTGCGTGACGATCATGTCGATCGGCAGGTTCAGCATGTCGAACATGGTGCAGGAGGTGCCCTCGGAATATTCTCCGATGGTGAAACTCTTGCCGTAGCGGTGGCCCACGACGCCTTCCGAGAGCTCGAAATGATCGCCATGAAACGTCACGCGGGTATTGGCGACGTTGAAGGACAAAAAGCCGTAGGTGTTGGCCGGGTAGAGCGGCAGCTCGGTGCCAGTGTTGAGCGCCCCCAGAAACCCCACCAACTCCCCCGATGCGGCAGAGAGAAGCCGCGGCTTGAGGTCGGTGAGGCCCGAGAGGAAGACATTCACCGCCTCGCCGAGGCGCTGCAGGCGCTTTCGGGTTTCTTCCTTCAAGCGGTCCGGTGCGCTGCGGCTGAGGAAGGGCAGGAGGCTTTTCGGGGGAGGACGGTGAATGACGGTGAGCGTCAGCGTCTTGTCGCGCAGCCCGCTGGTCGCGAGTTTCGCATGCCAGCGCCGGTCAACTTCTCCCGCGAAGCTGTCCTCACGGATCGGGTCGAGATCCGGTGTGATGGCCTTGGAGACCTTGTGGACGTAATAGCTGAACTCCGGCCCAAGCTGCGCGACGATGCGGGCAAAGAGCGCCGTCACCTTGTCGAGATAGGCATCGTCCGTCGTGTAGCTGTTGATCCCCTCGAGCCGGATGCAGCGGAAGAGCTCGTTGACCCGGGTGCGCACGGTCTGGTCGTCGACGAGGCTCACATAGGGCAGCATATGCGCGAGGCGGGTCTCGCGCGCGTACCAGTCCGGCGTCATCGTGCGGGGATCGAGCGCAGCATCAGGGCCGTCATCACGGGGCATAGCTGTCCCCACCGTGGATGGAGCGGTTGCGCGTGGGCGGTGTCTCCTGCAGCGACGTCATCATCACGTCGATGAAGCGCGGGTCCCAATCGGCGGCCTTCCAAAGCACCGGATAGAGCAGGCCGGCCACACCCAGCACCGCGATATGCTGGACCCAGACGAAGAGAAGCACCGAGCCGAAGAGCCAGACCATCGCATACATGATGGGCAGGCCCAGAAGCTTCGGCGGCCGCACGAGGCCTAGAAAGAGGGGCGAGCGTTCAGCCACCGGCAAAGACCGCAGCAACGATGGTGGGGGCTGCCGCAACACCGGCGATGCCGACAAGCACCCAAAGCGCCTGGCGCAGATCGATGATGTTGAAGAACCAGCTGAGGAAGACCCCGAGCACGGCCAGCGTCGCGATGACAACGCCAAGCGGGCCGGTCAGCGCGTCGACGATGCCCTGCAACAGGCTCTGGATCGGGGAGAGGTCGATGCTCTGGGCGAGAGCAGGCCCTGCCGCAACCAGGATGAGGGCAAGGGTAACGGTCAGGAGCGTCGAATTCCGTCTCATGAATCTGATCCTTCCAATCGGGCCACGACGGCCAGGACACGGGCCACATGGTTCTGGGTTTCCGGGTAGGGGGGGATGCCGCCATAGCGGTGCACCGCGGCGGGTCCGGCGTTGTAGGCGGCCAGCGCCAGCTGCGGGTTGCCGAATTCCCGCAGCATCAAGGCGAGGTAACGGGCCGAGCCGTCGAGGTTCTCGAAGGGGTCGGTCGGGTCGACGCCGAGTTCTTCGGCCGTCTCGGGCATGAGCTGACCGAGACCGATCGCCCCGGCGGTCGAGACCGCCTCCTGCCGGTAGGCGCTTTCCACCTCGATGTTGGCCCGGTAGAGCAGGAGCCAGTCGGTCACGGAGAGCGTGGCGCGGCGCAGGCCGGGATGGCTGGCATAGCGCAACCCCGTCGCTTCGATCGCCGCCAGCACCTCGGGGCTTGGCAAAGCGAGAGGGCGTTCAGCCCCCGCAGAAAGATCGGGGTCGGAATCTCCCGAGGCATCCGCCGTCCCAAGGATCGTCAAGCCCCGGGATTCTGGACCCACGGCAAACCCATCCTGATAATGGCGCGCGAAGCTGTCTTGTGAGCGGGAGGGGGTGAGAGAGCCGTCGCTCTCCATCACGAGGACCATCTGCGCCGCGGCCGGTGTGGCCAGCAGCCAGAGGCAGAAGAGGTTAGCTGTCAGCGCTCTTGTCTGACGCGGCTTTGTCTGAAGGGGCCGTGGCCGACGGGGCCAGCTTGTGGCTCCGGCTTGTGCCTGCGACGAGGGGCAGGTCGACATGCGTAAAGCCGAGGCCCAGGAAGAAGGACACCACGCCGGAGACCGTCTTGAACTCACGGATCTTGATGTCGTTGTAGGTTGTTCGGGTGCGGGCCGTGACGAGAAGCTTTTCGACGCCCTCGTCAGAGACAACGCGCATGATCCAGACCCCGTAATAGCTCGGGCCTTTCTGATGTGCCGTCTCCTGGCACAGGATTTCTGCGCTGTATCCGCGCTCCACGAGCTCGCGGAAGCGCGCTTCCGTAACCACATTTGGTGCTTCGATGTCCCAGCTCATGGCCCGGCTCACGCTTTCTTCGATGGCGCAACGCAAGGCATTCCCACTTGAAGCCCAGAGTTACGATACTATATTATCAGCGGCAAGATATAATATCATGCCCTTGCTGTAGCTTGGCACGCAAACAGTAGCCACGGTCCACCACCGCGTTCAAGGAGATAACAGGTTTGAGAAACCCAAGGTTGACAGGCCCAATCGGCTTGCAAGCTATGGTCATCCTTGCCTGCTTCCCGGGAGCTGGTGTGGCGGCGTCCTGCCTCGCGCCGCCCCGTCCCTTCCTCCCCAGCGATTCGCAAGCGGCCCGTGACTATGCCGACCTCATTCGGGGCGATTTCGAAACCTACATCGAGGACATCCAGAGCTACTTCCGCTGTCTCGACAGCGAGCGCGCCCGCGCTTTCGAGGAAGCGCGGGAGGTCAGCGAGGAGTATGGTCGGTTCCTGCAATTGGTAGGGGATTGATGGGCTTCGAGGGGAGCATCAGACTCGCACCCCATGGAAACCCGACGCCGATAACACCCTCACTTATCTACTTTTTAGATAACAGATTTCCTCCGCTAGCGACGTCACAAAAGGTATGTGGCGCGTGGCGAGAACAATCAGAAGCACGGGACAGGTTGCCCTCTGCAAGGCTCTTGTCGAGGCCCGCATCAAGGCAGGTCTCGGTCAGGAAGAGCTGGCGGCAAAGCTCAAGTGCCATCAATCCCTCGTGGCGCGCATCGAAAGCGGCCAGCGCCGGATCGACGTCGTCGAACTGGTCGTCCTCGCCCGCGCCATTGGCTTTGACCCATTCGAGGTTCTGGCGATCGTTGAAGGCGCCACGGAGTCCGACCATCGGATTTGAGCCGGTCCGTGCATCGCGCGCAAAGCATTTGACGCCTCTCGGCGTGAGTGCCGGTGCCGCAAAGCCGAACACCCAACCCATTTCCAGGAAACCCAGCATGCCGCTGCAGCACGTGCCCAAGGAAGCCGGGGCTGCAATCCGCACAGCCCAATTCTAGAAGGTCGGTAACCAGTGAAGGAAGATATGGTCGAAGCCGTTGCGATCGCCAATTTGATTGCAGCCGATCAGAGCAGTATTGTCGGTTGGGTTTATCGCTGGAACACTGGCGCGCTGGCAGTCCGTTGGGACGCGCGCGGGCCACAGCGCGTCTCGAAGCTTTGCCCGGATCTCTGCGATGCCGACAAAGCCGAAATCGACTTCGCGTCTCTCACGCAACTGCCCTGTCGCGACGACTGATATGGCCAACAGCGGGCTTTATGGGCCCAGACCATGTGCCAGCGCCCATGCCTGCGGTGCTGGGTCAATTCGTTCGTGATCCCGCCCTGCCTCGCAGCGGCGCGGCGTCAGTAATTGACCTGCTCGAAGCCGTAAGTCCCGCTGTAATCGCGCCACTCCACGAAGACGGATCTGTGCCAGATCCCCGGGCAATGCTCGCCCCACCCCTCGAGACCAACATGGGCAGCAGGGAGCGCTGCGGGTGACGAAGCGCTCCACGAAAAGTCGCCCTGTGTACCGTAGGAGCCGAGTACGACTGTCGCGCTACGGTTGCAGTCGCCGTCCTGGCCGGATTCCCGTTGCCATGCGTGACGGACATCGAACACGCGAATGGAGCGCACGAAGTTGAACTCAGGCCCGCTGATGTCGATGTCGGCGCGGTCTTGGGCGAGATGAAGGGCGTAATCAGCCATCACCAAGTTGTGCCAGGTGGCGTTCAGGCCTTCGACATCGAGCCTGTCATCACCGAGAGCGGCATGGTCAAGGACTGGGGAAGAATAGTTGGGTCGCGTCTCAGCGCCGTGGAACAGCACATCGATGAGCCGGTCCGTCGGCCGCGACCTGGCAGGTCCATCGAAAGAGGCACCCATCGGGCAGCGCCAGATCTGGAGCGGCGGCTCCACCGGCCAAGGTGTGATGCGCCGGATGAACTCGGCCCGCGCCCGCGCGCATGGCACGGAAGCTGGCCACCCGCCGGACAGGCACAACAGGATGGCGCAGTCGATCGGATAGGTTTGGGCGCTTGCTTGCGTCGGTACGATAGGCCCCGTCAAGACAAGAGCCAACAGGGCTATCTTGGGCAGGTTTCTGACTGGGACACGCATGGCAAAGACCCTCGGCGATCTTCAGGCAGCATACATACGAAAATATACTATCGCAACTACGATGATACTCGCGTCCATCGCGGTGATTTGGCATAGCGCTCGGTTACTACGTCGTCCGTCGCATTGAGAATATAATGTCGTAGGTGTCTTTTTGCTTTCATTTATGTTGTATCGACATCTGGCTTGTGATCTTGTCTGCCTCAATCCGTACCTCTGGCAGAAGAAGGACCTACACCGCATGGCCAAGATGGACGAAACACCGAATGTGGTGACAGAAGACGGGCTACGTGGCCTCTTGACCGAGGGCTACGTCATCGAAGTGGTCTGCAAGGAGGGTGCAGAGAAGCGCCACAACAGCTGGTACGGCGCTTGGGTTATCAGGGCCGTGGCACCCGATGGGCGGCTCGACAAGATGCTTGTCACTAGCCGAAGCCTCCTCAAGCTGCGTGACTTCAAGACCATTGTCGGCCTCGTCAGCTTCCTTGCCGACATGGGCTGCACGACGGCAAGCATACCGCTCGTCGAAGGCGCGCGAGAACGTCACACATCACCAAAAGGCCAAGGAGCGAACTGATCGGCTTGCCCCGAAACTCAAATCGGAACGGGTTTGTGAGATCGATCGATGGGATGCTGTGAAGGCGTTGCACATCACGACTGTCACAGTAGGGTGTTGAGGCTATAGCTCTGCATCATAAGGGGGGAACTCTTGCGGATTGTCGATAACACCACGACCCTTTTGGGCGATGACATGAAGCGAGAGCTAGCAGGGGCTTCGAAGTGCCGTATCGCGGCTGCGTGTTTTTCAATCTATGCCTTTGATGCCCTGAAAGCTGAGCTGGGCAGGCTGAAAGAATTCGAATTCATCTTTACCTCGCCGACCTTCGTCCCAAACGGCGCTGTCGATCGCATCAAGAAAGAACGACGCGAGTTCTTTATTCCACTGGCGCGTCCGGAAGGGGCTCTATCCGGCAGTGAATTCGAAATCCAGCTCCGCAACAAGATGACTCAGCGCGCCGTCGCGCGCGAGTGTGCCGAGTGGATCCGTAAAAGAGCGCGGTTCAAATCGAACGCGACCGCCGCGCCCATGCAGCAATTCGCCCATATTCAAAAGTCAGGAACCGAGACAGCCTACATGCCCCTTTCGGGCTTCACCGCTGTTGATCTTGGGTATCAGCGTGGAGATGCGGTATCCAGTTACACACAGGTAATGGATGAACCGCAGTTTGCGCAGACCTACCTGAACCTCTTCGATCAGATCTGGCACGATCAGGAGAAGCTTCGCGATGTGACGGCCGAGGTGCTGGAGCATATCGAGTCAGTTTATCAGGAAAATCCTGCCGAACGTGTGTACTTCCTGATCCTCTATAACCTGTTCAGTGATTTCCTGAGCGAGATCGACGAGGATGTTCTGCCCAAGGACAAAACGGGGTATCTAGAAAGCCTCGTCTGGCAGAAGCTCTTCAATTACCAGCGCGACGCTGCCGTTGGGGTGATCAACAAGCTTGAGACCTACAACGGCTGCATCCTTGCGGATTCAGTCGGCTTGGGGAAAACGTTCACAGCCTTGGCGGTGATCAAGTACTATGAGCTGCGCAATAAGGATGTGCTGGTTCTCTGTCCCAAAAAGCTGGCGGACAACTGGCGCAACTATAACGCCAATCTGACAACCAACATCTTTGCCAAGGATCGCTTCCGCTACGACGTGTTGTGCCACACCGACCTGTCGCGCACATCAGGCGAGTCGTTCGGCATGCGCCTGGACCGGGTGAACTGGGGAAACTACGATCTTGTGGTGATCGATGAGTCCCACAACTTCCGAAACAATGACGTCTACAAGGACCGCGAGACCCGGTATCAGCGCCTGATGAACAAAGTCATCAAGGCTGGGGTGAAAACCAAGGTCCTGATGCTCTCGGCCACCCCTGTAAACAATCGGTTCACCGATCTTCGCAACCAGCTGGCGCTTGCGTATGAGGGGCACTCCGACGCACTGAGCAAAAACCTCAAGACCAAGACGAGTGTAGAGGAAATCTTCCGCCGTGCGCAGACCGCGTTCAACGCATGGTCCAATCTACCGCCGGAAAAACGTACCCCGGCTGCGATCCTGAGATCATTGGATTTCGACTTCTTCGAGCTCCTCGATGCGGTTACCATCGCCCGTTCCCGCAAGCATATCGAGACCTTCTATGACACAGCCGATATCGGGAAATTCCCGGCTCGACTAAAGCCCCTGTCACACCATCTACCGATCACCCAGCGGCCAGATGTCATAGGCTTCAACGAGATCTTTTCGCGGCTCAGTGATCTGAAAATGGCCGTCTATGCGCCGGTCAATTATATCCAGCCCAGTCGGTTGAAGAAGTATGAAGATCTCTACGACACCAAGACCGAGGGCGGCAAAGGCACGCTGAAACAGGCGGACCGTGAGAAAAGCCTTCAGGCACTGATGACCACCAACCTGCTCAAGCGCTTGGAAAGCTCTGTCCATGCCTTCCGGATGACCCTTGGGGCCTTGTCCGGGAACATCGGTCGCACACTCGATGCGATTGCGCGGTTCGAAGCCTCGGGCGGGGCGGCGACGGTGGAAGATCTGGATATCGACCTCGAGGCCATCGCGGATGAGGACGAGGATTTCGCCGATTTCTCTGTCGGCAAGAAGATCAAGATTGACCTCGCCGACATGGACATCACGGCCTGGAAACAGGAGCTGTCCGTCGACAAGATCATCATCGACGGCCTGATAGGCGAGATGGAGCGCGTCACCCCTGGCGACGATGCGAAACTGCAGCATCTGATCGCGGAAATCGCGGGCAAGATGGCCAACCCCCTAAATCCCGGCAATCGCAAGGTGATCGTCTTCACTGCCTATGCGGACACTGCGAACTACCTCTTCGACCAACTCGCCCCGCATTTCGCAAAAACGCAGAACGTCCACACCGGTATCGTCACCGGCTCTGGTAACCCCAAGACTACGCTCAAGAAATTCTACGACTTCCAGTCCGTCCTTACACTCTTCTCCCCCCGCGCCAAGGAGAAGGACAAGATCATGCCGGATGATCCCGCCGTGCTGGACATCCTGATCGGGACCGACTGCATATCCGAAGGCCAGAACCTCCAGGACTGTGACTACCTGATCAACTACGACATCCACTGGAACCCCGTCCGCATCGTCCAGCGCTTTGGCCGGATCGACCGCATCGGCTCACCCAACTCCCAGATCCAGCTGTCCAACTACTGGCCCGACATCAGCCTTGATGAATACATCAACCTCAAGGAGCGGGTCGAAAACCGCATGCACATCGTCGATATGGCGGGCACCGGCGAGGATAACGTGCTGACCGCCAAGAGCAGCGACGTTGCCTATCGCAAGGATCAGCTTCAGCGCCTCCAGAACGAGGTGATCGAGCTCGAAGACGTCAAAACCGGCATTTCCATCACCGACCTTGGCCTCAACGATTTCCGGATGGACCTTCTCAACTACCTGAAAACCCACGAAGACCTGCCGCGCATGCCCCACGGCCTGCACACCGTCATCCCGTCCGATCCGGCACGCGGCCTGCACGCGGGTGTCATTTTTGCGCTGCGCAACATCCATGACGGCGTCAACATCAACCAGACGAACCGCCTGCACCCCTATTACCTGATCTATATCGGCCAGAAAGGCCAGATCATCGCCGACCAGACGCAGGTCAAGCGCCTCCTTGATCTGGTACGCACCGGGTGCAAGGGGGTCACGCAGCCAATCCGCGACCTTTGTGCCGCTTTCAACGCTGAGACGCAGGACGGGCGCAGGATGGACACCTATTCAACCCTGCTGAACGACGCCATCCGTTCGATGATCGAGGTGAAGGAGGAGCGTGACCTAGACAGCCTGTTCTCGGGCGGGCACACGACGGCGCTGACCCAGACCATCGCGGGGCTGCAGGATTTCGAGCTTATCGCCTTCATCGTGGTCCGCGACCCATGACGCTGTACCACTACCCGCCCCAGACGGCGCTCAAGCGCGTCATCCCGAAGACGCGCATCTATGACGGAGCTGGCGCCAGCACCGCCCTGCGCGAGCGGTTCACGCGCGAGGTCGACCAGATCCTTTGGGCGCACAAACTTGCCCCCGAAACCCTGAACCTGCCCGCCACCAAAGCCGTGCCGGAAATTCAGGTCATTCACCTGACGCCCAAGGGCGATAGCATCCATGACGATGTCCTTCGGGCGATCGACAGGGCCATTCCCTTTCCGCTGATCTTCGAGATCTACCACGGCGCGCAGGTCGAGCCAGCCGCCGCCTACAAACGCCCATCCGAGGCTGAGGCCGGCAAATGGGTGATCCACGATCCCCTGCGCGCGCCCCGTACCACCAGCCGCGCGCCCCTGCCTGTCGCGGTGAACATGAGGGCGCTTTACGACGGTATGCTGGCCCCCTTCATCCCCGTAACGGCTCAGGCGGGCGAGGATGTGGAAACGCGCCTTGCGCGCGCGGCCGCAATCAGGGCAAAAGAGAAAGAAATCAACGCCCTGCAAACCAAGATGCAGCGTGAGACACAGTTCAACATTAAACTGACCCTGCACGGCCAACTGGCCAAGGCACAGGCAGAATTCGAGTACTTGAAAAACGGGGGCGCGGGATGACCGACGACATCGAGAAACTGAAGATGCACAGCCCCGACCTGACGGCGCAGAACGTGGACCGCATCGCCGCCCTGTTCCCCGGTTGTGTGACCGAGGCCAAGGGGCCAGACGGCACGCTGCGCCGGATGATCGATTTCGACCTGCTACGGCAGGAACTGTCGGACAGCATCGTCGACGGTCCGCAAGAGCGGTATCATCTGGACTGGCCAGGCAAGCGGCAGGCGCTGATCACGGCCAATGCGCCTATTGCGAAGACCCTTCGGCCCGTGCGGGCGGAGTCGGTGGATTTCGACACCACCCGCAACCTGTTCATCGAAGGCGATAATCTTGAGGCACTGAAGCTGCTTCAAGAGACGTATTTGGGCAAGGTCAAGATGATCTATATCGACCCGCCCTATAATACGGGGAATGATTTTGTCTATGAGGACGACTTTGCCGAGAGTGCAGCGGAGTTTCTGGCCAAGTCAAATCAGGTAGATGAAGCGGGCAACCGGCTGGTGGCGAATAGCGAGTCGAATGGACGGTTTCACTCGGACTGGTTGTCGATGATGTATCCGAGGTTGAGATTTGCACGGAACCTTCTATCGGACGCTGGGTTTATTTTCATCTCAATTGACATTGTCGAGCTAGCTAATTTGGTCGCAGTTGGCCGCGAGGTATTTGGCGAAGACTCTCTGATTGGTGTTATTTCGAGACCAACAGGCACTCGCATGGGGTCGGGCAGTCGCGGGATTGCGAGAGAACTTGATTATATCGTCGTTTTTTCAAGGACAGCAAGTTCTGAATTGAACGGGCTGCCCATGTCTGATTCCGATCTATCGATATATGATCAAGAAGATGATAGGGGGCGGTATCTAACGCGCTCGTTGCGTCGCACCGGCGGTGAGAACAGGCGCGAAGATCGACCAAGTATGTTTTATCCTGTCGAAGCACCAGATGGAACTCTGGTTTATCCCATCGCGCCAGAGGGATATGAAAGCCGGTGGGTATGCGGCAAGGACACATATCAAAAACTGCTTTCTGATGGAATGATTGAATGGCGTCAGGTGAAGAAGTCTGATGGATTGCGCTGGCAGGTATACCAGAAGCACTACGTTTCAGAGGCAGGACGAGAGACTTCTGATTTGTGGGCGGGCATATCTGGAAACAAAATGGGGACCAAAGAGGTTAGCGGTCTATTTGATAGGGTAAAAGTGTTCGACCACCCAAAGCCGACCGAGGTGTTGTCTCGGGTAATTCAGTTATCTACCGATCCGATTTCCTCTGAAATAGTGATGGATTTCTTTGCTGGTTCTGGCTCCACAGCTCACGCCTTAATGCTGCAAAATGCAAAAGATGGCGGTAATAGAATTTTTATCTCGGTCCAACTTGATGAACATCTTTCTGAAGGCGCAGAAGGTAAGAAACTTGGCTTTTCCACCATCGCCGAAATCTCCAAAGAACGCATCCGCCGCGCGGGGGCAAAAATCCTCGAAGGGGAGTGTCACCCCGACTGGAACCGGGATGTGGGCTTTCGCGTGCTGAAAATCGACAGCTCGAACATGGCCGATGTATATTACACCCCTGACGCCACCACGCAGGCTGACCTGCTGTTGCGCGTGGACAACATCAAACAGGGCCGCACGGCCGAAGACCTGCTGTTCCAGGTGCTGCTCGACTGGGGCGTCGACCTGACGCTGCCCATCACGCGGGAGACGGTGGAGGGCAAGACCGTCTTCACCGTCGCAGGCACCGCCCTGATCGCCTGTTTCGACAACGGCGTGGACGAGGCGCTGGTCAAGACGCTCGCCACCCGCAAACCCCTGCGCGTGGTGTTCAAGGACACGGGCTTCAAGGACGATGCGACCAAGATCAACGTGAAGCAGATCTTCAAATCCCTCTCGCCCGACACCGAGGTCAAGGCGATCTGATGGACCCAGCCGCGTTGCGCCAGAAACTGACAGACCTGATCGCCACCTGGGAAAACGAGGTGGTCGAGTTCAAGGAGGCGTCTAATTCCTATCCCACGTCCGATATCGGGAAGTATTTCTCTGCCTTGTCCAACGAAGCCAACCTGAAGGGTGCTGATGCAGGGTGGCTTGTGTTCGGGGTGAGAAACAAAAGCAGGACAGTCGTAGGGTCGGATTATCGTGTCGCGCCGGAGCATCTACAAAGCTTGAAGCAGCAGATCGCCGAAGGGGCGGACCCCACGACGACGTTCCGAAATATCTACGAGATCACAGTGGACGGTCACCGCGTGGTGTTGATGGAAATCCCACCTGCCCCGCGTGGTATTCCGATTGCATGGCAAGGCCATTACTTCGCCCGCGCAGGTGAAAGTCTCTCTCCATTGGGACTGGCCAAGCAGGACGAAATTCGCGCGCAGACGCTGGATAGCGATTGGAGCGCACAGGTCGTGGACGGGGCCACGCTGGACGATCTGGACCCGCAGGCGGTAGAGCGCGCGCGTCGTGACTTTGCGCTGAAACATCAGAACAGGATCGACGCAGAGGAGGTTCGCGGCTGGCCAGTGGCGACCCTTCTGGATCGGGCCAAGGTCACTCAGCGTGGACAGGTGACGCGCACCGCGCTTCTGCTATTGGGTCGTGCGGAGAGCGCGTATCTGCTGTCTCCACACCCCGCCCAGATCACATGGAAGCTGGTCGGGCAGGAAACGGCCTATGAACATTTCGGGCCACCGTTCCTGCTGTCGACCTCGCAACTGTATCAACGCGTTCGCAACATCCAGCTGCGGCTGTTGCCCGATGACGAGCTGTTGCCGCATGAAGTGTCGAAATACGATCAGAAGGTGGTGCTGGAAGCGCTGCACAACTGCATCGCCCATCAGGACTACCGCCAGAACCAGCGGATCATCGTGACCGAGCGGCCGGATCGCTTGGTCTTCGAGAACGCGGGGCATTTCTACGAAGGTGCGCCCGAAGATTACGTGCGCGGCGACAAGACACCGAGGGGCTATCGGAACCCATATCTGGTGCAGGCCATGGTCGAGCTGAACATGATCGATCAGATGGGCTATGGCATCCAGCGCATGTATGAGATGCAGCGCAGGCGCTACCTCCCGATGCCGGACTACGAAGTGGCAGGGGATGCGGTCGTGATGACCTTGTATGGCGGGGTGGTCGATCCGGCCTACACCCGCGTGCTGATGGAGCATGGCGGTCTGAAGCTGGCAGATGTGCTGGCCCTCGACCGGGTGCAGAAGGGGCTCGAGGTACCGGACGAGGCTGTTCGAGCGCTGAAGCGCAAGGGACTGATCGAGGGGCGAAAGCCGCGGTATCGGGTGTCATCGACCGTCGCTGCCGCCTCGGGCAAGAAGGCGGCCTACATCAAGACCCGGGCCTTCGATGACCAGCACTATGCCGATATGCTGGTGCAGTATTTAAGAGAGTTCGGCACCGCCTCACGAAAGGACGTTGATGACCTGTTGTGGGACAAGCTGAGCGATGCCTTGGATGAAGCTCAGAAATCTAACAAAATCGGCAATCTTCTCAGCGGCTTGCGGCGGAAGGGTGTGATTTTTAACGCCGGTTCGAAGCCTGCCCCGGCCTGGAAGCTTAGCGAATGAAACGGGAACATCGTACGAAAGAAACTACGCAAGAAGCGCTCGATTTAGGAAAGCGACAGCCATGAAGATCAAGTTCAAGTCGCAGCCCTATCAGGCGCAGGCGGTCGATGCCGTGATTGATTGCTTCGACGGCCAACCCCGGCAAGATGCGCTGCGCTATACAATCGACCCCGGTGCGGGCGCGCAAACGCAGATGGAGATCGCAGGCTTCGGCAATGCGGAGCTGCTGCAAAGCCTGGATCTGCTTGGCAATATCCACAAGGTGCAACGCCGCGCTCTGCTACCGCTGTCCGAAAGCCTGACCTCCTATGTGGACGACAAGGGCAAAGCCAAGCCGCGCAGCTATAACCCCGGCGCACGGGTGAACTTGGACATCGAGATGGAGACCGGCACGGGCAAGACCTATGTCTACCTGCGTACCATGTTCGAGCTGCACAAGCGGTATGGCTGGTCGAAGTTCATCATCATGGTGCCTAGCGTCGCCATCCGCGAAGGCGTGGCCAAGTCGATCCAGATGACGGCCGAGCATTTCCAGGAAGAATACGGCAAGAAGCTGCGGGCGTTTGTGTATAACTCGGCCCTCCTGCATGAACTGGAAAGCTTTTCGTCTGATGCTGGCATCAATGTGATGGTGATCAACGTTCAGGCGTTTGCGGCGTCACAGAAGAAGAATGCCAGCGAAGCCGCCCGGCGCATTTACCGTGAGCTCGACGATTTCCAGTCACGCCGCCCGATTGACGTGATTGCCAAAAACCGCCCCATCCTGATTTTGGATGAACCCCAGAAGATGGAAGGACCGGAAACTCAGGCGGCGCTGCCAGAGTTCAACCCTCTGTTCATCCTGCGCTATTCAGCCACGCACAAGACCGTGCATAACAAGGTGCATCGCCTGGATGCGGTCGATGCGTTCAACCAGAAGCTGGTCAAGAAAATCCGCGTGCGGGGGGTGGAGACCAAAGGCCTAAGCGGGACGAACCCCTATCTCTTCTTGCACCGCGTCGATGTGACATCGGCCGCCCCCGTGGCCTTTGTCGACCTGGAGGTGAAGACGGACAGCGGGATCAAACGCATGACCCGCAAGCTGGAACAGGGACGCAACCTTTTCGATCTGTCCAAGGGCCTCGAGGTGTATCGCGGTTTCGTGGTGGCTAACATCGATGCCCGCGATGACACAGTGTATTTCACGAATGGCGACGTCCTGCGTGCAGGCGAGGCCTCGGGCGATGTGACCGAGAAGGATATCCGCCGGATACAGATCCGCGAGACGATTTCGGCGCATCTGGAGCGGGAGCAGGTGCTTTTCGCGCGTGGGGTCAAGGTGCTGTCGCTGTTCTTCATCGACGAGGTGGTGAAGTATCGCGATTACGATGCGCCCGATGAACAAGGCGAATATGCCCGGATGTTCGAAGAGGAATATGCACAGGCGGTCGAGGCGCTGCTGGGCGAGTTGCCGCTGGAGAACGCTGAATATCGAAAATACCTCGATGGGATCGAAGTGGGAAAAACCCATCGCGGCTACTTCTCGATCGACAAGAAGGGACGGATGACCGACCCCAAGGCTGCGGCACGGGGTGAGATGGCAGGCCAATCCACAGAGCCTAGCGACTACGATCTGATCCTGAAACACAAAGAGCTTCTGTTGTCGTTTGAGGAACCCACGCGGTTCATCTTTTCGCACTCCGCCCTGCGCGAAGGTTGGGACAACCCCAATGTCTTCGTGATGTGCATGCTCAAGCACAATGACAGCCAGAACACGATCTCCCGGCGCCAGGAGGTGGGGCGCGGGTTGCGCATCGCCGTAAACCGGAATGGCGAGCGGATGGACCACCCCGTGACGGTCCACGACATCAATGTCCTGACCGTGGTTGCGTCCGAGAGCTACAAGGGCTTTGTGGCTGCGCTCCAGAAAGAGATCGTCGAGAACCTTTCGGCCCGTCCAAGGCAGGCGGACGCCGAATACTTCGCCGGCAAGACCCTGAAGACAGGGGATCAAGAGCTGGTGCTGGACAAGGTTCTGGCCAAGAAGCTGGAACGCTTCCTGATAAAGAACGACTTTGTGGATGAGGATGGCCACATCACTGCGGCCTATCATGAGGCCCGCAAGGCCGATGCCATCGAGTCCCTGCCCGAAGAGCTGGAACCCCATCGTGAGGCCGTGTTGGCGCTGATCGACACGGTGTTCAACGGGCGCGCGGTCGAAGATATGTTCAGCGACGGGCGCAAACCGAAAAAGAACCCCCTGAACGACAATTTCCACCGGAAAGAGTTTCAGGAGCTCTGGCGCCGCATCAACCGCAAAGCCGTCTACCAGGTCGAATTTGAAAGCGCCGCATTGGTGCGAAGCTGCATCGACCGGCTAGAGCGTGACCTGAGGGTGACGCCACTGCAGTATCTGGTGACCGAAGGGGCGTTGGAAGACGCTGTAACGGATGACCGCCTGCGTGCGGGTGAGGCCTTCGTCCAAGGCAAGGTTCGGACCGAGACCGGCAAGAGCGCCCACTCTCGGGTGTCCTATGATGTCATCGGGGCGATTGCAGAAAACACAGACCTGACCCGCAAAACCGTGGGTGACATCCTGACCGGCATTCAGGCCGCCAAGTTTGGGGAGTTTGCAAAAAACCCTGAGCAGTTCATCGCCGATGCCTCGCACCTGATCCAAGAACAAAAGGCCATCGCGGTCATTGAACGGCTGACCTACGACGCCACGGAAGACAGATATGATGCCGAGCTGTTCACGGCTGGGGAGACGGGCAATGACTTCAAGAACGCGACCGACAAACTGAAGAGCCACGTCTACGACTATGCGATCGTCGACTCGAAGGTTGAGCGAGATTTCGTCCGTGATCTCGACACCAGCAGCGAAGTAGTGGTCTATTCCAAGCTACCCCGAGGGTTCCTCATCCCCACACCGGTCGGCGACTACAATCCGGACTGGGCTATTGCCTTTAGAGAAGGGGGAGTGAAGCACCTCTACTTTGTGGCTGAAACCAAATCTGATCAGCCGTCGATGAAGATGCGGGAATTGGAGCAGACCAAGATCAAGTGTGCACGAAAGTTCTTTGATGAAATCGGGCGCAGGATCAACGAGGACCGTGTGAAATATGGTGTCGTCACCAGCTATGCTGAACTGATGGCCTTGGTGAAGGAGGTGGCGTGAGACTGTTGAGGGCGGATTGCGGACCTGAGGCAGTGCGGCATGGCAGCCGCAGGATCGCGCGACAGCGGTCATTCGAAAGGGCAACTAGGCCTGTGCAGAGGCGATTGCGAAACGGTGTGGAAAGCCGCCTGACTGCGGCGCAGCATGGCTGCCGCAGCAACTTTGAAGAACTAACCGCTCCTACAGGCCGCAGCCAGAAGTTCGCGAAGTCAACATAGTCCACCAATTCTTCGGCTTAAGGTCGGTCGCTGTTCTGGCCTCGACAAATGGCCAAAAAATTGACGCGTGGCTCTTTACAAAAAAGCGCTGCGCACCGACATAAAAATGCTAGCCTAAAGGGCGAACGGAGAAGCCTGAAACCCACGGAGGAACAATGGCGTCGCGTCGTCACGTATTCATTAGCCATCACCATGCCGACGATCAGGCCGTCACCAACTTGACCAACATGTTGTCGCGCAACGGCTATGATATTCGGAACAGTTCCATCCGAGCGAAGCCTGCAAACCGGGAACGGTTGGAAAAGGGGCTCATCAGCGACAATACGATCAAACGCTTGCTCCGCATGAAGATGAGCTGGGCGTCGACAGTCATCGTCGTAATCGGAAAGAACACCGCTCAACGACCTTGGGTGGACTGGGAGGTCAACCAGGCAAAGCGCCAAGGCAAGCGGATCGTAGGCGTCTACGAGCGTGGTGGCACTGAGAACGACAAGCCGGCCGCCTTGGAGCAGTATGCTAGCGCAATTGTTAATTGGAATGCTGAAAGCATCATTTCGGCGGTGGAAGGGGCAAATGCGTTCCAGACTCCTGAAGGCAACGACCGGGCTCCTGTACACGTAGCATCCACGTCGAAGTGCTGACGATGGCAAAGGTCTATATGTACGTGGTCGATCGGGACTTCGGCTTCGCACCAAACCCTTTTCATGGGACCTGCACTCTTGCTACCTGCAAGCCTAGGATCCGAAGCGTCGCCAAGGCGGGCGACTGGGTGATAGGTGTTGGTGGTACGGCGCTGAACGCCACTGGCCGCTGCGTCTACTTCATGCAGGTGACGGGCTCGCTCTCGTTCAACGAATACTGGTCCCATCCAGACTTCAGGGGCAAACGCCCTGCCCGCAACGGATCCAGAATGGCAATGCTTGGTGACAACATCTATCACCGCGAGAACGAACACGACCTTTGGACCCAGGAAAACTCTCACCACAGCAATGAGGACGGGACGCCAGAGTGGGGCAATGTCCACAACGACACCGGCACGGATCGTGTTCTTTTCTCGAACAGGTTTGTTTATTTCGGCCGGGATGCCATCGAGATCCCCCAGTCGATCTTGGACGAGATTGACTACAAGAATGGTCGCGGGCACCGCTCTTTCTTCGATTGGGCTTGCACACCGCTGTTGGATTGGGTGGAAGCAAAAGGACGTGGAAACTGGAACCTCGTCCTGGCTAACCCACATCAGTTCGAGAATAGCGCTGCTCGATACTCAAAACAGACTAACAAACTGACATAGTAAATTTAGATTATTCGAGCTGCTTGCAAAGTGCAGCTAAGGATATCAACGTTGGCACTGAAGGGGATCTGTGAATGACGGTCGATGCACGAGCGCTGATGCGTCAGCAGCGCAGCCTATTTTCGGAAGACGACGTTCCGCTCGCGCTCAATGAATATCAGCAATTCACGGCGCGGACCGACAAGAACGCAAAATCGGGCATCGATGGCTTTGGGTTCGTACTCCTTGGCTTGTTCGGTGAGGTCGGAAGCCTGCTTAGTGCCTTGAAGAAGAAGCAGCGTGACAAGGAATCGTTCTCGACCTACCGCGACGAGGTCATCGAAGAGATGGGCGACGCCCTTTGGTACTTGGCGAACGCGGCGTTGCGCGCTGGGATTGACCTATCTGACATTGCGGCGGGCGCTAGGCTTTCATTGGCCGACTGGACCTATCGAGGCAAAGTCGGCGCCACCACCTTCGTCGACCTGCAGCAGCGCGACTTTCCTTTTGCACAGCCGGCGGCCGGCGAGCAGGTCGAGGTAAGTCTTTTCGCTCTGGCCGGTCGCGTCGGCGTTCTTATGTCCCACTGGAGTGGCGGACAGATCCGCAACAATGGCGACCAGTTATCGGCAGACTTGGTCGAGATATTCCGGTCACTGCTAGCCGCGGCAGACGAAGCCCAAGTCAGCCTCGACACCGCGGCGCGGCACAATGTGGTCAAAACGTTTGGGCGATGGCCGGAGCAGCGAACGTGGGATGCGCTTTTCGACAGCGATTTCCCGGAGCATGAGCAGTTGCCCCGCGTCATGCGCGTGGAGTTCATCGAACGCACCGAAGATTCGCGCCATCAAGTCGTGATGCGGTACAATGACGTAAATCTCGGCAGTCCGCTGACCGACAACCGCCAGGAGGCGGACGACTACCGATACCACGATGTTTTTCACCTAGCGTTCGCTGGAATCCTCGGATGGTCTCCTACGATGCGCGCACTGCTCCGGGTCAAGCGCAAGAGCGATCCCGCAATCGACGAGAATGAGGACGGAGCACGAGCAAACATCATTGAAGAAGGGATATCAACGTGGATATTCAATCACGGCTTGAGGCATGGCGCGTTCGAGCACGTGAAATCTTTGGATTATTCGTTGTTGAAAGCTGTTCGCGAGCTCGTTACGGGATACGAAGTCGCGCAGAGGCCCCTGTGGCAGTGGGAGCATGCGATCCTCGAGGGATTCCGGGTGTTCCGGGAGCTTAGGTTGCATCGAAGCGGCATCGTGATGATAGACTTGAACCAGCGATCGATCACTTTCGAGAAGATGCAATGACTGCGCGATCCGCGGTCATCGATGAGTTCGTGACGTTTGTGGCTGAACTGAAGTTCGATGACGCGTTCAACCCCTATTCCGATACGTGCGCCGATTTTGATCGACCCGACGCTGCTGCAATAAGGCGAGGCAACTTGGCCAAGGTTTTGGAAGCCGCGCTCGCGACAGGAGTGGAGAGCATTTGGATAGCGCGCGACCTGGGCTATCGAGGGGGCCGGAGGACTGGCTTGGCCCTCACCGATGAGGCGCACCTTAATGCTCATGCGAGACTGCTAGGCGCAGAGAATCTCAGACGATCGACGCTGGGGCCGGCTACTGCGGAGCGCACTGCCACAGTGATCTGGCGAATGCTGATTGAGATTGGGAAGCCGATCTTCTTGTGGAATGTGTTTCCGCTCCACCCTCACGAGCCGGGGCGTCCCATGACGAACAGGTCTCACACGCGCTACGAGAGGCATGCCTGCAGGCACGTCATGGTAGCCCTGCTGGACTTGTTAGCCCCTCAGTCGGTTCTTGCCATCGGGCGTGACGCCGAAGCGGCGATGGCCGATCTCGGTATCGCGGCCAAGCGAGTGCGTCACCCGAGCTACGGAGGCCAGCCGGAATTCATCGCTGGCGTTTGCGAGCACTATGGCTTGCAGGTACGAAGGTCGATGGATGAGACTTTGCCCCTCTTCGGATGAGCCTCCGTCGCCATCCCATGCGTCAGGACCTGAGCCACTCAGATAGCTTCGTGGCAATGTTCTTCCTCTCGTCGAGCACCATCCATACACGCTTCTCTTGGCCCTGGAGGTCTCCCCAGACGATGCGATCGTAGAGTCCCAAGTATTCCCAGTTGCTCCATGTGACGTCGGTTTGCGATTCCACAGTTGGCAATACCGCCACTTTACTAAGATCTTTGGCTTGATCGGCGATTCCGAGCTCCCACGGTACCCAGTGGCTCTCCTTACTGTTCTTCGAGGCGAGCGGGACGAACTTCCGAGACTGTTGAATTCGCTTCTTCAGTCCGATGGCCGTGTCCTTGCTGGTGTAAGGCGGCAGTGCCGGATCCTTTTTATCTATTAAGACTGAGGCGCCATGCCCAGTCAGCAGACTGACTGCCCCGACCACGAGCTCCTGGTCTTTGCTCGAGTGAGAAAGAAAGGTAGCCCCTTCCGGGCTTCGGTCCTCTGCGGTCTTCCTGACGGATGCCTGCTCGCTTTCGTTGAGGATGGCGGCAAATCCGAGGAGGTCGCTGCGCGTTGCGTATTCAATCATGGCCAGCTTGTCGATTTAGCCTCAGCATCCCTCGAAGTATCAGCGCTACGGCCTGATCGACATGAACTGTCCGGGCCAAGGTTTGAACCTCGTCGAACTCCAGGCCGTTGGCCAGGTCGCCCGCACTCCATGATGAAAACATTGTGCGACCGGGCCAGTCCGCCGAACTTCCGAGTTCGGGCAACAGGCCCATGTCCTCGCGATGGGAGCACGTCTCTTCTACGGGGGAGATCTGCGTGACAATGGCTACACGAAACTCCTGTTCGAATTGGTTGCGCGGCATCAAAGGGATGCCGACGTCGGCGATGTAAGGCCAGCAATCGCGAACTACCTTCCATGGCCGGTCCATTCGATGAAATCGAGGGAGTATCTGTCGGAGCTTCGCGAGGATCTCGAGGGAGTCGGCGAGCTGTATTGCTTGGACAAGGAAGGACGCCCCGTTGCTGACGATGCCGAAGTAGGCCCGAGCCCCGCTGACTTCTCGGATGAAGACTGGGCGTCGAGCCTCACAGCCATGCGACGGGTGCAAACCGGAGCGATCAACGCGAGGATCGTCCTCGGCGGACGGGTGACGAATTTCAAGGGTCGCATGCCCGGCATCGCCGAAGAAACCGAGTTCGCCCTCAAAGCCAACCAGCCACTCTATTTGCTCGGTGGGTTCGGGGGTTGTGCTCGAGACATCGCGTCGGACATGGGCCTGTTGCC
>Ga0115845_100033_pt1 | contig 23180 bp, 27 predicted proteins | sample InSIn1SAF170_2_FD_83859 | JGI IMG/M metagenome (GOLD analysis project Ga0115845, IMG submission 83859) | reverse complement strand
GTCCAAGCAGAAAAGAATGGTTTGGCCTATGAGCGTATGAATGACAAATGGAATCAGATGAAAGAGCTGGGTGCACGCTTGATCGAGGTTGGTTCTGCCAATAAGACTGCTACACAGGCGGACAATGATAGTTCGGTTCAACATTCTGTTTTGTCGTTGGTCGTAGCCAATGTGTCTGAAGCATTCACCATAGCATTACGTTGGTGTGCAAAGTTTGTTATCCCTGAGCATGATTTAAAGGTGGATGGGCTAAGTTTCACAATTGCTCAGGATTTTAATAAACCTAAATACGATGCCACACGCTCTAAACTCATTTACGAAGCTTGTTTAGCTGGTGAGCTGCCGATGTATGTGTGGTACCACTATGAGCAGACTGGTACATTCCCTGAAGATAAATGGGAGGACATCGTAAAGAAAATTGAAAAGCGGGATGATGGTGGAATGAATAATCCACCAAATGATGAGGAATAAAGATGGATAAATCAGCGCAGAAAGCCCTTATTGATGCGCTGAGCCAACATCAAGCGTATCTGTATCGTGCATCATCTCAAAGCGTAAACGAGCTGACAGCTCAATTTAATAAGCTTTCCAATGTTCAATTACTTAGATTAAGTGAATTACTTGAAGATTTGACGGATTCTGAGCGTAAAGCATTACAGAGTGTTAATTTTTCGAGTAGAGCTAAAGCCAGTCGGAATATTGAAGAAATTAAAGCCACTTTAAGCGAGTGGTTTTCCTCATTAAATACAGAGCTGCCTGCAATATTTGAACAGTCTGCTATTGCCTTGGCGGTTTATGAGGCTGGTTATACCGTTGCTCTAATGGGCGAGACACTTAAAACTGATGGTGAAAAGCTGTATCAGAAAGCTAAAAAGGTGCCTTTCTCTGGTGGCCAGTTAGTTGATTATCTTTTTTCTGATATCGCAGCCAATTTACGCAAGAAGGTGGAGTACGTCATTCGTGATGGATTTTCACAAGGCCAGACCAATCAGCAGATTATTCAGCGAATTAAGGGTAAAAAATCACTTGATTATAAGGATGGAATTCTAAGTAAGACTGAGTCTGAAATTGAACGTCAGGTGCGTACTGCACGTAGCCATATCAGTAATGCGACTTACATCGACACATACAAAGCACTTGGCTATGAGTATGTGAAAGTTGTGGCCACTTTGGATGGCCGAACATGTAAGTACTGCGCTTCAATTGATGGTGATGTCTATCCAATTGACGATCCGACGCGTCCACGGTTCCCTGTGCATCCAAATAACCGCACAACCTACGTGGGGTGTGACAAGGATGGCAACATTGCGGGGCTGCGGCCTTTTGTTATGGATGAGCGAAAAGTAAAAGATATTCCCAAGGATGAGCGCAAACACTTAATTGGGCAGCTAGATGCTAATACATCGTTCAAAGAGTTCTTCGAGCAGTCGGATGAGTTCTTTCAGCGCACTTGGTTGGGTAAAACCAAATACGAGCTTTATAAGAAAGGCGAGTACAGCATTGATAAGTTTGCTGATCTGCTGAATAAGCGGGGTTATACGCTGGCAGAGCTTAAGGCTTTGGATGAAAAGACGTTTAACAATGTATTGGGTGAAAAATAACATGACGGATATTAAAACACGTAAATTGGTAATTGGGCGAGCGCATCCAGGCAGTCGGTTGGTTTTATGTGATGAAGAAACAGGTCATCCTCTAGAGGGGCAAACTGATTTAAAGCTCGAAAGTCCTGATAGTGGATGGCCAAAGGTTACAGTGACTTTTGATATGTGGGGAACACATGGTGTTCGCTTTATGGGTGAGGCTGAGCCAGAACAGTAAATTATTAATTAACCATAGAGCCAATAGGCTTTTTTTTTATGTGAGAAGAAAATGTCAAACGAAAAACAGACTGAGCAAGAAATTCAAGACAAAGGCTTAAATGCTCCACGCTTAACGCCTGATCATATTGATTCAAAAATCAAAGCAACTGAATACATTTTGCCACGTGATGTATGTAAGCGTGATAACGGTGTGGAAATATTCAATGCGCCATTGCCACTGCAAACATTAACCTTCTGTATTTTGACTTTGGAAAATGGTTTCACGGTTGCAGGTGAATCTGCATGTGCAAGCCCTGAAAACTTTGATCCTGAAATTGGTAAAAAGATTGCTTACCAGAATGCACGTGAAAAAATTTGGGTGTTAGAGGGCTACCTTTTAAAGCAAAAACTATTTGAAGCACAGTAATTAAACCAAATTTCAAGCACCCAATAGGGTGCTTTTTTATTGCCTGCTGAAAGCGGATGCGGACAGCGTAACGAGCGGATGCTCACTAAAAAGGGTCGGATGACTTATGAAATTGAAATTAGACGAAAACGGTCATGTAGTGGTTCAGGATGGTAAGCCTGTTTATGTTCATGATGATGGTAAAGAAGTGGCTTTTGATGCACCGCAGACAGTGGCAACAATCACACGTTTGAATGGTGAGGCGAAAACCCATCGTGAAGCCAAAGAACAATTTGAAGCACAAGTTAAAGCCTTTGAAGGACTCGATCCCGTCAAGGTAAAAGAAGCGCTCGGAATTGTTCAAAACTTGGACGCTAAGAAGCTTGTGGATGCAGGTGAAGTGGACAAAGTTAAGGCTGAAATTACTGATGCACTTAAAAAGACCTACGAACCTCAAATTCAGCAATTAACCACTGAGCGTGATGCTGTACAACAGCAATTACATAGTGAGTTGATTGGTGGTGGCTTCGCTCGCTCTAAGTACATTCAGGACAACATTGCTGTACCCGCAGACATGATCCAAGCCCAGTTTGGGAAAAGCTTCAAAATCGAAGAAGGCAAGGTTGTGGCCTACGGTACGGATGGTCAAAGAATCTATTCACGCGCGCGCCCTGGTGAAGTCGCTGACTTTGATGAGGCTTTGGAGTCTTTAGTTGGTGGATACCCACATAAAGATTCAATTTTAAAAGGTGGTCAAGGTTCAGGCGGTGGGTTCCAGGGCGGTGGTGGAAATAAATCAGGCCCTAAATCTTTGGCTGAATGCAAAACCAAAGAAGAGAAAATTGCTTACATGAAGCAAGTGGGCGAACAAGCATAAATTAATTTAAGGAGAGGCTCATGCCTTTTGATTTACAGGTTTTTAATAAGCAAACCTATGCTGCAATGACTGAAACAGTGGCACAGGATATTGAAAAATTCAATGAAGCATCTCAGGGTGCCATTCAATTGATTAATGAGCCTTTCGGTGGTGACTTTAATATCGAAGCATCATTCAAAGCAATTGCAGGTATTGTTCGTCGTCGTAATGCATACGGCACCGGAACCGTGGCGGCAAAACGCTTGGAACAAATGCTTGATGTAGCAGTTAAGGTTGCAGCTGGTACACCTCCAATCGAGTATGAAAAGCAGCAGTATTCCTGGATTCTTCAAAATCCAGAGCTTGCAGCTTTGACCATTGGTGAGCAGCTGGCGAAAGCTCGTCTAGCGGATATGCTGAATGCGGGTATTTTGGGAGCATCTTCCGCTATTTCAGGCAATGTAAACGCGGTGCACGGTAATGGTACTGATGCTGCATCATTCCGCTTGCTTAACAAGGGTGCTGCGAAACTTGGCGACCGTTCAAGTGCAATTCGTGCTTGGATTGTTCACTCAACCACAATGCATAACCTTTTTGATAATGCGTTGGCCAACTCTGAAAACCTTTTCCGCTATGACGGTGTAAACGTTGTGCGAGATCCGTTTGGTCGTGTATTTGTGGTAACTGATGCGCCTGCACTGGTTGGTGATAATACTGGTACAGCTTTCTACAACACGCTTGGTTTGGTTGAGGGTGCTGTAGTTGTAAACGATAACAACGACTTTAATGCTGAGCTTGTACCGAGTACTGGTGGTGAAAACATTAAATACACCTACCAAGCTGAATGGACCTTCGGTGCTGGCGTTAAAGGTTATGCATGGGATACAGCAGCAGGCGGTAAGTCACCTACTGATGCGGCAATTGGTACACCAACCAACTGGGGTCTAATCGCTGCAAGCGTAAAAGATACCGCTGGTGTATTAATCAAATCTGCCTAATTGAACTGCCCCGAAAGGGGTAGTTCTTTGCCTGATTGGAAGTTAAAAACATGAAACAAGAATCAAATAAGCGACTGTATTTCACGAATGACTTTTCGCCAGAGAATGTGGCAGAACTACAAGCTCAAGGTTATACCTTACGCAAGGCGAGTGCCTATCATGAAGCCGACACACTGGAAGCGTGTGCAGAGGTAGCTGGTGATGTGCCTCAAGCCTATCTCGACCTGATAAAACGCAATAAAGCCAATATCGTTACAGCGAATGTACAGGTGAGTATTACTCCCGAACTGCAAAAGGTTATTGATGATGCAAAAGCCGAATGTGAAAAGGTGGTTGCTGAAAATGCTGGGCTAAAACAACAAGTGGAAACATTAAAGGCTGGGCTGATTCAGGGTGAACCTGCTGATTTGACTGGTTTGATACCTGTAGAACAATTTGATGCGGTCGCGCTTGATTTAACCAACACAAAAGAGCAGTTGGCCACAGCACAAGGTGAACTGATTTCTTTCAAAAACGATGTTGGTGCAATGCAAGCCCGTATCGCTGAACTTCAATCAGTGGATTATTCAAAACTTAAAGTGGATGAGCTAAAAGATGTTCTGAAATTGAAAGGAATTGAATTCTCATCTGATGCCAAAAAGGATGAACTATTGGCACTATTAACCCCAAAGGAATAACACCATGAGCTTTATTACCCAAGAACAGGCTGAGCAGATTCTAGGTGTTGACTTTGCACCAGTTGGTGATAAAGCTCGCCTCATTAAATTAGCAAACACTTGGATGCGAAACGAAGTTGGATATGTTCCAGATCCGATTGACTCACTCCTGATCGATGCTGCATGCGAAATTATCAAGGGCATTATCGCTGGGGTGATCTATGCAGGTATTGCACGTCAGACTACAAGTGAAAGCGTTAAGGCTGATACAGTCCAAGTCACTGAAAGCTTTGCCGAGGGTAGTGTGGAAGTGTCCGAGTTTGAGCAAATTGCGCGGGCTTACATTGCTTCATTGGATTTAAAGCCGAAAGGCTTTGGTTTTGAGGTGTATCGAGCATGATCAAAAATAAGATCCAATCCAAGGTTGCCAAAGCCTTTGATAAAAAGCTTGCTGATGCTGTCGATACCTTCACCTGTGAAAAGCCAATTTACTCAGGCGAGTTTGATTTTGAAACGCAAACTTATCCAGTTGTAGGTAGTGAATCTTATTCAGGGCGTGGCGTCCTGTTTGGCTCATATTTAAAAGACTTGGTGAAGCCTGCGGATTATCAAGCCGAAGATGCAAAGGCAATTGTTCTGCAAAATGAAGTAGCTGCGGTGCCACAGATTGATGATGTTTGGGTTACCAGTAAAGGCGATTTCAAGGTTATCAATATCGGTGCAGACCCAACGGGAAGTATTTGGACTTGCCAGCTTAGAAAGGTGTAGTGATGGCATGGAAAAACAAACCTAGTAATTTTACGCTTGAAGTGCTGAAGAATGCAGATGACCACCTTAAAAAGATCGTAGGCGAAACACTTCAACAAGTTATTGTGCGCTCGCCTGTTATGGATGGTGAATTTCGGGCATCGCATAAAGTAACGCTCGATAGACCGCAGAATGCTTATGAAAAGGGTTTTGATTTATCAGGCGGTGCAACACTAGCGGAAGGCTTAAAGGTTGCATCTACAGCGAAAATAGGCGGCCTTGTTTATGTTCAGACATTGAGTCCATACGGCACACGTTTAGAAAATGGCTGGAGTCAGCAAGCACCCAATGGTGTCTACGCATTGTCCTACCAATCAGTAGCGAGTAAATACAAATGATGACACTTACTCAGGCTGAAATAGAGATATATAAGCGTATTGGACAGTTTGCAGATAGAAGTAAATATCTAGTCGGTAGTACGCTACTACTTATCGGCGACAACAGTAAGAATCTAGGTACAGAGCTAGATACAACACTAGAAAACATTGTGGTTCGCACTGAGAACCAAATGAATAAAAATGGGCAGCCATTTAAAGCACCAACAAATAAGCCGTGGTGTAAAGTTTCTATACAGTACGCTGACAGCCAAATGGCATCTATTGGTGATAGTCCATGCATCCGTGATTACGGCATGATTTCAATTCAGTGCTTTACACCAAAGAGCAATGGAACACTTGCCATGACCGCATTGTGTGACCAGTGGCGAGAATTATTACAATCATTCGGTGTATCCCATCTTGAAGTCTATAAGGTTCATGCACCACAAAGCATGGATGACCAAGACTTTTACGCAAAAATAATTAGAGCTGAGTTCCGAGTGAACTAGCTTAAACACTTAATTAAACCGTCCGAAAGGGCGGTTTTTTTATGCCTGTTTTCAGGCAAACCACTGGCTAGAACGACGGTTCGAAAAGCACGTTTCCATGTTCAACGTGCCTGCCAGTTTCTTTTTTTTGAACATGAGCATATAAGAGGAAATCTTATGAACATGATGTCAGTACCAAGTTATCAGCAAATGATTGTGTCATTCCACAACGCAAATTTATCCATTGTGAATTACAACGGTCAACCATATGTACCTATGAAACCCATTGTTGAGGGCATGGGGCTAACATGGCAGTCTCAGCATGAAAAACTAAAACAGAGATTTGCATCAACCATCACGGAAATCGTGATAGTTGCTCAAGATGGTAGACAACGTCTAATGACCTGCTTGCCACTTAAAAAATTGTTTGGCTGGATGATGACTATTAGCCCAAACAAAGTAAAGCCAGAATTAAAAGACACTATTATTAAGTATCAGGATGAATGCGATGATGCGCTATGGGGTTATTGGTCTGGAAAGTTAAGCGCAAGACAGAGAGCTTTTGACGAGTTGAATAAAATTGATTTTGATGAAAATCTTTCTCAGGCTAAAGCAACCATCTCTAGCTTAGGTATGCACCAGCGTAAACACGAAAAGAAAATCAACAAGCAGAAGCGTCAAGACTGGATTAATAAAAATACCCTATTGCTTAATTTTGGTGAGGAGGGTCTAGCGTGAATCCAATTATAGATAATGCATACCTTATTTTTGCGTGCAAGCGGGTGAGCGATGGCGACCTGGAGGCGGATTTCATTATTGACGGCATTGTTTATGTTGTTGTGGCAGCATCAAAGGCTAACATGCTTAACCTTGCTGAAAAGCAGGAAGAAATAGAGGTTAAATTTCCTAAACATAAAATCATCGTGACGCAGCGACCATTGTTTAACTTAATTGAAACACTTGATCAACTTGAGAAATTGGAAGCTGCAATGATTGCAGATGGCGATCTGATTGATAACAAGCCTACTGGTCGAATCGTTGATGCATTTGATTGGAATAAAAAGCATGACGGAGCAAGACAGCGCGGCCATTGCTAAAGAGAAATTTAAAAACCAATGCCACCGAAAGGTGGTTTTTTTATGCCTTGAATAGGAGAAAACCATGAGTTCGGGCGCAAAACAATTAGTGCAGATTGCAAAAGAAACTGTTATTGGAACAGTACCTTCGCCATTTGCGCGTCAAACCTTGGCATTTACTGATATTTCATTAAACCAAAGTGTCGAAAAAACAGAATCAGCTTCAATTACAGATAGCCGATTACAGCAATCATCTATGATTACTTCGGCGGAATATTCAGGCGAATTGGGCGCAGAAGCTCAGTATGGTGCTTATGATGACTTGATGGCAGCAGCAGCTTTTAATGCCTGGGCGACCAATGTTCTGACTTTTGGTGGCACAACTCGCCAAACATTCAGCGTATTGCTTGGTTATACCGACATTGCGAACTATCACACTTTCTCAGGCTTGCATGTAAATACATTTGGTATTGATATTCCTGAATCGGGGCTGATCGGTCTAACCTTCGGCTTCATGGGTACTAAGCGAACCACAGCCGCAGTTGCACCCGTAGGAACAATTACGCCAGCATCATCAAATCCGCGTATGTCAAATATCTCGGTAGGCGATCTGCTTGTTGATGGTGTATCTGTTAAAGGCACGGCTTGTATTACCGCATTCTCATTCAATTGGGATAACTCTATGCAAGTACAAAAATGCTTAGGTGCTGGTCTTGAAGTTGGTGCAATTCTTGAAATGTCAGCGAAAGGCACAGGCAGTTTCACAATGGCTTGGTCTACTAAAGCGGCAGAGCTTTATGAAAAGCAATTCACCAATGGGAATATCTCGCTATCAATTCCAATTACGGATACTGCTGGGAATAAATACGTTTTAAATATTCCTAAAGTTGAGCTTACAGCACCGCTTGCGACTGGTGGTAAAGATGACCTCTTGAATACCACATTTGAATATACGGTTGTAGATCAAGCACCAACACTTACGCGCACACCTAAAGTTTAATCAATAGCCGCCTTCGGGCGGTTTCTTTTGGAAGATCAAACATGGCTTTAAAAGTAGCAATTCAACAAAGCAAAGAAGTCACACTTTGGAAAGAATACAAAGATAACAAAGGCAATGTTTTAGCTGAATTTAAGATTCGTGGTTCTGATTACAAAGCCTACCGGGTAGCAGTTGAGCGTGCACAGAATCAATTGTCGTCAAAAGGTTATGATGTAGCGACTGCGGGTAGTGAAGATAAGCTTTATCATGAGCTATTGCTTGAAGCTGCTGCATGTCACTTGGTGGCCGACTGGAAAGGTGTGGTCTTTGTTGAAGATGGTAAAGAGATAGAGCCTGAATGCACACCTGAAAACGCAACCAAGCTTTTCAACATGGGTGACATTGGTGTGGCGATTTGGGCATTTGTGAAGATGCAGTCTGACCAGATTCAAGTCGAAGCAAACAGCTATCGAGATGAAGTTTTGGGAAAGTCCGAGAACTCTACAAATACCTCCAGTTCGCCAGTGAAGAAGAAGCGGGCGAGTACAACCAAAAACAGCGAGCAATAGCCGAGGCGCTGGGCAAACAGCCACCGAAAGAAGTCAAAAGGCCTGAGTATAGCTATACAGCCAATGCTTTAATTGAAGCCTACAACGTCATTTCACGCTCACGTCGATATGAGCAAGGCACACCATTAGCATTAAGTATTGCCGACCTGAATGCCTATTGTGAGCAATACGAGTTACCAGTGGAGCGCTATATTTTTAATGCAGTCATCTTTGATCTGGACAATCGGTTTATTGATGAGGCTTATAGGAAGATGAGTAAGAAATCAGCGTGAGTTGGTTTCTTTTTCGACAGGGAACTAGTATCTTGTGATTACTTATAAGAGGGTAATCACGTGAAAAAAATTGCTTTATTTTCCTTATGTTTATTCATGGCAATTTCAAATGCTCAAGCTAAAAACAAATATGAACCAGATTGCAAGGTGAGTGGGTTTGATAATCAAACTACCTGCTTTATAAAGCCTTATGGTGTATGGGTTGATAATAAAAGAACTGCATCGAGTTTTGTTTCATTTGGTGGAACATGGACAAGCGCAGCTCCAGACAGCATAGGGTTGGCGATTTTTTACGGTGACGCCTCCACAAACATAAAGTCCGTATCATTCAACATTGATGGCAATATCTCTGAATTTAAGGTTGATATTTTGTCAAATAAGGTGAGTAGACAAGGTAGCTTAGCGAATACCACAGCGCTTGTAGTGGTTCCAGTGGATTATGTGCACCAGCTGGTGAAATCTAAAAATGTCAAATACCGAGTATCAACAATAACGGATGGGTACAGAGAGGGTTCTTTTTATTCTGAAAAAGGGGCGGCATCTGAGCCGATTACCACGCTAAAGGCTTTGCTTGAAAAAGCAGATGCCAAGCAACCAAACAAGGGTAGTGCACAATAAGCCAACCCTCTTTTATATAATTTATAGCTCGCATCTTGCGGGCTTTTTTACGCCCGTAGGAAAGTGAAATGGCCCAAGAATCTGTATTAAGAATCATAATCGACTCAAGAAATGCTGAGAGAAATGCGAGAAATGTAGCTCGAGAACTTCAAAATATTGAGCGTAATGGCGATCATGCATCACGTTCTATGGATTCAATGTCTGTAGCGACTCGCAGCCTTGTTGGGTATATGGGCGGTCTTGTGACTATTGGTGCTGCCATTAGTAAAATGGATACCTACACTGGATTAAATAACAAGTTAAAACTTGTCACCAACTCACAAGTTGAACTCAATCAAGCATTGGGTGATACCTTTAAGATTGCTCAAAATACTGCACAAGCTTGGGATTCTGTGGCGCAAATTTATCAGCGTTTTTCGGACAATTCTAAACGCCTGAATATCACACAGGCTCAAACAGCAGCATTAACCGATACTGTAGCGAAATCTATTGCGATTAGTGGCGGTTCTGCCGCTTCAGCAGAGGCTGCATTAATTCAATTTTCACAAGCTCTAGCTTCCAATGTTTTACGTGGCGAAGAATTAAATAGTGTAATGGAGCAAGCCCCAGGACTTGCAAAAGCAATCGCTCAAGGTATGGGTATTACTGTTGGACAACTGCGCTCAGTTGCGGCTGAAGGAAAAATTACAGGTGATGTTCTTGTCGACGCACTAACCAAAGCTAAAATTTCAGTTGATGATTTGTTTTCTAAAACAGATTTCACTATTTCTCAATCATTCACTCAGCTTTCAAATGAAGTAACTAAATTTGTGGGTGAAGCGGGAAAAGGTAGTGGTGCCGCAAGTGCGCTTGGTGATTCTATTGGCTTTCTTGCTAATAATCTTAGCACCATTGCAGATATTGCTATTGTTGGTGGTGTGGCAATGCTGACAAAAGCAATCCTCACTCAAACCGTTGCTACTTATGGCTCAATTACTGCATCAGTAGCACGTAGATCTACACTTCTTGCAGAACTAGCAGCTCAGGCAGCAGCAAGCACCGCGGAGGTTGCAAGAACCGGGGCAATAGCCCAATTTACTGCTATGCAACTTGTAGACGCAAAAGCTACAGCAGCACGAATGACAGGTATACAGCGTTTAGCTTATGTTCAAGCTACGGTTATTCCACTTGAGGCTAAGGCTACTCAAATGACCGCAGCCCATACTACTGCTACTGCCGCAGATACCGTGGTTCAAAATGCTAACAATGCAGCACGTTCCCGTGGCGCTATGTTACTTAGAATGATTGGCGGCCCAATTGGCTTAATCACCTTGGGCGTTGCAGGGTTAGCTGCTGGCTACATGTACCTTAAGAATCGCACAGCCGAAGCGAATGCAAAACTTGAAGAGCAGGGTAAAATTGCGCAAGAAACAGATGCAGAACTTAGAAAGCTATCAGGCAATGATAAGATTTCGGCAGTCCGTGATTTGACAGCAGCGTTTAATGCGCAAAATGAAACCTTAGCAAAATCCAAAGAATCAGTAGATGCGGTACTGTTTTCTATCCGCGCAGTATCCGTGGAGAATGAGGCGGCTCGAAAAGTAACTGAAGACGCTCGCAATGGTGTGATTAGTTATGACGAGGCTATCAAACGTCTTAATCAAATGGATATACCAACGGATCTGTATGACCAACTGAAGAAACAAGTTTTTCAGTATAACGAGAATGCAGAAAAAGCAGGAGAATCGCAGCGAGCGCTTAACGCATTAGGCAAGGCGGTCAAGCTAGCTGGAAACCTATTTCAGAATGCAGCAGTTGGTGTGGATGAAAACTCTAAAGCTCTTGATAAAAACGCAACGGCAGCGGAAAAAGCGGCCAAGGCTCAAGCTGAATTTAAGAAGTCTTTGTTTGATCGCGAGTTTAATGCAAGCTTAACCAAAGCAATGCTGGCTCAGGGCTATAACGCGGAACAAATTAACTTAATCTCGGAATATGCGTTAAAACTTCAAAAAGAAGGCAAGTCGATTACTGTAGAGCAAGTTCAATATTTACTGAAAATCAATAGCATTGAGGAGCAAAACAAAAAGGTTATTGAATCCAAAAACGCTGCTGAAAAAGAGCGAACCAAGGAACTTGAGAAGCAGCAGAAAGTTTTAACTGCAAGCTCAAAAGTCCAAGCCAATGCAGCCAAGTATAATTTTACTGGTCTTGAGTCTAAATACGGACTGCCAAGCGGCACATTATCAGCAATCCATGCAATTGAAACAGGGAATACTGGCAAGTCTAATCAGGTGAATAGCCAAACTGGTGCCACTGGCGGCTTTCAGTTTTTGGAAGGCACGGCTAAGCAGTATGGTGTCAAAGACCGCACGGATTTAGCTCAATCCGCTGAAGGTGCTGCAAAGTACATGTCATACCTCTTAAAACTCTTTAAGGGAGATTTGGAGAAGGCTGTACGCGCTTATCATGCTGGTGAAGGTAATGTCCAAAAAGGTAAGAATATTGGCAAGTACAATAATGATTACTGGCAGAAATTTAAGGGCTACACCGCTGGAACAAATGGATTTACGGCTGGCGATGTAGGCTCTAAAGACTGGGAGAAGCTGCTTGAAGAAGCCGCAAAAATGGCTGAGCAGCAAGCAGAGCTTCGCAAAAACCTAGAGCTTAATGTTGCTGATGAAGTAACTCGTATCCGCTCTAAGTTGGCAGACGACTTGCAGGAGATTGACAAAGCAGGTTATTCACCTGAGCGCGCCAAGGAAATCAAAGCTGAATACCAAGCTCGAGCTGACAATGATATTGCAATTGCTGAATACGCTTTAAAAACCAAGCTAGATGATTATGAGTCTTTCAGAAAGACCGAATCTCAATTATTGGAAGATAGTTTTAATGAACGAAAATTCTATGCTTCTCGTGATTTAGAGCTAACCAAAGAGCAGCGGGATAAAGCAGTTGCTTTGCTTGATGAGCAATTGAAGCAAGAGCAGGCATTAATCAAGCTTGCTTACGAAACTCGCTTATTCCAGCTACGCGAAAACCTTATGTCTGAAACCGCAGCCACACAAGAACGCTATCGCTTGGAACGTGAGCAGATTCTTCTAAACTCCAAGTTAAGCCAAGAGCAAAAACTGCGTGAAATTGCTTTAAGCAAGGCTTTGCAAGAGGAAGAAAATCGTAGACGCTTAAATAACGCAGTTCAGCAATGGGGTGGCATACAAGCTGAAATGAACGGTACTGGCGACCAGTATGGTTTAGAGCAGCAAAGGTTCAGCCGATATGATGCTTCTCAACAGGTGTTTGATGCGCAAATTGGTCAAGTGGAACAAGCTGCTCAAGACCCTAATGCCAACATGGAGGAACTTGCAGCACAACGTGAAGCAATTTGGCAGGCATACCATGATCGAATGACGGCTATTGAGTCGGATTATCAAGCATCATCGTATAGCCTTCAGCTTGGCTATGGTCAGCAAGTGACAGGCGCACTCTCGGGTATGTTTGGTGCAATGCTGGGTGAGTCATCATCGGCATATCGAGCTTTATATACGGCACAGCAATCATTCGCTCTTGCTCAAGCAGGTATGAACGTCTTGAAAGCCGCGTCTGATGCGTATGCAAATGAACCTGGTACAGTTTGGCAAAAAATGGGCGCTGCGGCTTTAGCGACAATTGAGTCAGGCACTTTTGTTACGATGATTCAAGCAGCCACCCCTAAAGGCTTCGCCAGCGGTGGCTACACAGGTCACGGTGGTAAATACGAGCCAGCAGGCGTCGTACATAAAGGCGAAGGTGTTTTAACCCAAGAGGAAATCAAGGCATTAGGTGGCCCACAAGGCTTTGAGGATTTGCGAAAGTCGATCCGTCGAGGTTATGCGACAGGTGGATTGGTTGCAGATACTCATCGTGTTGGTATGGGTGCTGTGAATGCGATTAATTCGGGTGGTGCAACTGTTGTTCAACCTAAAGTGGTTATTAATAATTACTCTTCTGAAAAAGTTGAAACTTCGACAAATCAGGATGGTGAATTAATGGTCACTATTGGTAAGATGCTAGATCAGAAAATTGATACTGGTGTAGATAGAGGTATTCAAAGAAATCTACGCCAAGGATATCCGTTAGCTAATGCAATAAAAGGGAGATAGGGTGTGCAAAAGAAAGTGACATTTAAAAGCAAAGATGGGGTGGCTAAAGAGTTTATTGCAAATATTACTGAGATTGATGCAACCCCGATAGGCGCCACAACAAGTCAATATCTTTACGCGGTAAAAAGTGTAGAGATTAATAATCAAACAGTAGGGCTGGATATGGATGATGGTTTCACAGACCCGATCTCCGGTCAGTATTTCATTGCACCTGATTTAAATTAAAAAATAGATTAAACAAAACCTCCTTCGGGAGGTTTTTTATTGGAAAAAATTCATGAGCAACGAAAAATTTACTTTCCCATGCGATCTAGAGGGCAGCTCAGATACTCAAAACTTCAATGTGTTATCTAGCAGATTCGGTGATGGGTATGAACAAAGCATCTCGGTTGGCATCAACAACCGAAAAGGCGAATGGGCCTATCAAAGAACTGGCTACAAGGATGAGATTATCGCAATTAAAGCCTTCTTTGATCGCCACAAAGGTGCCGACTCATTTTTATGGGATTCTCCTTTGGATGGCGAGGTGAGAGTTAAGACTGGAACTTCATACCAACCACGACAGGTTGGTGGATTGGTCTGGTCAATCTCCACCACATTCACCCAAGATTTTAAACCTTAAATTCAATCAACTTTATGCCCCACATGTTGGGGCTTTTTTGTGGGCGTAAATTATGGCTAAACAAACAATTAATCAAGGCACAGCACCTACTGGCGCAGGCGGGGATACGTTCCGAACAGGCTCGGCAAAACTGCAAGCGAATGACAATGAGCTTTATACGCATCTTGGGGCGGCCGACGGCACTCTCACTGTAGATAAAACCCGAGCCGCATTAGGAATTGATGCAAATAAAAGCGAACTCACAATCCTGATCAAAGACTCATTGCGTCAATCGGTAGAGGTAGCAAGCGGTGGATTGCAGACGGTTTTATACACGGCTAAAGGCCAGCCCACCTACATGAACATCATTCAAAAGTACGATATGAGTACGATTGATGCTTCATTAAGTGGTACACACCCGGCATTTATTGTGGACGGTGTGGAAAAGCCTGAAATCTTCATTGGGACATACCAGGGTCGAATCGTTAATGGTGAGTTGCTCAGTCTGCCAAACGTAGAACCAACGCACAGCACCAACTACACAAACTTTCTTGCAGCAGCACGAGCGTGTGGCAGTGGTCATCACTTGATCACAAATGCTGAATGGAGCGCCGTGGCCTTGCAATGCTACAAAGATAATAAACAGCCAATGGGTAATACATACTATGGCCGAAGCTCAGAAAATCCATTGCTGATCGGTCGCAGGGCGGACGGCTTAAATCCGGGTGATACATCTGGGTCAGCACGCACATTAACTGGGTCTGGCCCAGTTGAGTGGCGACACAACGGTAAAGAAAACGGCATTGCTGATTTATCCGGTAATGTATGGGAATGGAATTCTGGAATGCGTATTTTTAACGGTGAAATCCAGGTTATTGCAGACAATAATGCGTCAAAACTAGCGATTGATCTTGGTGCGGCTTCGACCGAATGGAAGGCAATTGATGGTGAAACTGGCAACCTGGTCACACCGAACGGCAGCGGAACCACAGCAGGCACAATCAAGTATGCTGATGGCGGCACAGCAGACTACACAATTAATGGGTCTAATTTTGGTGGTATCCGCAACTTATCAACAACCAAGCCTGTGACTGCGGCAGCTTTAGCTCGACTGAAAGCATTGTGCTTATATCCTCACATTGAAAATACCGCTTCATATAACGGTGATTACTTCGCCAAAACAATGACTGATGAGCGCCTTCCCTTCCGTGGCGGCCATTGGTACGACGCAGCCTATGCTGGCGTGTTCGCCTTGCGCTTGACTAACGCTCGTTCGTACACGTATACGAATCTCGGGGCGCGTCCAGCTTTCGTAAATCTGTAATCTGTCTTGTGTTATCTGTATGCGTGCGCGATAGCGCACGTTCTTAATTTTGTTTTGTAGAGATTTATTGTGTCTAGTGATTTATTAATCAGACAAAAATGCGAAGAAATGATTGCTTATGGCTATATCGCATTACGTCAATTTCCAAAATTTGAAAAGCATGTGCTTGCAGCAGAAATGAGGCAGGTCATGTGGGGGATATTGAGGTTGATTGTTGTTTGTAATAAGCGCTACCACAAAAAAACCACACTACAAGAGTTAGACGCAGAGCTAGACCTATTACGCGCTCAGGTTAGAATTTCAAAAGAATTAGGTTATCTTGATTTTAAGAAGTATGAACACTGGTCCAGACTGAACAATGAGATTGGCCGCATGGTAGGCGGCTGGATCAAAGTATTTGCCGTAGGCAAATAGGGGTGTGCGTTACAACGACGGTCCCTTCCCATCCGTGGCGGCAATTGGAACAACGCAGCCAATGCTGGCGTGTTCGCCTTGAACTTGAATAACGCTCGTTCGAACACGAATACGAATATCGGGGCGCGTCCAGCTCTTAGAGCGTGTCAGAAGCTTAATCCCTAATGGGGATTAGGACAGAACACTTTAAAAGGATGCACACTCCTTAGATGAAAATCTAAGAAACTAAACAGGCGGCATAGCTGAGTAGCAATTTGCGAAAACTTATGCCGCTTTTATTTTGAGATATACATGGCAATTACATACAACAATCTGTTTAGTCAGATTTACGACTTTGAAAATTTGTATAACGCATATTTGAAGGCCCGGCGCGGCAAGCGTGATCGGCGTGAGGTTTTAAAGTTTGAATTAAATCTGGAAGAAAACCTGATCCAGTTACAGAACGAATTGATCTGGGGAACGTACAAGACGGGTGAGTATCGAATTTTCAAAGTATACGAACCTAAAGAGCGCGATGTTGCAGCACTTCCATTTCGGGACAGGGTTGTACAACACGCTATTTTATTGGTTATTGAACCCATCTGGGAAAAACGATTTATTGACGACAGCTATGCCTGCCGAGTTAATAAAGGCACGCATGTTGGCGCAGATCAAGCACAGCGCATGATGCAAAAGGTACTAAGAAATCACGGTGTTTTGTACGCATTCAAGGCTGATATTTCAAAATTCTTCTACAGTATTGATCATGAGATTATGAAAAGCCTGATCAGAAAGAAAATATCATGCAAACAACTCCTTACCCTGATTGACGACATCATAGAATCATCTGGCGGTGGTGTCGGCATACCGATTGGCAATCTAACATCACAGCTATTTGCAAACATATACATGCACGAGCTGGATGAGTATGTCAAATACCGACTATGTGAGAAGCACTATCTGAGATATATGGATGACTTCTGTATCTTTCATCACAACAAGGATCACTTGCGTCATTTACGCATTGACGTAGAGCGATTCCTATTTGAGAAGCTAAAGCTCCAAACCAATGCAAAAACACAAATATTTCCAGTGTCCGTCAAGAACGGACGAGCATTGGACTTCCTTGGCTATCAAATGTGGCCCACTCATCGACGTGTAAGAAAAAGCTCAATTTCCAGAATTTACCGAAAAATAAGGTTTATGAAGAAACAGTACAGCGAGGGCAGAATTGAGGCAAAGCGCATCCAGGCATCCATTAACTCTTGGCTTGCACATGCTTCTCACGCAGACAGTCTAGGCTTGCGAAAATCAATACTCAACAAGGCTGTTTTTGTCAAACAAGAGGACAAGAACACAACCACTACTGTTTTATTACCCAAAATAGAGGATTTAACCTAATGCTTAAGCTTGTATCAAACCGAAACGGCGCAGAGATTCACCAGCTCGAAGTCACACAAGATGGATGCACAATTACACCCAATATGGATGGTGTTGTGGATCTAATCAAAGACCTCAATTGCGACAAGGGAAAGATCCTAAACGCACTATCGCAATTCAACCCTGATTACGTGTGGGCAGTCACCTACGAAAAACCGCCATTAAAACCACTAACACGCCGTCAATTCCGATTAGCACTTGTCATGAATGGCTTTGCTCTTGCTGATATTGAAGCGCTTATTAATCAAATCGAAGATGATATGCAGCGTCAAATTATTCAAATCGAATGGCAGGATGCTACGGTGTTTGAGCGAAATAATAGCAGCCTTTTCGTAATGGCAGCGCTGATGGGGTTATCTTCAGCTCAAATTGATGAGCTTTGGTCGCAAGCACTAACACTTTAATGGGGTTTTGATATGACATTAAACAGTGATTTTCAGAAACTGTATGTCGATGGCCTGATTACGCTGTTTGAACTGGATGCTCGTGCTTTAGGTGCGGGCATTTTACGTTTTCATGGCCACATTTCTTATGAAGATTGGGAGCGCATTTACAGCTATATCGGATCAGATGGAATGCTCGGGGACGAGGCTCAATTAATTGGTGAAGTGTTTGAAAACACTGAGTCAAAAACATGGTATCGCAACATCATTTGGCAAGGCGAAACTTTCGAGCCGATGGCTTTAGAGGTATCAGGTCTTGAGATGCGCTCAGATGGTAAAGCATCTGCACCCACTTTAAGCATGGCGAATAATGTTGGCGGGATTCAAGGCGCAATTTCAGCTTACTGCTTACAGTTTGGTGACTTCGCAGGGGCAAAGCTCAAGGTTATTACCACCTTAGCCAAGTATCTTGACGCTGAAAACTTTAGCTCTGGTAATGCCACAGCTAACCCAAGTGAGAAGCGGGAGCAAATTTGGTTCATTGAACAAAAGACTTCTGAAAATGCTCAGCAAGTGACGTTTGAACTTTCTAATCCAGTGGATTTTGAAGGGTTAAAAATACCAACACGACAAATCTCAAATTACTGCAACTGGGAATATCGAAGTGAAGAATGTGGCTACATCGGATCTGCAATGTTTACTGAAAAAGATGAACCAACAGACAATCCAGCTTTAGATCGATGTAACTACAGAACGTCAGGCTGTCGTTGTCGAGAGAATGAGCTTCATTTTGGTGGATTCCCTGCATCTTCAATGGTGTAAAAATGAAATTAAATAAAAAACTAAAAGCAGCGATTCTATCTCATGCTGAAGAATGTTTCCCCGCAGAATGTTGCGGGGTTATTGTTTCTGGTGAGTATATTCCATGCCGTAATGTCGCTGAAAAAGGTCAGTTTCAAATTCATCATGAAGACTTGGCACATGCTGAAGATCAAGGTGAAATTCAGGCCTATGTACATTCACATCCGAATGCTACAACACGTGCTTCGGATTTAGATTTACTACAAATTGAACTTCATGAAAAGCCTTGGGTGATCTGTGCTTGGCCTGAAATAGATTTCCAAGTCTATAAGCCATGTGGCTATAAAGCGCCACTCATTGGTCGTGATTACCACCATGGATACCAAGATTGCTATTCAATAATACGTGATTTTTATAATCGTGAATTAGGTATTCAGCTGATTGATTTCGAACGTAAAGACGATTGGTGGAGTGATAAAAACCACAAATCCCTTTATTTGGAAAATTTAGATGAAGCTGGATTTTATGAAGTTAGAGAACCTCAGTATGGTGACATGTTGGTGTGTAATGTTGGTCGTACAGAACACCCGAATCATGCAGTGATTTGGTTGGGTGATCAGTGGCAATTAAAGTCAGAAGAAAGCACAAGTTGTTTTGGTGGACCATTAATCCTACACCATCCTTATGGTCGTAAATCTGTGCGTGAAATCTTTGGGCAACAATGGCAAGAGCGCGTTGTCAAAATTGTGAGGCATAAGAATGCTTAAAACAATCAAATTATATGGCGTACTGGGAAAGAAGTTTGGTAAAGAATTTCATCTAGCTGTTGAAAGCACCCGTGAAGCTGTAAAGGCACTATCAGTACAAGTGCCTGGCTTTGAGCAATTCATGCTAACAGCTCATGAGCAAGGTCTTGCCTTTGCTGTCTTTCAAGATGATGAAAATATCAGTGAGGATCAGATCGACTTTGAGACTGGCGCCAAAGTTATCAAGATTGTGCCCAAAGTCATCGGCGCGGGTGGTAATGGAGTATTGCAAACAATTCTTGGTGCTGTACTAGTAGTTGTTGGTGTTGTTTTGATGTATGTTCCTGGCGGTCAAGCATTTGCACCATCTGTAATCGGAGCTGGTTTAGGTCTATTGATTGGTGGTATAGCTCAAATGCTTGCCCCTAAGGTTGATACAGAAGATCAAAATCAAGACGGCAACAGGGCAAACAAGGGATTTGGTGGTGCAGTCACTACAATTGCACAAGGAAATCCAGTTCCGATTCTTTATGGTCAGCGTGAAGTCGGTGGATTTATTGTGAATGCTGGTCAATTTGCAGTAGATACTTTTAGCTCTGCGGATGCTGGTTACACAGGCGGTGGCAGCAGCGGTGGAAAGAAATAATAAGTGCTGGACAATATCCAGAAGATTTAATGTAATTGAGAGGTTTGTCATGGAAGTTATTTTTGAAACAGATTCTGCTGATGTTGTTGATTTAAAGAAGAAGCTAAATAGTCTCCTTGAACACATTAAGCAACAAGAATTGCCAAATATGCGTCAAGCAGCTATGGCTGAAAAGTCAATTGAAGCGTTTTTCAAAACAAAAGATGAAGCCCACCTTAATCGCGCGATTGTTCATCTGAAAGTCATTAGGGGTGAAATTACAACACGAAATCAAATTGACCACATGATTTATGGACTAGAGCTTCCTAAAAAGTAATCAAAAATCAAAAAAACACAGGTGCAATGAGCGCCTTTTTTATTGTCTGAGGATAAGTATGAACGCAGTAATTAAAGGCGCAAAAGGCGGTAGCAAAAGCCAAAGACAACCCAAAATTGCAAACGATACAACCGCTTCAAAAACCTATGCACGTTTACAATATGGCATGAGCGAAGGGGAAGTTGAGGGTTTAGCAAATGGCTTTAAATCAATCTTCCTTGATGACACGCCAGTTGAAAGCGATAGTGGTGCAAGAAACTTTCAAGACGTCACCCTAGATTTTCGCTCAGGCACTAATGATCAGACATACATGGAAGGCTTTGAAAGCATTGCTTCTGAAGCTGCTGTTGGAGTTGAGCTTAAAAGTGATACGCCTTGGGTTAAAGGGATTACCAATCTTAATCTCGATGCCGTAATTGTAAGGGTGCGTTTTGGGGCTTTAAAAAAGCAAGACCCAAGCAATGGCGATGTTTCAGGTATTGTTATTGATTACTCGATTGAAGTACAAACTGACGGAGGTGCGTGGGAGTTAATGCTTGACACCAAAATGTCAGGAAAAACTTCAGCAAATTATGAACGCACCCACCGTATCGGCCTACCAAAAGCCAATAATAATTGGTTGATTCGCGTCACACGTAAAACACCAAATTCAAGCTCTGAATATGTCAGCGATAAGATGTATATTCAAGCCATTACTGAAGTTATCGATCTTAAACTTACATACCCAAATACCGCAGTGATTGGCGTGCAATATGATGCTGAAACATTCTCGAATATTGCCAAAATCGCAGTTGATCTAAAGGGTGTAAAGATCAGAGTGCCAAGCAACTATGATCCAGTAAGCCGAACTTACATCGGGATATGGGATGGTACATTTAAACGTGCTTATAGTAATAATCCAGCTTGGATTTACTATGACCTATGCACCAATAAGCGATATGCGCTTGGCAACCGTTTAACCGAGCAAATGATTGATAAATGGTCTTTATATCGTTTAGCTCAATACTGCGACCAAATGGTGAATGATGGCAAAGGCGGTCAGGAGCCGCGTTTTACCTGCAATGTGTATATTCAAAGTGCCGAATCTGCTTTTGATATTTTAAGTAAACTAGCAGGCGTATTCCGTGCAATCAGTTATTGGGACGGCAATTCAATTGTCTGTGATGCTGATTTACCACAAGATACTTATTTCACTTACACTCGCGCCAACGTCATCGATGGGCATTTTGAATATTCAGGCACTCGTGCGCGTGATCGTCACAATGCAGTCAAAGTCGCTTGGGATAATCCACAAAATCGCTATAAGACCGAATATGTCTTCGTACGGGATGAAGCGGCGATTGCAAAGCTCGGTGTGCGTATTGCTGAGATTGATGCGTGGGGTTGTACTTCTGAAGGGCAGGCACAACGTGCAGGTCTTTGGGCATTAAAGTCTGAGCAACTGGAAACTCGCACTGTATCTTTTAAAGTTGGTTTGGATGGTTATATTCCACAACCAGGTAAAGTGATTGAAGTTGCAGACGAGTTGTTAGCTGGTCGTGCCAATGGCGGGCGTATCTCTAAAGTTTCTGCAAACTTGCGCACCATTACTTTAGATCGTGATGATGTGGTGTGTCGTGCAGGTGATCGACTGGTTGTAAATGGTGAAAATGGTAAAGCGCAAACTCGAATTGTGTCGTCAAAAATTGGGCGAAATGTCACAGTCACAGTGGCGTTTGACTCTGTTGCTGCGGAAAATGTTTGGGTTGTTGATGCTCAAGATTTAAAAACGATGAAGTTTCGCGTCATGAGTATTACTCAAGATGAAAAACATCAGTTTTCAATCACTGCACTACAGTATGAATCAGCAAAATATGATGCGATTGATTTCGGCGCTTTCATTGATGAGCGTCCGATTTCAATCGTCAATCCAACGACTCAAGCACCTGTCACCAATGTTTTGATTTCATCTGAAAACATGGTACAGCAAGGCTTGTCTGTTGAAACCATGCTGATTACCTGGGATCAAGCGCAAGGTGCCACAAAGTATCAAGTCGAGTGGCGCAAAGATGATGGTAACTGGATTAAGTTGCCAATTACAGGCAGTAACTCGATAGAAGTGCAGGGTATTTATGCGGGCAACTACGAAGCGCGTGTTACTGCGATTTCTGCATTTGATATTGCTTCGCTGCCAACATATTCGATTCTGACTACGTTGTCAGGCAAGCAAGGTCTGCCACCTGCCTTAGCTAACATTACAGCAACAGGCATTTTGTTTGGCTACCGTTTAAATTGGAATTTCCCTGCAACTGGTGCGCTCGATACCGCTTATACGGAAATTGAGATTGCAACTACAGCCAACGGTTGCTTTTTCGATCGCACTCGCTGCTCCCGCTGCTGCTATGTCTGCCGTATCTGCTGATTGCTCTGCAACTGCTTTAACTTCAGTCACAAGGCTTGATAGTGCTTTTGTGTCATCAACTGCAATTTCAGCCTTCTGTAAAGCACTTGCTGAGTTGAACAAGGCATTACCAGCATCATCTTCTGCAACTTTCACCCGACCATCTAACGCTTGAGTTTGTTCAATCGCTA
>Ga0115845_100032_pt1 | contig 23181 bp, 23 predicted proteins | sample InSIn1SAF170_2_FD_83859 | JGI IMG/M metagenome (GOLD analysis project Ga0115845, IMG submission 83859) | reverse complement strand
TAATCTATACATACTCAAGGGAGGACAACAACAATGCTATCTAAGAAAGAATGATGAACACTGGCTATGGCACAGAATATTGGGGCATCTAAGCTTCTCTCAGATAAGGAAAGCATGCAAATATCAGGCGGTTCGTGATCTCCCTGACATCAGAATTCCAGATAATACAATATACAAATCATGTCAGTTGGGAAAGCAAACCAGAACTAATTTCCCTGAGAATGAAGGATCAGCTAGTAGACCACTTGAACTTGTCCATATTGATGTATGTGGTCCAATTAGGAAAAGGTCACCTCGAGGAGAAGAATACTTCATATTGTTTATTGACGACTTTTCCCAGGATGTGTTACATAGGACTTCTGAAGCATAAAGACGAAGCATTCGAAAAGTTCAAAGCATTCAAAGCCTTGGTGGAAAATGAATCAGATCGTAAAATCAAATGCCTCAGGTCTGATCGAGGAGGGGAATTTACCTCAGATGAATTTTTCGATTTTTGTGAAGAACATGGAATAAGAAGGGAATTCTCTACTGCAAGGACTCCTCACCAAAATGGAGTAGAAAAAAGGATGAACAGAACGGTTCAAGAAATGGCTCATGCTATGCTTGTTGAGTCTGGAACTCCCACAACCTTTTGGGTGAAGATGCATTTGCTACCGTTACTATTCTCAACAAGACAAATGTCCGGGTAAACAGCACTCAGACTCCTCATGAACTTTGGTATGGTAAGACTCTATGGTAAAATACTTCAAAATTTTTAGAAGCAAATGTTATATCAAAAGGACTGATGAAAACCTTGGCAAGTTTGAACCTAGATCAGATGAAGGCATCCTCCTTGGTTACTCTCCCCACAGCAAAGGATATAAGTGTTACAATAAAAGACTTGGAAAAATTGTTGAAAGTATTGATGTAGTGATTGATGAAGAAGGAAATATTCCTAGGCAAGTAAAATATGAAGATTTCGAAGATGATGAAGACTATCCTTCAACATCAAATCAGACATATGATGAAGAAGAAACCTATGAGGCACCAGAAGAATAGATAAGGGTAGAAGAAAAGACTCCATCCGGGTACGTTCAGAAGAATCATCCAGAAACTCAAATTTTGGGACAGAAAGAGGCAGGTGTACAAACAAGAAGAACTATTTCAGAAGCTTCAAGCTATCTAGCATTGCTTTCCTCCACTGAACCATGAAATGTAAGTGAAGAATGTAAAGATGAATGATGGGTCAAGGCCATGAATGAAGAACCTGAGCAGATTGAAAATAATAATACTTGGGAGCTGGTTCGTAGACCAAATGATAAGAATGTCATAGGGAAAAAATGGATATTCAAAAACAAGCTGAATGAAAATGGAGATGTTATTAGAAATATGGCTAGACTTGTTTGTAAAGGGTATGCTCAATAAGAAGTCATAGACTTTGAAGAAACTTTTGCACCGGTTGCTAGACTTGAGGCCATAAGAATGTTCCTTGTGTTATCACTCAGGTTGTCCCTTGGCTCCTTAAGGGATACGACCGAGGTAACCACAAACCAATCTTTGGACTACAGGTTCTAGCCCACCTGCAATCAGAGAGGGCTCTCTCTTAATGATTTAACTTTGTTGATGATGATTTTAGGCTAGTTATTGGGTTCAAGGGGTTTTGTTTGTGTTTTAGTGGGAAGGAGGATGCTTTCAAGTAGAGAGGCAATGCATAATGTGATAAGTTTCAGACCATTGGACATGGAGTCATGGAGTAGGACTGTTGGTGCATTTTCTTGGTCACAAGTGGAATGAGGAGCAAGGTAGCTACTCATGAAACAATATTCAAGCTAAATGGAGATGGATTGAAGGCTAAGGAATGAGAGGCAACAAAGAATCTCTCAATCAGGTTAACAGAGAGAAGATGAACGAGCCCTATTTAGGAGCAGCTAATAATTCCTAGATAACAGTCATTCATATGTGAATTAGAGCAAATATGTGCCATACAGAATCCATATTTATGCCTAAATCAAGAGGAAAACATTAAGAAACCACAGAAACTAAGCATAGAGTGCAACTAAGCAAATTCTAAACCAAACCTTTGTTCTGTGACTTGGGAATGTATGAAATTGAAATAACAGAGGTAAGAAATACTTATTGATTCATAGAGCAGCACAAGATTTCCATCATTCACTCTTCCGTCATTAAACAAACATCAAACAGTCCAGTCTCCAAGCTTTCAGCAATCTTTGATTAAGTAAAACATATCAGTTATAAAGCGAGTCTCTCTTGGAATGCATTAACCAAACAACCAACAACCCCCTAAACAATGAATTAGGGTCGTTTATATAGGGAAAGACATCAAAAATATCTATTACAGATGACCTCAAACAGGTATGTGGGAAATAAATTCTTCTAACCTAATCTTTGTCCTGAAATTAATGCAAGAAAATATCTTTGGAGCTGCGCTGGAGGCAGCCGAATCAAAATGAGTTAAAATGGTGTCCTTGGTGGCTCGGTGCAGTGTTTCTGCAATAACTGTGCTTTGGGCTTTGATCCATCGATCTCATGTAGATTTAAATGCATTAATCACTGATTTGAGAGCCTTAAATGGCTTAGAGCTGCTTTGTTAACTTTGCCAGGGGGCTCTTTAATGTTCGTCTGCTTCGGGCCGCTGAAAAAAAACTTCACTGATACACTTTGCCGCATCCTAATACTCTTTGACATGAAACTGGGCTTTATCTCTCCTCTGATACTCAAAACTGTCAAGTCCTTCCTAACTGCTGCAAAACTGCGCTGGACTGAAGGCCGGCCCTTCAGCTTTCCATTTTGGCCTATTTCTCTTAGTGATGCGCGATTAGCGCTAGGCGCTAATTGCACATCAAAAACTACCCCTGTTTTTCATTCCGGGCATCCTAAGCAGCGATTTTCGCCTTTCGCGCCTTTTTCGGTGGTGACGTCAGCAGTGGGACCCAGTACGGCGGGTGACGTGGCAGGGTGACGTGGCACTTATGTCACGCGAGGGGGCAGTAACCGGTTTTATCGCACCATCTTTTGTGCCTAGGCGGTTTGGGAGGAGGGGGCTCCGCCACAGTCGAGAGGGTGATGCGTGGCGGGAGTACGACGGGAAAACCGCCCATCTCCCGGACGCTAACCATCGACAGCTCCGGAGGTGAAAAGACCCTTCCACCGTAGATCTTGGGCGTGGGCAATCGGACAGATGGCGGAAAAGACAAGGTGGCGGAGGGATAAGGAGGGGGCCCGCGGCGCCCTTTATTAATTGTTTAATCCAGCAGAGGGGGAAAACTTTAGGAAAGCGGGTTATGGAATTATCTGTGTGGGTAGCGTTTAATGTTAAATAAACGTTTAAACATTAAAGCTTTAAAAGTGAATGCGGGAGGCATACTTACAAAGTCAAATGAACGAAGAGGTAGGGAATGGTTATTAATTTAACCAGGGGCTAAATTAATTCTAGGTTTAAGACGCGGAAGGGCTAATGCCAAGCCCCAAATGAACTCAGCATTTCCCGGACTTAGGAAATATGGCTATAGTGCCAAAGGGAGGGGCTATTTAATATTTTGGGGAGTTTTATATAGTTTTTGCATAATAGGGGATAAGGAAATTATTTAAGGAGCTAAATAATAGGGTTAGGAGTTAATATGAATTTGTGAGGTGAAGTGTAGGGAATGGGCTAAGCTTGTGAACTAAAACTTAGACACAGGAAGTGAATGGACTGAGGAAAAGTGATTTTTACACAAGAAATGTGGCTTCTATTTACTGAAGAAAGTCAAAGCTTGACTTAGTATTTTTATAAAAATTAAGTGATAACAGCACTGGTTGGGCAGATCCCAAGGTCCTCAAGGGGATGTTAGTGAGTGATTTGGGGAATAAGAAGGAGTGGAAGTTAGACATGCCTCGCTTGAGCTGAGCCAAATGAAAAAGTACCTCATAATTGTGATCTGAACAAATATAACACTTGAAAACACGAAATGGATCACATAGCTTGATTCTGCAACCACAAAACTACTTACCCGACCTACTTACCTAGCATTTTTTCTTCCTTTTGGTTTGGGTGCACTCCAACTAGCAAACCCAGCTTTTCAACTTTTTCTTTTTTACTGTCCTCCTATCTACATCTACACTTATTTCATCTAGGGGCTCAGATTAAGCAGTTGAGCACCCTTGCTTCTCTACCTATCTACAAATCTGCCAAGATTTTAAGGGCTGGTTACTATTGGCCCTCTCTGTTTGCAGATGTCAAGAGATTTGTTGTTTCATGTCACAAATGCCAAATCTTTGAAGGAAAAAGAAAGCTATTGCCGTTGCCCCTTAAGCCCATCTCAACCGAAAATCCTTTTCAACAATGGGGTCTTGACTTCATTGGAGAAATCCATCCTTCTTCTTCAGGCCAACACAAGTGGATTCTAACAGCCACCGACTATTTCACCAAGTGGATTGAGGCCATCCCATGTAGGCAAGCCAATGACACCACCATTATCCAATTCCTTGAGTGCAATATCCTTTCTAGATTTGGCTGCCCTGAGAAGATCATTACTGATAATGTCGCTGCCTTCAAATCCAAAAAGATGATCAATTTTTGCCATAAATTTCACATTACCTTGGGACACTCCACAGCCTATTACCCTCAAGGTAATGGCTTGGCTGAATCATCCAACAAAAGCCTCATCAACATCATAAAGAAAGTTCTAGAAGAAAACAAAAAGAACTGGCATAGAAAACTCACAAATTCCCTATGGGCAGACAGACTTTCAACCAAGAGATCCATTGGGATGAGCCCTTATGAGCTAGTATATGGCATGGAGGCTAGATTTCCTTCATCTTTGGGCATTCCAACTATCAAACTGTTACAAGAGGTTCAGGCTGAACCAAATGACATTCAATGAATAATCAACCAAACCATTCATCTTCAGCAAACCAGGGAGCAAGTATATGGTAGAGCTGAAGTTTTGCAAGAGAAGCTCAAAAAAATGTTTGATAAAAGAGCTAAGGCTGAGGATTTCTGTGTTGGTAACAAAGTTCTAAGGTGGGACTCACGAAGAGAAGACAAGGGCAAACATGCAAAATTTGATTTTCTATGGAAAGGCCCATTTGTTATCAGCGTTGTGCAAGGCAATTACACATATTTTCTCAAATCTACAGATGGAAACACAGCTGAAGAAGGCCTTGTAAACGGCTGAATGTTGAAGCATTATCATGATCCCTTTTGTTGAAAACAACCCAGCTGTGTTATACTTGTACATAAATGTTTGTATATGTCAGCGCTTTCTTTTTATGTTTGTATAAGCAGTCCGATTGTTGGAGGAGCAACAACAAAGTTTGTGAAGGTAGAACCAGACCACTCAGCACAAAGAAATGTTTCTAGTCCACAGCAACAATAGAAGATCAAGGCAGTCTGACCTGCTGTTCTTGGCTTTCCACAAGGGAAAGCCATCCCCAAGTGGAGCCACTGTTAGCCTCCTGTTGCAACAGGTGTTCATATTTCATGATTGACATTTTTTACATGCCAAATATGTCATCTTTCATGCTGCAAAGTTCCATATTTCCTTAAATAAAACAAAATGTTGATATATACAAATATTACTGTACAAAAGATATATACAAAGCTGCACTGTATCCCTTAAAAGGGATCATGGTAATGTTTCAGCATACGACCATTCACAGGGCCTTCTTCAGCAGTGTTGCCTTCTTCAGATTTGAGAAAATATGTGTTATTTCCCTGAACAACAGAAATAATGAATGGTCCTTTCCATAAAAAATAAAACTTGGCATGTTTGCCCTTGTCTTCTCTTCGTGAGTCCCACCTTAGAACTTTGTCACCAATGTAGAAATCCTCAGCCTTAACTCTCTTATCAAACATCTTTTTGAGTTTTTCTTGCAAAATTTGAGCTCTGTCATAAACTTGCTCTCTAGTTTGCTGAAGGTGAATGGTCTGATTAATCCTTCTTTGAATGTCATTTGGTTCAGCCTGAATTTACTGTAACAGTCTGATGGTCAGAATGCCCAGGGATGATGGAAATCTGGCCTCCATGCCATATACCAGCTCATAAGGGCTCATTCCAATGGATTTCTTGCTTGAAAATCTGTCTGCCCATAGGGCATTTACCAGCTTTTTATGCCAGTTCTTCTTGTTTTCTTCTAGCACTTTCTTTATGATATTGATGAGGCTTTTGTTGGATGATTCGGCCAAGCCATTACCTTGAGGGTAATAGGCTGTAGAGTGTCCCAGGGTGATATGGAATTTGTGGCAAAAACTAACCATTTTTTTGGATTTGAAGGCAGCGATGTTGTCAGTGATGGTTTTCTCAGGGCAGCCAAATCTTGAAAAGATATTGCACTCAAGGAATTGGATAATGATGGTGTCATTGGCTTGCCTGCATGGGATGGCTTCAACCCACTTAGTGAAATAGTCGGTGGCTGTTAGGATCCATTTGTGCTGGCCTGAGGAAGAGGGATGGATTTCTCCAATGAAGTCAAGACCCCATTGTTGAAAAGGTTTTTCTGTTGAGATGGGTTTAAGGGGCAAAGGTAATAGCTTTCTCTTGCCGTCAAAGATTTGGCATTTTTGACACGTCATGGCAAACTTCTTTACATCTGCAAAAAGAGAGGGCCAGTAGAAACCAGCTCTTAAAATTTTATCAGCAGTGGACTTCCAATATAGATGTCCTCCACAGTCACCTACATGGAATTCTTTCATGACATTGTTAGTTTCATTCATGGTTAAACAATTAAGCAATATGCCTTCATGATTTCTCCAAAATAAAGCACCATCTATGACACAAAACTTTAAAGCCTTCATTTTCAAAAATATTTTCTTGGTTCTGGACAATCCTGGGGGAGAAAACAGGTTTAACAGTACAAAACATATATCAACATACCATGGAGATTGCAAAAAGGTTTCACTGATCTGTGGAGTCGCCAGCTCCTGTTCATTGTCCATTTGGTTGATGTCTAAGGCTTGAAAGTTTGTTTCGGACATCAGTTTGGCTAAACCTTGTCCCTTTATCAGTTTGGTTGGTTTTATTTCTATGTCATACTCAAGGATATTTGCAATCCACTTGCCTCTTTTGCCTTCTAATCCCTCTTGGGTTAGTATGTCTTTTACAACAGCATTTGGGACATAGGCAATCACATGCGCATATAAAATGTACACCCTGAAATCCTTGATGGCCTTAACAAGCGCGTAGGCCTGCTTCTCCATTATTGGGTACTTCAAAGGGGCATCTCTTAAGGCTCGGCTGAAAAATGCAATCGGCTTTTCAGCTCCCTGTTCATCCTTTTGCAGAAGGACAACAACTATAGTATGATCAGATGAAAAAGAAAAAATGGTAAAATCTTTGTCAAATTGTGGGCTGGTGAGGACAGGGGTTTGTGTTAAGGCAGATTTTATACTCTCAAAGGCTTGTTTGGTTTCAAGAGACCACTTTACCTTGGCATCTTTCTTTAGCATGTCACTCAACAACCTTATCAGTTCAGCTAGATTTGGAATAAATCTCCTTAGGAAATTGATCTTACCAAGGAATGCTTGCAGCTCTTTTATGTTTCTTGGATATGGGATTTGGAGGATGGCTTAGATTCTTTCAGGATCAATTCTAATCCCATCTTTTGATATGATGTGGCCAAGTAATTTGCCTTCTTCAAGGCCAAAGAGAGACTTCTTGGGATTCAGGGAGATGACATATTTCCTGCATGTCATGAATATTTGTCTTAAGTGTTTGAGGTGCTCTTGATCAGATTTGGAAAATGGGGTCAAGTCGTCGAGGTAAACAACTAGGAAATCATGTATTTCCTTGGCAAATGCAATATCCATTGCTCTTTGAAAGGTAGCACCAGCGTTTTTAAGTCCGAATGGCATCTTAACATACTTAAATGTTCCTCATGGTGTGGTAAAGGCAGTTTTGTCCTGGTCGTCCGGGTGAACAAGTATTTGATTGAAACTAGAAAAGCCATATAGCAAAGAGATTCTAGATGACCCCACTACTCTTTGTAGGATGTGGTCCATCTTGGGAAAAGGATAGTGGTCTTTTAGGGAGACTTGGTTTAAGTTTCTCAGATCTACACAAAGTCTAATCTCACCTGTCTTCTTTCTTCTGGGAACAAGATTGGAAACCCATTCAGAGAATCTGAAGGGTGCTATTATGCCTGCTTCAAACATCCTCTTTACTTCCTTCTCAATCATGGGAAGAAGCACAGGGTTAATTCTTCTAAGTTTCTGTTTGAAGGGTTTCTGGTTTGGTTTTAAGGGAATTGTGTGTTGGATCACCGAGATGTCATAGGATTTCAAATCCTCATAGCTCCAAGCAAATACATCTTGGAACTCTTTAAACAAATCAATGTACCTGGGCTTTTGATCAGGTGGCAAGTTTTTGGATAGTTTGATCATTTTGGGCTTCTCTGCTGTCCCAATGTTGTGTTCTTCTATAGCAGCGTTTAATGGTTGTAATTTTGGCTTTCTGGGAACATCATTGGCATCAAACATGTCTTCTAATGGGGTTAGGCCAGCAGGCAGAAAATTATCCTTTAAGTCAATGATCTCTACCTCTGTTTTAGCAATTTCTTCCAAATGCATTTGTTTCAGCTGTTCTATGTTTGTTTTGTCAAAAACAGTCGGGTTTAGGATTTGTTTGGCTGTTGCAGCTGTTACAGCTCGTTGTTTTTCATTTGTTTGCTATTGGGCATCGTTCATAGCATCCATGTCGATGTTAATATTTGAAAACTCATGCTCAAGGGTGAGGAAATTATTAATCTGGGCATCATTTTCGAATACTTGCCAATCTCTAATGTTATTTGGGACAGCGGGACTATGTTTTATTTCAGCTGTAAAGTGATGGTTTGGCTCAAAGGGAAGCTTGCATGTACTAGCAAAGGTGGCTAGGCTGTGTGCATGAATGTTATGATTTCTTGCAATCTTGGTAAGCTCAAATTCAGTGAATGCATTGAGTATATTAGTGGCAGAGTCCTATAGGCTCTCATTCTATTGTCATTGGTAACAAAATTACCTTTCATCTGTTGTATGATTAAATTAGAGTCACCTAGAATGGACACTTTTGCAGCTCCTAAAGCTTTGAGCAGTTTAAGGCCTAAAAGCAGAGCCTCATACTCTGCCATGTTATTTGTGCATTTGAAATTCAGTCTGTAGGCATGCCCTTTTGCATGATTATTATATGTATTGTGAATCCAGACACCTTCCCCTGCTTGTAACTTGTTGACAGAGCCATCAAACTCTAAATACCATGTGATTTCTTGCTTGTGGTTGGTACTAAGAGTTTCAGTCATTCTTGCAGCGGGCAGATTTGAAATTTCTGTTTGGGGAGGTTTTTCTAGCCTACTGGTTTCATTAACTGTTGTGACAGTCTCACAAGTATGTGCAATCGATTCTTCATTGATTTGTGCTTGTTGTTCTAGAGCCCAAGGCTCATCATCAGTTGGAGAATTTGTGTTATCATTAAACAAAATAAAAGAATCCATATCAGAATGGATTGAGTAGATGGGAAAATTTTCAAGCTTGCTCTCACTACTTACCAAATATTTCATAAGTATTTCTCTGTACAGTCTCTTTGGTTGCCCAAAGACTGAAATGGTGGCATAGTAGAGGTCTAACTGAAGGGATCCTTGGAGCTTTTCTCCCCATGACCTTGATAGGAGCATACCGTATTTTGGTGGGATATCAGCCACCACTACATCCATGAGGATAGTCTTGTTGGGATATTGGACTAAGGAGACACACAAGTCTTTGATGAGGCCTAAACACTTGACTTGACTTGAGTCAAATGAGTACAAATCTTTGTAGGGTCTTGTAACATCAAGGTTCAGCTTTTCCATAACTGCTTTGGGCATCAGATTATGTGATGCCCCTGAATCAAACATGGCATTGTGCAAGATTTTGTCATGTACATGTAAACTGACATAAAAGGGCAAGACAGATCCATATGTTGACTTTCCATTAACCTCTGGACCAAACAACAGTTTAGGGGTATCATCCAAAACATTTACATCGTCCTTATTCTCTGGGATTTGAAGTGATCTTTGAATTTGTTGCCTATATACATCGTGTTTGGCTAGTTCTGAGAGGGGGATGGATATCTTAAGTTTTCCAATCTCTGCCTCTAAATTAAAAGGCTTCTCCAATGGAGTCTTGGTATTGATAATGGCAGTTTTTTCTGTTTCATTTGAAATATCAGTGATTTTCTCTTGTTTATCAGCGTTATGGGAATTGATTGCTTATGGTTTTTCAGTTATAGGAGAGCTTTTTGGAACGCTGGTTGAATTTTGCACAGAGGAAAGAGGTGGCAGAGGCTGATTGATAGAAGGTTGCATTTCTGTTATGTCTTCTACAGTCACATGATGCGGGCTTGGGACAGGTATATCAGTTGGTTCTATTACAACAGCCTTGCTTTTAGTCTTGTTGGGCTGTTTGCCATCCTTTGGTTTGCTAGGTTTAGAAATATCAATGGTCCTAGTTCTCAGCTTATATTGTTTGTGGACCTCATACACAGCAGTATCATAACCTTGTTTAAAATCAAAAGACTCACCGGGCTTAGTCTGAAATTGACTGAAGTCATGCTCATCTTGGTCTTCTTGGCTCAGTAAAGTTTGATGCTCACCCTTTATATCCATCAGATTCATGTGAGTGTCTTCTATGGGTTCACTGGAAGTGGATGCCTCAGCATAGTTTTATTGGAAACGGGGTCTTATGTCATGATCTGGGCTTGATCTACCAACATTTTTGTTCTGCATTTTCCTAAAATTTGGGTTCCTTATGGTATTGGGTTGTTGTCCTTCCCATGATGACTTCCTCTCAACACTTTCTACTCTATCTCCCAGCCTTTGCATGCCACTGATAATAGCATCAAGCTTTTGTTCTAAGGCTGAGGGTTCTTCCTTAAAGGTGGTTCTTCTTTCCATTCTAGCTCTGTTTCTTTTGGCAATTAGGTTAGCCTCTACACTAACAGCAACATTTTGCATGTCCGCAAGGGTCTGAGGAGCTCTTTTTTTTAACTGATATGCCATATCCGGGTCGAATCCATCAGGGAATTTATACAAGGCAAGGTCAGGTGGGGGTCTTAAGTTCTGTGGTATTGTATTATAGACATTATTGAATCTTGCACAATACTCCAAAACAGTCTCTTGAGGACCTCTTTTAATTGTATCATATTCGGCTAGTATGTGTAAGGGGTCTTTCTTCTTCTCCCATCTATTGGTAAAAGCTTGGTACAGTTCATCTGGCGTAGTTATAGAATTTGCGGCAAGTGATCTGAACCAAGTTCTTACATCACCTGTTAGACTTTGAACAAAAATTTTCATTCTCACGCTATCATCATCTATTTCGTAGTTTTCAAAATAGTCCTGCATCTTCTTGGTATGTTGTAGTGCAGTGAAAGGACTAGTACTATCAAAATATGAAATTTTGGATTGGTAATCTTGATGCAAGGCCCCAGGATTAGCAGGCAATTGCAGGGGTGCATATCTATCAGCCATATTCGCAGGGATAAATGGAACACCGGGGATGACAGGGATAAGTGGAGTAACTGGAACAACAGTAGTGTTAGTTGTAGTAAGTGCAGTGAATGGAGGTGTGGAAGGAGTGCTTTGAGATGTGGATGATGAACCAGGGGAAGTAGGGGTTGAAAGAAATAAAACTTTGGCAGGAGTTGGAACACAGCTTGGGTGAGCTGTTTCAGGACTCCACTCAGCAAAATATTCTTGTCTTTCTTGCTTCCTAAGGATCTTTGGGATTAAGTTCGGATTTTCAAAAGCAGCTGGGGGATTTGGGTCTGGATTTGACCTTGTGTATCGTGGATTCTTCTTGGGAGCTAGCTTCCGAATTGCTTTTGGTATTTTTCTCGAAATGCTTTTAGAATCAGTAAGGGACCGATCAAATTTTAGAATAGCTGTGTATAGCCTAGAACTAGCATGAAGATTGATTGAAGCAGCTTTTATTTACTTCTGTTAATGTAGAGCAAAAAACAGTTTCAAAGGCTTCCTAGCTGATATTCAGGCATCATCTATAGTTTTAAGGAATATACAGCAATTAGAAAATCGATTTTTCCAACCTTTTTTATAAAATTAACTGAGGATGAGTCCCCAATGGAGTCGCCATTATGTTATCACTCAGGTTGTCCCTCAGGTTGGAGTAAAGGGATACGGCCAAGGTAACCACAGACCAATCTTTAGACTACAGATTCTAGCCCACCTGCAGTCAGAGAGGGCTCTCTCTTTCTGGTTTAGCTCTGTTGAAGATGATTTTAGGCTAGATATTGAGTTCTAGGGGTTTTGTTTTGATTTTGGTGGGAAAATTGATATTTTCAAGTAAAGAGGCAGGTATAGTGTGAAAGTTTCGAACCATTGGGCATGGAGTCAAGGAGTGGGACTGCTGGCGCATTTTCTTGGTCAAAAGAGAGAGATATGGAGCAAGGTAGCTGCACATGGAACAATGTTTCAGGTTAAAAGGATGGAAAGAATGCTGAGGAATGAGAGGCAATTAAGAATCTCTCAATCAGCTTAACAGAGAGGCGAATGAGCTCTATCTAGGAGAAGTAAATAATCCCTAGACAATAGTCATACACAAGTGAATTAGAGTAAATATGAGCCTTAGGGAATTCATATTCATGTCCAATTCATTTCAGATGAAAACATAAAGAAACAGTAGAAATTGAGCCTAGAGTGCAGTTAAACAAGTTCTAAGCTAATCTTTCTTTCTTCTATTTAGATGGTGCAAAAATGAAAACAGAGGTAAGAGGCACTTATTGAGTCATGTTGCAGCACAAGAATTCCACATTTACTTCTTCAGACCATTAGACACAGAGCAGACAGTCATTCCTCCAATCTTTTCAGCAATCTTTGATTAAGTAAACATACCAGGTATACAGTGCGAGTCTCTAGTGAAAATTACCAATCGACCAACCCTTGAAACAGTACAGAGGGTCATATATATAGAAAAAATTCTCCAATATTGTTTATTACAGCTGTGACCTAAACAGGTCTGATAGTAAATAATTACTTTAACCTAAACCTATCAGAAATAAATGCAAGAAAATATCTATGGGCTGCGCTGAGGGTAGCCGTATCAAAACTGAATTAATGCGTTGTCCTCGGTGGCTTGATGCAGTGCTTCTGTAATAACTGTGCATGGGATTCTGCTCCATTGTAGCTCGGTGGCTTTAAGTGCTTTAACTGTGATTTGAGAGCTGGGATGGGCTTGCACCACCTGATTTGACTTTGCTGGAGGCCATTCAATGTTGACCTACTTTGGGAACTGAAGATTTTCATTAAAAAATGAACTGATACTCTTTGTCGCTTCATCCTTCCTCTGATACTCTTTGACAAATGAATTAGGCTGGTTTTCTCCTTTGCTATGGGTCAAATCAAAACTTAATGGCCGTTGTTCAGCCCTCTGTTTCCCTTAGAACTGTCTTTCGCTCCTTTCTGAAAGCTTCGCAAAGAAAAATGGGTCATTCGATGCCTTTCGGGCTTGCTGGGGGCTGCGCGATGAGGGGCTTTCCACTTTGGCCGTTTTCCCGTAGCCATGCGCGATTAGCACTAGGCGCTAATCGCACATGAAAAACTGCCTTAGAATTTGAATCCGGGCTTCCTAAGCACGATTTTCGCCTCTCGCGCCAAAATTGATGATGATGTCAGCATGACGTCAGCGGGTGGGACCCATTACGGCAGATTACATCAGCAAGATGATGTCAGCATGGTGACGTCAGCATGTACAGCGAGTGATGTGGCAGGGACATGGTGGAAGTGACGTGGCAAGGGTGACTTGGCAGGAGGCCGATGTGTGCAGATGACGTGGTAGCGTCCTGGTGCACTCATCAGGGGGAGGGACAGAAGGCAGTTTGTGGTTTTCATCGGACCGCCTTCTGTACGAGGGTGGTAACTATCAGAGCTGCTCCGATGCAATCACGGGCAGATGCGCGTCCTCCTGTACGATGGAAAAACCGCCGGGCTATCGGGCGCTAACGGTCGAGCACCGGGACAGCTCCAAAATCGCCGAGAGCCGTCGGATCTGGGAGGGGCGGATCAGAGGGCTGACGGGAGACGGAGCTGGCAGCAGGTTTATACGGGGGATCTCCGCGAATATTCGGATCTTAATAAAATTCCGCGGGGAGGGTTAACTTCGGTTTTGTGGGTTTTATGGGTTTGTACAAGTGGGGGAGAACAAAACTTAATGTTTCTAAAAACTTTTAAACATTATATTTGTGCAAATGATTGCGGGGGGGGGGGTAAAGTTACAGGGTTTTGAGGACAAAGAGGTGGGTAATGGTTCTTGGTCTATCTAGAGGTTTAGCCCAATCCTAGTTTCTTAACACAGATGGGTTCATAATAGCCCCAGTTGGACTACTATGTCCCAGGACTGAAAAATACATAGCTATAGTGCTATAAGGTGGGATATTTACATAGGGGAGTTATTAACATAGATTTAGTAGGGGAGGGGAAATAGATAGGGGGCTATATAGTACAGCCAGTAGTTAATATGACAAGTGATAAGAAAGCACTAAGGTAAGGCACCTTAGGCTATTTTGGGGAAAAGTGACTTATAGAGGAAGGATGGAAATCCTTGAGTGGAGCAGATCTTCACCAAGGCCAATGTTATGGAACATGATGAAACTAAGAGGCATCAAGCAGATCTTGACCTCTTTGGGAAAATCAGTGAGTGATTTGGGAAATAAGAAGAAGGGGGAGTTAGTTATGTCCATCTTAAGCTCCTCCAAATGAAAAAATGCATCATGATTGTGATCTGAAAATATATAACACTTTGAAACACAAAATTGATCATAAATTATCATTCTGCAACCTCAAAACTACCTATCCAGCCTACTTTCCTAGCATTTTTTCCTTCTTTTTGGTTTGGGTGCACTTAGACTTGCAGACCCAGATTTACAATTTTTCTTTTTTCTGTCCTCCTATCTAAGTCTACACTTATTTCTGCCAAGGGCCCAGATTAAGCAGTTGGGCTCCTTTGATTCTCTACCTATCTACAAATCTGCCAAGATTAAGCTGTTTGGACAGATATCATTCTCTATATTCTAAAGCATGAAATTGAAACCCATGGATACCAAGGTTAATCTGTTTGGCCTTCCCTTAATTGAAAAATTCTTCAAAAATGGAGCAACTCATCAAAAATTGAAGTACAGTAGAGGCACTTGGACTCGCACACTTTTATGACTTCTTCCTTAGCTTTCTTTAAGGAAATATGGAACTTTGCAGCATGAAAGATGACGACACCTGTTGCAACAGGAGGCTAACAGGTGAAACAAAGCAAAATGGTGATTCTTACGTTTTAAACGAAAAAACAATTTACTTTTTGAATTATGGCGCAAAGTGGACAGTGGCCATTTTGTTGTTATGCAGGAGGTGGTTTTGTTTTTCATCACGCCACTTATGAGGCGTGGGAGGTTTTTGGGAGGCGTCACCTGATATAGTCTAGAGCCTGACACGTAGCAAGGGGAGGTCGGTGGAATACTACTTTTTCGGGCGGGTAATGCTTGGATAGAGAGCCAACTCGAAATCGCTGAGGGTCGTTGGATTTGAATGCATTTGATCGGACGGTGGTGGAGTGAAAGAGCAACGTGGAGGTAAGAGGAAAGGGAAACAGATGGGCCCAATGATTAATCATGGCGGTATGGGCTTTATTATGGTTTAAAAACTGAGATTAGCGAGGTTTTATGGTTAAATAGAGGTTTAAGTTTGTTCTTCGCTTAAATCATAAAAACATTTTAACAAAGAAATCCTTTGCAAAACAAGGTATGGCGGACTTGAAATAGTATGAATTCGGGCGAATAAATGACGTTGGGTCTGGGTTCATCGCATATCGCAATCGCAGTTTAGTGAAGGAAGGCCCATTGCAAAGGAATGCGATAGGGGCTGAACGCGATGTGGAGAATAAATAATGGATAATATTGTGATTGGGTCCAGGTTCCCATTGCATATCGGAGATCACAATGGCAGAGGGTATATGTTTCAGCTGGGACTTGCGATGAAGGGCGGATGTGAAATGGAAATGAATATTGAAATATATTTGTGTCAGGTCTGGGTCCATGTTACAGGGAAAAGTGTCTATTTAGAACTGCTCTATCCCACTAAGCTGTGACAGCTGCCTTAGAAACAAACAAAGAAAAACTACTTTTGTATTTCCTTTATGAACTATAGATAGAGAGGAATAGAAAGAACCAACCTGTGTCTTGCGCTAATCCTTTGATCCAATCCCTCTCTTCTTTGATAGTCTCCAGCTACCTGCTCCCTTACTTGCCCAGCTTCACAAAGTACCTGTAAGATCACAGAAGAAGAACACTATACAAAGACATGGATCTATATTCATAAACAACTTAGGATCAGATTTAAGTTAACCATACAAATGTAACAAGCATCAATGATACAAAAGCATGGAGGAAAAACTCAAATAGTTTTTATTGATAAACAAGAAAAGATCCAGGAGGAGTTACAACCGGTGGTTCCTGACCCAGCATCAACCTCCCAGCAAAGAAGCCCCTCTTCACCTCAAACAAAGCATAGATCACCCAATACTCTAATGTTTGTCTCAAAAACCAACAGCAATTCCTTACAATATGCAAAATTCCAGCCTCTGGATCTCTGGGATGAGGGATCCATATATAGATATCTGTAAGGAGGATGAGTCAGCCTGTGATTTGATTAGTGTCTTCTCTCTGTCAGTTCTTGCTTCCACTTGGAGACTAAAGGCCTCTTACTCATCCTTGGTCGAATTCAGTGAGGCAAGTGTCACAGGAGAAGATTCTGGAAGCTTCCATTGTCTCTCCACCTCGAGGAATGACACTGCCATTTGTCATTTCTCGCCCATCGCACCCCACAGAAGGGACTTTTGAAATGCAATGCACCCTCACAGTGTATTTAGGTGCAATGCAACGCACCTAGCCAGTGGAGCAGCTGAAATGATCCAGTTTTGACTTATTCTGAGCAGTTTCTGGTGGAGAACTTCTGGGAGAAGCTGTAATCTGTTGACCTTGTTCCTTTAGGGGTTAGAACAACACTTTTAGGGACTTAGGAGCCCTTGGTTTATGGACATTTCATGCTTGGAGTTGTAGGGCACAAAAATGTCTATAACAGTTGCCCCCTAAAGTATGAGGCCGTTAACCTTTTGGTGTCGGGTGAAATGCTTTATTATGAGGATCCGAAGTTCTTTCAATGCTGGGAGGAGACTTGTAATAAGATACAATACAATACATTATCTTCATACTATTTTCATGATCTAGCTGAGGCGGGCATTCCCATGCTCAGCTTTGTAAATTCATTTTCATGTACATAGGACAGACAATCGTCTGAGGGTAAACTGATGATTCTGATAGTGCCATCATCCTTTTGGTAGGATGATTATCTGTGCTGCAATGCTGTACATTTGATGTCTTTATTTCCCTAAATATATATCGCAGCCTGGATGGATGAAACTAGATCCGGGGTCTTCAATTTCGTCCGATCTTTACGCGAAGTACAAGTCGATCCATGTGAGAAATGTTTTGAAGTCGAACATGGAAAGACATCGCTTGATTACCAGTCAATGATGTAAACTGTTAACAAGCGCGAGAGGAATCACTGATAATGATAATGATCCTCAAGGTACTGCAGTACAATTCATGTGGTGTGAATAAAGGACTTGGCGTCGAACACCACGCAAAATCTTTCGGTCGAAGTTCATTGATGTAAACCTGTCGCCGGAAGTGAGAAACTTGCCATTGAGGCATGCAAGCTTCAAAGTACTGAATGGGGTGTTCCTAGATCAACTTCTTGGATAATGAGCTGATGTCAACAAGAAGTGATCCGTCACAGGAGGGCCTTAATGAATCCCACATCAATGACACGGAACGGAGCAAATGATTTTGATGGAGGTGAAAACGATCTGATGATATAATGTTCAGGGTGGTGGTCATGAAAGAATGGAGTATAATGTATGGTAGTGGGTGAGACACAGGTGACTTCTCTGGATGACTTCTCTTGAACATATCGGTGACACTGATGTGATGGATTGGTAGCATTAACCCCAAATGTGGATGGTATGGCGTGACCATGGCGATGTGACCGGTGAATGAAACAACCCAACCCGACTCGGACACGGAGTGGAAGTGTCATGTTCAAGAGCGACTTGCTACCAATAAAGATTCTTTGAGTTTTCTTCCAAATTTTCCCCAGTCATTGTTGACCAGTACCTCTTTATTTTTGTCAAGCTTGAGGAGGATAACATATGCTTGTTCTATAATTTGCCCTTCGGGCAAACCCATCGCTATGTTTTAACGAGCCTAGCGATAGTGAAACTCGTTCTCGTCTAAAGACAAGTTTGTCACTATTAATCTTTTTAACAAGTTTAACGACAAAGATAACTCGGTCCTTTTCAATTTTAGAGAGTCTGAAAAGGAACGTAAAGGTAACTCCAAAATTCCTTTTTCATCATCTAATCCCTTAAGTCCGAAAAAGTATAAAACAATACAAAAGGGATGAATTTTCGATAGTTTTAACGAGCCGAACAAAACAAGCGCTCGATCTTTTTGTGTAATAATCCCTCAGGTCCAAAAGATTAAAATCTAGATGAGGGATGGCACTTCCTGTCCCTTTAACGAGCTGGAAAGCCAAGGACTCGGTAATCTTTTCATATTTTACGAGTCAGTTGAAAAGAGCTTAAAGGAGACTCGTCTTTTGAGGAACGAGTGATAAAATGGGTAGCAGCTGATTCCAGGTAAGGTTTGGAATTTTCCAATCACGGCAGTGTCACAAGTATGGCTAGTGAAATCACTCTTCGCAGCTGTTTCTCAAAATGGGTAAATAATCAAATGGAGGTGAATGATCGGCCAATGAAAAAGTGGAGGTGACTGTGCAAACACGACCAAGGCTTTAATGGCTGAAGTACTACATTCACGATGGTTATTCACCCGGGAATAGTTCATTTTTTAACGAGCTTAAACGCGGGTAGAAACATTTGCTCATGTCTTATGTTTATTTTTTAACGAGCTTGACCTATGTGCTAAAACTGCTCGATTAATCCAGTCGTATGATAAGAATGTCTCATATAAAAACGGTAACTTTTAGAGTTTTGCCCCACATCCTTTCTTTATGCAAGTTAGGAGACGACCAATCCTACGAGTTTAAAGGGTTAGAGGTCCTATAAATTTAAAAAATAAATAGTCGCTCTTCGCTTGCACTCCAAAAGGTTTGCATGCCTCCAGGTATAAAACAGAGTTTCAAGGTTACCCCTTCTTTAGTCCGTTAAAACATTTGTTTTACCAAGAGAGGCCTACCTCTTACAGGTTATTCCGAGTGATTGTTCTATTCACAGCGCAAACAAAACACTTCTTTGGTGATGTCTACCGAGATAAACAAAGGTGAGCGGCGGTGCTCGCCAACTCACATAACTTTGACAAGAGAATCTTGTTCCAGTCCAACTCCCTCTTCCAATCACGGACGGGAGTACGGAGGTCATATTCTCTCGCGGAAACCTACCCTATACCCGAAGTTTTCCTGCCAAAGCAGGCCAGGGTGCCTGCCCCCTGGGTTTCAGTCATGTCCCTCCGAATCACTTGCACTCATCGAGTGGACGGACTGGAGATTGAGACATTTCTTGCATGAAAAGACCATTCAGGGATGGTATATGACTATTTTATATGCGTGATCCAGGAAATGAAAGCTGGTCTACGAGCTTGACCATTCTTCCTTCGTGCGGAAAACACATTACTCTAAAGAGTGAGGAGACAATTGCTCCCATGCAATAAATATAGTCTCGTCCAAGGAGTAGATTGTAATCCAGGGGTCCTTGAACTACCATCACGTTCATGTGAATGGTTTTCCCTCTCAATGTTATGGGCACATTGGGAAGGATCCCTAACGGTCGACTCGTTCCTTTATCAAAGCCTGTCAGATTTCTCATCTTAGGCAAAAGCGATGGCGAACTAAGCACTTTCCAAGCAGTTGAGGAAAGGATACTCACAGAATCCCCCTCATCTATGATGGTACCAGCCATAACCATTCTATATATTTGAACAATAATTCAGAATGGTACGTTAGCTGGTAAACGGGGTCTGCCTAGTTGATTCCAGTCGAAGGAGACAACCAGGTTGCTTGGAGGTGGGACCGAATAGATGGCCGGGTATGACTCTGAAGAACTTCCTTCCTGCGGTAAAGGAACGGGTAAATTGCCCCCATGTTCGTCAGAGTCTGTGTTTATGAAGAGAATTTGGACGGTGTCATCCTTGTTCTCTTCAGTGACTGTATCATCTGAAGATGAAACCTCTTAAGGCAAGACCGGGTCAACTGTCGCCTCGACCTTTTGACTTTTGTCTGGTGTGGATTCAGATGGTTCATCTTCAATGACAGATGCTTCAGCCGATCACCTGAGCGGGTCAGCCGGATTTTCAACTAGTGATGGACTCGGCAAGAGTTTTTTATATCCAGGAGGAAGTCGTAATGGTGAAACCGGATGATCATCCAAAACTCTTTTAGCTTCGTCTAAGAAGGGACAACGGTGGACAGCATGATCGCCTTCACACAGTTTACAAGGAAATCTACATTTTCCTTTTTGTCCTGGAGCTTCACTTTCACTAGTTGACGGTGTGTTTTCAACATGATCATCAGAGGTTGACGACACCGGGTTGTGCAAACGAGGAGACCAATCCCTTAAGATCCGAGGGATGCAAGGACAATCTCTGTGAAAGTGGTCTCCTTTGCAAATGACACATGGTGATTTAGGCCTGGTCGATGCAGTGTGTGGATTTTCGTTAGACGACACTCGTTTGCCCCCATTCGCTTTTGGATCCTTCTTCTTCTTCTCTTTCTTCTTCTTTTCCTTCTTCTCCTTCGGAACTTGAATTTTGGATTTACCAGCCCCATCAAGCGAAGAGGAAGGAGGAGAGGAAGTAGAAGGTTGGTGGGTAACTCTGGACTCGTCTAATTGTTGATTCGATTGTTTAGGAAAAGTGGTGTTCTGAACGATAGAGGTTGAGAAGAGCCATACAGGCAAACCAATTGTCAGTCCTGGAAGCGACAATGTGGCCATATGGGATGCACCAACATCTCCCCAAGAGGAGAAGGGACTAGGATTTCCTCCAAGGGGAATTCCTTGGTTGGTGGACTCCATTTTCTCAACCCAAGATCAACGTAGGAAAGGGGTAATGAATATTCCATTTAAAATAAATTTCAGACGCTTTGACACAACTTGTTTTTTCAGTTTTTAAGAGTCGAGAAAAAACAAAAGATGACTCTAGTCGCCTTCGATTTTTAATGAGCCTGAAGTGACAAGTGCTCAGATGGACCTTTTACGTTAAGGAGTCTGAAAAGGAACGAAAGGGACTACTCTAGAGATCTAGGTAGAGGGAGTACTAAACCAATCGCAAAACTGTAGAATACATTTTACGGTACGACAGTTAATCTTCCCGAATGATGTGTTCAGTGCATTGCGATCGATAGGGCGGCAGATACGACTTCCTAAGGATAAAGGATTTAAGCCTATAGGGGTCTCCCAAAACATACTCGACGGTACGTGGGAGCACAAGTCCGTACTGGCACTTATCGTCTCAAAGTGGAGGAATCACCCAACCATCAGTGAGAACAACAGTTACCAGGTTTTACGATGCCGGAATACGTCTCTAGCCTAGACCTCTAAATGTTGTGCGTTAAGTTCCAAAACGTTGTTAGATTCATTGAATTTATTTTAAGTTGATCTTGCTTATGAAGTTTTCCTTTTGGGTTCACCACGAGATGTAGATGTAATTCCTAAAATACAATCTAAAGATGATAAACAAACTTTTATCTCTTGTGTGCAATGAAAATCCTAGCTACTAGGGGAAAAGAAAGACACAATCTTTTCACAAAGAGCAAAGAGCACACCATAAATGCACTTTCCTAAATCAAGCCAAACAGACTGTCTATATGCGAATGCACATGCATGTATTTGTTTTCGACTTTCTTAGTATATGGATGCTAAAAAGAAAGTTGATGCACAAATCTGAATTTGTTTTCAAGCGATAAACACAAACAAGCTTCTTTTTGAAATCAAAAGATAGAGACGATTACGACACCTTACGATTTTGAAATGAATACTCGTTTTTTACACTAGAAAATCACAAATCCAGACCAAAAGCAATAGTAACAGGATAATCAACCATCAACAGCAATCAAACTCTTTCCAACAATTGAAATCGACACTTACGATAGATTCAAATCAAAGGACGACAGTACTATTACACTACTTCTGCTAAGGAGAACTGTAAATGACTCAACAAACACACAAAAACATCTACAGTTCTTTTGTACAAAGGAGGCGAAATAACAGCAAGGAAAAGGGGTTTCAAACAGACATATACTGATCACAGGCAGCAAAATTCAGAGATAGAACTGGAAAGAATGAAGCACAAGAACCACAGCTGCACAGGGCTAGTCTGATCAGCACACCTGTAACACAGAGAATCTGAAATGCAGCGCAGGTTCCCCTTTCGGGAAGTGCGTTGAAATTTAGGATCTCTTAACAGTACCTGCGCTGGGCCAGAAACGAGAATCTGTCCGGGTTCCGGGTCACAGTTTACAGTTCAGTCTTTGGTTTTTGGCCGAGTAAAAGCAATCAGTAATTTAACAATCAGGGGTAGATCTAAGGAGGATCTAAAAGCTATCACAAGGGAAATCAGATAGTTTGTGAATCGGTTGTTCAAATCATAAATAGATCCAGTGAATGGATTGAAGCAGCAGATGTCTACTTTGCATTTGTTATGGCAAATGCAGTTCGAATGCCACTTATAAGTTTAAGAAACAAACAAACAAAGAATGATAAACAAACAAACTAATTAGCTCCCCAGTGGAGTCGCCATTTTGTTACAGGGAAAAGTGTCTATTTAGAACTACTCTATCCCACTAAGGTGTGACAGCTGCCTTAGAAACAAACAGAGAAAAACTACTTTTGTATTTCCTTTATGAACTATAGATAGAGAGGAATAGAAAGAACCAACCTGTGTCTTGCGCTAATCCTTTGATCCAATCCCTCTCTTCTTTGATAGTCTCCAGCTACCTACTCCCTTACTTGCCCAGCTTCACAAAGTACCTGTAAGATCACAGAAGAAGAACACTAGACAAAGACATGGATCTATATTCATAAACAACTTAGGATCAGATTTAAGTTAACCATACAAATGTAACAAGCATCAATGATACAAAAGCATGGAGGAAAAACTCAAATAGTTTTTATTGATAAACAAG